>Ga0265293_10007238_pt1 | contig 17225 bp, 18 predicted proteins | sample Munlanlewell138R_FD_192505 | JGI IMG/M metagenome (GOLD analysis project Ga0265293, IMG submission 192505) | Leachate microbial communities from a municipal landfill in Southern Ontario, Canada - Leachate well 138R | ecosystem: Engineered > Solid waste > Landfill > Unclassified | place: Canada...
CTCAACCAACGACCTCGAAAGCGGTTAGGCTTCCGCACCCCGGAGGAAGTCTTCGCAAAATCCTTCAACCGCGGTGCACTTCGAACTTGAATCCGCCCCTGATGGTCGGTCAATTCGGCTGTGCCGACGAGCAGCAAGCCGATGTTCGGCCGCACCAGGACGCGGGTGGCGTAGTCGTGATTGGAAGCACCGAGGTTGAAGGCGACATAGGCGGTTCCGCTGGCGCCGTTGCCAAAGCCTGAGCAGGTGTCGCCATCGGCAGTACTGTCGATATCCACGCAGGTGACGGCAAAGTCTGCGTCGCTGCCCGGCAGCGCCGGCGTGTGGCCCTGGCCGGCAAAATAGAACTTGCGCGTGGTGGGATCCCACACGGCGTCGCTGATTCGTGTCAGCGGCGTCGGGACGAGATACACCTTGTCCTGGAGCCCGTTCGGGCGCACCTTGATCACCGCCGCATCCCAGTAGCCATCCTGGCGCTTGTGCGCGGCCAGCGCATACCAGCCCGCGCCGTTGGAGTACACGCGCAGGCCTTGCCCGATCGGGGCATTCGGATAATCCAGGTAGAAGAGTGCTTCGCCGTCAGTGCCAAAATCCGGGTCGAAATCAAGATCGCTCGCCACGCTGCCCAGCGGCTCGTTCATTCCCGACGCCGGCCATGGGCTGTCGAGCGCAGCAAGTTGTGGTGCATGCCAGGTGGCGTCCACCGCTTCCGTCCATGGCGCGGCCATGCTGGTGCAGGTAAACCCCGCCAAAGCCATTGCGAGCAATATTCGGCGACGCATGACGTTCTCCCGTGGGTCGCTGCGACCGCCGAAGTCGCGGTCGCCAGCTTGAGCCTACGTCGCTCATGCCGGCGCCCGATACTGGCAAATGCCGGTAATCGTCTGCGGTCAGCGGGGCGCGGTGTGCTCGTCGGGCGTGCAGGGCGAGATCCGCGTGAGCCCGGCCAGCAGTCCGATCAGTTCGGCCTGGCGGTGGCAGCCCGTCTTGCGGAAGACCTGCTCGAGGTAGGCGCGTGCGGTGCTTGGTCGGATATTGCACCGGCGTCCCGCCGCATTCAGGGTCGCGCCGCTGGCCAATTCGGCAACCAGTCGGCTCTCGGCCGGCGACAGGTCGAACAGGGTGCGCAGGATGGCCGGGTCGGGGCGGCGCCGCGATCCACCCGAGACGCTCATGACGATGAGCCAGAGGCTGCCGGAAAAGATGTCGAGTGCCGCGCCGACAAGCGGAATGACATGGGCGATGCGCCCTGGCGAGTGCAGACGTGGCGGCATCGGAATCGAGCGGACTTCGGATTCACCCTGCAGGATGGCGGCCAACAAGGCATCGGCAGCCGGATCACCCAGCCCGACGCGATCGTTGGCGCGTGTGTTGATCAGTTCCGGGGTCATCCACGAATTGACTTCGCGCAGGCGGGCGGCGCGATCGAGCAGTGCGGCGGGGATGCCGAGGGCGCTCATGGCCTCCAGCGCGCTGCGCGCACGCTCGAGGCGAAGGCGACTGGCGATCCAGCCGGCGCGTGCGAAGTGCGCACGGAATCGGGTCAAGCCGCAGAGTTGCTCGACGCCGTGGCGTCCCTGCTCGATCGTGCGTTCGAAGGACAGCAGCAGGATCTCACCGGTCGGCATCGGGATGGCGGTGCCGATCTGCCAGCCCAGGCCTTGCTCGCGAAATGAACGATACACCGCGTCCATTTCAAGCTGCTGGCGGGTCATCAGGTCGTCGACGCAATGGAAATACCGGTCGCCGGCGCTGGCTTCGATCAACCGTTCAGGGCTGCGTTCATGTCGTTTCCACACATCGGTGCGCGAGAGCGATTCGAGCAGGCCACGGGTGCGCCCGGTGGTCGTCCAGCGCGGCGCAGTGACACCGTCAGAAAAAGGAGGGTGCTGCTTGCCGAGCCGGACGATTCACACAGCCGATCCAGCACGCCAGGCCAGCGCTCCGGAACGAAGGCCGCCTCGTAAATCGATTCGACCAGTGCTGCCGATTTCATCCCCGGCCCCCCGGTGGACACACCCTGTCGCTTGCGTGACCGAGTATAGCCCAGCGACCTGGGGTCACCGCGATCGACTTCACGCAACGCTGCACTGCCTGGCTGACGCCACGCGGCGCCGGCACGGGGCAGTCATGCCTGTTGCGAGTGAAACCGCGATCCGAACCCGGATCGCAGGCCCATTCACTCGAACGAAACACGCGAAGGGCGCGAAGCGCTCCGGGTCGAAGTGCGACGAGTGATCCGTTGCCTGGCCGTAAAGACGGTGCTCATGCGTCTTGCGTCGGGTTCCAGGCACCCCGCCGGCTTTCCGCCGCCACTATGCCGACGGGTGTACAGCATGAACCCTCTGGAAATGCCCTGTGGAGTCATGCCAGGAAGCACGGATTTTTTTGCGCTGGCAAAAGTCCAACGAGTGCCATCCGAGAGGAGCGAGGCACACTGGGTCGATCAGCAGCATCGCTTCTCGCCGATGACCTGTCGTTCCATGCCTACTCCCTTCTGGGCGACTGTCACTTGTCAATGAATGGAGGTCGCCATGAACAAAAGACTTGCCAACCCCTCGGCACTGGGCTTTGCGGGCTTCGCCATCACCTTATGGATGGTGAGCATGATCAACGCCGGATGGTTCGGCGCCAATGCGACGCAGAACATTGATCTGATGCTCGCATTTGCGTTCGGCGGCACCGCAATGGGCATTGCCGGTCTGATGGAATACTTTCGCGGGCGCACGCTGGACATGTTTCTGTTCCTCGCCTTTGGCGCCTTCTGGTGGGCGTGGGCGCTGCATGCGCACAGCGCCGCCTCGGCGTCCATGCCGGCCACGGCCGGAGGTTATGAAGGCTGGTTCTTCCTGCTTTGGGCGGTGGTCGCGTTCTATGTCTGGATCGCCTCGTTCCGTGATGGCAGCGCCCGCGTACTGTTCACGCTGGGCCTTTGGTTGAGCTTCCTGGCGCTGGCGATTGCGGACTGGATCGATGCGCCGGCGTTTACCGTCCTCGGCGGCTACCTGGGTCTGATCACCGCGCTGATCGGCGGCTACATCTCGGCGGCAGACATCATCAACACCAGCTTCGAACGCGTGGTGCTGCCCACCGGCGAGCATGAGCCTGGCGACCACAGGGACAGCGCAACGATCGACCATGCACATGCGTGAAGCAGGCATGATGCAGCCGGTACCCGGCATCGGCTAGCTCACGCGGTTGCCGCGGACTCGGAGGTGTTACGGCAGTAGCAGCGGCGTCGCCGACGGTTCAACAACCGTCGGCGACGCCGTGTCGCATCCTGGGGAGCAATCCCGCAGCGCCGCAGGCTGCGCGGGTGGACGGGGTGAGCTGCTCAGGCCGGTTCCTGACCACGCAGTTGGAGCTGATCGAACGTTCGCAGTTTCTCCAGGGCGAACCGCCGGCAACCGTACGCTTCGCCGGGCCGCTGATGGCACTCCTGAGCAGTTGCGCGCATCGAGTGTTGCCGAGCCCGGTTCTCCTGCCATGATTTCACCTGCCATGATGATGAGGCCGCCTGACATCGGCGCCAGCGACCGGAGCACACCGGCATGAACGACACCGACACGCCCGCTGCGGCGGCCCGGAGCCCCGACCCGTTGCCCAGGCACACCACGCCGACCTGGGAGGTGGAACTGCTGATCTCCGGCGTGGCCGTATTCGCCATGCTGCAGTTGCCGGGTTGGCTGGACAATCAGATGTTCGCCCTGATGCCGCGGCTGGACGCGGACCTGGCCGGGGCCGGGCTGTCGCTGTATCTCTATCTCAAGAGTGCCGCGCTGATCCTGGCCGTGACGTTCGCCCTGCACCTGCTGTTGCGTGCGCACTGGATTGCGCTGGTCGGCATGCACTCGGTCTACCCCGACGGCGTGCGCTGGGAAAGGCTGCGGATGGGCCCGGTGCAGCGTGAACTCGAACAGCGTCAGCACGGCTCGGCTGGCGACTCCATCGAACGTGCCGACAATCGTGCCACCGTGGTGTTCGCGATCGGCGTGATGCTGGCTTCGCGGCTGCTGCAGATCAGTCTGCTGGTCACGGTGCTGTTCGCCATCATCCTGGCCGGCGCATCGCTGGCGGGTGTGCAGGCCAACCTGTTCCTGGTGTTCAGCATCTGCTTCGCCGCCATCATCCTGGTGATACTGCTCGCGCGCCGGATCGACCAGCTGATCGGTCCGCGCCTGCGCCAGCACGGCCTGCCGCGCCGCATGCTGGCGACAACTTTCCGCGCGATCGTGCGCGGTGGTTTCGGCCGACGCTCCGAAGTGATGGCATTGCTGGCCAGCCATGGCAGCGAACGGCGCATCAACCTGTTGACCGTCATCACTTTCACCGCACTGTTCATGGCCGTGACATTCGGCATGCATGCGATGAAGGATCCGGCCCACGTCGGCAGCTACGCGCTGTTTCCGCACGGCATCGACGAGGCACGCACACTGCGCAGCGCCCATTACGACGACCAGCGCGACCCGCTGCATGATCCGGCGACACCGTTCGTGCAGAGCGCCGTGATCGCCGGCGCCTATCTTCGCCTGACCGTGCCGTACCAGCCGCAGCGCGACGCACCCGCCGAGCAGCGTCGCTGCCCCAACGCGCTGGGCGCGGCTGCGGGCAAAGCGCGTGGCGTTGCCATGCTCGATTGCCTCGCAAGCCTGCACGCGGTATCGCTGGATGGCCAGCCATTGACCGCGCTGCACTATGACGTTGGCAGCGACGCGCGCACCGGGCGCCCGGCACTGCAGGTCATGATCGACGTGCGCTCGCTGGCGACCGGCCGCCATCTGTTGCGGATCGCACGCGCGCCGACCACTGATGCGGCAGGCGACGCGGACGCCGACGTCATCGCATTCTGGCGTTGAGCGCGCGCCCGAGGCGGCCAATCGGCTGGCCCAGCGCGCACGGCGAGCGCATCTTGCCGAAAGATGCCGATACGAAGGCATGAGCGAGTCCGGAACATCATGATGCGGCCGTTTCCGCGCCGGAGCATTCCGTGCTGCGCCGCTTCGCGCGGGATCGGCGGGCGCTTCATCAGCGGGTCCTTGCGATGCCCCGCCGGTAGATGGCGAACGCCGCAGGGGCGCTCTGGTGCATCTGTTGGCTGTCGCCCGACAGGAGTGCCTGCATGACCAGGCCCTGGATACTGCCGATGAACAACGTGGCGGCGGCCGCGGCATCGAGCTGCGGGTCCATTTCGCCGCAGGCCTTGCCCTCTTCGATCAATGCACGCAGCCGTTGGCCATAGCGGCCGATCAGCGTTTGCACCATGCGCTTGGCCGCCGTGTCATCGGCCCGTTGCAGTTCGCCAAACATCATGCGCGGCACGCCTGGGTGCTCGACGACGAAGCCGATATGTGCCAGGTACATCGCTTCCAGTGCGGCCAGCGGAGATGTTGCGCCACTGGCTGCTCGCTCGATCCGGGCAAGCAGGCGGTCGGCCACCCACTCCATGACCGCTTGCCAGATCGAGGCCTTGTTGGGGAAGTGCCGAAACAGCGCGCCCTGGGTCAGGTGCATGCGCGTGGCGATCGCCGCGGTGGTGATGTCGCTGGGGTTTTGTTCGGCGGCCAGTTCGATCACCGATTCGATCGTGGTCGTACGGCGGTCATCGGCGGACAGGCGCTTGCGGGGCTGGTTCATGGAAACGTTCATAATAAGTAATCAGTTACTAGCTTACTATGGTGCGTGCCGCTGTCAACCGCTGCGCAGGAGCGGCTCGCCGGGTGGGAAGGGTGAAGCGCGCGCAGCGGTCTTGCCGCGGTGGCCGGTGTCCGCCCAGGTGGCGCGCGCCGCGGACTCGATGCCAATCAAGTACCATCGAATCAGGACGCGCGTGCGGAGCCATGGCAAGGTTCCTGGCGTGCCTCCGCGGCAATGGACCATTCGCATGACCAGCAGGCCAGATCACTCGGCGGCGCCGGATGCGGTCGACGGGCGCATCGTCGCCATCCGCGGCAGCGTCGTGGATGCGGCTTTTGCCGGGAAGGTACCACGCATTCAAGACCTCTTGCGCGTGGGCGATGTGGCGCTGGAGGTGGCCTCGCTGGCTGACAACGGCGTGGTGCGCTGCATCGCGCTCGGCGCCGTGCGCGGGTTGGGACTGGGCGCCCCGGTGCACGCCACCGGGGGTCCGATCGAGGTGCCCGTGGGCGACGCGGTCCTGGGTCGCATGCTGAACGTGTTCGGTGCGCCGCTCGACGGCCTGCCGGCGGTCAGCACCAGGGCACGTCGCCCGATCCATCGCGCGCCGCCGCCCCTGGAAGAGCGGGTGCTGCGCGCCGAGGTGCTGGAGACGGGCATCAAGGCCATCGACCTGCTGTCGCCGATCGAGCGCGGCGGCAAGACCGGCCTGTTCGGCGGCGCCGGGGTCGGCAAGACCGTGCTGTTGAGCGAACTCATCCACAACACCGTGGAACACCATCACGGCGTCAGCCTGTTCTGCGGGATTGGCGAGCGCTCGCGCGAGGCCGAGGAACTGTGGCGCGAGATGGGCGAGGCGGGTGTGCGCGCGCGCATGGTGATGTTGTTCGGGCAGATGAACGAGCCGCCCGGCGTGCGCCTCCTGGTCGGCGCCTCGGCCCTGACCATGGCCGAATATTTCCGCGACGATCGCGGCCAGGACGTGCTGCTGCTGATCGACAACATCTTTCGCTATGTCCAGGCCGGTTCCGAAGTCTCGGGCCTGCTCGGGCGGATGCCTTCGCGCGTGGGCTACCAGCCGACGCTGGCCACCGAGCTTGCCGCGCTGCAGGAACGCATCGCCTCGACCCGCAAGGGCGCGATCACCTCGATCCAGGCGGTGTATGTGCCGGCCGACGATTTCACCGATCCGGCCGCCGCGCAGATCTTCTCGCACCTTTCGGCCTCGGTCGTGCTCTCGCGCAAGCGCGCCAGCGAAGGGCTGTATCCGGCGGTGGATCCGCTGGCCTCGGCGTCGGTCATGCTCACGCCCGCGGTGGTCGGCCAACGCCACTACGACGTGGCGCGCGCGGTGCGTCGTACGCTGGCCGAATACGAGGAATTGCGCGACATCATCGCCATGCTGGGGATCGAGGAGCTCTCGGCGCATGACCGCGCGACCGTGGCGCAGGCCAGGCGGCTGGAACGGTTCCTGACCCAGCCGTTCGCCACCGTTGCGGGCGCGACCGGAACCACCGGCAAGCTGGTGCCGATCGAGAAGACGCTGGAGGGCTGCGAGCGCATCCTTGGACAAGCCACCTTCGACCTGCCCGAAAGCGCCTATTACATGATCGGTGAACTGGACGAAGTCAGAGAGCGGGCATGAGCATGGCCACGCAAATGCAGGTGCATGTACGCCTGCCGGCACGCATGCTGTTCGAAGGCGCGGCCACCCGGCTGAATGCGGTCGCGGTCGATGGCGGGTTCGGCATCCTGCCCAACCACGTGGACTTCGTGACCGTGCTGGTGCCCTCGATCCTGCTGGTGACCACACCGGAAGGAGGCGAGCGGATCTTCGGCATCGACGAGGGCCTGCTGGTCAAGAAGGGCCACCAGGTCGACATCGCCGTGCGCCGCGGCGTGGAAAGCGCCGACCTGGACAGCCTGCGTGCCACGGTGCAGGAGACGTTTCACCAGATGGAGGATGAGGAACGCGTCGCGCGCGCGGCCCTGGCGCGGCTGGAAGCCGACATGGTGCGCGGCTTTGCCAGCTTGAGGAGGCCCCATTCATGAGCGATAAGCGCCGCGAGCCGGTTGACCAGATCGGCCAGCGCGCGCGGCGCATGCAGGCGGCGCGCGACGATCCGGGGCCCAGCCCCCTGCGCGGCATCGGCACCTTCGGCATGATCGGCTGGTCGGTCGCGGTGCCGACCGTGGGCGGCGCCTTCCTCGGCCTGTGGCTGGATCGCGTGGCGCCGCAGCAATTTTCGTGGACGATCGCCCTGATCCTCGGCGGGGTGGCACTGGGCGCGCTGCTGGCCTGGGCCTGGATCGGCAAGGAGGACCGCGGACCATGAACGCCATCGCCTGGAGCGCATTCGGGCTGGGGGCACTGGCCGGCCTGGTCGCCGGGGGACTGTTTTTCGCCGGCCTGGCCTTTGGCCTGCGCCTGGCGCTGGGCCGCCCGAGGCCGATGCCGGTACTGGCATTGAGCGCGCTGCTGCGCATCGCCGCGCTGCTGGCGGTCGGCTGGCTGGTGTCGTTGGCTGGCGGAGCGGCGGCCCTGGCGGGCTACGCGCTGGCATTCCTGGCGACGCGCCTTGCAGCCGTCGCGCTGGCCAGGCCGGCGCCGCCGCGGAGGGACACGAAATGCAGCTGAGCCCCGACCAGGCCATCCTGTTCACCCTGGGCGGCATCCCGATCAACGCCACGATCGGCTATACCTGGATCGTCATGGCGCTGCTGACCGGCACCTCGATGCTGTTGACCCGCTCGTTGCGTCCCGATGTGCCGCCCAGTCGCTGGCGCACCACGCTGGAGGTGATCGTGCAGGGCATCCAGGGACAGATCGACGAGATATCCGTGCGCCGTGATCGCCGCCTGCTCTATTTCACCGGCACGCTGTTCCTGTTCATCGTCACCTCGAACCTGCTGATGGTGGTGCCGGGTTTCCGTCCGCCCACGGCATCGCTGTCGACCACCGCAGCACTGGCGCTGTCGGTGCTGGTGGCGGTGCCGATCTTCGGGATCGGCAACCAGGGCCTTGGCGGATACCTCAGAACCTGGATCCAGCCATCGGTCATCATGTTGCCCTTCAACATCATCGGTGAATTTTCGCGCGGCATCTCGCTGGCGATCCGCCTGTACGGCAACATCATGAGCGGCGCAGTGATCGCCGGCATCCTGCTGGGTGTCGCGCCGTTCTTCTTCCCCGTGGTGATGGACATGCTGGGTCTGCTTACCGGGCTGATCCAGGCCTACATCTTCGCCATCCTCGCCACGGTCTACATCTCGTCGGCCACAGCCCCGCCGTCCGACATCCCGCAAACCAAGAAGGACGCGTCATGAGCGATCTTGCCCTCATTGCCATTGTTTCCATCTTCACCGCCGGCCTGACCGTGTCCTTCGGCGCGCTGGGCCCCGCGCTTGGAGAGGGGCGCGCGGCGGCCACCGCACTCAATGCCATCGCGCAACAGCCCGATGCGGCAGCGACGCTGTCGCGCACGCTGTTCGTCAGCCTGGCCATGATCGAATCCACGGCGATCTACTGTTTCGTGGTCGCCATGATCCTGCTGTTCGCCAATCCGTTCTGGAACGCGGCGCTGGAGGCGGCGGCCCACGCCACCGGTGGCTAGACGATGTCGATCGACTGGATCACCGTTGCCGCGCAGATCCTCAACTTCCTGGTGCTGGTGTGGCTGCTGAAGCGCTTCCTGTATCGCCCCATCCTCGATGGCATCGACGCGCGGGAAAAGGAGATTGCCGAGCGCATGGGCGAGGCGGCGCGGATCCGTGCGGTTGCGGAAGCCGCCGAGGCGGATTACCAGGCGCAGGTCGCCAGCCTCCGGGCAGGACGTGAAGGCACGCTCGAAGCGGCCCGCAAGGCGGCCGAAGCCGAGCGGGATGCGCTGCTGGCCGAGGCTCGCGAGCGCCTCGCGCGCGAGCAGGCCGAGCGCGCCGTGCAGCGGGTGGAAGAAGCGCGGCGCTACCGTGCGGAGCTGCAGCGGGACGGCGCCGCGGCGCTGCTCTCGCTCACCCGCAAGGCGCTGAAGGATCTTGCCGACGAGACGCTGGAGGCGCGCATCGTGGCCCATGCCAGCGACCGTCTGGCGGCGATGGCCGATGACCTGCGCAAGGCGGCCGGTGACTCCCTGCAGGCCATCGCGCTGACCCACGAACCGCTGTCACAGGCAGCGCGCGAGCGCCTGGGCAACGAGCTTGCGCAGCTGATTCCCGGCATCACCGTGACGTTCCGCAGCGAGCCTGCGCAGGCGCCGGGTCTGGTCCTGCGCCTCGGTGGCGCGCAGGTGGAATGGACCGTGGACAGCTACATCGACGGTCTCGACGCGCTGCTGGCCGCTGCCGATCACCAGCGCGCCAGGCCGCGGGGGTAGGGCGATGTCACCTGACGTGCCGGTGCCGAGCACGGCGGATCTCGTGCAGTCCCTGCTGGACAGCCCCGGCCCCGGCCCGCAACTGAGCGAAATCGGCAAGGTCACCCAGGTGGGCGACGGCGTGGCGATCGTCACCGGGCTCGCCCGTGCGCTTTCGGACGAAGTCCTGGAGTTCGCCGGCGGCGAACGCGGCATCGTCTTCGACCTGGAACCGGGAAACCTCGGCGTGGTGTTGCTGGGACCCTCCGAAAACGTCACCCTGGGCGAACACGTGCGCCGTACCGGCCGCGTGGTCAGCGTACCCACGGGCATGGCCCTGCTGGGCCGGGTGGTCGATGCCCTGGGCCGTCCGCGTGACGGCGGGGAGCCGCTGCAGGACGCGCCACTGCGTCCGGTCGAGGCCGAGGCTCCCGGGATCCTCGAGCGCGCGGCAGTGTCGCGGCCGCTGGCGACGGGACTGAAGGCGGTGGACGCCGCCGTGCCGGTGGGGCGTGGCCAACGCCAGCTGATCATCGGCGACCGCCAGACCGGCAAGACCTCGATCGCGGTCGACGCCATCCTCAACCAGAAGGATAGTGGCGTGCTGTGCGTGTACTGCGCCGTCGGCCAGCGTGGCGACGCGGTGGCCAAGGTGATCGGGGCGTTGCGCGAGGGCGGCATGATGGCGCGCTCGGTGGTGCTGTTCGCTGGCGACGAGGAGGCGCCTGGGCTCGCCCACATCACGCCCTACGCGGCGATGTCGATTGCCGAGAGCCTGGCCGCGGACGGACGCGACGTGCTGCTCGTCATCGACGACCTGACCCGGCACGCACACGCCTACCGCGAGTTGTCGCTGCTGCTGCGCCGGCCGCCCGGGCGCGAGGCGTTTCCCGGCGACATCTTCTACGTGCACGCCCGGCTGCTGGAGCGCGCGGGCCAGTTCACCGAAGCCATCGGCGGCGGTTCGATCACGGCCCTGCCGGTGGTCGAAACCCAGGCCGAAAACCTGTCGGCCTATATCCCCACCAACCTGATCTCGATCACCGACGGGCAGATCTACCTGTCGCCGCGCCTGGTGCGCCGCAACCAGTTTCCCGCCGTGGATCTGGGCATCTCGGTGTCGCGTGTCGGTGGCAAGGCGCAGAAGCGCGCGTTTCGCGAGGTGGCGGGCAACCTGCGCGTAACGCTGTCGCAATTCGAGGAACTGGAAGAGTTCGCCCGCTTCGGCACCCGGCTCGATGCCGCCACGCGGTCGAGACTGGCGCGTGGCGCCGCGGTACGGCTGGCGCTGCGCCAGCGCGAACGCGACCCGATTCCCGAGATCGAGCAGCTCGCGGTGCTGGTGTGCGCCATGCAGGGACTGCTGGACGGCATGGACGAGGGCGCTGGCATCGCGGCGATGGATACGATCCGTGCCGCGCTGCGCGCTGCGGATGGCGGCCTCGGTGAGCGCATTGCTTCCGATCAGGCGCTGGATGATGACGCCCGGGAACGGCTCCTCGACATGGCGCGCGCGGCGTTGGCTGCAGCGGACGAGGCGGAGGGCGGCCATGGCCGACACGCTTGAGGTCCTGACCCGCCGCAGCGAAACGCTGCGCTCCATCGGCGGCATCGTGCGCACGATGAAGACCTTGTCGGTGATCAATGCCAACCCTTACGAGCAGGCCGCCCGCGCCATCGAGGCCTACCGCGCCACCGTGCTGGACGGCCTGCATGCCTTCGTGCAGCAGCACGGATCGCTGGCGTCCGCGCCACGCCTCGCCACGGATCGCGTGATCGTGGTGTTCGGCTCCGATCACGGGCTATGCGGCAACTACAACGAGGTGATCGCCGCCGAGGTCGCACGCCACAAGGCCGCTACCAGTGATCCGGGCCGGATGCGCATCCTCTGCGTCGGGGCGCAGATGGAGGACGCGCTGGCCGGCCTGGAGTTGGCGGTCGAGACGACGCTGCTGTCCCCCACCACGCCCGATGGGCTGGGCCGCCTCGCCGGCGCATTGGTGGGGCAGCTGGATGGGCTGCGGCGCGACGGGGATCCGCAATCGCTCGCCGTCTACCTGGCCTATTCCCGGCGCGGCGCCCACGGCCAGCAGGTACCGATGATCCAGCCTCTGCTGCCGCTCGATCCACAACTGGCGCGCGACCTGGCCACCCGACCCTGGCAATCGCGCAGCCTGCCGCGATCCACCCTGCCGGCGTCCACCTTGCTGGCGGCGCTGATTCGCGGTTACTTGTTCGCCAGCCTGTTCGGCGCCGCCGCCGAGGCGCTGGTTACCGAGAACGCCGCGCGCCTGGCGCGCATGCAGCAGGCCGAACAGTCGGTCGCCGACCGGCTGGAGGAACTGACGGCACAGACCCGCGCGGTGCGCCAGGACGAGATCACCACGGAATTGCTGGATGTCATCATCGGTTTCGAGGCGCTGAAGGACCGGGAAAAGCGCAAACGCGCACCGCGCTCGACGGACCACGTGTCATGACCCGGCTGATCGGGCCCTGACCAAACCCGACGCCGGCCTCCCCCGGTCGCCGCTGGCGAGCGTATTGAAACACACGTTTCCCGGGCGCTGACCGCCGTCAACCAGGCGCGCGCATCAGGATGGCATGCACGTGATCGGGCGCATCCGACCCCGATAGGGAGGCGATTTCTCGACTGCTTCGTTACTCATGACGAAGTGCGTCGACCGGATTCAGATGGGCGGCCTTGCGTGCCGGGAAAAACCCGAAAACGATGCCGATCACCACCGCAAAGGAAAAGCCCATCAGCATGACCGCGGGCGAGAGCAGGAACGGCATGTTCATGCGGGTCGTGATCAACCAGGTACCCGCCACACCGAGGATCAGCCCGATGAGGCCGCCGAGCGTCGACAAGGCCACCGACTCGACCAGGAATTGCATCAGCACGTCACGCGTCCGCGCACCGATCGCCAGCCGGATGCCGATTTCGCGGATGCGTTCGGTGACCGATACCAGCATGATGTTCATGATCCCGATCCCGCCCACCAGCAGACTCACGGCCGCAATGGCGCCCAGCAGGATGGTCAGGGTATTGGTGGTGCTGGCCAGCGCCTCGGCGATGTCCTGGGTGTCACGAACGTAGAAGTCGTCGTCGGCGGCGGATGCAACACGCCGGCGCTGTCGCAGCAGGGACTCGATGTCACGCTGGACCGTGCGCGTGGTTCCGTCGACCAATGCCGATACGTAAATGGTCTGCACATCCAGCTTGCCCACGAGCCGTCGCTGCACCGCCTTGATCGGCATGACGATGGTCTTGTCGCGGTCCTGCCCCATGGACTGGCCCTTCTTCTCCAGCACGCCGATCACCCGGCAGGCGGTGCGCCCCACCCGCAGGGTCGTGCCCAGCGGTTGCTGGCCCGCGTACATCTCCTCGACCAGGGTGGTGCCGATGATGCAAACGGCCGATCCGGCACCCAGCTCCGAGTCCTCGAACTCACGGCCGTGGGCGAGCGCATGGTTGCGCACGATGAAATAATTGTTGTTCGTTCCGATCACCGCAATCGTTTCATTGGCATTGCCGAACACCACGGTCGCGTTGCTCGTCAGTGCCGGTGCGACAAGGATGCCGGGCACTTCGCGCTCGATGGCCTCCGCGTCATCCAGCTCGAAAGGCCTGGCGATCGAGCGTACCCCGCCGGGGCCGCGCTGGGCGGTGCCGGGCATCACGAACAACAGGTTCGAGCCGATGCTGGCAATTTCATCGGTGACACTCTGGGTGGCGGACTGGCCGAGATGCACCATGACCACGACGCTGCCGACACCGATGATGATGCCCAGCGCAGTCAGGAACGAACGCAGCTTGTTGCGAACGATGGCCTGGAAGGCCATGAGAAAGATGTCCAGCCAGTTCATGGCAGGATCGCCGCCGGTGGACCGTCCTTCACCAGCCTGCCGTCGACAAAATGCAGGATCCGCTCGGCATAGCGCGCCACCGAAGGTTCATGCGTCACCATGATGATGGTGATGCCCCGCTCGACGCGGATCCGGTCCAGTTGCACCATGATGCCGTCGGACATCGCGGTGTCGAGGTTGCCGGTAGGCTCGTCGGCCAGCAACAGGGGCGGCTCGGTCACCAGCGCCCGGGCGATGGCGACGCGTTGCTGTTGTCCGCCGGAAAGCTGGTTGGGCGTGGCGGACTCGCGACCGGCCAGGCCGACCGTGCGCAGCGCCTCGGTCGCGCGCGCGCGGCGCGTGGCGCGTTTGACACCGTCGTAGATGAGCGGCAGTTCCACGTTGGCCACCGCAGTGACGCGCGGCAGCAGGTTGAAGCTCTGGAAGATGAAGCCCATGAAATGCCGGCGCAACAGCGCCAGTTCATCCCGGTCGAGCCCGGCCACGTCCACCCCGCGGAACAGGTATTCACCGGCCGTTGGCACATCCAGGCAACCGATGATGTTCATGCAGGTGGATTTGCCCGAGCCGCTGGGCCCCATGATGGCCACGAACTCGCCATCCCGGATCGTCAAGTCCACGCCATCCAGCGCGCGCACCTCGGCGGCGCCCGTGCCGTAGATCTTGTAGATGCCACGCATGCGGATGATGGCGGCAGGCAACGCGGGCTGCGGCAGGTCTTCATCCCGGTTATTGGCGCGACTATTCAGCGGAACCTCCGCCGATCAGTACCTTGTCGCCCGGGGACAATGCATCGCTGAAAACTTCGGTGTATTGACCATCGCTGTAGCCGGTACGCACGAGCACCCGCCGGGGTTGATCGCCCTCGAGCAACCAGATGGCATTGGAGGACACCGGCGACGAACCCCTGCCGCGGCTTCCCGGAGCCCCGAACAGGCCTCCACCGCCGGCCTCTTCAGTCCCCGGAGGCCGGAAACGGAAGGCCATGTTGGGCACCCGCAAGGCCTGCTTGCGCTCGCCGGTGGTGATCGTGGCCGTCGCCGTCATGCCAGGTTGCAGCAGGTGTTCGGGATTGTCGACCGACAGCACCGTGGTGTAGGTCACCACGTTGTTCTCGACCGTCGGATAGAGATAGACCTTCAATACGTGTGCCTCGAACACCCGGCCGGGCCAGGCATCCACCGTGAAGCTTGCGCCCTGGCCGGCCTTCACCATGCCCACATCGGCTTCGTCCATGGACACGTGCAGTTCCATGTGGGCCAGATCTTCGGCCAGCAGAAAGAGCTGTGGGGTCTGGAAGCTTGCCGCGACAGTGGTTCCCGGTTCCACACTGCGCTTGAGCACCACGCCATCGATCGGTGAGGTGATGATCGCTTTTCCGAGGCGGGTGCGCGCCTGGGATACGCTCGCCTGCGCCTGCTCGACTGCGGCCCTGGAATGGGCGAGCCTGGCCTGTGCGCGCTGGACGCTGGCCACGGCGGTATCGAGCATCGCCATCGGCATCAGCTTGCGCTCGGTCATGCTCCGCGTTCTGCGCTCGTCGATCACGGCTTCTTCCAGCGTGGCCGCCGCTTCGGAAACCGACGCCCTGGCCAGTGCAAGCCCGGCGGTTGCCTGTTGCAGGGCCACGGTGAGCTCGTCGGTATTGATTTTCGCCAGCACCTGGCCCGTGCTTACGTGGTCGTTTTCCGCGACCAGTACTTCGCTGATCACCCCGGATATCTCGGCACCCACGGAAACTTCGCTCTTGGGCTGGAGATTCCCGGTGGCGGTCGCCTCGAGCTGCATGTCGGCGCGATCCACCGGGTGCGTTTGCCACTGCACGGTCGAGTGCGTTGGCCAAAACCACCATGACAATGCAGCGACCACAGCCACAACCAGCACCAGCCAGCCGACCGTCCTGAACCGGCCACGCTTTTCCTCGGCCCGGATGACCGTATTCACCTCGTGTGCCATTTCCTGCAGGGAAGGCTCAGCGTGCCCGGTCATCAGTTGCGGTTTCCATGGGCAAATCCTCGAAAACGAACGGGAAACCTTCGGACTGCGGCGGTTTTCAGCCGACTTTTTCGCTGCGCTTCACCTCGATATCCCGTTTGGCGAGCTCGGCGAGAAAGATGTCCGCATCCACGCAGCCCTCGGGTGCAAATACGCCCGTGCCGGAAATCTGCCCGCTGCCGACCATCTGCGCGACGACCGAGGCAGGAACGCCGGTCAAGGGTCCCATCCGGCCACTGAGGACGTACGTCAACTCGACCGGCTGTCCATCGCGCGTGCCGGTGGCGATGAGCATGAACGCGGAAATGGCCGGCGGCAGATCTGCCGGGGGCGGATTCAAGTTCGAAGTGCACCGCGGTTGAAGGATTTTGCGAAGACTTCCTCCGGGGTGCGGAAGCCTAACCGCTTTCGAGGTCGTTGGTTGAGCTTGTCTTCGATAACCTGCAGTTCGACATCGGTGATGGTGCCGAGGTCGCTGCCCTTGGGCAGGTACTGGCGCAGGAGCCCGTTGAGGTTCTCGTTGCAGCCGCGCTGCCAGGACGAGTAGGGGTCTGCAAAGTAGCTGTGGGTCTCCACAGCGATGTCGATCAGTTCGTGTTCGGCGAACTCGCTGCCGTTGTCCCAGGTGACGGTATGCACCCGGCGGCGCAGAGGGTACAGCGCATGGATGACCGCGCCAGCAACCGTGTCGGCGGTGCCGTCCGCAGCGCGACGCAGGCGCACGAGCCCCGATTTCCGGTCCACCAACGTCACCACTCGTGCGCGTCCTTTGCCGACGATCGTATCCCCTTCCCAGTCGCCGACCCGCTCGCGTCGCGCCACGATGGCAGGACGAACGGCGATGCGTTTGCCACGGAAACGCTGGCGCTCGCGCGGGGTTCCGCAGCGGTGGCGTCGCCGTCGCTTGCGCTGGCGCAGGTGCTTCCACAGCGCGCCTCCCCGGCGACGATCCTTGGCAACGTGCTGGTAGATGCGTTCATGGCTGATGCCCACCTCGGCGGCGATCTGCTCGGGGCTCCAATCCTCCCTGAGGCGCGCTTCAACGGCCACCCAGCGCGCCGGGTCAATGTGCGGCTGGCTGCTGGCCGCGTGCCGCCTCAGCACGCTCTGTCGCTGCGCCTGGCGCGCTCGGTAGGCGTTCTTCTGGCTCGCGTTGCGCGCCAGCTCGCGGCTGATCGTGCTCGCGGCTCGCTGCAGCTCGCGAGCAATCTGCCGAGCGGCGAAACCTCCGTCATGGAGGCACTGAATCTGGTAGCGTTCGTCCTGGCTCAGGTGCGCGTAGCCCATGTGTGGTTCCACTTGGCGGTGAAGCTGCACAGGCTACCGCACCTGCGCCACCTCACAGCGTGAGTGGTGCACTTCAGAATTGAATCCACC
>Ga0265293_10007239_pt1 | contig 17223 bp, 22 predicted proteins | sample Munlanlewell138R_FD_192505 | JGI IMG/M metagenome (GOLD analysis project Ga0265293, IMG submission 192505) | Leachate microbial communities from a municipal landfill in Southern Ontario, Canada - Leachate well 138R | ecosystem: Engineered > Solid waste > Landfill > Unclassified | place: Canada...
CCACTTAAAGCGGAGCCAATGTATCCAGTGTTTCCGTAATTGTCGACAGGTAGGATCTGTTTCTTTCCGTCCAATAGCCATAGGTTCTGTTCGAGCGTCACATAGGGAGTAACTTTCAAATCCTTTTCTACTAGAATTTGTCCTATGTTTGAGAAGTGAACCACGTCTGCTGAAGGGGTGGCGTTTTCTTGAATCGCAGGATCGATCAAACCGAGTTCGATCTCGATAAAACTTTCAGGCACGACCGTTTTTAGTTGACTCTCTTTCCAAGAGGTACTCACCGCTTGCATTATCCCGCCCCCTTAAACTTCAATCAGTGATAACCCGCAATTCACCCAGCCTAGTATTTCGCCCGTAGTGTGGTCACGTCTCCACATTCCAGAATTACGGTCGCTCACATACATTTCTCTAGTGTCCCACTCCCCTGTCGTCTGATCAAAGAAAGTAACCAGATTCGTAAACGACCCACCGTGCTTCGTGGAGAATCTCTTGTTGATGGCCGCCCACTGTTGAGCGGTGAGATAATTCCACGTTAATTCTATTTTCGCCACGTCGTCCCTTACGACAGAGGCGATTAACCTCCCTTGTACGTTTCGTCCAGAATCCACAAGTGTCGAAGTGGAACCACTGTAAGTGGAGGGTTCGGGTAAATTGAACCCTCCTATTGATACTAATGCTTTAACCGCCAACGAGCACACCTCCCGGCATTAAGTCTAGTCCTCGATCTCTTTGCTCCACTTCTACCGAGCGGGTGATGTCCCGACCGTCTAAATACACTCTCACTTCTGACACCCCACCGCTACTCCGAGGTTGGTTACTCATAGCTGCGCTTACTGCTTCATATACACCCTTGCTCACGGACGCTACGATTTGGTCATTGTTGACCACGGCGCTTCGATTACCGATTGTACCTACCAATTCGGGGCCAGCTTCACGAGCGACAAACATTTGCCCTTGGTCTACAAAGCCACCGTCAGCTAAGAGTGGAATACCCACAGCGTTTAATATAAGTTTGAGAACCCACTTAGAGATTGCAATAGCGGCCATTCGGAGGATTTCGTTGTAGAGTTCTCCGAGAAACTTCAAAACGGGATTTGACACCTCTTTGCCGAACAGTTTCTCGAAACCTATAAGATTAACCACAATATCCCCAAACGCTTCGCCTATTTTACCCACAGCTTCTTCTATTATTGAAAGAGCACCTTCTTCGCCCGTCATTACAGCGTCGAAGAAATCGGGTAAACCTCCCCATTCATCTTCGATTCCACCCTCCCCTTTTAAGGTTCGATGGAAGTCACCCTTCACAGCCTTATTGAATAGTTCCACTCCTGCTTGTGTTACGTCAAGTACAGCAGTCTTAGCCCACCCCGGGAAACCCTCCCACTCGTCCATAACGTCCACTATCATTTCACCGAATGACTGCCCAATATTGTGAAAAGCTCTGTCGAATACCCCTTCCATATTGTCAGCGGAAGTCTCGAAATAGGATTCCAGAGGGGTCAACCCCTCCGCTCGCACACGATCTGGTAAGTCTGACCAACTTTTAACGACTGATTTTAGACCCTTGTCTATTCCGTCTTTCAAACCCTTGGTCAACCAACCGCCCATCTTACGGAACACTTTGGAGGGAGACTGGATCTCATACACCTTCTCAGCTTCGGTTATTACCGTCTCAAAGGCTTTCTTCCAATTACTTTTTTCCATTTCCCCTTCCACACCGTCCAATAGCCCTTCTGGAATATTCACGCCTGTCAACTCGGCTAGTTTCTTAGCATCAATTCCAAACGCCTGTAGTACCTTGGCGGTATCTGATGAAAGGTTCTCTCTGAATCTAATAAGATAGGGAGAGTTAGGATCATATTCAAACAATCCTTGTAGAATTAAGTTTAACGCTTGATCAGCGAACTCACTACCTTCTATCCCCATGTCCTCCATACTCGACTTCAGCGATGATAGGATCGGTTGAAACGCTTCTTGATGGAAAAGACCAATCCAATCATAGGCAAGTGATCCAAAGGCTTCAGGGTCTAAGAAAGCGTCGCCCCATTGCTCATTAACCGTTTCAAATTGTTCGACCATCCTCTGTATGAGTTGAACTTGAATGACTCCTGCGAAGTCCTCTGCGCCCTTTTCGAGTGCACCAATGTTTAATATCATGCCCGCTTCAGTGGCGGCAATAATAGCCTCCCATTTCGGGCGAAGGTCGCTATCGGCGGGTAAAGCATCCATGAGTCCCCGCATGTTAGCAATAGCTTCTTGGAAATACTCCTCAGTCTTACCCTTAGCGGTTAAGAACGCCTCGCTCACTCCGTTAAGCGTTTCTTCGACGGTTTCAATGTTCTCAAAGTCTATTTCCCCAATCGAAGCTAGCACCATATTGTACTCTGCTTGTGCGTCAACCAAACCTCTAACGGAACCTTCTATCCCTAAAGCGTCGTAAATCGCACCAAGCCTGCTCCATTCGGTATCCATGAGAGTACCCGATTCGGCAAGTTTAGTCATTAATTCGACCGCTTGATTCTTCAGTCCTTCCATGTTAGCTATACCCTCGTCCACGGACTCCCCTATCATATCTTCAAGAGACTTGAGATGAACCCCTGTGGCTTCCAAAGCGGTTCCTAAAGGCCCAACTAAAGCCGCCATAAGGTTATCACCCATACCTTGTAAACGCTCATTCAGTTTAGGAATTAATTCATCTAGCTGACTCAACACGCCGTCGGCGTACGCTTGCGTCTCTATTAACCCCTTACCCCACGCCTCGTTCATCTCCGTTATGGAGGATGTGATACCGTCTATTTCAGTTTCGACATTTAGCAGTTTAGCCTGTGCCTCGAAAAACTTATCCATTCCTGCAGTCGAACCTTCGGTAAATTCTCCAAAGGCTATACCTAAATCCGAGATCGTCAACTTAACTCCACTACCACCAATCAGGGCTGAGAGTTCAGTCATCAACTGTTCTAATTCTTCGTCTGACACTTGGGGTAACAGCCCCGTAAACTCAATAGCCGTGTTAGGAATCTTTAAGCCGTTGATGATGGTGAACATACTTTCCCGCACGTTGTCTAAGTCTGGTATATAGTCTCCTTCTGTCATTTCAACGTCTACGCCAGTCAAACCGAGAGTACCTAAATGTTCTCTAAGTTTCATCAATGCCCAATCCACGTCCGTATCAACGTCTGGGTTCAAAATATCAAGCCTTACGCCTTCCACTCCTAAATTATCAAGAATGGTAGCCAGTTTTTGAGCTACTCTAACCTCGGAGGTGTCTGCGTCAGGATTGATCAAATTTATATACACATCGCTTACTTTCAAACCGTTTAGCACATCGTAGAGCTTCTCTCCAGTTTTCACTTTGGAGGTGTAGACTATTGGATCTTCGAGTGTAATAACGGAGCCATTTACGTCGACTTTGCGAAGTAGTGCACTCGTCATGAGAGCGACGTAATCTATATCCACGGAGGGGCGAGCGTATCTAAGCACCAACTCGGAACCTAATATCTCTAGTTGCCCCATGTCAGCCGTTAGTCCAGACTCCACCCATCTCTTGTGTCCCTGTGCTAAACGGGCTTGTGGTTGTGAGAGGACGAGTTCCAAGTCAGATAGAGTCACGGTATCACCCGTACCACTATAGAACGCTTGCTTGATGGTCTCCATATCCTTAGCGGCGTTCTCCAAAACCGCCTTCCCTACCGTAATAGCAACACCTATAGCGAGAGCGGCTCCAAGTCCAGGTAGACCCCCTATCATGTAACCACCCGCTGCGGCTTTCAAAAGCCCAATCAAGACTTCGTTTATATCACCAGAACTTAGCCCTCCTCCCTCAAATTGGAGAGTATCGGCCATAAATAACTCAATCGCCCCGTCAACAGCTAGTACTAATCCTATCTGCTGCGTAAGGGTTTTCCTTTTCTCCAAGTCGCTCATTATTTCTTTTAGGCTATTGAACCCTTCCAAAGCGACATCTGCTAATTTCCAAGTAAGGAACGCTAAACCTATATTCGTGGCGACCTCCAGAATCTCTGGCAAGTTGTCAATAAACGGTTGAACCATGCCTTGAACCTTCTCGGTCAAGTCGGTGATTCGAGTGTCCATCTCACCTAAGAAGTCATAAGTGTACTGGCTTAGATCAAGTCCTAACTCGTCGATACCCATGTTAAATCCTTCTAAGTCCGTATCAGGACTAAGAATGTTGAGTTCATCGAAGCCCATCGTCTGACGTTTGAGCTTTTTGAGCGATTCTGTTGTATCGTCTAACCCATCTGTAGCGTCGTCTGCCCTATAACGAATCGCTTCTAAACCTGTGTAGTCGATTTCCGGTAATTCAAACCCCATCATAGCGGCAATTGCTCTTGCCATATTTGTAAGCACTTTAGTACCAGCAATGACATAAGGAATGAACTCTATTAAGACAGGAATTAAGGCTTCACCTAACGCACGTTTGAGTTGCAGGATCTGTTGTTCCAACACACGAAGTGCGTTGGCAGGGGTCATAATTGTTCTCGCCATATCTCCCAAGAAACCTTGCTTGCGAGAGGTTTCCATAAGTTGAATGTATCGAATCTGCGCTTTTTCCATTTGCGTCATAAGTTCTACGTTCTTCTCAATTCCGAGACCCATCGCTACCATTTTAAGGGTAGTTTCGGATATGTCAAAACCCCACTCCCTCATAGGTCGTGGTTGTCCTGCAATAGCGCTTTGTAGTTTCTGCATGGCTACTTCGTAGTCTACATTAAAGACGGCCGCTAGGTCATAGCCCAATTGGGTAAGAGTCTTAGACATGATCGAAGCCTTTTCTTCGGTTATACCAAAACCCCGAGCCATGTTCTGGAACGCGGCTTGGTAGCCCATCCACTCGGACACGTCAATACCCATCTTCTCCTGCACCGTATAAGCGAACTCTAGTGCGCTCTCCGTCGCACTGTCCATGGCTAGACGGAACAAGTGAAGGTTTTCCACGTACTCATTACTCTTATTGAGCCAGTCACCCATTCTACTAGCCAGTCTACGCATACCCATATACAGAAGTCCAAATCTAACAGTGGTACGACTAATACCCGTCCCTAGAACCCCATACGAACGGTTCAAAGCACGGTTCGACCCTGATAATCTTTCGTTGTCCCTTATTAGACGCTGTATCCTAGCAGGGAACGCACTAAAACCCTGCGACACTTTCTGCATTTCGTCAGCTAGAGGTTTTATCGCCCTGGCTACTCTCTCCATTTGATCGGCGAATACACCCATATCAGCCTTCGCCAAAGAATCCATAATTTCTGGAATTTTCTTCAGTTGGTTAAGCACAGAGCCTAAGTTTGACTTACCCATTTCCATGAGTGGGCGTAGGGCATGTACTAGCCGTAGAATATCACCCTCGACGTTGGTAGACTGGAACGCTTCGTCGAGTTGTTGAGTCACTTGTGAAAATCTACCCAACTGTGTCAGGGTACTTCCTAACTTGCTTTCTATTTGCCCTAGAGGGGTTAAACTGTTAGACAAGGATTTGATCCGATCTCCGAATGTGTCGAAGTCGAGCGTGTCTAACTCTTGCATAATTTTAGGAACCTCGGATAGAGCTTTCAACGTCGCCCCTAGTTGTGTTCTTGTTTCCGCTAGAGGTTTGAGGGACTCTGCCAACCGACCCACTTGACTAGTAAACTTATCGAACTCTGTAAACTCGTTAAAATCCCGAGCGGTTTCCCTAAAGTCTTTGAGTGAGTTGATCAATCCACCCGCTTGCGACTTGAAGCCTTGCAAGGGCTGTAAGGCTTGCGAGAGCTTCTTGATTCCCGAACCGAATCTCCCAAAATCAGCACCGTCTAACACCTTGCCCAACTGCGCTGTGGCCTTTTGTAGATCCCCGAGCGATTTTGCTAACGCTTGTAAACCATCATCGACCTTCTTCGGGTCGCTACTTGTAATCTCTATCCTAAGTCCATCTATGGTATCACTCATTTGCGTTCACCTCCTCGGGCAAATTCAACCGAGCCGCCCACGCCGTAAACACAGCTTTCGCTTTCTCCCTTTGTGCTTTCTCTCGCTCCTCTTTATCCCTCTCGATCGCTTCCTTCGTTATAGGATACGGTTTCTCGGGATATGGAGACGGTCGTTGAGGTTTCATGGCGTGTAGGGCGGGGGCCACTTTGGTCAAAGCGTCATAAATATATAAACCTTGTAGCCACAATTCCTGATTCTTACGATCATTTCGGATCTCTTGGGCTTCACGATAATACTTAGTCAAAAGGCAGTCGTCGTTCCAATATTGATCGTAGGTCATACCAATCGACAGATAGAACGGAAACTGCCTATTAAAAATCTCTGTGTAAGTAGGGAGCGAAACTGGATTTACCAGTTCGCTTCCCACTCCACGTTTCCCTCGTCAGCTTCAGGCTCATCGATCAGAGCCGCAATTGGTTCGTTATACATTTCAGCCAATTTACCAATTAAATCTTGCTTGTTAGGTAAACTATCATAAATCTTGTCAATCACATCACGCTTAACAAAACGGTGATGAGCCCAAAAAGCACCTGCAAATAGTGTCGGGAGTAGAGTCATGGGTTTCTCGAACACTTCACTGATTATAAACCCTGTATTCTCCATTCTCTCTACGGACTTTCTCGTAAATTCCAGCGTGTAATCTACCCCATCATAGGTGAATCGTATCTGCTTCGCCATTTACAAAGGCTCCTTTCTTTTTCACTAAATAGTTTTTAGAGTAGGCTTCGTAGATGGAGCAACACCGATCTTGAACTCGGTCACAGCGTTTACACCCGCGCCTACTACCCAAGCGGTATGTTGACCTCGCCATTCAAATATGCCCTCGTCGCCCTCGTCGCCAAACTCCAAAGCGTAATAAAGCTCCTCGTTAGCGTCCTCCATAACTGCCTCGAAATCTTCTTTAGTGTAATTACAAGTAAACTCCATCATATCCGCACTCTGAATACCCAAAATGTAAGTTTGCATGTCGTCGCTCAGAGTCGTAGTTTCGAGCATTTCGGGTGCTCCTCCGAGATCAGGGAAATCTTTAATGTCGATAACCTTGTCCAAAGCAGCCGAGGTGGTTCCCCATTTGAGCGTCACGCCGTGTGTACTAATAGCCATTTAATTACCTCCTAAATATAGTTTTGTCTTTTGATACTACCGCCTTGTACCTAGACACCATCCTGTAAATGGTGGCATCTTCTTCGTTCGGAACAGGCGTTCGCATGATTCTTGTGAAACCTAACTCCAACATCAATTCATCAATTTTGCTAGAGATCTCTTTAACTTGTAACTTCTTACCAGTTTTCAAGTTCGAGAACACATTGATCTCATACATCAACCCTGCGTGATTCTCCAAACTCCCGCTATCTTGGGTGCGCTCGTAGGCGTAATTGTCCTTTTCCTCAATCAGCACACAAGGGAAGGTAGAGGGTTTCGCAATCCACTCCCCAGTCACGAAGATCGAGTTGTATTCGGTACGAAGCGGCTCTGCTATCATGGTGAACACTTGATTTTCAATGTCAATCATCACCCGAATACCTCCTTCACGATCTTTGGAACTTCCGCTTCTAAACGTTTCACGGTGTTATACATGAATGGGCGACTGCGATATCCGAAGGTGAACAAATGCCTATCCACCCTGTCGTTGTAATAAACCCACCCTTTGTCTCCATACTGCCACCCGTGCTCACCAGCTTCGGGGTGAGGCTCCCCTCCTCCTACGACCCCCGTTCCAAATTCCACGAAAATAGCATAGGGGTTGTCCGTCCAGATTACACCCGTTCCCGTTTCAGGATAATACTTCCCTTGGAGACTGTTGATCAAATCCCTAGTTCGATATTGTTCCCCCGGTAACGAATAGACAAGTTCTTCTAACTCCTCTTTCGCTATCTGGACACCTCTCGCCACGATAACGTCCATCAGCAGGTGCCGTTTGGCTTCGAGGTGTTCTCGATACACCCCCACGTCCTCAATCGCCTTACCGATGGAGTTCGGATTCAACGAAAACGTCACTTTCCTACCCATAGCTTACGTTCACCTTACGCACAGCGTACTGTTTAACGTTCAAACTAGGAGCAACCTTGACTACAACATAGTCGTGAGCCTTGGTAGTATCAAGGTCGTCAATCCATAGGATGGAGGATTCATCAATTGGACAATCCATATCGTCTGTAATTAACGTCCTGTCGTAGTTTTCCGTCTGTCCGAACTGTCTGGTTTCCAACCTCCCCTGCGCCGCCGAAACATTGATTCTGATAGGTGAGGGGTCGCTGTAAACCATATCATATTCCCCAGTCTCATTACCCCATTCGTCCGTGACAGGTTCCCCCTTTATCAAGGTTGCGTAGTATATTTTACGCTGATTTCTCTTTAGAGTCCTCATTTGATACCACCCACGAAAGGAGTTATTCCTCTTAACATGGACTCTGGAACATCCGCACTCCCATACGTCCGAGAGATACCGTTCTCACTATGGGCTATTTGCCCTTCCGCACCTTGCTTGTTATAAAGATAAACCGCTATTTCTAACTGTTTATATTCGTAACGAGTGGGAACATCCTCTATTCCATGATTGTACGGATAAACACGGTTTAATATTTTTTGCCCTGCTATATTCAAGAGAGCAAGTAACAATGAATCTTCATCTTCATCTTCCTCGGCACCTATCAATACCTTTAATTGTTCTAATTTTTCTTCATTAGTCACTTGCTCCACCTCCTAAAATTAACCCGCAGTTGCTACCATTGTCACTTCAATTGTCTTATTTTCGTCATAGATTACAACTGTCCCGGTTTGTGTCTCATATCCGGCAGATGTCAGCTTGTACGTATATGTGCCATTATAAAGTTTATACGTCCCATCATTTTCAGGTGTAATAACCGTGTCGCCTTGCTTAACTTCAGTAGTTAAGGGCACTTCATTCTTCTCGTCAAATGTTAAAACGTACTTCGGTTGAGCCCCTTTAACAATCTTTACAGCTTTTGTAGCGTCGGTTAAAGCTGCCAGATAATACTTGCGAGAGTAGATTTCGTTCAAACGGACATTAGCGTCACGTTCCTGCTCGACTTCTACGCCCTTCTTGTTAAATAGAGTAACTGCTTCTTTGGTTCCAATTACGATGGTTCCTTCTACAGCGTCTTTCTTAGTGTAAAGATTTACTCCGGCAACGGTTCCCACGTAACCTGTTCTTACGAAAGATTCAACATATTTCAAATCATCTTTAAGAGTTTTTCTTAAAGCCGCCATATCTTTTGGATTTACAAAACCGAAGATTTCAACATCTTCTAAGTTCTCTAAATTTAACAATGCTACAGCATCAGCGAATGAACCAAAATCTATAGCCGTACTTGCTCCACCTGTGTATATTCGCAAACTTGCTTTATTGAACTCTGTAAAGATTTCACCATTTACAGTATTAAACATATCAGTAGCTGCGTGTCTTAAGCCCACCTGTACCACCATAGGGTCTTTCATAACTTCCTCATCGTAGTAAGGAAATCTGTTTTGTGCTAATGTGATTACATATTCTTCAGGAGCATAGCTAACTTCGATGTTCTCAGTATTACCTTCGCCCATAGCGAGCTTCTGTGTCCCGTTAGTAGCCCTGTATACATGAATTATCTTCTTGTCACCTGCGACACCTACGAGAGAGTTATCTACGGTACAAAAGCGTACCAAGTCCAACTTACTATTGTACTGATCTTCAATCTCGTTCGCTAAAACGAAATTGTCATAAAGTACGTGTGTGTGATTCAAAGTCAATTCTGGCAATTCTTATTCCTCCTTATAAATTGATTGATATAACTCGGGGTTCTCCATAGCAAATTTTTGCTTATCCATTAAACTCATTTTCCTAAGATCATCAAGAGTCATACTCTTAGAAGGTTCACCAGGTTCAGGTTTAGGTGTACCTTTCAGTAGTTCAGCTTTCACCGTTTTCTCCACGGCTTTCTTTTGGGACGCTATCACATCGACCATCGACTTCGCACGAACCCTCGTCGCTTCCTCGTCCTCGGACACCACAATGTCCAAGAGCGTCTTATAATCGTCCTCGATTAACCCAGCAGTTACAAAAATCTCTGTCGCACGGAGTTTCGACAACTCACGCTTGTACTGCGCTTGCGACTCGGCGGCCTTTTCCAATTCGAGCTTTAATTTTTCCTCGGCGGTCATGTTCTTTTCTTGCAACTCTTTAAGCTCTTTTTTGATTCGGGCCAATTCCGAAGCGGTTTTGTCGAAAACGTCCTTCGACACCGATTTTGGCAGCTTGTCTGGGTCAACCAAGTTAATCCCCTCCAAAGCCTGTTCCACTTCCTCCAGCGTCATATCCTCACGATAAGCGTCACCAAGTAATTCTTTCAAGTCCATTAAACGTACCTCCTGTGTTTTATACGTGTTCTCTCACGAAATTTTGTGTTTGTTGAAGGGGTTCTCTCCCCTTTCTCGTGTTTTACCGACTTCTCTGTCAAAAACTAAAGTTCAAGTATATTGCTCTATTCCTCTACTGCTTCCCTATATTCTTCGGGAATGTCCTCTAGTGTGATTCGTCCCATTTTCAACAAAAACCTATATAGCCTCAGTTTACGCTCATCCATCAGAAGCCACCTCCAGAGTTAGTTCGGCGATATCGGCTAGGAGTTGCATGAGTTCTTCCTTTTCTTTTTCAGCAGGTGTCTTTTCAGCAAGGATGAACATATATCCTGCTCCGAACTGTCGATTCTGCACCAGTTTTAGGTCTTTGTACTCCGTAACACCTTCGGGTGTGGTTATCTTTACCGTGGACAGGTTGCCCTCAAAAACACTGTCCTCAATAGGGGTATCGGATACAAAATTATTTCCGTTAGTTCTTAGATTCTCCAATTTAGTACCGTCTGCCAGTTCAAGTTCAACGACTGTGTTGGTTGGTAAGTGCGTAATCATTTTATTAAACCTCCTTATGCCGATATTGAGAAAACGGGGCGAACGCCAACAGCAGAGGGAGCGTTGCTCCTGCTGGCAACGCCGTCCGTGCTGACGTAAGCGAAAAGCGACGCAGAAACAATGTCTCTCAGCCACCACAATGTGCGAATTCCTATCAAGTCATGCCTCAATCTGAAAAGTGGTAGCTGGCTCTTTTCTATACCAACGTTACATCTGTGTGCATCCGGTTGCCCAACGCTATTGGCGACTGCGTTAGAGCCATAAACCATGTGTTCGTTCATTAGCTCGACATCGCTATCAAACCACCCCGCGCCACTTGCGGCACCATCAGACGTTGCGTTACTTAGCCACCTACGGTGAGTTATTACGCTCCCCGGAAAAGCATCGTGGATTGTGGATTTGGCTTGATCTAGTCCTTCTTCATACATTTCACTGCCGATATAGCCACCCTCTGTGGTATTTGTAGGGTTCATCCTGTGGGTGTACATACTGCCGCCAGTAATTAAAGTAATGTGGTTTGTAGTAAGATTCAGGTCACCAGTGTCGAGATAGTAGTTAAAAGCTGATATATAGTATCTTGTGCCGTTAACTTCCCAGTAGTCGCCAACCCAAAGGTCGAGAAATTTGCCACTAGCCACCTGCGACTGTTGCTCTGAGGTGTAGCTTGTTCCTAGATTTTTACCTCTAAACATGCTGTTTTTAATGCCTGCAATTTGGGCAATTTCTATCTCGCCACTGTTTATAAAATAATCAAGTAGCGTGTAGGGAGACTTTGAATCTGTATATTTCTTGCTCTGCTTTATAGCTTCGTCCATTTTCCACATTACTTTTTCACCGCCCAATCGGAGCCAGTCCAGTAGTAGATAGTCATTTCGTGGGTGGTGGTATTCATTTCCACACCAAAAGCTCTGTCGGTAGCACCAAGAACAGGGGGTGTGTCGGTAGATAACCACTGGTATTCGGGTATAGTGCCAGATACCGCTACTTTTAAGTTACCATTTTCGTCAAGATTTCCTGGGCGAGCTTTGCCATCATGACCCTTAAAACCTAACCTTAACAGGAGATTACTAAGCATCTTCATCAACCTCCCAATCTGTGCCTTCTTCTATCAGCAAACGCCCTATGAACCCGTCTAAAATGTCCATGTTATCGTTTAAATCGTCAATCAACACCGGGTCAGTCTTAGCAGGTTTTTTCAAATTCAAATTCGGCGTGTAGTTCACTCACCGTCACCCTCCTTCGGATCGGGCTTGTTGTTGGTAGGAACCTCTGTAACCTTCTCCCGTTTCCATTTCTCCAAGTACTCCATGGAATCAAGATACGTCTGTTCTGGATCGCTAAACAGTCCACTGTGCGTAATAGCGATAAGAGGGTGAATCCCCGCCTCGAGCATGTTCTGTAACCCTTGCGTCTTAACGAGAAGATTATCTGTCTTATTGCGAGTGAATTTAATATCAATGTCTTTGAGCCTCAAGTCCACATGACTTATGTCTCGAACGACTCTAAGGGCCAGTTTCAAGAACCGCTTCTCGGCTCGCTTGAACATGAGTTCCGACTCCTTAGCCCTCGATTCAGCCGCTGCCCAACCGTCCCTTAGCTCCACAGCCTTACCTGTATCGCCCGTATTTGTACCCGAACCCTTCCGGTCAGGCATACCACAAATAATTAGAACCATCTGGTACAAGTCGTCCTTCGTCACCTGCGTTTGAGTCTGGTCAAGTTCCTGACTAATAATATCCACATCGGCGTTTGTTCCGTCACTACTTTTGACCTTTAACGCTCCTAAGTCCTTGAGGGCTTGGAACGTTTCTTCGTCAATGTCACAGTTGGTGAATTTCATAAAGGACTGAATGAATTGTTCGATACCGTCCATGCGGTTAGAAATGACGTTATTGAGCGTGTCTAAGAGCGGTAGAACAGGTTCAAACGCACCCATTCGAGCATTATTACCAGCATATTCAATGATGGGGATATCCCCCATTGTGTGAGGTTGCTCGTCCACGATGTGCGTAGCGTCTACAATCTTGAAATACCTATCTTTAGTGTAAACCGTATAAACAGTCTCCCCTGTGTCTTTTCGCACATAGGTGACTCCCATGACAGGCTTTTTGCCGAAACCATTATGATAGACCACAAATGTGTTTCTCGGGTCTAATACGTCAATCTCGAAAGGACAATCATCAGGGTCAGCTTTAGGATCAGCGTCCTTGTCGGGCAAAATCATCCGATACCCTACCCCACAAATATAAAACCACTCCGCAAGCTCTTGGTCTTTACTGGCCTTGTCCTCGGCAAACATGAACTCATTAAGCATACCAATCTTATCGGCAACGTCGTCTTGCTCGCCCCTGCGGACATACTGCACTGGCTCACCAAAAACATATCCTTTCTTAAAATCCACAATCTCCATAGCATGATTTTCAACAATCTTATTATTAATCTCGGGTCGAATATCTTTCTTGCGTTTGAGGATCGGTTGCTCCCCTTTATAATACTTGTAGAGATACTCAATCTCCACCCGATTCTTGAAATGTTCGTTCTTCGCTTCTTCTAAAACTCGAAGCACGTTGTCTCTAGTAATTTCTCTCTCGGTTGTATAAATAACCGAACGCCCGAACATGCGTCCCAAGAGTCGTCGTCACCTCCTTAAATATGAAAAAGGACATAAATACCCCGCCTTATTACGGAGCATTTATGCCCTAACTAAATCTAGTATAGTATAAGTGTACCACATATTCGTAGTTTATGTCAACATTTAGAACGGTCTTTTGAAAATCTCCACCCTGTTCGCTTCGAGTGATTGGACGTATTCGGCTAATTGAGCGAGTCCGTCCGGCACGTCGTCGTTCTTATTTTTCCCCATCACCGTGAATGAGCACATCATATTCATCATTCTACCATAAGGGGAACTTGCACTATACTTACTACCGTCTTTGAACAAAAACCGCTTCTTCACAAAGTCCGAATTGACAATAATCTTCGTGAGCTTGTTAGCAGTAGTGCGCTTCTTAGTAATATGAGTTATGCCGCCTTTCGACTTAACCAACTCTTGCACCTTATCGGCAGTCCTACCCCCTGCACTGTTACTCTCGAATTGACATTGTTTGACGCTATGTTTCAAGAGCACTTCGGCGCAAAGAGCGTCCGTGACTTCCGGAAGCCCATTATCGCACACGCAGTCCTCGATGTAGTAATCGTTCCCATAAACATAGACCACTGGAAGGAACGTGTAGTCACCTCCACCCTCTGCGGTATCGCAGACACCTAATATAATATCAGGCTCGTCCGAAGGCAACTCATAATACCGCCTCAACTCGTCCTCGTTATAAAGCAAGCCCTCACGTTCAATCGGCTCATTCATAAAGAGTGCTTTCCACGACACATCATCCAACGTAGATTCCATGTCTAAGAAATATTTAGTATCGAAACCCACCCCATGAGAATAATCGAAATTACTCTCGCGCTGCTCATTTAAGGCGGGTAGAACAATGAACCTCGCTCTCGGATCGTCCCCATACATTCTCTCCAAACGCCCAATCGGATCGTGAACCGACCAACGTGTAGCAATGTGGAGTTCCTTGCAACCGAGCTTCTTTCTCGATTTAAGATCATTCGTGTATTTCTCCCACAGCTTGTCCAGTCTCTCTTTAGAGAGGGCTTCCTCAATGCCAGAAACTAAGTCGTCCGAATATAGTAGTTTTTCGCAACGAGTAGCACCCGTGAGCGAACCATCAATTGACCGACAAGTTAGAGTGGGGAACCTTTTAGCCTTCTCCAGATCCACAGTTGTATATTTAGCACTCCGATCCACCACCTGCACGGTTGGAAACACATCATGCCACAAATACTCCACTGGGTCGTCAAGAATGGTTGTCACACCATTATATACGTTAGTCGTCAATACGCTAGAATGACCAGAAGCTAAAGACGGCTTCATCGGCTCCCTACCCGTGATCCACGTTAAATAGAAAATAGCAAGAGTGGTTTTCCCAACGCCCGGGGGCATGGATATAGTGACTAAATCTAACTTGTCGTCCGCCAAGTCCTGTAAAGCGTCTACCACCGGTTTAAGAACAGAACGCCTGGGCACATAAAACTTCTTATCAGGGTCTCGATTGAACTCCAAGTACAACATATACTCATCAAACCTGCGCGGGGCGGCGAACAAGAGGGAACGCTTGTATAGATCGTAGAACTCTAAGTCTCCTTTCTCCCTCGCCACCTTAGCCGCCAACCGCCATACTTCACCGTTCAGATCGTAGTCCTCCATGATTCGAGCCATGTTGAATAGGTCTGAAAGATTCTGGTACTTCGTCAAATCCGTCTGCTTTAACTTCTCAACGATCCTTTCGTTGGTCAATCTTCCACCTCCAGCAGATCGGGATTATCGTATATGTTGCCGATTACCTCGTATTCGTCATACTCATACGGGAACTTGCACCATGGTTCACCTATTTGTTTGAGAACGTACCCAAACCTCACATACTCTACAAGGAAAACCTCGCCTAGCTCATTCTGTACTATATCTCCCTCATAAATCTCCACACCGTTCTTGTCTTTGAGGCCGGTGTATTGCATAAGGTGATACTTTTCCGGGTGCCTAAAAATGGTATTCAAATCACTTTCTCTCAATTCTTGCCAACTCCACCACTTCAAGTCGCCCTTCGCTTCCGGCTGGTATGCCCGAAACTTTATCTCTCTCATTTATTCCACCTCCCTAAACTCCTCATATGACTTGTCGTATTGTTCCTTAGTTATCTCTTGCGCCCACAACAAAACCGCTTCTCCTTCAGCGGAGTTATTATTGATTTGGTTCAGAATAAAATCTAAAGGGTGAATATCGATCACCGCATTGTAAAATGTGCAGTACCCTCCACCATGGGGCTTCCAAGCATACGTTATTAAATAATACATCTACTCCACCTCCAAAATAGGCTCGTGAATCCCTTTAACCCAACCCAGGTCACTATAGGAATAGTAACCCTCATACGTCTTTCTGTTACTCAATATCGACCGAATTTGTGATGGGTAGAACCTCTTGCCCGAGCGAGATAGATACCCGTAATCATTGAGCCAATCGGCTATGTCTTGCAGCGTCACACCTCTTTCTCGCTTCTCGAACACGATTCGGACAATCTCAGCTTCCTCCTCGTCCAAGACGAGTTGACCATCTTCTACTCTGTACCCATACGGTGCACGACCGCCCGCATAGCCTCCAGCCCGAGCCTTGATCTTCCGTCCAGAACTTGTGCGTTTAGCAATATTGACTCGCTCCTGCTCCGCAATGAAAAGCGTCAACGATTCCATCACGCCAGCGAACGCACCCATCGAACCAAAATCTTCCGACACGCTAATCAGTTCAATGTTCTTCTTCTTTAGGACAAACTTGTAGTAGTAATACAAGTTCATGTCCCGAGCGAGCCTGTCTGACTTCGCCACCACCACCGCTTGAATGGGAGGATTACCCACCTGCTCGTCGTCAAAGAGAATCTTATCTAGTTCTGGACGTTCTTCCTCCACACCGCTCACGCCACCATCGACGTACCACTTGGAAATAGCCAAATCGTGTTTGGCGCAGTAGTCGAGAATATCCCGCTTTTGAGCGTCAATACCATACTTATCCTCCTGCGCTTGACCATTTGTGCTTACTCTAACGTAACCTACGACTGTTTTCATTTTAAAACTCCTTTCCGCTTTAGACCCACATGAAACACTTTGCCACAACTTTCGCACTCCAATTTCAGAATCGCCATCACCCCGACCACAGGGTCATATATTTCACGAGTTACCACATCTGAGAGACAATCAGGACAACATAGCTCAGTCACATAACCCGTTTCCCTAATTCCGTCCGATCTCATATCGCCCCCTCCATTTCTTAATTCTTATTATACAGGAATAACTGTAAATGTCAACCCTTTTTGTATTTTTGGGAAATTTTTAAGAGGGTATATCATTTGGGAGTCTTGTGGATGATCATAGGTGAGACCCTCCTTTGCTCATACTAAGTATAGCATTACATAAAAGAGGTGTCAAGTAAATGTACCCTTTTGTTTTGGAGGTTGCTCGGAGGGGTGACGAGGGTGATTCCGGACTATTCAAAGCGGGAGGGGTAGGGGTACAATTACAAAAAATCAAGAATAAAAAATACACTTAATGCTTGCTATCTAATGTAATCCATGATATAATGGAATCAAATAAAAGAACGCCGTGAACGGCGAAGGAGGTTACAACATGGAACGGATCAAAGAAGGTTTAGCTAATGCAGGTATACCATACGTTAGCGAGGGTTTGGGCGGAAATATCGAGGGAGTACGAATAGGGAGC
>Ga0265293_10007240_pt1 | contig 17223 bp, 15 predicted proteins | sample Munlanlewell138R_FD_192505 | JGI IMG/M metagenome (GOLD analysis project Ga0265293, IMG submission 192505) | Leachate microbial communities from a municipal landfill in Southern Ontario, Canada - Leachate well 138R | ecosystem: Engineered > Solid waste > Landfill > Unclassified | place: Canada...
GCCAAAAGCAGAGATAGATCCGGAACTTTGCATTAAATGCGATCAGTGTAGGCAAAACTGCCGATTTGATGCTATTTCAATAGATGAAAAATACAAAGTGGATCCTTTCGCATGTGAAGGCTGCGGCGTTTGTGAGTATGTTTGTCCTGTGGAAGCGATAACTATGAAACCGGCAGTGGCCGGGGAATTGATGCTGTATTCTGATGGAGAAAAAGCATTTTCAACAGCCAGGCTAAAAATGGGCAGTGGTACCTCCGGAATGCTTGTAAATGAGGTGAAAAAGCAAATGAAGGCTGCGGCAGCTGATGCGGAACTTGCCATTATTGATGGATCTCCCGGAATAGGCTGTCCTGTCATCGCATCACTTAGTGGTGTGGATATGGTTTTGATAGTCGCAGAACCTTCCATATCAGGTATCAGCGATATGGAGCGCATTATAAATACAGCAGCGAAATTCGGGACGAAGACAGCGGTATGTATCAACAAATACGATACTAACATTGAGAATACAGAGAAGATTGAAGAGTTTTGTAAAAAACAAGGGCTGCCTTTTATCGGTAGGATACCTTTCGACTCCAATGCCGTGAAAGCGATTAATAATGGTCAAACCGTTGTAGATATAGACTGCATATCGGGGACGGCGGTTAAAGAGGTTTATCACAAAACAATGAATCTACTCTTTGAAAAAGGTGGTGGCTAAAGTCATGCTTATTAAAACGTTGGTTGAAAACACCTCGATATCAAAAGACTTTGGCAGCGAGCATGGCCTTAGCCTGTATATAGAAACAAAGAAACATAAAATATTGTTTGATGTGGGCGCAAGCGAGCTGTTTCTTCAAAATGCAAAAAAGCTTAATGTGAATATTGCTGATGTTGACTTTCTTGTGATTTCGCATGGACACTATGACCACGGCGGAGGGCTAAAAACCTTTTTGAAAGAAAACACAAAAGCCGAGGTATTTCTACATCGACTCGCTTTTGAAAAGCACTATGCTATTCGCCCAAATGATGAATTGGAATTTATCGGTCTTGATGAAGAACTGAATCAAAACAAACAAATTATTCTCACGTCAGACCGTTTCTTTATTAACAGTGGAATCCAAGTATTCTCTAATATCGTCCAAAAAGAGCCACGCCCAAAATCAAACAGTGGTTTGCTAAAGGAATATAAGGGGCAAACGATAGCTGATATCTTTGCACATGAACAAAACCTCGTGGTAGAGGAAGACGGGAAAACCCTATTAGTAACAGGCTGCGCTCATAATGGCATCATAAATATACTTGAGCATTTTCACACGCTAAAAGGTCGAATGCCGGGCTATGTGATAGGTGGATTTCATCTTTCCAGCCGCTCAGGCGGAAACGAGGACTCTGAAATGATAGATAGAATTGGTAAATACCTAATGGGTACAAAAGCAAAGTTTTACACCTGCCATTGTACTGGTGTCGAGCCTTATAAAAGGCTTAAAGCTATTATGGGTGATAGCATCGATTATCTGTCAGCAGGCAGTGAAATTGTAATCTAAATAAAAGGAGCAAGAATATGAGCGAAAATTGCAATCAAAGCTGCAGCAGTTGTTCGGAGGACTGTGCAGAAAGAAAAGAACAAAAAACAGATTTCTCCGAGAAGTTGCATGAGATGAGCAGTGTAAAAAAGGTTATTGGTGTTGTCAGCGGCAAAGGCGGTGTCGGAAAATCACTTGTTACCTCAATGCTTGCAGTTACAATGAATAGAATGGGCTATCATACCGCTATTCTAGATGCGGATGTCACCGGGCCTTCTATCCCAAAAGCCTTTGGTATCAAGGAAAAAGCCAAAGGTAGTGAGTTTGGCTTATTCCCTGTTAAGACAAAGACTGGGATTGATATTATGTCTGTTAATTTACTTTTAGAAAATGACACTGATCCGGTTGTCTGGAGAGGGCCAATCATTGCAGGTACCGTCAAGCAGTTTTGGACAGATGTTATCTGGAGTGATGTGGATTTTATGTTCATCGATATGCCACCGGGCACCGGAGATGTTCCCCTTACGGTGTTTCAGTCTATTGCTGTTGATGGGATTATCGTTGTGACCTCACCGCAGGAGCTGGTATCCATGATTGTTTCAAAAGCTGTTAAAATGGCTGAGATGATGAATATCCCTATTATCGGTCTGGTGGAAAACATGTCCTACTTTAAATGCCCTGATAATGGAAAGGACTATCAGATATTTGGCGAAAGTCATATTGAAGAAATTGCCGAAAAACATAATTTAAAGGTTCTTGCTAAGTTACCTATCGACCCAAAAATTTCGGCTGCATGTGACAAGGGTATGATAGAGCTTTTCGATGGCAATTGGTTTGAGCCGGTTGCAAAAATCTTAGAAAAAATGGAGGAAAACTAAAATGCTGAAAATTGCAGTAGCAAGCGAAAATGGAATGGTGACTGAGCACTTTGGACATTGCGAAGGTTTCATGATTTTTGATACTGAAAATAATCAAATCATCAAAAGCGAAACCGTTGCTAACCCCGGGCATAGGCCTGGATTCTTACCTAACTTTCTTGCTGATCGTGGTGTAAATGTCATCATCAGCGGTGGTATGGGCGGAGGCGCGGTTGAGATTTTTAATGAAAGGAACGTTGAAGTTGTTGTAGGAGCAAAAGGTGATGCTAAAGCAGCAGTAGAAGCGTACTTGCAGGGCTCCCTTAAATCTACTGGTTCCGTTTGTCATGAGCATCAGCATCATGATGAATGTGGGGAATAAGGTACTTCTTTGTTGAAAACTCCGATACATGCATAGCTTAAATAATAATTAACTCCTCACCACTAATTTCTAAAATCGTGATGAGGAGTTTCTATTTTAGTTTTCTAATGCCAGAATCCCAGTTCCGTCTTTAAGGTGAACAGTTCATCATCATTGTCATAAACAGTAAAACAAAGACTGCACTAAAGGTTTTATCCTTCGGTGCAGTCTTTTCTTTCAAGTCTCCGCTTGAAGAGAGTCGGTTAAAATTCACATGTTTCGTAAATCCCTATGTGAACGCTTCTTGGGGAGCCTTTTTTGCTAAAGAAGCTCGATAAGTGCAAAAAACAGCTAAGTTAAACTAAGGAAAGCTTCCTAAGCCTTCAAAATAAAGTCCAATAAAATCAATATGTTAAACAGCGAGCTGTGATCCAGCGCCCCGCGAAAAGAAAAGAACAGATATGCAGTGCGTTAACGCCTAAATCACACAAGCGCATCTAGCGCTAGGTACGCGTTGAGTATACGCCTATACTTAGGATCAAAATTAAGCACTTGATCGTCTAAGGGAAGTGTTAAGAGCGTGGCTCGACGCATCGCGGGCTCAATCGAGTCGTAGATAGCGTTAAGTCTACGAATAATATATAAAAAAGCAGGCAAATAGTCGTAGTCTAAATCGTAGTTGGGGATAATTGAGGCATAGTGCTTCAAGGTTTGAATGGATTTACGAACAAAATAAGACACGAAGCGATTTGCAGGAATATCCGTAGAGCGTTCAACTCGCCGATCAAAGACGCGCAAAAAACGCCACTTCGCACCACGCGCCATAAAGTGTTTTTGCCGCTTAGTCGTTTCTATGCTTCCTTGCTCTATAGCAGAGCGACCAAGCTGCGCAGCTTCAATCGCGTGTGCACTACCCACACCAACAAACGGGGTTGACACCAAAAGCTTGTTTTGCGGATTCTGCGCTACTGCTGAGAGTGAGACCCAAAGCGCTGGATCTGCATCGAATATCTCGAGTAAAGCAGCGATTTTTTCACTAATAATAGCGTTTTCTTCGGAGTTTGGCATGTTTTGCCTTGTTTTGCGCTTGCGCTTTAGGTGCTGTGAGGCGGTAGCCCCGCAAAAAGCAGCGAGGCGAGGTACGCATTCCAATGAACAATGAGGCTTTCCCTTGCCATTTTGAGACGAGTTCTAGGGAAAAAGAAGAAAAAAGGAAAAAAAGAGGGAAAAAGAAAAAGAAAAAAAGAGGAAAAAAAAGAAGAATAAAGTGGAAAAAAGAAGAAAATAAGAAAACAACAGTCGCTTTTCTTTACCATTTTGATGCGGATTCTAGGAAACAAGGAATGAGGCAAAAGAGCGACCTAAGGGTCGTGACTGCGCCGAATGACGCAGGTGACGACGAAGACGCGCAAAATGGTAAAGAAAAATCGATAGCCACCATACGCAGGATATAAGTGGCTTTCGAGTTAAAGGACGCTGCTATAAACTACTTGGCGAGTGCTGCGTCGACTGCCGCCTTAAAGGCGTCAATGGGCTGCGCACCCACTAAGAGTTTACCGTTAATAATGAAGGATGGGGTTCCGCTAATCGTCGCTGCTTTTCCCTCCTCCGTTTCGGCTTCAACTTGTGCTTTGAACTTCTCGGAATCAAGTGCGGCTTTAAACTGCTCCATATTCAAGCCGATTTTTTCGGCATAGCGCTCCAAATCAGCTCGCTCAAGATTGCGTGGATTGGCAAAGAGTTCCTTGTGCATCTCCCAGAATTTACCCTGCTCATGCGCTGCCAAGGACGCTTGGGCTGCCAAGGGCGCTTCCTTGTGGAAAGCTAGCGGGAACTGCTTAAAGACGAGTTTAATTTTACCGGGGTAAGCGGCCAAGAGTTCATCGATGGTCGGTTCAACTCGCGCGCAGAACGGGCACTGGAACTCACTGAACTGGAATATCGTTACAGGCGCGGCATCATCGCCGCGTGTAGGAGACTTACCAACGGCGGGAACGGCTACATCTTTGGCCTCGGGTGCAACACGCGCTTCGGGCACCTTGGGCGCGGTATCCTTCACTTCACCCGCTAAAATGGCGTCATAAAGCCGATCAGCGCTCACACCTTTTTCGATATAGCGCTGGGCAATCGCGTATTCAGAATCTACGACGTTTTGGAACGCCGTGATGGGTTGTGCGCCGCTTAGGCGCGTACCATTAATAAAGAAGTGGGGTGTGCCGCGAACTTGTACACTGTTACCCTCGGCAATGTCCTTGTCGACAAGCGCCGCCGTCTCCGCGCTGTCCATGTCGGCGGTGAATTTTGCGACATCCAAGCCAAGACCCGTTGCGTAGCCAATAAGGCTATCGCGATCTATCGCTTTTTGGTTATCAAAGAGTAAACCGTAGTACTCCCAGAATTTGCCCTGATTTTTTGCCGCTTCGACGGCTTGATGCGCCAGTTTAGCGTTTTTATGGAAACTGAGCGGATAGTGCTTAAACGCGATGCGAACCTTATCGGGGTTGTTCTTTTGAAGTTCCATCAAGGTCGAGTTGGCACGCGAGCAGAACGGACATTCAAAATCAGTAAACTCAACTATGGTAACGGGAGCATCGGCCTTTCCGTAAATCGGCGCATTGCCCAACGCCACAGATACGCGAGCGGGAGGTCCTTCCTCAACCTTCGGTTTTGGCACCGATTTTAGAATCTCTTGGTATAGAGCTTCACCCTCCAAAAGCGTCCGGCGCTGTAAAATTCGCGCCTCCTCCAACTTTTTGTTGATCAGCGTACTAAACTTATCTATCGGTTGCGCCCCGACCAAAAGTTCGCCGTTGATCAAGAATGTCGGTGTTCCACTCACACCGCGTTCGCTGCCCTCCTTGATAGAGGCGTCAATGGCTGCAACAGCTTCTGGCGATTTCCAATCGTTTTGGAAGCGCGCCATATCCAAACCCAAATCCTTGGCTAAAGCCAGCAAATCGACTTCGCTAATCTTGCGCGGGTTCTCAAAGATGCGGTCATGCATCGCCCAGAATTTACCCTGCTTTTGTGCGGCCCAAGTCGCTTGGTGGGCGAGTTTAGCCTTTTGATGGAACGGCAGGGGGTTGTGCGCAAAGACTATGCGCAGATCATTGGGGTACTTCTTTGCCACTTCGTTCAAAGTCGTCTCACCGCGCGCGCAAAATGGGCACTCATAATCGCTGTAGGCAACAACGGTTACCAACGCGTTCTGATTCCCACGGGCTGGGCGCCCCAAGCTATCGGCCTGCATCAACGCAGCTTTTGTCAAGCCATTGGTTAGCGTCCCGAGCACGTAGTTGATATTCTCTTTCTCGTTGCGTACAGCGGACATGCGGCGCATTTCATCCTCAACCGCCTTCTCGAACACGCCAGCCTGTGCACCTTGTGCGCTGAACTCAACTTGCTTGCCATTTAAATAAACCGTCGGAACCGTTCCCACCTGCAAGCTCTTGCCCAAGTCTATGTCACGGTTGAGCCGCGCCTTCACCGCGTCCCCAGCCACATCAAGCTTGAACTTATTTAAATCTAGCCCCAACTCCTTGGCGTAGCCATCGATCGCAGCCTCCGATAAAAACGCGTAGTCCTTCTCATCCTTATCCGCTCCAGCCGCCAAAATCGCATCGTTTAATTCCCAAAACTTGCCCTGCTCGGCAGCCGCATACAATGCCTTAGCCGCGTACACGCCGCCCTCATGCTTCGCTAGCGGAAACGCCTTATATACCACGCGTAACTTCGCGTTCCCATAATCCTTCATCGCCTTATCAAGGTAGTCATTCATCACCGCACGCGAGGCCACGCTCTGATAGTCAACAAACGCAACCGCTGTCACCAACGCATGCGCACTACCGCGCGCCTCAGAGCCAGCAATCGGCAAAACCTCCGAATCCAAATCCAACTGCGCCAAGCTCGTCGCCGTATCAGGGGCCATCTTTAAGCCCTCATTCGCGTTCATCGCATAACCACCATAAAACGACAGACCAGCCGCTGCAATGATCGAACTAATCCACAAACCTTTGTTGTTTGCCATTCCTTTCTCCTTAAAAAGTACGAAACCCCCGTAAAATTCATGAAATTGTACTGATTTAGCCCAACAATTGCAAGCTGCATCGCAAAAGTTCTACTCCTTAGCCCCTCAGTTTTGCAGTCCTAGCTCGCCCTGCAATGCCACGCCCTGAACTTTGCTCAGATTTGCCGAAAAATATGAAGAATTTGAGCGCTATTTTATGGCAAATTCGCAAGACTTTGAAAACTTTAATTTTGCCCTCATATTATTAGCTTTAGGGCAGGGGGCGCTCCAGCCCCCTACGCGCGGGCTTCCTCGCCAAATTCGCTAATGAGCGCATTATTTTGTGCGATGTTTCGACTATTCGTCAAACCATCGCACAAAATGCGCTCATTGCGCCTTTGTCGCGGCGATCCCGCGCTACCCCCGACTTAGCGCTTGGCTACATACGACGAACTATTCCGCAAAAATGCGCAAAAAAGCAGTCCTAAACGATGCGCTTTACGAAGTTCTATGGCTTAAAATTTCGTCTAACACCTTAAGCTGCAGCGACGAGCAAGCTAAGTCTTTAGCTCGGACTAAATCCACAAAACTTGCTTGCTCAAAGTAGTCTTCACTTCTACAGCTTATCGTTTCACTATAACGCTTTACATGCACAAGTTCGAGCAGGACTTCCATGTCGATGTGTGTAAATATGTGTTTTACACGATTATCTAATCTGTGTAATGTCGTCCAGTCAAATTCTATAGGCATGTGATTTAATAATGCACACCAATCTTCGCGCGTATTGCCAATACTCTGCGATTCAATAAATGGCTGTTTTGCCCCTTGCTTAGTTTTTGCAAAGCTAATACTTGGGAGTTCCCAAAGCCCGCCCAAAAGCCCGCGGTTTTTGCGCCTAAGCATGAGGATTTTCCCGTCGGGGCTAACTACGGCGAGTGTGCCACGAACTTCGTTGTAGCGCGTAAGGCGCTTGATTTTGATGGGGACTTTGGCTGCAATACCTCGGACGTTAGCTTGGCAAATGTGTTGAGCAAAACAGTCACTACATTGGGGACTACGCCCACAAAGGCTTGCGCCAAGGTCCATCATGGCTTGGTTTGTTAAATGCGCTTCACCCAGTTGCGCAAAATAGTCTGCGCCTAGAAGCAGTTGTTTTCGGTTTTTAGTATTTAAAAGATCTTTGTCGAAGGCTAAAAGCCTACTCAAAACGCGCTCTACGTTTGCATCGACAGCGGCGCAGTTGTGTTGGTACGCAAATGATGCAATGGCGCCCGCCGTGTACTCGCCAATGCCAGGAATTTTACGTAACAGCGGCAGCGAATTTGGTAACTCGCCTTGGTGGTGATCGATGATGTAGCGCGCCGCGCGGTGCAGCATTGCCGCTCTGCGATAGTAGCCCAAGCCCGCCCAGTACTTAAAAACCTCGCTCTCCTCTGCTTCGGCGAGCGCGTAAACGTCGGCAAAGCGCTCTAGCCAACGCAGGTAGTAGGGAATAACCGTGTTTACCTGGGTTTGCTGAAGCATGACTTCCGAGATCCATACTTCGTAGGGGCTGGGATCGCGCCGCCAAGGCAGATCGCGCTTGTTAACAGCAAACCAATTGCACAAAAGAACGTGAAATTCATCTAATATATGCGCCCAAAACGCTGGAATGCCAGAATTATCTTCGATTGATTTCGTCATTTATCGGCAATTACACGTATATATTGAATGGTTTCGTTGCTCTCCTCAAGTATGTAGCCAAGCACTCGCTCTAGTCGGTAATGGCTAAAGTGCGGCTTTAGAAGGGTTTCTAGCTCTTTTTCGTTACAGCGATAGCGCATCCAGTGATCAAAAAAAAGTACGGAAGCAGCATCCCCACCAGGACAATCTGCGCCACGTCGCTCGAAAACAGCGAGTAGGCGGCCGCGGGGCGAAAGCATGCGCGCGATGTCGGCCAAAACATCTGCAGGCTCTTTGAGGTACTCCATGCAGCCAAGTGCTATGACGGCATCAAAAGAGGCATCGGCAAAAGGCATGGGCTGTGAAATATCGTGTGGCAAGAATTGGATGTTCTCGGATCTTTCGGCCGCTACAAAACACATCTCTGCCGAAATATCTACGCCCACTGCCTTTGCTCCCTGGCTTTGCAAAAAACGCGTAACCTCGCCAGTGCCACAGCCAAGATCGAGGACGCGCTTGTTTTGCATTGACCAGTCACAAAATGCTGCCGCCACATGCGGAAAGGGCGACCACGCAATTTCTTCGCGCATGTTTTCATAGTCGGCTGCTATGGGATCAAACAAATACGCGGGCGATAAAATCTTTGCCATAAACCATTCCAAAATAAAAAAGCTCGCCCGAATGGGCGAGCTCTTGGGCTAAAGCCTTACGTTTAGCGAATTATTGTCTCTTTGGTAAATGATCAGCAGTTAGAGCTGGGCTAGATACAACAGGGCCTTCGCCAGTGGCAATGAGCTGCCATTGTGAGCTAGCGTCTGCAGCTACAGATACTTGTACTTTGATGTTATCTTTGATGGCATCGCCAGAAGCGCTACTGTTCGTTATCTCGCAGCCACCAACTTCGAGGACGTCGATTTTATCGCCAATTTCGATCTTATCACCCATTTCGACGATAAGCCAGCCACCTATACCGCCCAATGAGACGTAGGTGTAAGGACCTTCTGGACTACCTTTATGCAGAGCGCAACTCTCAACATTATTGGGATAATTTGTAAAGGCATCTAGCTCTTTAACCTTCTCGGGATCACGTGCATACTTCCTTTCGGTGTACAAATTATCGCCTTGGGGGATTTCACCATACTGGTAACCAGCGACATCTTTAGGGTATACGAGACTGTTATTAGTCTTGATCAATACTACGGTATCAATATCCGCACCTGGGTCTTCCTCTCTCCGTAGGTCAGCTTCGGTATATTGTTTAGATAGATCATCGATGCGAACGTATTTGTAATCCTTATATACAACTTGTGGCGTTTCGCAGGTTGCAGTGGCAACGTTGCAAGTTTGAGCGTCCGTACAAATTTTACCTGCTCTTGAACAAGCGTTATCAACGGCGCACTTAGGTCCAGCAGCCGTTGCTACACAAATCTGACCCACAGAACACGTAGGTGAGCAATCCTGTTGTTGTTCGTCTGTGGTCTCATCACAAGCTACAAAACCAATAAGACCCATGCTTACAAGTGCGGCAACGCCAACTAAAAACTTCAAATTCTTCATATAACCTCCAAAAAGAGAAGCAGCCAGACTCTAATAACAACACTGAGCCTATGCTGAATAAAAAACACAAGTGTTTTTAATTTATTCCCTAGCCATTTGACGCAAAGGGCGTCAAACACCCTATAGCTTTAGCAATTCTTGTGCCAATAGTAAAGAGCACGGAAAAAACTTTATGTCAAAGCGCTAAAGAGGCGTTAGCACAAGGACGGAAGTCAAAAAATTAAGCAAGCTTTTAGTGAGCAGCACTTATCGCGCTTATAGCAACCGTTCTTATCGCGTTGTTCAAATGCTACTTTTATGCCCTTAGCGAGTAAAAAAACCATCAATTCAGGCTTCATCTTGAACAAAATCAGCCTTCATCTTGAACAAAATTGCATTTTCAAGCATTTTATAGCGGAGGATTTAGCAAATTTCTTTTTATGGCTTATAAAATACGGAATTCACCGTAAATAGGCGACTAATTCATGAATATTTAAAACTATGATCTCAATGTCATAGTCTAGGTCGTTTTGGATAAGTTTTTATCCACTCATTGATACATTTGAACAAAAAACCATGTTGCATTCAGCGTTAAAGATGCAGCGATTCATGCAAAACTAGTAGCGGCAGCTTTCAAAGCTGCCCTTGATTAAAAAAACGAAAGTCAGGCGAATTTTCAAAATAAAGTCCATAAATCGAATGAGGCTTTTCTTAGCAAGCCCTTCAAAGGAGTTTGGGGCGGTAGCTCCAATGCATCAGAGTTCACTTAAGCTAAAGCTAGTATCGTACTTAGCACTGGGTTTTGGAGCGTCGATATCGCCTATCCTTCATTATTATGCATTTTCTGCTCATAGCTTAGTATAGTTTAGCTCTATGTGGGGGGGGGCTAAAAAATGCTCAAATTCGCGCAAGACTAGGCAAAAAATAGCTAGCGCAAACAAAGGGAAGTCAAACGATCGTTCAAAATAAAGTCAATAAAATCAATGCACTGCGTAAAAGAACGGCATCGAAGGGTTCTTCTTTTCATTGAGCTTAGGGCGCTATATCGTGGCGTTTGGGGAGCAGGAGCTATATTTGAGCTTTAGGGGGTAGCGCGGGATCGCTGAGACAAAGGCGCAATGAGCGCATTTTGTGCGATGGTTTGCCGAATAGGCGAAACATCGCACAAAATAAAGCGCTCATTAGCGAATTTGGCGAGGAAGCCCGCGCGTAGGGGGCTTCCCCCTTCAGGAAGAAAAAGAATGATAATTTTGGACACGGCATAGAAATATGCGACAATTGCCTTGATGGAGCGAGAAATGACTGCAGAGCGTAAGCGAGAGCTTCCAGATTATGTTGCAAATCCGCGGGGGTTTCACTTGATTGGTGTGTGCGGGACAGGGATGGGGTCGTTAGCGGTGATGTTAAAACGCAGCGGTTATGCGGTTTCTGGAAGCGATACAGGGTTTTATGCGCCTATGAGCGAGATTTTGCAGCGCAATGCGATCGCGTGTTTTGAGGGCTGGAGCGGGCGGCATTTGGATGCGCTAGATGCGGCGCGTGACATCGTCGTGGTCGGGAATGTGTGTAGGCGCGACAACCCCGAGGCAGTGGCGGCGTTGGAGCGAGGTTTTGCGTGCCTTTCGCTGCCTGAAGTCCTGTATTTGTTCTATTTAAAGGATGCGCGCAAACGTGTGTGCATAGCGGGGACGCATGGAAAAACAACGACATCGTCAATAACCACGGCGATTTTGGAGGCATGCGGGAAGGCGCCTTCGTTTTTTATTGGCGGCGAGGTACTGGCGTACGGGACGGGCGCGAGGAAGGGGGATTTGGAGTATTTTGTGATCGAGGGAGATGAGTATGATTCGGCGTACTTCGACAAGGTGCCGAAATTTTGGCACTACGCGCCCAATGTTTTGTGCATCAATAATATAGAGTATGACCACGCTGATATTTATGATTCGGTGCAGGAGATTGTGGATGTTTTTAAAAAACTTGTGGCGATGCTGCCGCGTGATGCTTTGATCGTTTACAACAGTGATGATGCGCGCGTTGTCGATGTGCTTGGCGAGGCAAATTGTGCGAGTTTTGGCTTCTCCGTGAAGAATGCCGATGCGCGCTTTTATGCGGAAAATATCGAATATTTGGAAGGAGGCGGCGTTTCATTCGATGTTTACGACTCAGGGGCGAAAATTATTCGCTTGCACTCGCCTAATTTGAGTGGCGTACACAATGTCTACAACCTACTTGCGGCGTATGCGATGGCTGTTTGCGAGGGGCTTGAGCCAAGCGAGATTTCGGAAGCTATTCGGGCTTTTCGCGGGGTGCGAAAGCGCCAAGAACTTATTGCGGATGTGGGGGGGGTAAGAATTTACGATGATTTTGCACACCATCCAACGGCTGTGCGCGAGACGGTGACGGCGTTGAGGCGCATGTTCCCTGAGCGGAAGTTGTGGGCGGTCTTTGAGATTAAGAGCAATACGTCGCGACGAGCCATATTTCAGGCCGATTACCCCGAGGCGCTGCGCGAGGCGGATGAAATTATTTTGTCGGCGCCGTGGAGAAAGGACAATTTGCCGCCTGAGCAGTTGATCAGCGTGCCAAAAATTGTCGATGACCTGAGGGAGATGGGGTGCAGCGCGCAACTTTTGCCGACGGTAAGCCAAATCGTTGAGTACCTCTCGCTGCATTGCGCGCCGGGCGACATTGTGCTAGCTATGAGTGGCTCGTCGTTTGACGGCCTGCACCATCGTTTAGCTGCTTCATTGCAATCTCGAGATGAAATATGACCGGAACGCGTATCCGCATCCTTCATAGAATTGATACGGGGGGCATGGCCGAGATCCTTAAGGCCGAGGATACCGAAACACACGAAGTTTATGCTATTAAGCGGATTTTGCCTCAATTTGAGAGCAATTTGCGCTTTGTGCAAATGTTCATCGATGAAGCCAAGATTTCTTTGCTTCTTGAGCACCCCAACATCGTGCGCGTACACCAGTTTGCCAAGATGGATGAATCCTACACCATCGTCATGGAGTATGTGGATGGCATTAATCTTCGTGAATTGCTGTACTTTTGTAATGTGTACGACTACCGTTTACCCTTAGCGGAAAGTCTTTATATTGCGATGGAAATTCTCAAAGGGCTTGACTACGCGCATCGAAAACGCGAAGTAGATGGCGAGAAGCTCAATATTATACATCGTGACTTGAGCCCACCCAATATCTTGCTAAGTTTAAAGGGTGAGGTAAAAATTACGGATTTTGGTCTCGCCAAGGCTAAGAGTCAGATTACCAAAACGGTTCCAGGGCTTATCAAGGGGAAGTTTAGTTATTTGGCTCCCGAAACAGCCTACGGCGAAACTTTGGATAATCGGGCAGATCTGTATGCCGTGGGAATTATGCTTTGGGAGATGCTCAGTGCAAAACCGCTCTTTTATGACGAGGTGGAGTCTAGAATCTTAGACCTCGTGCGCAAATCGCAGATCCCTTCGCTCCTTGAACATAATCCCGATGTCACGCCTGAGCTCAACGAAATAGTACAAAAAAGTTTGGCTCGCCAACGCGAGGCGAGGTACCAAAGCGCCACCGAATTTTATTCGGCTTTACGCAATTATGCTGGCGATGTTGCACTAGAATCCACAGAGTTACCGCAGATAATACAATCGCTCCAAGCCGTCGAGAACGAAGCAAGGCAAAAACGAAGCTCTGCTCCGATTAATTTGTTTACGCCAAAGCCTGTGCCAGAAGTAGAGCCGAGTAGCTCTGAGCCCGAGAGTTTGAGTACCTTGATCCCCATCGACGTCGTGATGGAAGAGATTCGCAAGGAGGCGCAGCGCCAAGAAGAGCAAGAACTAGCCGAGCAAGCAGAGGCGATGCAAAATGAAGAGTCGCTGTTAGTGCGTAGCAAGCAAGAGCAGCGAGTGCGTGCTAAACGTGCGCGCGACAAGACGGATCGACTGCTAAGTATCATCGCGTTTGTGCTCAGTATACTGATTTTTCTTGCGCTATTGGCCTACTTCTTAGATGCGTAAAACAGCCGCATCGCTATGGCCGTGTCCATGAGCTCACGATTTAGCGCTGTGTAATCTTTTTGCTCTTCGCCTGCTCTTTAACGCAGACGCTTAGGGCGTACTCTGCCATCTCGCGAACGTCGGCGTCGTTTTCCATTTTAAGGGCGAGTTCGAGGTCGGGTCCGAAGTGGTGCCACTGAGTAGCGGCCATGGCGCGTGCGGCGTAGTAGCGAACAGCGGGTAGTCTGTGGTCAAGGGACGCGCTAAGGATTTGGGCTAGCTCGCTGTCGAACTTTCGGGATACGAGTGCGAGCTGGTAGAGGATGGCGGGTTGCATGCTCAAATTCGTTCGCGCGATCTGGAAGAGCTCCGCGTTGGTGTAAGTTTCGATATTCGCCGAAAATACTTCAATGATGCGCTGTACTAGCCAAGATTTCGGCGAACGAACACTGACGTAAGCGGTATCGGCGTAGCTATCTTTAATAAGTGTAAGCTCGGTGAGTTCGTCGTCTTCGACTTGCCAAGTCATTTGGTGCAGCCCCGTAGTTTCCGAATGCTCATCGCTCATGAGTACGAAGCGCACACCTTGATAGTCAAGCGCAGCGATAGCGGCCATGACGTGTTCAAAGAATATGGGATCGTCTAGATCGGGGTTACCCTTAAAAATGCTGTGTTGGTGTGGCATGAGCTCTGCTTCGCTAAACTCCATATTGGCGCAAAAGCGTTTTGCACCTGATGAACGCATAGCATATTGTTGCGGGCATGGTCTAGCAATACAGCAAGCGCTTAGGTGGCTCTGATTTATGGGTGCAGGGCAAGCGCATAGTCATACATTTGGCTGTTTTTAAGTTTTTATTTTGGTGGGGGAAGTTTCCCCCTACGCCGCAACCCCTCGCTTTGCGCGGGTTTGCGTCTACCCCCTCCGCGGGGACACCCCGCGACGCCCCGTCCGGATTTTTGGCGAAACAGGACTTTGCGGCTGCCCTAGGCTAGCGCCCTTTGTGGGGCTACAGTCTCATGTAAAGCTAAGTAAGCCTATTATTGGTAGCTTCCCAAGATTTCACCAGCCTTAATTTTTTGGCCAAGTTTAAGCTCTTTATTGAGTTGGAAGCCTTCGCCTTCAATGAGCAAAACGACCGTGCTCCCAAGGTTAAAACAACCGAGTTCGTCGCCACTTTGCAGTGCGTAGTTATCGGCCAGGGGGCGTAAAAATGAAGATTTCAGCGATTGATTGCTGAGAAACTCGTCATAAACAACGGAAATTTTTCCTACGCAGGTGGCGCCGACTTTGACGACCGCGGCGAGTTTCTTGGCGCTGTTGTTTTGAATAAAGGAAGTTAGGCGCTCATTTTGCGGGAATAGCTTTTCGATATTGCTTAAACCTAGGCGGTTCACGGGAAAAAGGCGCCCTGGGACGTATGCCATGTGGCTAACATCGCCAGCGAACGGTGTATGGATGCGGTGGTAATTTTGCGGCGATAGGTAGATGGTGAAGTAGTAGCCGTTGCGGAAGTTTTCGTCGAATTCGGAGGTGCCGAGTAGTTCGGCGGCGCTATAGCTTTGGCCTTTGGCTTCAATAATTTGGCCATCCTCGATTTTTCCAAAGTCGCTGAGCCTGCCATCGCTTGGGGCGCAAACATCGTTGGGGGCGTCGGAGAATGTGCGGGCACCAGCTTTGAGTGTACGCGTAAAAAGAGCGTTGAGTGACTCGTAGTGATCGATGGGTTCCGCGGCTTCGGCGACGTCGATGCGCGCAATTTTAGCAAATGCGTTATTGACGAGGCGTTGCGCGGGGCTTGGGAGCGATATTTCGGCGGCTACGCCAAAAGCGCGGCTCACGGCGCATGCTGGAAAAAGTTTTAGGCCTTTGGCAATAAGGGGGTGTTTCATGCTTATCTCACAAAAAAGTTGCGTTGACGGCTGACAATTGCAGCGCAACTGTGTAGTATAGCATAAACTTGGGGGGGGATAAACCGCTAAGATAAGGAGCGTGTAATGAGTGGCATGAATTTACAAAGGCGCGAGGCCAGTAAACGTGGATGGCTAACCGTTGCCTCGGGCACGGGGACGGTTTTAAGTTTTATTTTCTTACATTGGTTACTCGGTATAATATTGTTGGGGCTAACGGGTTTTTTGGGTTGGCGCTACTTTAAGCATCGCGCGACCTGGGGGATGCGGTTTTAGCCGTGCAGATCGAGTTTATAGCGCATGCGACGTTTTTGCTCCAGCTTGATGATGGGCGGCGCATCATTATAGATCCATACAAGAGCAACGAGTTTTCAGGGCGCTTCAATTACCCGCCGTTTAAGGCGCAATGCGACGTGGTTTGCATTACGCATGAACACATCGATCATTCTTACACAGGGGATTTATGGGGTAATTTTAGGATAGTTCGCGACCAATACGAAGATGAGGGTTTGCGTATTAGCTCTGTGCGGGCTTGCCACGATACGGTGGGCGGTACACGTTTTGGCGGTTATATCGATATGAAGATTATCGAGGCCGATGGTTTGCGACTTTGCCACGCTGGGGATCTTGGGGAAATACTGAGTGATGAACAAGTCGATGCGCTTGCTGCGATAGACATACTCATTCTACCAGTTGGCGGCTACTACACGATAGACGCGGCGCAAGCGCTAGAGAATGCCGCAAAAGTAGCGCCAAAGATGCTTATCCCCTGCCACTATGCGAGCTCTTTGTGCACGCTGCCCATAGCTCCACTTTCTGCGTTTACACAACTCATCGATACATACAGCGAAGCCGATCTTTGGCGCCAAGGTGTAGACGCTTTTAGCAAAGTCTTACTGCTAAGGGAACGAGTCATCGCTAGCCACGAAAGCTTTTTTACCACGAAAAGCCCGAAAGGCTCGAAAAGCTTTTTTTACCACGAAAAACACGAAAGGCACTAAAGCTTTTTTTACCACGAAAAACACGAAAGGCACTAAAGCTATAATCGTGTAATTGCTTATGTTCCAAAGTTTACGACCAAGCTGTAGGGGCAGGTTTCAAACCTGCCCCTACAAACTATTTCACACAACAGTTCAAAGACGGCAGCCTGAATCTTATTACAGCAATTATTAAAAGTTTTTCGTGTATTTTCGTGTTTTTCGTGGTTAATAATTTAAAGACACGAAAGGCACGAAAGCTATAATCGTGTAATTGTTTATGTTCCAAAGTTTACGACCAAGCTGTAGGGGCAGGTTTCAAAGCTGCCCCTACAAACCATTTCACACAACAGTTCAAAGACGGCAGCCTGAATCTTATTACAGCAATTATTAAAAGTTTTTCGTGTATTTTCGTGT
>Ga0265293_10007241_pt1 | contig 17223 bp, 20 predicted proteins | sample Munlanlewell138R_FD_192505 | JGI IMG/M metagenome (GOLD analysis project Ga0265293, IMG submission 192505) | Leachate microbial communities from a municipal landfill in Southern Ontario, Canada - Leachate well 138R | ecosystem: Engineered > Solid waste > Landfill > Unclassified | place: Canada...
GAAATTTCCAAGATTTATTTTTAAAGGTAAGCATGCTGACTCCGGTCCATATGCGCTTCCTAAAGACATAGTTTTTTTGGTAATTGGCGGAGGTACAACAACATCAACGTCTAGCATTTGAAACAACGCTTTCATCCCGACCCAAAAGCTGCCCATATGCGGAAATGTTACTTTCATGCTTTCGTCCTCCTTTTCTATTACGTTTAATCATATCTATAAAGGCTTCTAATCTAGTAACAAAGCCAGCCTCACCTGTATGCTCATCAATAGTAAGCGATAACATAGGTATTCTTGAATCTCTTTTATATATTCTTTCAATTAATTCTTTACTAATAGCATCTGGCCCGCATGCAAAAGCACTAATCATAACAATCCCATCAATATCCATATGATCCAAATGATGAAATGCTGCACCCATTAGCTCACGATTTAATGTCCAGAACATATCTTTAGGAATTCTTTTAGCAGCTATTTTTATCAAATTATCCGAAAGCATTTCTGCAGTTTGTATATTACAATTCATTTCTTCTAATTTTGAAATTAAATTCATAGATATGTGCTGATCATAAAGTATATACGAATGCCCTATCACAGCAATATTTACATTTTCAGAATCTGTCTTAGCTTGTTTTTTTAACTCTAATATTTTTTGCGCATTTTCAACAAATTTACACTTAGTAGATTCATATAGTTCCAATGCTTCTTTATATGTTGATCCATAATGTATGCATTGCTCATATTGTCGTTGAACTTTAATTGCAGCATTAACTGCATTATAAATATTCAATGGCCTTTTATTAAATTTACTAGCTAACTTTAGCACTTCGATATAGAACTCTTTTTTATTTGTTCGTATATTTATTGTCGGTTCAAGTATTTCTGGCAATTTAATTTTAAGACTTGTATTTTTGATTAAATCTGGTAAACCGAGAAACTTCGGACAAAAATATCGATGCTTTTCTACGCTAATAAATCTTGGAATAAAAATATAATCAACATTCATGTTCGCTAATTCTATAATATGCCCCATATAAGTTTTTAAAGGTAGACAAGCTTCATCTATTGTATTCATTATTCCCTGCTTAACAAGCACCTTATTCGATTCAGGTGATACAATAACTTCCACACCTAATTTCCTGAAAAATGTATCCCACATAGGAAAATATTTATGATATAAAAACGCTTTTGGTATACCTACTCTAATCACCGAATACCTCCTATCAAACATTTACACTTTTAAGTAATGCCATTTAACCCTTCGGTTTAAAAATTAGTGATATTAAAAACCCAAAAATAATAGCTGATGAAATACCGGCACTAGTAACTTCGAAAATTCCAGTAATAATTCCAACTACCCCATTTCGTTCTGCTTCGAGCATCGCCCCATGTACTAATGAGTTGCCAAAACTAGTTATAGGTACTGTTGCACCAGCACCAGCATATTTAATTAATGGTTCATATAATCCAAGACCATCTAACACTGCTCCAATTACAACTAAAGTTGCCATCACATGCGCAGGAGTCAATTTTATTATATCGATCATCAATTGACCTAAAACACAAATAAGTCCGCCAACATAGAAAGCTGTCCAATAGGTTCCCATATTTAATTCTCCTTTCGCTCAATAGCAACTGCATGGGCAATACAAGGTATAGATTCACCTTGCATATAACTTACCGGACTTAACAGTGCTCCTGTCGCTACAATTAAAACTCTATTTAGTTTTTTCTTGATTAGTTGATTCATCACATACCCATAAGTAACAGCTGCACAGCTTGCACATCCGCTACCTCCCGCGAACACCTGCTGCCGTTCACGGTCATAAATTAGAAGTCCGCAATCATTATATTCAGTTCCTAATATTATTCCATCCCTTTTTAGCAATTCTTTAACAATTGGGTAGCCTACGCTGGCTAAATCACCAGTAAGTATTAAATCATAGTCACTCGGCTGCCTCCCTGTGTCACGCATATGAACTGCTATTGTATCAGCAGCTGCAGGTGCCATAGCTGAACCCATATCAAAAGGGTTCTTTATGCCTAAATCTCGAATCTTACCAATTGTCGCATATGTAACTTTAATATCAGATGGAACGGCACTGACTATAATAGCCCCTGCCCCTGTAACTGTATATTGCGCTGTGACTGGTTTTTGTCCGCCGTACTCTGTAGGATAGCGATATTGACGTTCTGCTGTTGCATTATGACTACTTACGGCTGCCATAGCATATTTACCAAATCCACCTTCTATTAAGGTTGACGCAATTGTTAAACCTTCCATCGAAGTGGAACAAGCACCATAGATACCTAGAAACGGTTGTCCAAGTGTTCTCGCTGAAAACCCCGCACTAATATTTTGATTCAGTAAATCACCTGCTAAATAATAATCAATATCGGTCGCAGATAAACTAGCTTTTTTTATTGCAAGATCAAGACTTCTCTCTAATATAAACAGTTCAGCCTGTTCCCAACTATCCTTTCCCATGTATTGGTCATCATATAGCTCATCAAATTCTTTTGCGAGCGGCCCCTGAGACTCCATCTCACCTACAACGCTTGAACTACTTAGAATGTTTACATTTGAAAATCTCAAAGTCTGTTTACCAATTTTGTTTTGCATTAAAACATCCCCCATAACGTCTTAATTAACGCTATAAAAAAGGCTGCCACCACACCAAAAACAATTACCGAGCCTGCTAACTTAAACATATTACCACCAACACCTAATACTAACCCCTCAGAACGATGTTCCATTGCTGCAGAGGTAATTGAATTGGCAAAACCAGTTACAGGAACTGCAGAACCTGCACCAGCAAATTGGCCTAATTTATCATATATTCCTAGACCTGTTAATAATGCAGCAATGGCTATTAATACAGCTACAGTTGGACTACCAACTGTTTCAGCCGTGAAATTAAAGTGCTCTAAGAATATATTTTGGACAAACTGCCCAAATACGCAAATGAGGCCACCGACTAAAAAGGCTACAACACAATTGCGCAAAATTGGTGTTGTAGGTGCTAGTTGTTTCGAAAGCGATTTATATTTATTGTTCTGCATATATTTACCCCCTACTGATGAAAAACAATATTTTTTAATAATCTAAAATCATTTAATGTTCACAAATATAATCCAATAAAATAATGAGCCAGAAACTTTACCAGCAATTAAAGCCATAACGAAATACATAATGTAATTAGTCATTTTCAATCGTCTACTCATTACTGGTATTACGTTAAATACTTCCGTTAAACCAGCAGCCAATAATCCCGTAAAAGCTCCACCAAAAAACCCATAAACAATAATTCCTATAATGCCCAAATGTATATCAATCGAAAAAAAGTCAATAATCGTCCACATTACAGTTCCTAATACAACAGCAGATTGAAAAACAGTAATGTTTTTAGTTGCGTTAGTTACTTGTGCTAACCTAGGTATTACATCTAATACTGTCAATATTGCTGCAAATGCTCCTCCAACTGCTATGCCACCAGCGACACCGATAAAGATTTCAACAAGGTAACTCATCAGCTATCATCCTTATTTTTTGCTGATTTAGAATCTCTAATTAAATATTTATCGATATTATCCTGGTATAAAAACATTTCAACTTCTAACGGACTAGGTTCTTTATTAATTTTTTTCTTGAATACATGATTAAAGAAAACAATCATTCCTAGCCCAATTCCTATAGAATAGGGAATTTGCAGCCAATAAGGATTTTCATTTGTTTCTCCCGTGAGATAATAGTGTAACTTCTGATGGGCTGCACTCATATCCACATCTTCATGGAAATTTATAATTGTAAGTCCCGCTCCGAAATATAGTACCGCCCACGCTAATGCTACTAATAACATTGACGCTTTAGATTTTTGCTGTTTTATTTGAACAATTGCGTAATCGGTACCAACTATATTTACTGTACTATCTGGAAATTGTCTCTGTATTTTCTTAATTACATCAATTACTGATATAATAATTGTGCTTTTCCCATCATTAGTTAAAGTATAGACCTTAATTTTCTCAACTATACATGCGTCAGATGCTGTAATTTTTGCAATATCTCTTACTAGCAATTCTTGCTTCGATCTGTCAATTTGAACTTTATTCTTTAATTGAATATAGATTTCAGACAAAAAAAAACCCCCAGCTTCTATGCACTGTAGGTTTAGTATTTGTTTGCAACAAGTATATATTCAACTAATTTGTTCTTTAATATAATTTAGAATCTTTTTTTCTAAGCGCGACACTTGCACCTGAGATATTCCTAATCTACCAGCAACCTCTGTTTGCGTTTGATCTTTGAAATATCGCAAATATATGATAAGTCGCTCTCGTTCCGGTAAATCCTTTATAGCCTCAGCAAGTGCTAGCTTGTCGAACCACTTTTGCTCATCCGTATCTGTTATTTGATCCATTAAATAAATTGGGTCTCCATCATTCTCAAATACTGTTTCATAAATTGATTTCGGTTGCCTGTTTGCTTCCAAAGCAAACACCACTTCTTCAGTTGCAACTGCTAAAGATTCTGCAATCTCACTTATCTTGGGTGTGCGAGATAATGTTTTTGATAAATGATCTCGTGACTTTTTTACTTTTTGCGCTAATTCTTTAAGAGACCTACTTACTTTGACTGACCCATCATCTCTTATAAACCGTTGGATCTCGCCAATAATCATAGGTACTGCATATGTTGAGAATTTCACCTCATAGGATAAATCGAATTTATCTATTGCTTTGATAAGTCCAATACTTCCTATCTGAAACAGATCATCTGCTTCATAACCCCTATTAATAAATCGCTGAACAACAGACCATACTAATCGCAAATTTGAATTGACGATTAAGTCTTTAGCTGATTGATCACCTTGTTGGCTACGTATAATTAATTCTTTTAATTCATCATCTTTTAAAAGCATACCCTTCACCTAATTCACAGGAACTATATTATTGATCTTTTTACACATCTTAATCTGTGTGCCTTTACCAACTGCAGATATAATTTCTATTTCATCCATTAAGTGTTCCATTATAGTAAAGCCCATTCCTGATCTCTCTAAATCAGGACGCGATGTATAAGTTGCTTCTCTTACTAAATCCACATCATCTATACCACGTCCTTGATCACGTACAATAATTTCTATGCTTTGTTCACTTAATGTTGCTTCAACATGTACCATACCTTGTTGTTCTTGATATCCATGGATAATAGCATTAGTAACTGCTTCCGATACTGCTGTTTTTATATCTTCTAACTCTTCAAGAGTCGGATCAAGCTTAGTGGCAAATGCAGCTACAGTTGCTCTAGCAAAACTTTCATTACCAGAAATATTTGAGAACGACAATATCATTTTATTTTGTTGTTCCACGAATTATTCCCCCCCACTTGCATTTAAAGCTTCTATCTCTGTATTATAAAAATCTATAATGTTTTTTAAGCCTGATAATTCAATTATTTTCTCAACTTGCCTATTTACGCAGCATATTACAAGTTTACCACCATCATTAGTCACTTGTTTATATCTTCCCAATATTACCCCTAATCCGCTTGAATCCATGAATGTCAGCTGTTCCATGTTTAGAATAATATAAGTTACTAGCTTTTTGCTCCATTCTTTTTCAATTGCTGCTCTAACTGTGTTAGCCGTATGCTGATCAAGTTCACCACGCAAATAGAATACAACTGCATCTTTAAACATTTTACTATCTACTATTAGTTCCATATATACGCCTCCTTTTCTATCCACCTTTCTACATTGATTTTTTGTATTCCTGCTACCTGACAAAACTTGTCAAAACATTACCATATTCACTATAATAACGCAAATCGCAGTGCATCATTTAGACACACTGCGACATTTTTCTTACTATCAGATTTAAAATATCAATTTGTTTTGTGGGTTTTAAACCAATACTCTATAATCCTAGCACTTAATGTTGTAAATTTTGCTCGATCAATGCTATGTTCAGCTACCAATGATATCCTTGCTAATTCTTTTTGGCCATTATTGATTGTAAGATATCCCATCGGCTCTACATTATTAACTGGTGCATTGATTCTTTCTGGCAAATATATCTCTTTAGTATATGCGGCACTGTTCTCATTCTTCTTTAACAAGAGCACAAGATCCTCATCGGCGACAACATTCACTAAATTGTCACGACCTTTGTTAACAAATATCTGGTCTACGATTTCGCCTTTTCTTATAACTGACTCACTTTTATATTTACTAAATGCATAATTAAACATCTCAGATATTTCTTTATTTCTAATTTGCGAACTAGGCTCACCCATTACAACAGCTATTACACGCAAATCGTCTTTTTTAGCTGTAGCTGACAGACAGTATTTAGCATCATTCGTATAGCCAGTTTTTAAGCCATCTGCACCTTCATAGAATTTGACTAAACGATTAGTATTAACAAGCCACAAAGGTCTCTCTGAATCTTTTCTAAGATAATCACTATAAATTCTAGTGAATTCAGTAATTTGCGGATAATTCTTCAGTAACTCCCTCGACATAATTGCAATATCATAGGCTGTACTATAATGATTGCTGTCTGATAGACCATGGCAATTAACGAAGTTGGTATTTTTCATTCCAAGCTCAACTGCCTTTTGATTCATCATTTTAACAAATTCAGCTTCCGTACCAGCAATGTGCTCTGCCATTGCAACAGTTGCATCATTACCTGATACTACAGAAATTCCTGTTAATAGATCTTTAACAGTCATCTGTTCATTTGTTTCCAAAAAAATCTGTGAACCGCCCATTGCTGATGCATTTTCACTTGCTGTTACGATATCAGTTAATGAAATAGCTCCTTGTTCGATAGCCTCCATAATTAATAGTAATGACATAACTTTTGTTATTGAAGCAGGCGGCAGCTTATTATGACTATTCTTCTCAAATAATATTTGACCAGTATTGGCATCCATTAAAACTGCAGATTTTGCATTTAAAGCAAGTGCTGGTTGATTCTCTTCTGTATAACCTATATTAATACTACAAAAAAATACAGATAAACATAATGCATAAATCGCTATTACTTTTAGATAGCGTTTCATATACATTCCTCCTTTGTCAATAATTATAGTTTTTACTGACAATGGATTTTTTATGTTTATCTGTTTAATAATCATTTAATTTTAATACTATTAAATTTTCTTTTGCGATTCGGTGCCACAGGCTTCACACTTTACATTTACATGTGATTGTTTACCTATTTGAATTATATACTTTACAATTTCCTCTAAATCATTATACGATTGAAGGTCGCCCTTAGAAATAGAGAGCATATTATTCCAAACGCTAATACCTAGCGCCCTAGAAGCTAAACAAACATGCTGTTGTTCTAAAACTGATAAAACCTCAGTTTCACAAAGAACAACATCAATAAACTTTTCATCTTCACATGTTAACGATGCTAGTGGAATCTCTCGCAAATTGACAGCATTATTATTTCCTAATAAATCTTTAATAGCTCTTACTAGAATAGGATTTGAAAATGTCATCATTACAGTTATGGGCTTATCCATGTTTTTGATTCACTCCAATATCACAAAAATTTACTTTGCAAAAATCCTATATATCTCGAATAAGCCCTTCTTTTAATGCGTAAGTAGCTGCTTGGATACGATTCTGCATATGTAATTTCTCCATAATATTTCGGAGATGGTTTTTAACTGTGTTCTCAGATATATGAAGTTCTAATGCTATATCTCGGTTTGTTGCTCCTTTAATAACCAATTGCAATACTTCGATTTCTCGTTTAGTAAGTGGTTTCTTTTCACGGTCAATTTTAGGCTCATTGGTTGTTTGATTACCTGTAAAATGTTCGAAAATTTTAGTAGCCATTAGTCCTGATATTGGAGTTTCACCTTTCATAACACCTATTAAGTAAACCACCAAATCTTCTGGCTCTAAATTTTTCAATAGATATCCTTGTGCGCCCGATTTAATTGATTCGAACAATTTATCATCATCATCACTAACAGTCAGCATTACAATTTTGACATAAGGCATTTCAGCCTTAATAATTCTAGTCGCTTCTAAACCGTTGCACTTCGGCATATTAATGTCCATCAATATTACATCTGGCATTAACTCTCTAGCCTTCTCAATTGCTTCCTCACCGTTGCTTGCTTCTCCAGCTACTTCTATTGCTTTTTCCTCATTTAAAATATTTACTAAGCCTTTTCTAAATAAAATGTGATCATCAACCAACAATACTCTAATCATATCCAAGAGAAGTCTCTCCTTTCATTTTCCTCATGTGGTATTTTAATTATTACTTTTGTTCCTTTACCTTTACTGGATTCAATACTAACTGAACCGTTAATAGAGTGTGCGCGTTCTTCCATTATCGATAGACCATAATGGCCTTCTGGTGAACCATTAACTTCAAAGCCTACTCCATTATCTGATACTTCAATAATCCATTTATTAAGTTCATCCCTGCCGATACTAATCTTAACTTTAGAAGCTCCTGCATGTTTACGAATGTTCGTCAATGCCTCTTGAATAATTCTTCCTATTTGAATTTTGGCTATTTCAGACAAATCATTTGTTGTTTGGTCTAGAAACTCAACCTCAACCGCAATATCAAACTGATTCTGGAAGCTATCTGCATGCGCTTCTAGCCAATGCTTAAAGCCTTTTGAAAAAAGTTCTTTATCTTTAAGTCCACTTATTGACTCACGTACTTCATTATATGATCTTTCAACAGCTTCTGAAATATCTTCCATAATTGCTTCTGTATCTTTATTATTCTCTAGTTGTATTATTTTCTGTAACTTCTTGAGTTGCAATTGTACATAACTAATCGTCTGTGCTACTCCGTCATGTATCTCTCTAGCTAATCTCTCACGCTCTGCTACAGTAGCCAAACTCTCAATTTCGTGATACAGCCTAGAATGCTCTAATAATACTGCTAAATGGTTTGCAATTCCATAAAGCACAAATGTCTCATCATCTGTAAATTTATAATGTTTTCTATTTGCAATGAAAATCACACCATATACTTGCTCTTCATATGTAAGAGGTATTGTTACTCCCGATACTAACTTTTCTACTTTCATGATTGGTATTAAATCAGGATTAGCTACAGGAATCTTATCTGGATATTCCTCTACATATATAGCTGTCTTTTGTTCAACACAAAGTCCAGTAAGACCTTCACCTTTACGAGTTCTAATTCTTTTATGTTTATCAGTCTTATTACCATCGACAAAACGCCAGCTTATTTCATTTTTTTTTGAATTATAAAATGCCAAAGCTGCAAAATCGACTTTTAATAATTCCCTAATCTGTTTAACTGTCAATTCAAGATTATTACGAGCATCCTTAAACGAACCTAGCTCTATACCTAATTTATAAAGTGACTCTGCTTGCTTTAATTTTGCTTGCTGTTCAATGTATTTTTTAAGAAGTTTATTTAATATTAAGTAATTACCGCCAGCTAAAATTATACTAATAAAAATCGCAATAAAATATGGCTGTATTGTACTATTTGCATCTAAATTCGTAGTAATAAAATATCTAATGAATTCTATACTTCCTACAAAAATTGCCACAATTATTAATATTCTTTTAACGGAAATTGGGTTTAGATTCATAATTAACCTACCTACATTTATTTAGAAATAAGTCTCACTTTATATACTATTGTAATATCATACCATATATAAGAAATTACCGTCAGCTTATGATTTTATGTATAATTGCTCTTGGCAATACCTTATTATCATTAACAATTATAGCTCTTTCAACTAGTTCTATAACTTGCTCACTTTTCGCAACATCATTTCCATAGACTTCTCCAATAACATCGCCCTTAACTACATAATCACCGATTTTTTTTATTATCTTAATACCTACATACGAATCAATTATTGAACCTTTAGTGATACGTCCTGCTCCAAGCTTCATAGCTGCCCTACCAATATCCTCTGCTAGCACTTTATTAATATATCCAGTTTGTTTAGCTACAATAGGTATTGTACATTTATACTGACATAAATGCTGTTCAAGATTATCAAGTATATCTTTTGATACACCTTGTCTGTGTAAAAAGTCCTTAAAAAGCCTAGCTGCTCGTCCTGTCCTAATAACATCTTCTATCATTTCACGTGCTATAGCTTCAGAATTAACAACCTGACTTATAAGTAGCATTTGTACTGCTATCGTTACGCTAAGCTCCAATAAATCAGTAGGTCCATTACCTTCTAGCGTCTTAATTGCTTCCAATACTTCATTTGCATTTCCTATGTGATTGCCTAATGGTTGTTCCATATCGCTAATTATTGCAACAGTAGCTCTTCCCAACGACTTACCTATATTGACCATTGCAACAGCTAACTCTTCAGCATCTTCAATAGTTTTCATAAAGGCACCATTGCCCACCTTTACATCTAAAACAATAGCATTTGCACCCGAAGCAATTTTTTTACTCATTATTGAACTAGCAATTAAAGGTAGTGAATCAACTGTTCCGGTAACATCTCTAAGTGCATATATTTTTTTGTCGGCGGGAGTTAAATTTCCAGATTGGCTTACAATAGCTAGCTTACATTCATTAACTTGTTTAATAAATTCTTCTACAGTTAACTCGGCATTAAAACCAGCAATTGCTTCAAGCTTATCAATAGTTCCACCTGTATGCCCTAATCCTCTACCAGACATCTTTGCCACAGGAATTCCACAAGCAGCAACAATGGGAGCTACAATTAAAGTAGTTTTGTCACCAACTCCACCAGTGCTATGTTTATCAACTATTATTCCGGGTATATCGCTTAGATTAATCGTATCCCCTGAATTTGCCATTGCATTAGTTAAATCAGCCGTTTCACGTGCCGTCATACCTTGAAAATATATCGCCATCAATAAAGCAGCAACTTGATAATCTGGTATTAAGTCTAATGTATAATTCGAAACAAAATACTCTATTTCTTCTTTAAGTAGCTCAGCACCTAGTTTCTTCTTTATAATAATATCATACATGAGCATAATGATTCACCTCATACGAAAATTATATTTCCTTAACAAAGTTCCTCACTAAATTGCTGAATTTAATTTTTACTTTTTCAGTAGTTTCAATTACTTCAGTATGTGATAATGGCTGTTCCAAGATACCTGCCGCCATATTTGAGATACATGATATACCTAGCACTTTAATTCCACTGTGTACAGCTATAATTACTTCAGAAACAGTTGACATTCCGATAGCATCAGCTCCTAATACTCTCAACATACGAATTTCGGCAGGAGTTTCATAGCTTGGACCAGTCATGCCAGCATATACTCCTTCACGAACAGTAATATTTAATTTATCAGCTATCTGCTTAGCTACAGCACGCATTTCTTTGTTATAAGCTGACGACATGTCAGGAAAGCGAGCACCAAAATCGTTCATATTATGACCTATCAAAGGATTCTGACCCGTAAGATTTATGTGATCTTCAATTAACATCAAATCTCCTGGTTCAAATGCTGTATTAACCCCTCCTGCAGCGTTAGTAACAATCAATTTATCAATACCTAGTAATTTCATAACGCGAATTGGAAAAGTTGTCTGCTTAATACCGTATCCCTCATAGAAATGAAACCTGCCTTGCATAGCAATAACTTGTTTACCTTCAAATTCCCCTATAATTAGCTGCCCTTTGTGCCCTTCAACAGTTGCTTGTGGGAAATGAGGAATCGAATCATACGGTATTGTTACTCCTTTAATACTATCGGCCAAAACGCCTAATCCCGATCCTAGAACCAGTCCAATTTCAGGTTGTTTATCTATTCGTTCATTTATGTACATTGTCGCTTCAGTAATTTGCTTCAAATAATCAGTCATTTTTATACCCCCTAATTTTCGCATATCACGATATTATGTTACGGTAGAAGCTGACGCCACTTTCTGTCGGTTGAACCTGAAATATTTCAGCAATTGTGGCTGCAATATCCGCGAATGTGTTTCTCACGCCTAAGCTATGACCTTTGGTTACATTGTTATGATATACGAGCAACGGCACATATTCTCTTGTATGATCAGTGCCTACTGTTGTTGGATCGCAACCGTGATCAGCCGTAATAATTAATAAATCAGTTTCTCTTAAATTACTAAGAATTCTCGGAAGATAATCATCTACTTCCTTAAGTGCTTTAGCATATCCGACTATATCATTACGATGGCCATACAACATATCAAAATCAACTAAATTAGTGAATATCAATCCGTTATCAGCTTCTTTAAGCTGCTGTTCTAATAATTGAAGTCCCTGATAATTACTAACAGATTTATAACTTTTAGTAATACCTTGCCCATTAAAAATATCATTGATTTTACCAATTGCAGTTACATTTATATGCTTATCTATTAGTCTATCAAGTATTGTTGCCGTAGGTGGTGAAACCGAAAAATCCTTACGATTTGCAGTTCTCTGAAATTTTCCTAAATCACCTATAAATGGACGAGCTATTACTCGTGCAACAGCATGCTCTCCATGTAAAATAGTGCGAGCAACTTTGCAAATATCATATAATTCTTCTATTGGTATTACTTCCTCATGTGCGGCAATTTGAAAAACACTATCAGCAGATGTATATACAATTGGCCAACCAGTTTGTAAATGTTGCTCGCCATATTCTTCAATAATGTCCGTACCACTTGCCGGTTTATTACCTAGAACACCACTTTTATTAATTCCCTTAATGAATTGATCAATCACTTCTTCAGGGAAACCATTCGGATATGTATTGAAAGGATGTCCAATACATATCCCTGCCATTTCCCAATGTCCTGTGATAGTATCCTTTCCCACCGAAGCTTCAGCCATTTTACCATAATATGCATTAGGGTTAGCTATAGGCCTAATTCCGTTAATTGATTCAATATTACCTAATCCAATAGCTTGTAAATTTGGTAAATCTAATCCTCCAACGTTTTTAGCAATGTTACATAATGTATTAGCACCTTCATCGCCATACTCACTTGCATCTGGTAACTCCCCTATGCCGACACTGTCTAGCACTAATAATATGACTCGATTAAACTCCCGCATAAAAATACCACTCCTTAATCTACAAAACTTGGCATACGCTAAAGCGAGACTAGAGCCTTTGGTCGTAGCAATTCTTATAGTCTGCAAGTGCAAGTCCAATAGACACAGGCGAATGCCTTAGTTGCCGTTAATATATCCCTAAGTTACGCTCGGGGATGATGTGAAATATATACTTCCTTTAGTTTTGGTTTGATTACTGGTTTATATGCTTGAGTTGAAGCTATATCAGAGTGCCCCATCATCTCTTTAACTGCATGAATATCTGCTCCGCTCGCTAACAGATGACTAGCAAATGAATGGCGTAAAGTATGTGGTGTTATCTCTTTATCTACATTTGCGCTGTCAGAATATTTTTTTAATATCTTCCAAAAACCTTGTCTAGATAATCGATGCCCATTGTTATTCAAGAAGTAAGCCAATTCAAATTCATTTCGAATAAAATATTTTTTTCTTTCTTTTATGTATTTATTTAACGCATATGTAGCATTTTTACCGATTGGAACTATACGCTCCTTGCCAAGATTGCGACAATAAATAAATTCAGCTGATAAATCAATATCCTGAACATTAAGTGCCACTAATTCGGAAACTTTTAATCCTGTAGCATATAATAATTCAAGCATAGCCTTATCACGTATCCCCATTGACGAATTTAAATCAGGCATAGCCAAAATAGCTTCAATTTCGTCAACTGATAATACCATCGGTTGTTTTCTTTCAATCTTTGGCGAATGAAACTCCGTCGTTGGATCTATATCTATCCAACTCTTTTTTAATAAAAATTGAAAAAACGCCCTTAATGAAACTAAATTCCTATGTATAGTTGCTGTTGCTCTACCACTGTTTTGCAGCATATGAAGATAACTATATACAGCAGCTTTTTCTTCCCAATGTTTATCTGAATTATCATTGCTTACATAAGCAATATATTGCTTAATATCACGCTGATATGAGTCTAAAGTGTTTTTAGAAAGATTTCTTTCGTCTGCTAAATACTGAAAAAAACTATCAATACACTTGTCCATATCATCTATATAACAAACACCCATAATACATACCCCTTCATCATACAATCAAAAGCGACACTAATAACATTTCAACAAATCTTATGTTTTTCCTGCTTAAATACTTGAAGTCAATTCATTATTCACCAAATTGTAAGAAATTCTGCCAGTGATGTATTATTCTATGTAATGAATGCTCAGAATCATTTTTAGCTATAACTTTTATCGCTTTCCCTATTGGCTCTTGATATTTATAAAAATGCAAAAATATATCTATTATTAACCCTAAAATAATATATATAATAATAGTTAAAGTAACAAAAGCTACAAAAAATATAACACACTCTATTAAAAACCTTTTATATTTTTGATTCATAATAACTACCTCAAAATTTTGTCCTGGTTTTATATATATTCATTAACCAACATTCGTAGAATAGAATAGTGATTCAATACCATTTACAAATCAGCTAACATTCTATAGAATTTAAATAACGAGGAAAGCTAGGTGATTTTTTTTGGACAAAAAAATAATATATTTATTATTATTTAGTTTTTCTGTTATTGCTCTCACTTATATCTTTAGTGGAATGGTAGCACTCGGTTCAACTGCTGAATTAGTAAATAAATATTATGCGAGTTCTACTAACACTAATATTTCATTAAAAATACCCGAATATCGCGAAACAGATGATTGTCAAGAATATAATGTACCCGAATATTGTATTATTCAAGAAGGCGAAGCACTATATCAAAAAAACTGCTATTCATGTCATAACATAGATGATGCTGGAAATTTTGATACATTGTCTTTATCAGTAACTTCCGGTGAACTTAATTACGATAAAATATTTGAAATAGTCAAGAATGGGCATAAACAAATGCCTGTGTATGGCTTCATCCTATCTGATAAAGAAATTGAATCTCTATACATATTTTTGCTTAATACTCATACTATCTCTCTTAACAAAGAATAAAAGTTACAGCTTTTATTCTCCATAATATTTAGGGCTACTGGATAATTCCAGTAGCCCTAAATATTATGGAAACCTTAACTCCGCTTTACAAAATTACAAGCATCAATTCATATCTCCGAACACAAGCCTTCTTTATATAACTCATGGAAAGTTGCAAACTTCTGCTCAGCAATTCTAAATTTCAAAGTAAACAACTTTTTAAAATCATCTGAGCATTCAAAAGCTTGATTGATTTTTCGTTCAATTTTATTAGCAGCCTTTATTGCTGAAATTACATCAGTTTCTGGTAACAATAGAATATAACCACTTCTTTGCCAACGACTCATAAAATCTAAATATCTTATATTATCAGCTATAACAATACCAATTTGTTTATATATTTCTTTAGTCAATTCATAAGTATTATTATCAGATTCTCCCGCATCTACACATTGAAGTAATTTAATTTCACATAATATTAATGAAAATGGATTTCCATATCGATTGTATCTAATTTGCTCTCTTTTAGCTTTTGCTAGAAATGCGTTTTTATTTAAAACACCGGGTATAGTTTCTATATATGGTCCTTGTTTAGTTCTTATTGAATAGATTCTATCTCTTTTTTTAAGTTTTGCTAAATCATTGAATTTAGCTATAATTGAGGTCAAGTCACTTCTCCCCAAAAATACGCTCCACTCATTGTTTTCAAAAACTGCACTTTTCATTAACTCATCTTTTTCTTTGATACCCATAATGTGATTCTTCTCAATTACTTTAACACCAAGATTTGCTGCCTTCGCATATGTATTATCAACCATTAGTATATTCTGATATATTTCTTTCACTTCGCAGTCATATTGCAACAATTCAAAAACCTCAGATACCAACCTCTGCCATTTAATAAAGTCATGCTTCGAAATTGTTCTTTGATCCCTTGTTGATAACATATCAAACGCCGAACAATAATCTCGCTTGGATATGCAACTAAGATACTCAAGTAATATGGATCTTATCGGTTCAGTTTCAAAGGAGTTATAATGCTTAACAGAATTACTTTTATTAATGCCATGTAATCTGCTGTTTTTCTCAACCCATTTCAAAAAATACTGTTTACGTCTTACTGAATCACTTAAAACATCATAAGCTCGAATAATCTGCTTCATCTTTTCTTCGGCATTATGTAGATTACATACATCTGGATGATACTTTATTGAAAGTTTTCTATATGCATTTTTAATCATTTCTGGCTCTGCCAAAAAATGAACTTGTAAAATCTTATAATAATCTTCCCAAGTAGGATTAGTATTAATATCTATCTCATCCTTTAACAAATGATTATATCTGTAATTATATTCAATATTATTGCATAATTACAATAGATTTTATCAAATAAGCGATGCTAACCTTCAAAATATTTAGTTTAAGTTATGCGCCAATTAAGCGTAGCTGAACTACCTCTGTTGGTACACCAGCTCGCAACGGGAACCAATCGCCTGAACCCCTATGAACATATAGGCTATTTCCTTGCTCTTTACGATAAATTCCATCAACATAACGAAAAAGATAATCACCTGCATTAAAAAGTTCAAAATTTTCACCTAATCGTATTGCAATTTGTCCACCATGTGTGTGTCCAGCTAATGTAATCGGAATGCCTGCCTTTGCAGCAGGGTCAAACGCATGTGGATGATGTGCAAGTAATATTTTCAAACTTTTATCTGGCGTTTTGATATGCTCATCTGCTTTATAAATATTGCTAGCGTCTTGAGATTCCTTACTAACATAGTCAATTCCTAATAGCTTGATTGGTGTCCCACCAGTATCAATTATGAAGGATTCATCTAGTAGTAAATTAAGTCTAGCATCACGAATTGCTTTAATCCAATCGTCAGCATTGTGAATTTTATCATGGTTTCCAATACATAGATGTACACCATGCTCTGCTTTTAATTGACCAATAGTATCAACCACATCTGACATATAATTGAAATCGTTATCTAGAATATCCCCAGTTAGTACAATCATATTGCTTTTTAACTGATTGGCTATTTGTACAATGTGCTCAATTCGATCTCTACCAGTAACCATACCTACATGGGTATCAGAAAGATGTGTAATTGTATATCCTTCTAAATCTTGAGGTAAATTTGCTACTGGTAAATCAATATAACGAACATTTAAATTATTTTTAGCAAAAACAGTCCCT
>Ga0265293_10007244_pt1 | contig 17219 bp, 15 predicted proteins | sample Munlanlewell138R_FD_192505 | JGI IMG/M metagenome (GOLD analysis project Ga0265293, IMG submission 192505) | Leachate microbial communities from a municipal landfill in Southern Ontario, Canada - Leachate well 138R | ecosystem: Engineered > Solid waste > Landfill > Unclassified | place: Canada...
ACCCAAAGCAACAACTTCGTCTGGGTTAACACCTTTATGTGGTTCCTTTCCAGTTAAATTCTTAACTGCCTGCTGAACTGCTGGAGTTCTTGAAGACCCACCAACCAGAATAACTTTATCGATATCTGCTGAGGATAGACCTGAATCACCAAGCGCTTTTCTTGTAGGCACCATAGTTCTTTCTACAAGGTGAGCGGTTAGCTCATCAAATTTTGCCCTTGTTAAATCCATAGTTAAATGTAACGGGCCAGATTGTGTAGCAGTTATAAAAGGTAAATTTATATTAGTTGTCATTACACTTGAAAGCTCTTTCTTAGCTTTTTCAGCAGCCTCTTTTAATCTTTGAAGAGACATTTTATCATTTCTTAAATCTACACCATTTTCTTTTTTGAACTGGTCAGCCATATAGTCTATAATTACTTGGTCGAAATCATCTCCACCAAGATTATTGTCTCCGCTAGTTGAGATTACTTCGAATACCCCATCTCCTAATTCTAGTATTGAAACATCGAATGTTCCTCCGCCTAGGTCAAATACCATTATTTTGTGATGTTCTTCATCCTTATCTAGACCATAAGCTAAGGATGCAGCAGTAGGCTCGTTTATTATTCTTCTAACATTTAAGCCTGCTATCCTTCCAGCATCTTTAGTTGCTTGTCTTTGGCTGTCTGAAAAGTATGCAGGAACAGTAATTACAGCATCTGTAACTGTTTCTCCTAAATAAGCTTCTGCATCTGTTTTTAGTTTTTGAAGTATCATAGCAGATATGTCTTGGGGAGAGTGATTCTTTCCATCTATTAATGTGTTATGATCTTTTCCCATATATCTTTTTATTGAGGAAATTGTTCTTTCAGGGTTTGTAACAGCTTGTCTTTTTGCTGTTTCCCCTACAAGTCTCTCTCCTTCTTTTGTAAATGCAACTATAGATGGTGTGGTTCTATTTCCTTCAACGTTTGCAATAACAACTGGCTCTCCGCCTTCCATTACAGCCACGCAAGAGTTTGTTGTTCCTAAGTCAATTCCAATAATTTTTGACATATATATTCCTCCTTATGTAATACTTAATTATTTTGAAACCTTAACCATGCTAGGTCTTATAACTTTGTCTTTTACTTTGTATCCTTTTAAGAATACTTCAGTAACCACATTTTCTTCGTAGTCACCCTTTTCTTCTTGAGAAACTGCATGATGATAGTTTGGATCGAATTTTTCACCGACGGAGTTTATTTCTTCTAGCCCATTTGCTTTAAGTGATTCAAGTAGTTGCTTATAAATCATCTCTACACCTTGGTAAAGATTTTCTACAGCAGTCTCCCTTGAATCTACTTTAAGTGCTCTATCGAAATTATCCATAACTGGAAGTAAGGATGTAATAATTTCTTGGGTTGCATATTGATATAGGCTTTCTTTTTCCTTTTCCATTCTTTTTCTAAAATTATTAAAGTCGGCTTGAAGTCTTAAATATCTATTTGAAAGATCTTCATATTCACCTACTTTTGCTTTATAATTCTCTAAGATATCTTCTGCATTTAAATCACCCTGGTTTTCCACTTCATCTGTTGTTGCCTCTAGATTACTATCAGCAGTTTCATTCTTTGGTTTGTCTTCAACAAATTCTTCTTTTTTACTTTTGGCCATCTTCAGCCCTCCATTCAAAGAACATTATTTTCACATAATTCTTGTAACTTAAACTTTTTAGGTTCAAGATCAAGGTCTCATTCCTTAATCAATAAAAAACTTTTTTAATGTATCATCTAAGTCTAATGATAATGACCTAACTACATTAATAACGTTAGAATAATCCATTCGCGTAGGTCCTATTACTCCTATCTTACCTATGGTTTTGCCATTTAGACTATAGGTAGCAGTTATAACACTGCAGTTTTTTATCTGCTCAAAGGAATTTTCACTTCCAATTGTAATTTCAACATCTTTTTGTTGCCCATCTAACAACATAGTAAGAATATTGGGCTTGTTTTCAACGAACGAAATAAATTCTTTGGCTTTCTCAAGGTCATTATATTCAGGGAAGTCAAATATTTTAGTTACACCATCTAAAAAAACTCCTACTTCAGTTGTATCTTCTAATGAATTGATCATAATTGGAACAATATCTAATATTGTCTTTTTAAATTCATATATCTCTTTTACTAGATTATCTATAACTTCAGCGTTAATATCTCCAATATTATATCCCTTTAATTTATCATTTAAATAATTTGAAATAATATTTAAATGATCGTAGGATATATTAGAGTCTATTCTTAATACAGTGTTTTTAACTGTTCCAGAATTTGTTACAATAACAGCTAATATTTTAGTATCATCTATAGGGATCAACTGAATATGTTTTAACTGGCTCTTTTTTATCTGAGGAGCTATGGCAAGAGAAGTATAATTAGTAACTTTTGAAAGAATTCTCGCAGCATTATAAATAAGTTGCTCTACTTCTCCTATTTCTTCTATTAGCTTACCTTTCATATCATGTCTCAAAATAAAGTCCAGATTTCTAGATTGTAACAATTTATTTACATATAGCCTATAACCCTTATCTGAAGGTATCCTGCCCGCTGAAGTATGTGGCTGTACTAAATACCCAAGTTCCTCTAAATCAGACATTTCATTCCTAATAGTTGCAGAGCTAACACCTAAATCATAACTTTTAGAAATAGTTCTGGATCCAATAGGCTCAGCACTAGTTATATAGCTTTGTATAATTGCCTGCAAAATCCTTAGCTTTCTGTCATCAAGCATCATACATATCACATCCTATTTTGTTATTAGCACTCTAGTTCGTTGAGTGCTAATGTTCATGATTTTAAATTATCACTGTTACATTAAATTGTCAATACCTTTTTTTACTTTTAATTTTCTAAGGAAGAATTTCCATAAATACGATATTGCATAAATCCAATCCAAGTCTTGATAGCCTTATATTACCTGTTTCTTCTACTAATAAACCTTCGTTTATAAATTTTTCTATAGTTCCTCCATAAACTTCTTTAATATCTATATTAAATTTCTCTTTAAAGCTATTATATTTAATTCCTTGAGTTAGTCTTAACCCGAGTATTAGATATTCTGCAATCTCCATCTTATTATCTATAAATTCTTTCTCAGCTATAGCCAAATTCTTATTGGATATTTTCTCGAAGTAAAAGTCCATATTATCTGTGTTCCCGTATCTGAAATTGTTAAAGTATGAATGTGCTGACAATCCTAATCCAATATATGGTTCACAATTCCAGTAAATCATATTGTGTTTACATTCGTAGCCCTTCTTAGCAAAATTAGAGATTTCATAATGATAATAACCTTTTTGTTCAAGTAAGTCTATTCCGTTATGATACATGTCTCTTTCTGTATCTTCATCAGGAAGAATTAGCTGATTATTAATGTACTTGTTATAAAATGGAGTACCTTCTTCTATATTCAAACTATAATACGAGATATGTTCAGGCTCTAGTTTTATTGCTAACTCCAGAGTTCTAATTGAGTCTTCTAAAGTCTGGTCGGGTAAATTATACATGAGATCCAGGCTAACGTTATTAAATCCATGTTTTCTAACAAGATTATAGGTAGTAATGAAATCTTCTACTGTGTGTATTCTTCCTATATTCTTTAGGGTCAAATCATTCATGGATTGAAGCCCGATGCTAATTCTATTTATGCCAGCTTTTTTATAATAATTTAATTTTTTTTTATCAATGGTTTTGGGATTTGCTTCAATTGTGATCTCTTTTATATTATTTGCCCTTGCTTTTTTGTGTATATGTTCAATTATTTCATAAATAAATTTTCCATCTATTACTGTAGGAGTACCTCCACCTATGAAAATAGTACTTATATTGTATTCGTTTAAATATTTTTCATATAGATCTATTTCTTTTTTAATAGAAGAAACATATTCTTCTACATTATCTATCACCTTAGTAAAAGAGCAAAAATCGCAATAGTAGCATTTGCTTTGACAAAATGGAATATGAATATAGATTCCAACATCTTTCATATAAACACTCCCTTATATATTTAAAAGCTAAGGAAATTTACCTTAGCTTTATAATAGGAAATATATAGAAATACACATTCTCGGTTAGCAGTCAGGTAATATAAATTTATTTGCTGGTAAAACTCACATAAATTTAATATCCTTTGCATTTGACCTACCAAGGATTCATTTCATGAACCGTGCTAGACCTTAATCAGACAAGAATAATTCTATAATTTTCTATAATTATTATTTTTCATCATATTTCAACACTGCTAAAAATGCTTCTTGTGGTACATCTACATTACCAATAGATCTCATTCTCTTCTTTCCTTCTTTTTGCTTCTCTAACAACTTCTTCTTTCTAGATATATCTCCACCATAGCACTTAGCTAGTACATCTTTTCTGAGTGCCCTTACAGTTTCTCTGGCAATAATTTTTCCACCTATTGAAGCTTGTATAGGAACTGCAAATTGATGTCTTGGTATTACATCCTTTAGTTTTTCTGCAATCATTCTTCCTCTTTCATAAGATTTATCCTTATGGGCAATAATAGAAAATGCGTCAACAAGCTCACCATTTATTAATATGTCAAGCTTAACTAACTCTGATTGTTTGTATCCCTTCAAATCATAATCAAGTGAAGCATATCCTCTAGTCTTAGATTTTAATGCATCAAAGAAATCATAGATCACCTCATTAAGAGGCAACTCATAATGCATCACAACCCTAGTCTGTTCAAGATACTCCATGTTCTTGAAGACACCACGTCTATTTTGGCATAGTTCCATAATAGCGCCTACATATTCAGTTGGTGTCATTATAGTTACATCTACTATTGGCTCTTCCATGTATTCAATTTCGGTAGATTCTGGAAGATTTGTAGGGTTTTGAAGTTCAAAAATTTCACCATTCTTCTTTTTTATCTTATATATAACGCTAGGTGCAGTGGTCACCATATTTAAATCAAATTCTCTTTCCAATCTCTCTTGTATAATTTCCATATGAAGCAAACCTAAGAACCCACATCTAAAACCAAAACCTAACGCAATTGATGTTTCAGGCTCAAATACTAAGGCTGCATCATTTACTTGAAGCTTTTCAAGAGCATCTCTAACACTATTATAGTCTTCTCCTTCAGCAGGATATATTCCACAATAAACCATTGAAGTTACCTTTTTATAGCCTGGAAGAGGCTTTTCTGTAGGTCTTAATGCCTCTGTGATAGTATCCCCTACTCTAGCATCCTTTACATTCTTAATACTAGCAGCAACATAACCAACATCTCCAGCTACCAACTCCTTTACTGGAGTATGCTTAGGTGCAAAAATACCAACCTCAGAGGCTTCAAATCTCTTGTTAGTAGCCATCATTTTTATTTCCATACCTGGCTTTATTACACCATCCATCACTCTTATCATAGCTATAACACCTTTATAGCTATCATAATAGGAATCAAAAATAAGAGCCTTTAAAGGTGCTTCCTTATCTCCCATAGGGGCTGGTACCTTTTCTACAACACTTTCAAGAACATCTTCAATATTCAACCCATCCTTTGCTGAAATAAGTGGGATATTTTCGCAGTCAAGGCCTATTACATCCTCAATTTCCTTCTTAATCTCATCGGGTCTTGCACTTGGTAAATCAATTTTATTTATTACAGGAACAATTTCCAAATTCTGATCTAGTGCTAAATAAACATTGGCCAGTGTCTGGGCTTCTATTCCCTGGGCAGCATCAACTACAAGTATAGCTCCTTCACATGCAGCTAAGCTTCTAGAGACCTCATAATTAAAATCTACGTGACCTGGGGTGTCTATTATATTTAAAATATACTCATTTCCATCCTTTGCCTTATATACAAGACTTATTGTTTGCAATTTAATTGTAATGCCTCTTTCTCTTTCAATATCCATGTTGTCAAGAAGTTGATTCTGCATCTCTCTTGGCGTAAGTAATCCAGTTTTTTCAATTAATCTATCTGCCAAAGTTGATTTTCCATGATCAATATGGGCAATTATTGAAAAGTTTCTAACTCTTTTTTGTCTATCTTCCATAAACTATCCTCCTCATTTACAGGGAAAAATACCCTTATCAACTATAACATAGGTTAATAATTGATAAAAGACCAGATTTCTGTTTTACCTGGTCTTTATTTTTGTCCATATCTTATCTAAGTAATTTTCTGCCAATTTTTCAATATCCTCAATAATCACTTTTGCATTATCTATTTTATCATCTATATACTTTTTTTCAACAAAATAATCCCTACCTAGCAAATGGAGTTTATAAGATTCATCATATTTGTTAAAAAAATATAGCTGTCTATCTTCAATATGCATCATTCCTCTAACTGCCTTATCCACTGTATCAAGTCCACTAAAAAAAAGTAAAACTACAAAAATCAGAGCAACAAATTTAATTGTTCTTTGTCTTTTGCTATTTTTGTTTTTTTTATACCTTTCAACTCTACTCTCCAAAATAATCACCAAAATATATTATTAGCAATTATTTGGTTTTTTATGCCTATTTATAAAGCGAACCAAATCTACTATCTATAGGAAAATATCTGTAGGTTGCTTTTCCCTTAATAGAATCCATTGTAATAAGACCTAGATATCTACTATCCTTGCTTGCGCCTTTATTTCTGTTGTCTCCAAGAACAAATAAATATCCTTTTCCCACTTTCCATGAACTGTTTTCATAGCTGTGAGTATATGAATCTTCGGAAATATAATATTCTTTATATATTTCTCCATTTACATAAACCTTCCCGTCCATTATTACAACCGTATCTCCTTCTATACCTATAACCCTTTTAATATAATCCTTATCTGGATCATCTGGGGCTTTAAGGACTACAATATCTCCAGGCTTTGGATCGCTAATTCTATATGCTATTTTATTTGTAAATAGCCTGTCCCGTTCATGTAGGGTTGGATACATTGAATATCCAAGCACGTAGGTTGTATTAAATAAAAAGGTCTTTATCAATATAGCAATTACAACTGCAAAAGCTATACTTTTCAACCATTCGAATATTTCTTTTCTAAAAAAATTCTTCTTATCATACTTGTAAACTTCTTCTTTTCCTATGTTATTTTGATTATTATCTATATCCACACCTTTAACCTCCTTAAGCAGAATTCCTAAGAACAATTATAACACTTATCCAAATAAAAAAACAGCTTTCATTATGTTTTTATTCCTGTTTTTCAATTCCCTCTATAACTTTGTGCATAATTTCCCCTATATACTTTGCTGATCCCATTGCCTCATCAATTGTATTTAAATTACTACCTACTTCAATTAATACATAATAGTCGCTCAAAAACTGATTAAACTTCCCTGATTGCTTCATTATGATACCTTTAAATAGTCCTGGATACATACTCTCCGAAGTATGTCTTATATAGTTTGCAAATTTAATAAGTTGTTCTTTATTAGGATTGTTAGGACCTATTACTAAAGAAAAGGTAGCAACATTTTTCTCGTTAATAGTGATTCTTGCAGCTTTTTCTGCTTTACTTAAAGCCGCTGGTACATTAGTCTCTATTCCATCTCTATGAACGTCGAGAATTACTTTTATACTTTCATTTTTATTAAGTTCCTCCTTTGCTGAAGCTAAAGAGTTAATATAAGATTCATTATATGAGGGGATATCATGATAAGTATCTATCCATTTAATCTTATGTCCATTTGCTTCAAGTACATTTCCTATGATTTCTCCTATTGCTAACACATTATATTCTCTATTCTCAGTGTGAAATCTATCTGTAGTGATAGGCAAGTAAGCTTCTGTTCCATGAGTATGATATATTAAGATATATGGGTTTTCATGGTCTATACTTACACTTTTGGGTGATTCAATATATAATTTATCTTCATGTTTCTTACCCATAAGCTCTAGCTCTTGATTAAATTCTTTCCTTCCTTCTGAATCTTCTATAAATATTATATCACTGAGGACTATATAGCCTTCTAAATCATGGGTATTTTCTTTTTTGTTTTTTTCTTCCCAAAAGTAGGTATCATTAAATGCACTTACTATTGCTGGAAGGTGAGGCTTTATATAAAAATCAGGTTTTAACAATACTGCTAGTCTACTTATAAAACTACCTCTAGAATGCTCTATTTCTGTTTCCTTATACTCAATTTGATAAGCGGTTTTCATATATGCATTAGAGCTAATTAACAACTTTAAAAACATTTCATTTTTAATTATATCGCTTTGTTCTTTAAGCTCTTCTAACTTTATTTCGGTTTTATTATCTATTTTATCATTAAATACTAAACTCTCTTCCTCCCTGTCTCCCTCAACATTAAATACTGCTATTGCATCTTCATTAATATTTACTTCAGATGAGCTTGTTGTTATTTTAATATCTACTAGTTTCTTTATTACACTTGCCCCGAGAAAGAAATTCGTTAAGCATAGTATAGCTATAATTACATATGTAATTCTCTTATTAAAGTTCTTGTTTCTTGCCATGACTAACAACCCCTTAGTAAAAATGTTCTATGAAATTATATTCCACATTGCTTGTTATTATGATTGTTATAAAAACAATAAAACCCTATTATTATAGGGCTTCATCATGTCATTTTCAGTTACTTATACTAATTTATATACCTGTTTACGTCATTTAAATCAATCCCATGATGTAGGGCTATGTTTAATCCGTTGGCAACTATAAGTGACAGATTGCTTATTAACTCGTCTATCTCCTTTGGTGTCACGACAACATTGGGCATGTACGGCGTTAACACTTCTTTAATTAATTGATATTTGTCTTGAGACTCCATCTCTTCAAGCATTGAATAAAAGCTGGTGCCTTCATCTGCTTGATTCTTAAGTTCTTCAATTATTAACTCCATTGTGTCATTAATCATAGTAGCCGCATCAACTACTGTAGGAATTCCTATGGCATAAACAGGAACACCTAAATATTCCTTGTTTAAGGCCTTTCTTTCATTGCCTATTCCTGAGCCTGGGCTTATTCCTGCATCAGTAATCTGTATGGTTGTACTGACTCTTTCCATTTTTCTAGAAGCTAGTGCATCTACTGCAATTACAATATCTGGATTGGTTTTCTCCACTATCCCTTTTATTGTTTCACTTGTCTCTATACCTGTTATCCCCATGACCCCAGGAGAAATAGCAGAAACCTCTGTCATATCCTCATCTTCTGTTTTGTTATATGCTTTAAATAAATGTCTAGTTACATAAACCTTGTCAATAACTTTCGGACCCAATGCATCTGGTGTGATATTCCAGTTGCCTAATCCTACAATTAATGACTTTGTATGCTTATCAGGATTGATTAAAGCTTTAAGTTCCTTTGCCATAGCCTTACTAATTTCGTCTTTCAAGTCTTGGTCTGCACTTTTTAAAGCCGGTACTTCAATAGTAATATAAGTACCAATAGGTTTTCCTAATCTTTTCTCACCATGGTCATTTAAAATTTTTACCCGTGTAACATTGTAATATTCTTTCTCCTCTTTATCTATTTCTATATCTTTTATTTCACTTTTATTTCTTTGTTCATAAATCTCCCTAGCCTCAATAGCCAAATCAGTTCTAACTTGAAACATAATATTTACCACCCCAGATTTATTTTTAGTCATTTGCTTTTAATCATATATACTATATAATTACACTAAAGGGTTATATTTATACTTTCTAGAATCATGAATAATATATGTAGTGTTTGGATATAAAAGAAACAACATATTTTTCTTGCATTTTACATATCTTCATGATAAAATATCTTTTGTTAAGGCTTTTGAAGGGGGTGAACCTGTTGGCAAATATTAAATCTGCTGAAAAGAGAATTGAAGTTATAAAAGTTAAAACTGCTTTAAATAAGTCTAGAAAATCTGAAATTAAAACATATATTGCTAAATTCAATAAAGCTATTGAGAGTGGAGACTTGGATTCAGCTAAATCTTTACTTAAACTAGTAGAGAAAAAATTAAACAGAGCAGCTACTAAGAATACTATCCACAAAAATGCTGCAACTAGAAAAGTAAGTCGTTTGACTAAAAAATTGAACAAAGCTGTGTAAGTAAACAGTTAGATTTTATGCTAATAATATCAATCATTAAGAATAGAAAAACTTCGGGCTAAGCCTGAAGTTTTTTTGATTTTTCAACTATTAGAGTCTGAATATTTTTTTTAGTTCTTCATATTTCTTATGAGTTATTAAAGCATCATTTTCGATATCTTTGAAATGTACTATATATGTCCATCTTCCATAGGGAGATATTTTTATTATTTTGGATGTATTTATTAAATATGATTTATGACATCTGAAAAAGGTAAGCTTTCCTAAGCGTTCTTCAATATCACTTAATCCCTCGGAAGTAGTGTATCTGTTATCCGATGTATATAACACTGTGCTTTTACCTTCTCTTTGTATAAGTATTATACTATCTACATCTATGAAATTCATTCCATCTTTGTTTTTTACTATTAGCTTATCAGATACTGATTGTTTGTACACTACATTTCCTTCAGTTGTTTCATTTTCATCTGTTATGATTTCTTTAATTCTATTTAAAGTTTTTATAACTCTGTCTACTTTAAATGGTTTTGTAATATAGTCAAAAGCATATACCTCAAAAGCATCTGGCATGTAGCTTGGGTGAGCCGTTGCAAAAACAATTATTTTTTTCGGATCAATATCTGATATTAGCTTAGCACATTCAATCCCATCTAAATGTGGCATTTCTATATCTAAAAATATCAACTGTGGATCCAGTTCTTCAACTAAAGAAATAGTTGAACTGCCATCTTCCGCCTCACCAATAACCTGAAAGCCTTCAATTCTTTCTATTATCTTTCTTAGAACAAGCCTCATGCCACTTTCATCATCTGCTATTAATACTTTTATGCACATTATATGACACCAATCCTTTTCTTGCTTTTGGCTGTCCAAGAATTTCAGACATGATAATCCCATCTAATAAACCTTTCTGGGTGAAATTTATGGAGTATTTATTTTCTGTATTTGTGGTAAATTTCCCTGGTTCCTTCTTACTCCCAAATGGCTTTGAATTATTCATTAAATCAACTCCAATCTCATAGCATTAGATTTCAGATTTTTCATCTTTTCCAATGTTCGATATTGACTCCCTCATATCTGTATCTGCCATTATATTTTTCATGTTATAATAATCCATAACTCCCATTTTACCATCAGTTAAAGCTTTTGCCATAGCTCTAGGAACCTCAGCTTCTGCTTCGACTACTTTTGCTCTCATTTCTTGTATTGAAGCCACCATTTCTTGTTCTTGTGCTACTGCCATTGCCCTTCGGACTTCAGCTTTTGCTTGAGCAATATGTTTATCTGCTTCCGCTTGATCCATCTGTAACTTAGCACCAACATTACGTCCAACATCTACATCAGCAATATCAATAGATAATATTTCAAAAGCAGTGCCTGCATCTAATCCTTTCTCTAGTACTGTTCTTGATATTAGATCAGGATTTTCTAATACTTCCTCATGGGATTCAACAGAACCCACTGTAGTTACTATTCCCTCTCCAACACGTGCAATTATGGTTTCTTCTCCTGCTCCACCAATTAATTTATCTATACTTGTCCTGACAGTAACTCTTGCTTTTACCATAAGCTCTATGCCATTCTTAGCAATAGACGCTATATTAGGTGTTTCTATAACTTTAGGCTTTACTGACATTTGAACTGCTTCAAAAACATCTCTTCCAGCTAAATCAATGGCAGTTGCTTTTTCAAATTCTAAAGGTATGTTAGCTCTTTCAGCAGCTATTAATGCATTTACTACACTGTCAATATTGCCACCTGCAAGATAGTGTGCTTCAAGTTGGTCACTTGTAAGATTGAGTCCAGCTTTTCTACTCTTTACAAGTGTCCTAACTATCCTATTAGGACTTACCCTTCTAAGCTTCATTCCTATAAGGGTAATTATACTGACCCTAACATTTGCAGCAAGAGCTGATATCCAAAGTCCTACAGGAACTAGGCTAAAGAACAAAGCTAAAACTACAATAACAACAGCAATAATAAGAATTAAAACAATTGTTGACATCAAATCTCCTCCTATAAAATAATTTCTTCTTTCTTGATTTGCCTAACTACTATTCTTCTACCTTCAACCTTGATGACTTGGACCTCTTTTCCCTTAGATATAAAGTCTCCTTCAGAAACAACATCCAACTTTACTCCATCAAAATCAACTGTACCCGCAGGTCTTAAAACAGTAAGAGTAATACCTGTTTTATCTAAAAAATATTGCATATCACTTGTACCGATATATCCTTCGTCACTGTTGATTGAAGCTGATAAGACTATTTTTTTAGAAAGCCTTCCTTTGCTAGCAGATCTTAAAAGTATAGATGTTAGCACCCCTAATATCGCTAGAATTAATATTATAAGTATTAATGCTTGAACGAGTGTCTTGGCCGTTACAATAACTCCTGCTACTAGAAATGCGAAACCTAGTAGACCAGGGACTCCAAAGCCTGGTACAAAAATTTCTATAATTACTAATAAAAACCCTATACCGAAAAATATAACCGATAATATGCCTATACTTTGAATCAATTCAGCCATAACCATTTTTCCACTCCCTTCCATAACATCTTTGTAGTTTCATACTACATCTATTATCTATATATATAAATACATATTTAATAAACAATACATTTACAGGTCTCAATTGTCGCTTTAAGTGATTCTTATTCTATTGGTATGCACACCCTAAAGATTGTTACACTTTGAATACTATCTACGAAGATTTTCCCATTGTATTTTTCAGTTATGGACTTAGTTATCGCTAAACCCATACCCTCTCCCCTATCTTTTTTCGTTGTATAGCCTGGTTCAAAGATTTTATCTTTCAATTCTTCTGGAATTTGTTTGCCATTATTCTTAATAGTAAAAACATAATTAGAATCCTTTTCTTCAATTTCAATATTAACAAAACCTTTTTCTCTTAATTCCCTTACTGCATCAATGGCATTATCAATAAGGTTTCCTAGGACCCTGCACATTTCCCAGCTAGGTATTAATAAGTTTTCTAATCTTGTATCTATATGTAAATCTGCTAAAATACCTTTATTTTCACAATCCAAAAGCTTAGCTTGCAACAAGGCATTTATAGCCGTATTTACAGTTTTTAACGATTTATTTACTTTCTTTATATCCTCATATACTGTCTCAATGTAATTAGAAGCTTCATCAAATTCATTTAGCTCAATTAAACTATAGACAACTTGTAAATGGTTTAGAAAATCATGGCGTTGAGCACGCAATAAGTGATTGAGTTGAGTAATATTTTCTAAGGATTTACTTTTCATAATATTTTGAAGATTTAAATCCTTTACGAATCTAATGTCTCTTAATACTAAATAGCAATTAATCAATGAAATTGCTACCAGTCCAATTACAAGTACATCAAATATATTCATGGGTAAAAATATTAAGCTATCCCTTGACAGATAGAAAAACATAACAGCAATTACTAAAAGTGCTTGTAATAAATTAGTTGCATACATTATCCCTATAGCCTTATTTATATACATATTGAAATTTTTTCTCATTATATTGCCTCTCTTACGCTATTTTGTGTTGCTAATTTCAGATATGAATATTTCAACAGCAAGCTTCCACTCCATCTTACCTGTTTTAATAGCTCTATCAACATTGAGTGCCTTTTCAAATATAGTATTGAGGTCTACTAAAGAATAGTTTCTAGTTTGTATTACTAGTTTTTTCACCACGAAGGTAGGAGCACCAATTTTTTGAGAAATATCTCCTTGACTATATCCCTTTTCATCATAAAGCTTAGTAAGCATAAGCATTCTAAGCTGCCTAACTATCATGTGAAATATTAGCTGAATCGGCTCATTATCTAAAACCATGTCATTAAATATGGACAAAGCATCATCAGCTTTTTTTTGACCTATTGCGTCCACTAGAGCAAACACATTGTTTTGTAGTGATTTTACGATACCTTTATCGATATCTCTTCTTTCAACAGTACTTCTATCTCCTAGATAACTACAAATCTTATTTATTTCATTTTCTAAATCATATAGTGTCCGATTGCTATTTGTATCATAGTAGCCGGACTGGTGTAGAAAATATTGAACATCCATATTTTGTGTTTTTTTATCGTTCTTTAAAAAAATATTTTGTATCCATTTTACTATTTCCCCATCTTTTAATTTTAATAATTCCACTGTTTTTCCGTTTTGCTTAACAGCCTTTATTATCTTTTTTCTATTGTCAATTTTGGTTTCATTGGAGATAAATATTAAACAAGTCGAATCATTTAATTTCTCTAAATACTTGCAAAGTCCTTCTTCATCTAAATTATTAGCCTCCTTCTTAGAGGTAAATAAAGGCAGGTCTACAACAACTACAATTTTTTTATCAGACATAAAAGGGAGTGTTTCACAGGCATTTATTATTAAAGCAGTAGAAGTTTCTTTTCCATCTATATATAGCATGTTCAACGATTCAAAGGCTTCAGATATATATCTCTTTTTTACACTCGATATTATGTAGTCTTTTAAATACATTTCACTTCCGTATATAAGATAGACTTTTTTAAGTTCATAATTTTTAATATCCTTTAGCATATCTTTATAATCCATAAGATGCACTCCTTAGTCAAGTATCTTTAAAACTCATTACTGAAATTTATGACATGTAAATGTTATTGTAAAACTTATATTGAATTTCATCCGATGTATCATAGCAAAAAGCGTAAATACTGCATAGATAAAAGGAAGTAATAATATATAAGGCCAAAATTATAAGTTTGTATCTATATATTATAATTATATCATTAAATGAAGGTTTGTCCTTAATATAAGTATATATATCTATATTTTCTCTATGGATTTTAAATGTTATTAGACCATTTGTATCATTTCTAAATATGCTCGTGCCATTTTGCTCATATCTTTCCAAAACTTCATTATTAGGATGGCCAAAGCTATTTTTACCCACTTGAATAACTCCATAGGATGGATTAGCTTTTGCAATTAGTTCAGTAGTTGATGAAGTATAACTACCATGATGTGGGACCTTTATAATATCTACTTTCTCCAGTTTTTTACTATTAACAATGACATTTTCAATCTCTTTTTCTATGTCACCAGTAAAAAGAATGCTCTTGCCATATGACTTTAAAATAAAAGTAAGAGAAAGGTTGTTTTCATTGACATTATCTGTAGCCGAAGCATCTAAAGAAGGGTTTAGTACCCTTAGAGCATTATTGTTATCTATATATAATAAATCACCCTCTGACAATTTACTTACCTTAATACTACGCTTAATTGCATTATTCATTATTTCATTATACAATTTGCTTTCTATATTTTCATATCCAATAAAAATATTATCCATTTTTATATTTTCAATTAGAGGAATAAACCCTTCAGCATGATCCTCATGAAAATGCGATATAAAGACAGCATCTAGTCTATTTATTCCCTTTTTAAGTAAAAAAGGCACTACTACTCTTTCTCCTACGTCAAAGTTGCCAAAGGCATTGCCCCCTGCATCTATTAAGAACACTTTGTCTCTAGTAGATACTAAACAGCAGTCTCCTTGGCCAACATCTATAAATTCTAAAGTTGTTTCCTCTCTATTTAAAACCGTAAAGATACTTACAAAGAGAAAAATAATAATATATCCAAGTATAAGTCTATTAACACTAGGCCTAAGAAAGTCAAACTTTACAACTCTTAAACATATGAGCAACAGGAAATAATACAAGAGGATATATCCAATTCCTAACGACGGTAAAGCCATATTTAGAAAAGTAAATTTATAAAATACATTTATTATCATATTTCCATAATCTAAGATTATATTTAATAGAAGACCTAGTAGCATAGATATATTTATAAATAATGGCGATATAAATATTATTAGAAAACTAATTAGTAAGGAAAACGAAAAAATAGGTATTAGTATTAGATTTGAAATGAGTGATAATACTGCATATGAATTAAAGTGATATGCTAGAACAGGAAACAAGCCAATTTGCACTGCAAATAAAGAGGATAAATACTTTGCTGCTTTTTTATTATATATAGATAAAAGCCATTTAATTCTTGGAGTAAGGACAATGATAGAAGCGGTTGCAATAAATGATAATTGAAACCCCACATCAAATATCCATAGTGGTCTTATAAATAGTAAAAACAAAGCAGCTAGAGAAAGAGTATTTATAGAATCATATCTTCTATAAACTAAAGCTGATAAAGATAATAAGCTAAACATTATGGAGGATCTTAGTACGGATGCTGGAAAACTAATCAAAAATGCGTAGCCCCAAATTATTATTAGAGCTGTTATAACTGAAATCCTTTTATCAATGCCAATTAACCTTAGTATCTTTAATATGAATAGATAGATAATTCCAATATGTAAGCCAGACACTGCTAAAACATGTGATAATCCTAATTCTCTAAACCTTAGTCCTGTTTCATCATCTAAAAAACTACTATCTCCTAATATTATAGAAGTCATAATATTGCTATTTCTTTCATTTAAGGTCATATCTAAAATATCACTTATTCTTTCAGAAAATTTAATTCTTAAGACTTGACCTTTTCTTAGTTTATCTTTAGATATAATACCTACAGATATACTACTTGCATTCATAGTTGTATGGATATTCTTTGTTTGTAAATATAGCCTATAATTAAACAATCCTGGATTTGTATTTTCTTTAGGTAATGAAAGAGCGCCATTAATCCTTATTCTATCATTTATACTGAATACATCCTTATCATAGTAATTAAGTATTATTTTTTCTTCTGTTCTATAAGCCTCATCATCATATTTCAACTTATCTACTTTTACAACATACCTGCTTTTTTCGTCATCAGATATGGTTCTACTTTCAATAACACCTTCAAGCATTAATTCCTTATCAACAAAATCAGTTAAATTACTTTCTAAGCTATTTGCAGTAATTATTATTCCCAATAAAACAAACAAAAAAAACAATATCAAAATATAGCCTCGATTATAAATATAAGCAATTACTAGCCCAAATATTGATACAACTATTAAGAAAATTATTGCATACACATCTATTTCTAAATTGTATGTTATGCATATTCCTATAATGAATGGGATAACTAATAATAAAAATAATCTTTTCATATAAACCCCAATCCCCATTATTATGATAAATAACCATATATTTATATTATAGCAT
>Ga0265293_10007246_pt1 | contig 17214 bp, 9 predicted proteins | sample Munlanlewell138R_FD_192505 | JGI IMG/M metagenome (GOLD analysis project Ga0265293, IMG submission 192505) | Leachate microbial communities from a municipal landfill in Southern Ontario, Canada - Leachate well 138R | ecosystem: Engineered > Solid waste > Landfill > Unclassified | place: Canada...
CAGCAGATATTACGACTGTAACAACGACATTCGAGACGGTTGCGAAATATCCGAGGCAAACCACCACGTTACGAGCTGCACAAACTGCGTTAGTGGCTGGGCAAACTGCGATGGGGACTGGGCAAACGGCTGTGAAGTAAACTTGAGTTCACTCGGAATGACGAGCTGCACAAACTGCGTTAGTGGCTGGGCAAACTGCGATGGGGACTGGGCAAACGGCTGTGAGGTAAACTTGAGTTCACTCGGAATGACGAGCTGCACGAGCTGCGCTAGCGGCTGGGCAAACTGCGATGGGAACTGGGCAAACGGTTGCGAAGTAGATTTGAATACACGCAAAATGGCAAGTTGTAATTCTTGTGTCGCGGGCTGGGGCAACTGCGATGGGAACTGGGCAAACGGTTGCGAAGTAGATTTGAATACACGCAAAATGGCGAGCTGTAATTCTTGTGTTGCGGGCTGGGGCAACTGCGATGGAAGCTGGACAAACGGCTGCGAAGTAGATTTGAATGCACGCAAAATGGCGAGCTGTAATTCTTGTGTTGCAGGCTGGGGCAACTGCGATGGGAACTGGGCAAACGGCTGCGAGTTGTATCTCTTGGGCAACGATTATAACAATTGCGGCGCCTGTGGCCGAAATTGTAACGATAACAACGCGTGTACCCAAGGCGACAAATGCGTGAACGGCGCTTGCGTGGCAGGTACGTTAAAAACCTGTACAAACCCCGTGTGTCGCAAAAACGCTCGCTGCAACCCGAGCACAGGCGCCTGTGTAAGTGACGTTGTAGCCGACGGCACGCATGCAAGTGGCGCAATAGTTAACCGTTGTTGCGGCGGCGTTTCTGTAAACATTAGCAACAACTCAAGTCACTGCGGCGGCTGCGGTCTCGCATGCGCCACTGGCCGTACCTGCTCACCTAGTAGCAATACTAGCTGTGGCTCTACTCGCCAGAGCGGAAGATGCACATGTGTCGCCAACACTCAATGCCCTAAATCGCAAATATGTCGCACCAGCAGCCCATACGCCAATCTCTGCGCTCCGCGCTCCTCGGCCGAATGCGCTTCTGGGCAAAACTATGAGAATCTCTCTGGCTGCCCAAACCTATGCTACTATCCCTAAACTTTAACTACACGCATGCCAGTCTTATGGCGACCTATCCTTATCGGCCATAGTCTTATAGACCGCTTCAACGCTAACAAATGCATCGAGCTGCTCCTTTGTCACGAGGCCACTTTCGAGCAATTTCTCGCGCACCGTCTTGCCCTCCTTGATCGCTTCTTCACCGAGCGCACACGCGCGGTCATAGCCAATGAGCGGCACCATTGACGTTATGACACTGGTCGACGCCTGCACGTTTTCTTTACATCTCTCAACATTAGCTTGCATTTCATCCACGCAGAGCTTGTAAAACATAACACAAGCTTTTTTTAGCAGCTCCAAATCATTGAGCAAACAATCCCCAATGAGCGGCAAATACGCATTCAACTCCATATTCCCACTACTCGCCGCAACGCTAATCGTCGTATCATGCCCCACAATGAGCATGCACACCTGACTCATCGCCTCGGTAATCACGGGGTTGACCTTGCCTGGCATAATCGATGAACCAGCTTGCCGCACTGGAAGTCTAAGTTCCCCTATTCCCGCCTGCGGGCCCGACGACATAAAGCGTAGGTCAGATGCGATCTTCATCAAACTGAGCGCGCAGGACTTCAGTGCGCTACTCACCAACACATAAGCATCCAAGTTTTGCGTAGCATCAACCAAATCATGCGCCTGCACAAGAGGCAGCCCCGTAATTGATGCCAAAACTGGCACCACCCCGCGCACGTACTCGGCACTTGCGCCGATCGATGTACCAATCGCCGTACCGCCTAAGTTTAGCACAAACAGGGCTTCTTTTGCTCGCTCCAAGCGCGCCGCATCCCGCGCAATCACTTCGCTATAAGCCTTCATTTCTATGCCAAGCGTCGTCAAAACTGCATCCTGAAACTGCGTCCTCCCCATTTTTACAACGTCTTTAAACGCCCTACTCCGCCTCCTAAAGCTCTGCTCAAGCTCCAAAAGCTCCGCCACGCAAGCGTCAATTAGCCACACAAGCGCTAGCTTCAACGCCGTCGGACACACATCATTCGTAGACTGCCTAAAATTAATATCATCAAGAGGCGAAACTATTTGATATTGCCCCAGCTCCTTTCCCATCATTTGCAACGCCCGGTTGGCTAAGACCTCATTGACATTCATATTCAACGAAGTACCCGCACCGCCTTGCAAAGAGTCCACACAGACCGCATCATCAAGCGCCCCCTCCTGCATCTGCTTTGCCGCCTCAATAATCGCCCGCGCCTTTCTCTCATCATCCTTCCACGCGCCCAAACTATGCGAACACTCCGCACACGCCCGCTTCACCGCCCCCATCGCCCTTATCCACGCCGAATGCACGCGCCTCCCCGTCAAAGGAAAATTCGCCAAGCTCCGCTGCGTGTGCACGCCCCAAAGCGCGTCCGCATCAATCTCAAGTTCGCCAATAATATCGTGTTCCCAACGTTTCGCCATCACAGTATCCTTTAATATGAGCCCTAAAAAACTAACAACATTCCCCCAAACAGCAAACGTAACAGAACATAGCGATATTCCAGCACGTTAAAATGGATATTACTTGTAATTGTCAATTTGCACAGCCTTTTTGGGTGGGGGGATTACCCCCCTACGCGCAAGCTTCCCTCATGTTCGGTGGCTTCGCGCATGATTTTATGCTTTGTATGCGCTCAATCCGCGCATCCAAAGCATAAAATGCGCTCAGGCACCGCTCCTTCGGGCGATCTTGCGCTACCCCCCTTCATGAGTTAGCGTTTTCACAAAAATAAAGCCAAAACCACGTCTCTGCATGAGCAAAAAAGCGATCTTGGCTTCGTACACTCAACATTGGAGCTACCGATATATTGGGGCTAGCCCCCCCAAAGCCCCTCCAAGAACCTCGTTTTTATCAACTCTGCGCGTAGCGAAACTCTAGCGCTTCATCTCTTAACTCCGCATACACCGTACTCCCCGAGGGGATTGGGGTTGCAAGCAAATACTTGGCGAGCGGATTTTGCAGCTCTCGTTGTATAGCGCGCTTGAGCGGGCGAGCACCGTAAACGAGGTCTGTGCCTTGCTTAGCTAGCCAATCGAATGCGTCGGCTGCAAGGGATAACTTCAGCGATTTTGCATCAAGTAGCGCCTGCACACGTTTTAGTTGAATGCTCAAAATACTGCGGATTTGCTCACTACTGAGTGGTTCAAAGCTTATGATTTCATCGACACGATTGAGAAATTCTGGTTTAAATAGCCGCTTCATCTCATCGAGGGCTAATTTTTTTCGGCTCTCAAAGTCGATGTCCGTATTTTGTAATAAGCTACTGCCCACATTACTCGTCATAATGAGCACCGTATTTTTGAAATCGACAGTGCGTCCTTTGGAGTCGGTTAATCGCCCATCATCGAGGATCTGCAACAGAATGTTAAAGACGTCGGGATGCGCTTTCTCTATCTCGTCAAAGAGAACGACGGCGTATGGTTTTCGACGCACGGCCTCGGTCAAGAAGCCACCTTCGTCATAACCGACATAACCTGGTGGGGAACCAATCATGCGAGAAGCAGCGTGTCTCTCCATATACTCGCTCATATCGAGCCTTATCATGCTGTGCTCGTCGTTAAAGAGCACATCTGCTAATGCGCGCGCCACCTCGGTTTTTCCCACACCAGTTGGCCCTAAGAATATAAAGCTACCGACGGGTCTACCAAGGTCTTGAAGCCCAGCGCGCGATCGCCTCACGGCATCGCAAACGGCGTTGAGAGCTTCATCTTGCCCAACAACGCGCTCGCGCAAGCGATCTTCGAGATTGAGGAGTTTTTCTACATCGCCTTCGAGCATTTTTTGCACAGGAATCCCCGTCCATTTTGCCACGATGGCGGCAATATCAGAGGCGCGCACTTCCTCCTTTAAGAATGAAGTACCTTCTTGGTTTGCGCGTTTTAATGCTTGGTTCGCCTCTTCAATACTACGCTCAATTTCGGGAATTTTGCCGTAGCGAAGTTCCGCAGCTTTATTGAAGTCCCCTAGCCTTTGCGCGTTTTCGGATGCGATACGTAGGTCGTCGCGATTTTTTCGCAAATCCTTGATGTTCTGTAACGTTTCTCGCTCCTTTTTCCATTGTAGTTTCATGCTTTCACAGCGTTCGCGCATGTTTGCTATTTTTTCCTCAACGCCCGCAAGCTGTTTTTGGGAAGCCGCATCCTCTTCTTTGAGTAGCGCTTGGCGCTCAATTTCGAGTTCGATAAGAGCGCGCTCCAACTCATCGATAGGCGTAGGAAGGCTCTCTACCTCCATTTTGAGCTGTGCCGCCGCTTCATCCATTAAGTCAATGGCTTTATCGGGTAAAAATCTATCGGCAATATAGCGCTTCGATAGCTGAACTGCGGCAATAACGGCGCCGTCCGTAATGTGTATGCCGTGGTGAATTTCGTAGCGCTCCTTAATTCCGCGCAAAATCGTGATCGCGTCATTTTCGCTGGGTTCATCCACAAGCACGGGCTGGAAACGCCGTTCTAAGGCGGCATCTTTTTCGATGAGTTTGTACTCGTTAAGCGTGGTTGCCCCAACACATCGCAGCTCTCCCCTCGCGAGCGCTGGCTTTAACATATTCGAAGCATCCATCGCGCCCTCGCCGCCACCCGCGCGCACCAACGTATGAAGCTCATCGATAAACAAGATCACCGATCCATCGGCAGCCTCGATCTCGGCTAATACTGATTTGAGGCGTTCCTCGAATTCACCGCGGTATTTGGCGCCAGCAATGAGCAGACCAAGATCTAGGGCTAAAACGCGTTTGTTCTTGAGCGATTCGGGAACGTCCCCCGCGGCAATACGCTGTGCAATCCCCTCTGCCACCGCAGTTTTACCCACACCGGGCTCACCAATAAGTACGGGATTGTTCTTAGTTTTTCGCGATAAAACCTGTAATGTGCGCCGGATTTCGTCGTTTCTGCCAATAATCGGATCGATCTTCCCATTTCGTGCGTCTTGCGTTAAATCGCGAGTGTATTGCTTGAGCGCTTCAAAGGTGGCCTCGGGGTTTTCGCTGCTAATGCGTTGGTTACCGCGCACATCTTGTAGAGCCACCAAAACGTTTTCATGTCGAATGCCTAAGCCTTCGAGAACCGCCCGAGCTTCGCAAGCTGTGGAGAGCATGGCCAACAAATAATGTTCGGCAGAGATATAATCATCTTTCATTTTATGGGCGATTGCTTGAGATTCCCGCATGATATTCGACAAATCTTTAGAAATGCCGACATCCGCGCCGCGCACTATAGGATACTTCTGCATCGCTATCTGCGCCGCAGCGGTGATCTGCTCTGGCTTGTAGCCCAGTCTCTCAAAAATCGACCTAGCCACGCCCTCTTGTTTAGCGAAAGCTAAGAGCAAATGAATGCTTGTGATTTCGTTGTGTTGCGCGGCGTTAGCTATGTTTTGTGCCTCTTGTATCGCCTCGCGTGATTTGATCGTTAAATTGTCTAAACGCATAAATTACCTCCATAAAGTAGAAGTCCATAACAAGCTTAAAGCTATGCACCAATTTGGGGGAGGCAAATGAAGAGAGCGGGAGATGGCGCAAAATTGCCAAGAAAAAAGGGCGACCTTAAAGGCCGCCCTACAATGGCTTAAGAGCTCAAACTTTGGTTTACGAAAACGCGCGCATAAGCACTACTTCAGAATTTCTTTTATACTAGTGGCTAAACCTGTGACGCTAGCAATATTGGAGGGAACGATGATTTTGGTGGCGTTCCCGTAGGCTGCGTGTTGGAAGGCTTCGTAGGCTTGTATGGTAAGAACGCTGTCGGAGGGTTTAGCTTCATTAAGTAAACGAATACCTTCGGCTTTTGCTTTATATACGAGCATGAGTGCCTCAGCCTCACCTTCGGCTTCGCGGATCCGTTTTTGTCGTTCTGCCTCAGCGTTAAGTATAGCGGCCTCCTTGTTACCTTCTGCGTCCATAATTCTTGCTGCTCTGCGGCCTTCGGCTTCGAGGATGGCGGATTGTTTTTCTCCTTCGGATCTAATGATGGCCTCGCGTTTTTCACGATCCGCCTTCATTTGTCGATCCATGGCTTCTTTAATTTCGCGTGGTGGGGTGATATTTTTGATTTCGACGCGCGAAACCTTGATTCCCCACTGATCTGTGGCGCGATCGAGGTCGGCTGTAATTTGTCGGTTGATGGAATCACGCGAAGTGAGGCAGCCTTCGAGGTCGAGGTTGCCGATGATATTTCGCAGGGTTGACGTGGTCAGTGTGTTCATCGCGACGATGGGGTCTTCGACGCCGTAGCTGTAGAGTTTGCTGTTATTGACGCGGTAAAAAATAACGGAATCGACGGCGATAGTAACGTTATCTTTAGTAATGACGGGCTGTGGCTCGAAGTCGCAGGTTTGCTCTTTGGTGGAGACTTGTTTTGCAATTTTGTCCAGCACAGGGATGAGCAGGTGCATGCCCTTTTGCCAAGTCGCATGGTAAACCCCGAGACGCTCTACGACGTATTCTCGCGCTTCAGGTACTATGCGAATACGTGATACAAGGTAGATGCCGAGGAGGAAAATAAGAGCCAGTGGTATGTAAAAACCCATAAAAAACCTCAATTTCTTTGTCTTACAAAGGGATAGAGTAAAAAAAACGACAAACGCAATATTTTAACTAGTGTTCGCTCTTTAAGCATCGCTTTCGTGCTGGAGCGAGTCCTCGAGGGGGTAGCGTGGGATCGCCGAGAAAAATTCGTTGTGAACGCATGTTGTGCGTTGGATTGGCGAATAGCCGATACAACGCACAACATTTTGCGTTCACAGTCGAATTTTGCGAGGAAGCCCACGCGTAGGGGGAGACTTCCCCCCCATGTAAATTTTATCAATCTCCAGAGCGAATGGGGTCGGGCTCGACAACGCAGACCGCGCTTCCAACCTGTAGAATAATGACGGCTGCGCCTTCGGCAATGGGTGTGTCGCTTGCGGATTTTGCGGTCCAGTAGTCGCCGTCGACGCAGATTTGGCCGATATTTTCGATATTTGAGATGCGTTGAGTAACGATGGCGCTTTTACCAGCAAGTGCATGTTTGGCGACAACTTCGGTTTTGTCGCCTTTGTTTCCAACGCGAATGATGAAGTGGCGAAAGAACCAAAGAGTTGCGATGCTAATGGCAATGGCAGTGCCAATTTGTAGCCAGAGCGGGGCTCCTAAAAGGGCGAGTAATAGAGCGGCAGCGGCGCCGATGGCGAACCAGACGCTTACCAGCGTTGCGGTTGCGAGCTCAGCGACAATAGTGAAGGCGAGTATGGCTGCCCACACGATGCTCTCAGCGTTGTTTTGTAGAAATTCCATGCTTAGACCCTTTATTGTTCGGCGCACTAAGCGCGCTGTTAGGAGCAAATCTAAGAATAAACGTTAATTTAGTCAAGCATCTGAAGGTGATTTTGTGCTACAACTTGAAGCTAATTGGACGATATGCTATAATGTTGACGGTTGTTTGTGGGGGTAAGACAGGGTCAATTGGAGTACGGAATGCGCCAGACTTGTTACAAGTTGTTTTTTACATCGCTAGTGTTTTTCTTTGCTGGCTACGCTTTTGCCGAAAACATTATTGTTCAGGTGGATTATGGTGCTTTTCAAGCGCCAGCCACAGATAAGCTGTTTAGCGAAATTAGTATTATGGATCCGCGCATAGAAATGCCAGAGCCTTGGTTGCAGGCGCGAATGCTATTAGAAGCCTTTCCAGATGTAGCGGTTCCCGATGTCAGCGAGGCGAAGGTCTTGTTTGTGCAGGGGAAGGAGGCCTATTTTAATGGCGATTTTGAAGATGCGGTAAAAAAGTTAGAGGGGGCGCTTGATTTGGTGGAAAAAAACATCATCTGGATGACCTTAGCCCCTGGTTTTTCTGACGATGTTTTTGAGGGCGGGGCTTATTTATTGCAAATTTATCTTTACGGTTTGGACGATGCAGATTCGTTAGTAAAGAATATCGATCGCATCATTCGCTTATTTCCCACGCGCGAACCTAAGGGCGACTATTTTCCGCAAGAGCTCGCCGAGCAATACAGAGAGCGTATGCCCAGCCAACGTTTGGGCCACAATTTAAAGGTCGAAACGAGTTCGGAGTGCGAGACGAGGCTTAACGGACAGATTATTCCACCAGAAATGGCGAAAGACGGCATCAAATTGTATAGTGGTACCTACGCAGTTTCCAAAACATGCGGAAACCAAATAGTTCGCGCTTTTGTTGTGCCCATTTACAGCTCTGAAACGGTGAATTTTGAGGATGATTTTTCACGTGCCTTTACCTACCCTCGTAACAAAGTTCTCAGAGCGACGGCTAGCAACCTAACGATGGACATACTCATTTCGCACTTGGCGCTTATCGGCAAGCGCGTTGGTGCCAAGCATATTATTGGTGTTGGCATGGCGCCCGAGGATCATCCCTTTATGCCCGAAGGCTATACTGCGATTTTGGTCGATGTCGAGGCAGAAGAAGGAATACGTGCTAGGGCAGCAAAGCAAGCGGAGTTAATTCCACCTGATAACATGAAAGACTTCGTAAATTCGTTATGGACAGGTGACTCTTATACAAAACTTACCGAAAGCGCGACATCTCGCCCCGTACTCAATGCTGGAATAGCGCTAAGCTACATTGGCGGCGCCACTCTGATAGCTGCTACGACCTTGGCTGTTTTTGCCAAAAAAGAGAACGAAAACTACACAAAACTCAACAAAATTTACGAAAACCGCGCCTCTGATGGAAAGCTGAAGGAAAGCATTCAAAGGCGAGATAGGCTCTCTTTGTCGGCTGATATTATGTTTGGTATAAGCGGTGGGCTGCTTGCGGCTGGAATAGCGATGATTGTGACGGATGTTATTCTCTACAAGAAAAAAGCCAAGAACAATCTTTTTTACTCAGCCTTTGATTTTGGCATATCCATACAGCGTGACGCACTGCAGTTCGGCTTAGAGTACAAATTTTAAGTTTTTTGAAGAACTTTGAGCGAATCAAAAACAATGAAGCTAGCAACGTCGTCATAGCTTTAGGGAACATCTGAGCTATCGTGGCTAGCACCCCAAATCTCTTTTGAGAGCCACGCTCTTTGGATATTGTTTTTAACGTAGCATCTTGGTTTTATTCTCTTCTTTTAAGCCAGCCAATTTTGCCATGAGCGGTTTTTCTTTATACGCTTTTAAGGCGAATTTTGATTTATATTTGAGTAGTAACTCCGCTAAACTCCGATAATTTGAAATACTGGAAATAGCTCGTCGTTTCATTTAAACTCAATGACGCATCGTGTGGTGCGTACGAACATAAATTGAGTGGAACCCATGTTATCAAAAAAGACGTCGTTTTTTACATGTTTATTGCTCTGCATTTTCTGTTATTTACCGAATGCTATCGCCCAAGAGTTTGATTCTCGCGCATTTTATCCGATTGCAGGTGCAAATGGTGCATTTTCGGTGGAATCTTCAGAAGCGATCCCGCACCTTAACTACAATGTAAAACTCATGACGGACTACGCCAATCGGACGCTGCGCTTTAACTGTGGTGAAGATTGCGAAGCGCGCCTTGAGCATCTTGTAAGTATGAATCTGGGAGCGGCTTTAGGCGTATTGGATTTTTTAGAATTTGGTTTAATGCTTCCCATCATTCCTTATGAAGCTTATAATAAGACGTATAAAGAGCTTGATATATACGGAATTGCTAAGCCACAACGCGGTTATATTGGTGATATGCAAATCCGCGTGAAAGGGCGTATTTTAGATAGAGAGAGTTACGGCGGTTTTGGCTTAGGTGCTGGCTTAATTTTAGGTCTTCCCACGGGTCAAGATGAAGCTTTTGTCGGTGATGGTTTTGTGACTGCTCGCCCCTACTTTGCCTTGGATTACGGCATAGGTCCTGTTGAAATGTTTTTAAACCTCGGATTTAGCTTGCGGCAGCGTTCTCGATTTTTGGACTACGAACTTCGACACGGATTTAACTACGGCTTTGGTATAGTGTATCATGCGATCAAAGATGTTTTGGATATAAAGGGAGAGGTTTTTGCGGAAACGCCGATGAGTTCGAGGGCTAAGCAGAAGTATCATAATAATGCGGAGTGGTTGCTGGGTTTAAAGTGGATGACCAAGGTCAATGTACATCTCACCGCGGGAGCGGGTATGGGCATTGGCGACGGTGTGCGCAGCCCACGCTACCGCGTTCTCTTTGGCTTGGAGTACCAACCTCTACACAAAGATACCGACAAAGACGGCATTTACGATGACGACGATGAATGCATAAACGTTCCAGGACTCGCCGAGTACAAGGGTTGCCCCCACCCCGATCAAGACGAGGATGGCTGGTGTGATGAATGGATTCAGGATCCATATTACGCTGAACTCTTTTCTTGCAAGATGACGGATTTATGTCCAACAACGGCGGGTATTGATGATTATCAAGGTTGTCCAGAAGCAGATAGCGACAAGGACGGTTGGTGTGAGGAGTGGGTTGATGATGAACAGCTCGCGCAAACGCTATCTTGCAAGATGACAGATCTTTGTCCCACCATTTCGGGTATTGATAAGAATCGCGGCTGCCCAGACTCCGATACTGATCAAGATGGCTGGTGCGATGAGTGGGTAGACAGCGATGAGTTAGCAACGATTTTTGAGTGCAAGCGAACGGATCTCTGTCCACTGCTCAAGGGCGAAGACGAGTTCCAAGGCTGTCCTAATCCAGACGCCGATAGCGACGGAATTTGTCACCCCTTCGTCGAGGAATTGAACCTTGCTGCGCACTTCCTATGCACTGGCGTAGACCTTTGTCCAGATGTTGCAGAGGACTTTGATGACTTCCAAGACGATGATGGCTGCCCAGATTTCGACAACGATAACGATGGAATCTGCGACCCTTGGGTGAGTAAACTGCCTGATCCTTCTATATATCCGTGTAGAGGCATAGACATGTGTCCAAACGAACCCGAAACCATCAACGGCTACAAAGACGACGACGGTTGTCCCGATAAAGGGCGTCAAATCGTTATCGTCACGGAAGATCGCATTGAGATTAAGGACAAAGTCTTTTTTGACACGAACAAAGCGACGATAAAGAAGAAATCCTTTAGCTTACTTGACCAAGTCGCTCTTACGATCTTAGCGCACCGCGATATAAAGCACGTCGTCGTTGAGGGGCATACCGATGATAGAGGAAAGCGCGATTACAACCTAGAACTAAGCCGAGAGCGCGCAAAATCGGTCATGGATTTCTTGATTTCTAGAGGCGTAAGCGCTGATCGATTATCGCACCTTGGCTACGGGCCTGACAAACCCTTGGATCCTGCTAAAACACGAGCAGCGCGCGCGCTTAATCGCCGCGTGGAGTTCATGATATCGAAGTAGCTTTGTTTGAGCTCTACCCGCTTTTTCTCCCTCAAAAGGGCAAGAGCGGGTTCCGATCTTCGAGGGTTTTAAACCCTCTTTTTTGTAGGTAGATTATGGCTAAGAAGAGGAAAGCAGATTCTTTAGAAACGACGGATATTTCGGCGCAAGGCGAGAACGAAAAAGAACAGAAGAAGCAAAGCCCCGGCAAAACAGCTACTGCGCAAGATGCGAAAAGCACAAAAGCGTCCACAAGCACAGAGAAGCCAAGTCCCTCTAAATCGAAGCGCAAAGACAGCAAAGAGAGAGAAGTAACGCTAGAATCTACAAACGCAAGCGAAGAGAAGAACGACGCTAGTAGCAGTAAAGCAGTAAAAACGAAGCGCAAAAACAACGCTAAAAAAAGCGACGAAGCCCTTAGCACTGAAAACGACGCAGAAGAGAGAGAAAAAGCTAAAACGCGCTCTAAGGCTAAAATCAGCCCAGCTACGCAAAGCGTTGAAAAAGCGGCTTTGGATGAGACGCAAGATGCGTTGGATGATACGCAAGATGAAATCGCGGAAAATCTAAAAAGGCCCCCCAGCGCCGCTACGATGGCTTCACTTTATGCGCCAACAAAAAAGCTGAGTTTTGTGCTAAAAGCTGACGAAGCCGAGGATGGAGTACAAAGTGTACACGCCAGTTTTGGAACAAGCGCAGTCCCTAGTACAGACGAGGACAAAACATCCGAAAGCTCAAATGCCGCTCAAAACACACCCAAGTTGCTCCCTAGCTGGCTAAACGCACGAGAAGCAGGCGACGGTGAGGATGAGCAGCTAGAAGCCGTCTCTCCTCGTTCGGCGCAAGATTTTTCGCAGGATCCCTTCGCCATTCGTGGAGAGGCAAAGTTCCCGTTTCGTATTATCGGAAACGTCCATCACCGTGGCGCAAAACTTCGGTGTATCGATAAAGCGCTACCCTCGTATTTAAACATAAGCGACCCCATCGAACGCGAGCGTGCGCATATTACCGCACATTGTGAGCACGTCTTGGTTTTGATCAAAGACTGGCTCGATAAGCTTGAGCACATCGAGAATTACCCGCCCTCACCTAACCTCTTGTCTCCACGACAATATCGGCTAGAGATTTTTGAGAATATTTTCAGCACTAACTTTGCACGCGCAGAGGCACATGATTTCTTACTACCCGATCAAAGGTTAGCGCAAAAGTACGGTTTGCACATGAGAGAGCTGATTGTTCTTTGGATCGTAGCTTCACTGCATATCGATCCCGACGTTCGCAAGTTCATGGCGCCCATCACACCATATGGGCAGCTTATTTACGTGAACCCTGCACTTATATTGCGCATGCTTAGCGAAACTCAAGAAGAACAAATTCTTTACCACTCTATACTCTCAGCTTCATCGCGTTTGTTGAGCACAGGTCTACTTAGCTCAGTATTGTACAAACGACCCACGCTGATGTTGTACAACGAACTCGTTGTAGCAGAACAAGTCCTCAAGCTCTTCATCGGCTACCCCTCGATATCTGTTGAAATTGCAGAATACGCAGAACTCCTCGCCCCGCGCATCAGTGAAGATATCTTCTTAGCTCCTTACCACGTTGAGACACTGACTATTCTTGAGAACTACATGCGTCGCCCCTCACTTGCGACGCTACAGGGTATGGACGCAAGCAACCTCAACATTTTCCCCTCCTTGGCGTTTTTTGTCGAAGGTCTTCCTGGATCAGGTCGCAGTACCTTAGTAAAAATCATCGCGAGCCGCTTAGAACATGCCGTCATCATCGTGAACTGCAGCCCTCTGATGTATTTAGACGTGGTAAGTTTTGAGGATTACTTAAAAGCGTTGTTTTTGGATGCCGAGGTTCTTGGCTGTATAATCTGTATGCGAAACGCTGGTCCAATGCTCAACGATGCGCGCATGGCATCAAGTTTAACAGAACGTTTAGCCAAACACTCGGTGGCGGTGGCGCTCTGCATCGATCTTGCGCAAACCACACACAGCTGCCTAGATCCCTATATTACCTTTAAAACCAAGATCGACACAGACCTCAAAGAGAACGCCATTGCCTACTGGAAGCCACACGTGCAGCTTCCCAACATCGACCAGAGCCGTATCGATCTTAAAAAGCTCACCGACAAACTATCGCTACAACCCTTCCAAATTCAGAAAGCCGCAAAACTCGCGTACTTCTCAAGTGCAAGTAACGAGGATTCAGATGGAGTGCTTATCTCAAACGAAGCGCTTGAGAAGGCGGCATCCGCACAAGTCTCCAAGAACATCGGTGGACTTGCCTTCATCTCAGATCCCGAGGTCTCGCTTGCCGATGTTATCGTCAACAACGATATCGACGCGAAACTGCGACAGATTATCGGTTCCGCCAAACAGCGGCGTCGCGTTCTCTATGATTGGGGGATTGGAAAGCGCATTCGACGTGGTACGGGTATCATCGCACTCTTCGATGGTGAACCTGGAACCGGTAAAACCCACTCTGCCGAGGCTATCTGCCGCGAACTCGGTTTGTCGCTGATGCGGATCAATATTGCATCTATGGTCGATAAGTACATCGGCGAGACGGAGAAGAACTTGACGACAATTTTTGAGCAAGCGCGCCCTGACATGTCCTTGCTGCTTTTTGATGAGGCGGATTCGCTATTTACAAAGCGAACTAGCTCCGTATCGCGCTCGACGGATCGCTACTCCAATATGAGCATCAACGTGCTCTTGCAGCTGATTGAGCGCTACGAAGGCGTTTCGGTACTTACCACAAACCTTAAAACAGCCATTGACCCCGCCTTTGAACGACGAATAACCTACAAGGTCTACTTCCCCATGCCCAAGGAAGCAGAGCGAAAACGACTTTGGAAATACCTTTGCCCTCCCTACATCAAAACCGAGGAAGAAATCGACTACGATTGGCTTTCGGAACTTGAACTATCTGGTGGTGAAATAAAAAACGCCGTTCTAACAGCCGCATACAAAGCCGCGACCCTAGGACAGTACCTCGACAACGACCTACTCTACGATGCAGGCGTTAGCGAAGCTGTTGCAGCAGGGCGCGTAACACGAAGAAACACCGACGATTTGCCGCCAAACCCAATATTTGACTAAAAAACACCCTTTAGGGAAGTCTGAATTTTTGGGGCTACCGCCCCAAACCCCGTCTAAGGGCTATCGCCCTTAGAACCCTCTTTTGTGTGTAACATATTGATTTTATTGGCTTTTATTTTGAACGCTTGCTTGTCTTTCTTTACTTTGCATAGTGAGTTTTTAGTAATTTTCACATGAATCCAGGGCAGGTTTGAAACCTGCCCCTACAGCAAAAACACTCTGATTTATGGGGGCTAGATCAGCCTAAATCTTATAAAACCCTTTCTTAAAAAATTTTTCGTGTTTTTTCGTGTTTTTCGTGGTTCAAAATTTAAAAGCAAGAAAGGCACGCAAGACCATAACAAATAAAGTCCGGTCTGTAAGATTAAAAAAGATTTTTTCGTGTTTTTTCGTGTTTTTCGTGGTTCAAAATTTAAAAGCAAGAAAGGCACGAAATACCATAACGAATCAAGTCGGGTTCGTAAGAGTAAAAAAGATTTTACGTGTTATTTCGTGTTTTTCGTGGTTCAAAATTTAAAAGCACGAAAGGCACGAAAGACCATAACAAATAAAGTCGGATCCGTAAGATTAAAAAAGAATTTTTCGTGTTTTTTCGTGTTTTTCGTGGTTCAAAATTTAAAAGCACGAAAGGCACGAAAGAACGCCATACGTATTTGCATCATGTATATGCAAGCTACGAACAATATTGCTTGCTTTTAGCCGACAAGCGCAATAGTTTGCGCGATTGGGTGCTCTAATTTCAGGGAGGTTTGGCATGATTTTATGGCAGCGCTACCCACGGCTACTTAGCACGCTCAAAGAATACTTTTTCATCACCTTAGGCTTAGCCCTCTATGCTACGGCTTGGAACATGTTCGTTCTACCCCACAAGTTCGTAGGCGGTGGCTTTGGTGGCATTTCGGCTCTACTCTACTTCATTACAGGTATTCCCTTATCCGCATGGTACCTAGCCCTAAACGTCATACTCGTTAGCGCCGCGCTGCGTATCTTGGGCAAAGTCTTTAGCTTCAAAACCGTCTTTGGCATCCTCGGGCTCATCGTCCTCTTGGCCATCATCCCAGAACCTAGCGTCCCCATTATTTCCGATCGCCTTCTCAGCGCGATTATGGGAGGCATACTCGCTGGCATCGGTGTTGGCTCATACCTTCTGCACGGGGGCTCAACCGGCGGCTCCGATATCGTGGTACTCATCGTTTCAAAGTACAAAAACCTCAGCTGGGGTAAGGTTTATGTGCTTTTTGACGCCTGCGTCATTGCAGCATCATGGCTACTCCCTGGTCGCAGCTTAGAGCACGTTGCCTATGGTTTCGTGTTCATGGGCGTCTCCGCATACGCCATCGATCTCGTTCATTCTGGTATGCGACAAAGCGTCCAAATTTTTATCTTTAGCCGCAAATACCGCGAAATTGCCGACCAAATCATCTTACGCCACCACCGCGGCACGACGATCTTCGATAGCATCGGCTGGTACACCAAACAAGAAACCAAAACCATCTACCTCGTAGCTCGCCGCCGCGAATCCAACGAAATATTCCGAACCGTCAAGGGCATCGACGAGCGCGCCTTCATCGCTGTTTCCAACGTTATGTCGGTCTTTGGCGCTGGTTTTGATACCATCAAAGCAGGTTTTACCAAGCCCAAAATCGGTGAAGGCATCCAACGCCCACTAGACTTCGAACAAGAGCACCCTCGCCCCAAAAGCCGCGAGCGCGAGCCCACAAACGGCTACATCCCACCCTCCGACCAAATCTCGATCGTCACCCAAAGACCAGATGTTCCCGACATCGTCAGCGAACGCGAGGCAGAGCAAGAAAACGCGCTAAACTCTGCTGATAACTCACAAAAACCCTGATTAAATTTAGAACTCCGTAAAAAGAGCCACTCGCTGGGCTTCAGTTATCACTCGCTGTAAGCTGCAAAATGCAGTTTATACGCGCTCTTGTGCGGTTCACGCCGCTCCCACTTGATGCAAAATTAAAAACAGACTAGGCGAACTCCAACAAGGCATTACCTCAATTTTGCCCAAGGACTTCGGTGAATATCTATATTATTGCGCTCCCCTATTCCATTTTCTTAAGTATTTTGTTAAGTACTTAATACATAACGGGGGTTACTGTAAGGATAATGCATGAAATATTATAAAAAACTTATCCCTTTATTGGCTACTTTGGCTCTTGCTGTCTCTTTAGGTTCTTGTATCAACGAGAACGAAATCAATGGCGACTTATGTCCAGATGATCCCGATAAAATCCAACCCGGAATTTGTGGTTGCGGCGTATCGGATGCTGTCACCGAAACGGGATTGCCCATTTGTATTGCGGCAAGCATCGATCTTTGCCCAAACGATCCCCAAAAGACGCTACCAGGCATTTGTGGTTGTGGCGTAGCTGATACCATTGCAAGCGAAACGGGGCTACCGCAGTGTTTGTCGGATGGACTCGATCTTTGTCCAGACGATCCCAATAAAACGCTGCCTGGCATTTGTGGTTGCGGACAAAGCGATGAAGCGGGACATTTTGGCTTACCACAGTGCTTGTCTGATAGCTTGGATCTCTGTCCAGAAGATCCCTTAAAGGTAGTTGCTGGTATTTGTGGCTGTGGTGTCCCCGATGTAGATAGCGATGGCGACACGGTTCTAGACTGCAACGATAAATGCCCAGAGGATCCCGAAAAACTGGAACCTGGT
>Ga0265293_10007249_pt1 | contig 17210 bp, 17 predicted proteins | sample Munlanlewell138R_FD_192505 | JGI IMG/M metagenome (GOLD analysis project Ga0265293, IMG submission 192505) | Leachate microbial communities from a municipal landfill in Southern Ontario, Canada - Leachate well 138R | ecosystem: Engineered > Solid waste > Landfill > Unclassified | place: Canada...
TCCCATGTAAAGAGAGTTGAGGCTCTGTTTTCATACTTTTCTCCTCCAATTGATGGACAGACCCGGTGGTGCCCCGGGTCTGTTGCGTTGACAGGCATTCTCCTGCAGTGTTACAATTCCAGTGCCTTGTTCGAAGGCCTTTTTTTGGAGGGTTGTCCGAGCTGGCTGAAGGAGCGCGACTGGAAATCGCGTGTACCCGTAAAAGGGTATCGAGAGTTCGAATCTCTTGCCCTCCGCCAAAAAAAGGGACGCCGATATTGATACGAAGCGTGTCAGTATCGGCGTTTTTTATTTCCCGGTAAAAGAAGGGCGTATAATGAGATCGATATAAGTATTTTTGCTTGATTCAACAGGAGGAGAAAAGACGTGATTGTTCTGGAGCTGATTGATCGGGCGCTCGCGTTAAGCGATGGCCGGACCATCAAAGATGTCCGCGCCGGTTTGGGATACACCTGTGTCATGCTGGAGGATGATCACACGGGACTTGCCTATACCTTCAGGGATGAAATGGGATGTTGCTGCGGGATTTTGCATTCGGCCGGCAAACTGATCGGCATGAAAGTCAACGACATCATTCCCTGGGCCCGGGAAAAAGATCGGCTGAAAGCCGCGATTGGAGTGGCGGCCATTAACGCCGTCCTAAACGACCCTGATAAAAATTGGGATACAGGTAATGTCTTGGAGGCCTTTACCCTCAGTGAATCGGATCACTTCGGGATGATCGGTGAGTTTAAGCCGATTTTGAAAGTGGTCCAATCCATGACCAAGAACATCTATGTTTTCGCCCAAAAGGTACCTGAAAACAGCCGTCTTTATCCTTCCAAATCAATTCCGGATTACCTTCCCCGTTGTGAGGTGGTCGTACTCACTGCTACCAGCGTCATCAACCACACTTTTGATGAAATATTCCCCTACTTGAAAAACGCAAAAGAAGTTTGCCTGGTCGGACCCTCCACACCCCTTTGTCCTCAGATTTTTAAAAAATATAATATAACGCTTCTTGCGGGAAGTGTCGTCACAAAGCCAGAGCAGATGCTACAGATCGTAAGCCAGGGCGGCGGCACCATGGCCATGAAGCCGGCCATCGAACAGGTTTTAGTACGGGTATAAAAAATAAAATATACGAGGAGGCTTGTCACAATGAAGAAGATCGGGATCATCATTTGCGGACGCTATCAAAACTGCGGGGGCGGCAAATGTCTTCGGGCGTTAAAAGAAAGAGCCGGAGGGTTTTCAGTGTATCCGCCGGAGGAAGAAGTTGAACTGGTGGGTTACACAAACTGCGGCGGATGTCCCGGCGGCAACGTCGAGTATGTCCCCGAAGAGATGATCAGAAACGGCGCAGAAGTCATTCATCTTGCAACCGGAATGGTGGTCGGATACCCTCCCTGTCCGCGCATCAAGGCCTTCAAAGATTTTATTGAGAGCCGTTATGGGGTGAAGGTCGTTGTGGGGACTCATCCGATTCCTTTGAAATACTATACGGAACACCAAAAATTATCGTTCTGGTCCAAGGCCATGGTTGAGCTCGCGCCGGAATTGTTCAAAGACAATGAAGATGTGATGAGAGACTATAACTGATATTTCGTTTAGATGAGGGATGCGATCAGACAAAAAAGTCCGACTGACAAGGGTAGCATCGCGTAGGACAGATATTGCAGGTATTTTCCGGGCGCGCGTTTTCGTTCCAATAAGACGCCCAAAAGAAGCGTCGCCGCAACCGGGGCAAGATAGACAAAAAGCCGGCTCATATCAAAGCGTTTTGTGATCATGGACACGAGGATGAACACACCGGCAAGGGCCGCACTGTAGATTATGGCGCGCGGGTATTCTTTTTCCCCGCGGTAGATGTTTTGCCGCAGCTTATGGTGCTTGGGTGTGGCTTCATCGCGTAATGCCAAAAACATGAGCACGATGAACAGTAAGCCGAACAGGCCCTCCGAAAAATCAAAATAGACGGTGACGAAAATGGATAAACCGGCGGTTAAAAGCCCCAGCACCATGCCCGGAATGGGGGCCATCTTATAGTTGCCGGGATTGACAGGCACACCGAAAAGTCCTTTTTTACTCCATCCGCCATCCGCGGGGACCACTTGGCTCACCATATCGTGGTAACAGCCGACGGCCATGGAGATGCCCGCAATAAGTGACAAGGAAGCGGCGTAGGTGAACAGCGCGTTCCTTTGTCCGAAATAGATGGCAAGATGCCGGGAGGCGAAAAAGGAGACTACTTCAACCGCGATCGCCGCAAGCAATAGGCGCACAAAATAAAGAAAGTGGTTCGCGGTCCGATGGGCACCGCGGGCGACGAGTAAAGCAAAGATCGAAAAAGCCAGATGACCGCTGATGATGGCAAGTTGCGCCCAGATGCCGGTAATGCTGCCGGGAAAGAAGACGCCGGTCAGGTAAAAATAAGTGAATAAGTAACCCGCAGGTTTTATCACGCATGGCCTCACATGAGCTAAAAGCGAGAGAATCGGTCCGGGGAAGGGGCCCATTTTTGAATTCTCAGGCATTCGTTATCCTTGCCCCTGCCCGCTGACTATTGTATCATGTCACCGTATGTCGAACAATCCGGGCGGCGCGTGACGCGCCGTCCCTCACTATCTTTTTGATCGGTAAGTAAATGGGTCTTGGACTGAATATTGGAATTGATTTGGGGACGGCAACCGTTCTCATTTATGTTGAAGGGCGTGGCATCGTACTGAGGGAACCCTCGGTCGTCGCGCTCAATACGAAGACAGGACGCGTCCTTGCCGTGGGTGAGCGCGCGAGCCTGATGCTGGGCCGTACGCCGGACATTGTGAAGGCGGTCCGCCCGCTACGTGAAGGTGTGATCTCGGATTTCCAGATCACTGAAATCATGTTGAAAGAATTCATCAACCGCGTGAACACGGGATTTCTTGTGCGCTATTTTAAACCGACCATTGTCGTGTCGGTTCCCGGCGTGATCACCCCTGTGGAACAAAAGGCGGTCGAGGATGCCTGCCGTCACGCGGGCGCGCGAGAAGTCTTTTTAATCCGTGAACCGATTGCCTCAGCCATCGGGGCGGGGATCGATATCACCCAGGCCTCGGGCAGCATGATTATTGACATCGGCGGCGGCACCACGGATATCGCGGTAATTTCGCTTTGCCGGCCGGTCGTGGACGCCTCCACCAAGGTGGCCGGTGACAAGTTTGATGAGGCGATCATCCGCTACATCCGACGCAAGCATAATGTTCTGATCGGTGAGCAGACCGCCGAGGAATTGAAGATCAATATCGGCTGTGCCTATCCGCGTGAAGAAGAGTTGACGATGGAGGTTCGCGGGCGCAACATTATTTCCGGCATGCCGGCAATTTTGACGATCAGCTCGACCGAAATGCTCGAGGCATTAGAAGAGCCTGTCAGTTCGATCTTTGAAGCGATCCATTCCGTCTTGGAACAGACACCGCCTGAGCTGATGGCCGACCTCTCACAGCGCGGCATCGTTATGACCGGCGGCGGCTCCCTTTTGTACGGGCTTGACCGCATGCTTGCGACCCGTGTGGGGATTGAAGTCATCGTCGCGGAGGATCCTGTCTCCTGCGTGGCGGTCGGAACGGGCATCGCGCTCAACATCATGGACCGTTTTGCGGACATTGCGGGACTTTAATTATCCCGGTTGACGTGCTATCACCTTATGTTTTATACTGGCGCTGGTTCCCCATGTAAACTTCATGCGTCAAGGTGAGCGCCTGAGTAAGCCCGTAGACATTATGATTAAAATTCAGTTTTTAAATTCCCTAAGTGGAAGTAAATAAGTAAATAGGACCGGCTCAGCCTGAGTATGTCAGCAGGTATACATTGGCCGCTCTTAAAGAGATGTAGAAGAGGATAAAGTATGTCACAACCTGATTTTCGCGGAAAAACGAAAAAAGACCTTTCAGCGATCGCCCATATTTCGGGACTCTTAAGACCCAGCGATACTGCGCGCATGACCAAGCAACAACTCATTGATTATCTAACGCGCATGGCTGAAGAGTCGGGTTTGGATCCGTTGGAAGAAACAGATTCGATTGTTCCCGAAAAGAAAGCGGAAGAAAAAGAAGCACCCAAAAAGGCAAAAACGACCGCGAAAAAAACGACCCCGCGTAAAACGACCAAAAAGGAACCCGAAAAAGCTCCGGCCGAAGAAGAGAAAAAGGACGAGCCTGTTTTGGAGGACGAACTCGAAAAAGAGGAGATCGCTGAAGAAAATAAAGAGGAAACAGAAGACGAACAAGCGGCTGAAAAGCCCAAAGAATTTGTAACCGGTGTCCTCGAAGTGATGCCGGAAGGCTATGGTTTCCTCCGTCTTGAAAATTACATTCAAAGCAATCGCGACATCTATGTTCCCCCTCAATATATCCGCCGTTTCAACCTGCGCACAGGCGATATGGTGAACGGACCGGTGCGCCAGCAGCGTGATAATGATCGCTATCGGGCGCTTTACTACATTAAAGAAGTCAACGGGGAGGCGCCGGAAAAAATGATTCGACGTCCCATGTTTGATCGTTTAACCCCGATTTATCCCTTAGAACGCTATAAACTGGAGACTGAGCGCGAAGAACTGTCAACACGTGTCATCGACCTGGTCTGCCCGATCGGTAAGGGGCAGCGCGGCATGATCGTCTCACCTCCCAAGGCCGGTAAAACGATTTTGTTGCAAAAAATCGCTAACGCGATTACCGTCAATAATCCGGAGGTCAAACTAATCGTTCTCTTAATCGATGAGCGGCCGGAGGAAGTGACGGATATGCAGCGTTCGATCGCGGGAGAAGTGGCTTATTCAACTTTTGACAAAACACCTGAAAACCACGTCCGTATCACGGAGCTCGTGTTAGAGCGTGCGATGCGTCTGGTGGAATTAGGGCACGATGTGGTGATCTTGCTTGACAGCATCACGCGGATGGGGCGGGCTTACAACCTGACCATCAACCCGACCGGACGGACGCTCTCAGGCGGCCTTGACCCGGGGGCTCTGTACGGGCCAAAGCGCTTTTTTGGTGCCGCGCGCAACATTGAAAACGGCGGCAGTCTCACCATCATCGCGACCGCCCTGATTGAGACAGGGTCGCGGATGGATGAGGTGATCTTCGAAGAATTTAAAGGCACCGGTAACATGGAGGTCATCCTCGACCGCAAACTGGCCGACAAACGGATTTACCCCGCCATCGATGTAACGCGCTCCGGGACACGCCGTGAGGAATTATTGCTCTCAGAGCGTGAACTGGATGCCATGTGGATCCTGCGCAAAACTTTCGCGCAGTTAGAGACCGCGGCCGTGACAGAGACCATGCTGAACCTTTTGATGAAGACACGTGACAACACCCAGTTTGTCGCCTCCATCAATGTGTCCATGACGGACAAATCTTTATTCGACGCCATGCGCGGAGGCGCGCCCAAGCGCGACGCCGGCAACAACAATGGCTCAAGTTTAAGAAACGGATAAGTTTAGCGACCATGTCAATCGATTTTCTTTCGTTTGTGAAAGAGGTGTCAGGCAATCCGCTCTTGGCGGTGACGGTGCTGCTGACGCTAGGCGTCATTCTTGTGAATGGCTGGACCGATGCGCCTAACGCGATCGCGACAGCGGTGTCAACTCGGGCAATTTCCGTCCGCGCGGCCATCATCGTGGCGGCTTTCATGAATTTTCTTGGTGTCTTTGTGATGACCATGATCAGCGCGACAGTCGCTGAGACTATTTTCCGCATGGTCGACTTTGGCCATGACGCACACGCCAGCACCGTTGCACTTTGCGCGGCCATGAGCGCCATTGTTCTATGGGCATCGGCGGCGTCCTTTTTCGGAATCCCCACAAGTGAAAGCCACGCTCTTATTGCGGGGCTATCCGGTTCTGCCATCGCGCTGCACAACAGTTTTTCGGGAATTAACGCTTCGGAGTGGGTGAAGGTCCTCTACGGACTCCTGTTATCGTCTGCGCTGGGATTTATCGCGGGTTTTATGATGGCCCGGTTTATAAAATGGCTTTTTTCGGGCCGCGACCGGCGCAATCTTGCCCATGGTTTTCGCAAGGCGCAAATAGGTGCTGCCGCGGGCATGGCCTTCATGCACGGCGCGCAAGATGGGCAAAAATTCATGGCTGTCTTCATGATCGGAATCTTCTTGAATCGCGGTGTCACGAATGTAGAAAGCTTTGTGGTACCCATTTGGATGATGATGCTTTGCTCACTCATTATGGCGCTTGGAACTTCGATCGGTGGTTATCGGATTATTAAGTCAGTCGGAATGGACATGGTAAAACTTGAACCCTATCAGGGGTTTTCTGCAGACCTTGGCGCAAGTTTGAGCCTTTTGGCCGCCCAGCTTTTAGGATTGCCTGTCAGCACAACCCATACCAAGACGACCGCCATCATCGGTGTGGGCGCATCAGCTCGATTATCTTCGGTCAAATGGGGTGTTGTCGCCGATATGGTGATGAGTTGGATTTTAACCTTTCCGTTTTGCGGTCTGGTCGGTTATGGGATGACAAAGCTGTTTATGGCCATTTTTTAGGGGGCATTATGTTTGGAAAAAAGAAAAAAACAAACTATTTTCAACTGTTAAAAGACCTGACTTTGTACACACAGAGCGCGGCCGAATATCTCCAGAACTCTTTGCTTGAGTTTGAGCCGGATACGCTCGCCAAGTCATTAGAAGAGATGCATGCGATCGAACATTCTGCCGATCTTGCGCTTCACGTGCTCAGCGAGAAACTAGCGCGCGAATTTATCACGCCGATCGAACGCCAGGATATCTTTTCCATTGCCAATATGATTGATGACGTCACCGATTCAATCGAGGATGTCCTGATGTGCCTTTATATGTACAATATTTCGTCGCTTCGCAAAGAGGCGCTCGCATTTGCAGAGGTGATTGTCGCCTGTTCCAATGAATTAATCACCCTGATGAGTGAGTTTCAGGACTTTCGGACATCGGACGATATCCGAGGGCCCATTATCGAGATCAATGATTTGGAAGAACAAGGTGACGCGATTTACGTTCACTCGATACGAACGCTGTTCGAAGAACGGCGAGACCCGATCGAGGTCGTTGCCTGGATGGAAATATTCTCGCGCTTGGAGACATGTTGCGACAATTTTGAAAATGTCAGCCAGACGGTCGAACATGTCATTATGAAGAATACATAGTACTTGTTATAGTGCCTGAGAAGGGGAGTCGCGAACTCGCGGCTGAGAGGACCTTGGTCGACCCTTGAACCTGATCCGGATCATGCCGGCGTAGGGAGTAGAAATGCAATCATCATTTTCATCCGGTTTATTAAAGCTTATAAAAGCCATAAAGCGCGTATGGCGGCGTATTTGGCCCGCGGTACTTCTGATCGCAGTTATCATCATCTTGATTCAGTGGCTAACCGACAGCGGCGTCATCCGGCATTTTGTTTTGCCTCGTCCCAGTGATGTGGCCATTTCCTTTGTCAAAGAATGGCCCGTGATGAAGTATGTCATCTTGAGTACGATGAAGGCTGCCCTTTCAGGCTTCTTGGCCGCCGCGGCACTCGCAGTTCTGTCCGCATTGTTAATGGATCGATTCCTTTGGGTTTCGGATGCCTTTTATCCGCTCATCGTGATCACCCAGACCCTCCCGACGCTGGTCATTACGCCCGTGATCGTGTTGCTTTTTGGCTACGGCGATTTCGCGCGATTTTTCACTGTTATTCTTGTTTGTTTTTTCCCCGTGACGATCAGCCTGCTTCACGGTTTAAGAGCGGTGGATGCCGACTTGATCCGCCTGATGCGCACCATGGGGGCGCGTGAGGCTGAGATCCTTTACCATGTCAAAATACCGGCCAGTGCTCCGGCGCTTTTTTCAGGACTGAAAATCGCCGCGACCTATTCCATCATGGCGGCTGTGCTGGCGGAATGGGCAGGGGGCGGTGAGGGCCTGGGGATTTACATGTTGCGTACGAAGCGCGCCTTTCGTTTTGACGCGATGTTTGCGTCCATTATCTGGATTGTCGTGTTAAGTCTCTTGCTGTATCAGGCGGTCATAGGGATCGAGAAAAGGGTGACACCCTGGCGTCGCGGACAAGAGAGGAGATGAAAAGATGAAAATTCAACCCATCCGTCGAGTTGCGCTGATGGTACTCGTATTGCTATGTGTCATCAGCAGCGCCTGCCGGCGTGCCGATGAGCACGATGGCATGGACAGGGTTCGGTTTGCCCTTGACTGGACCCCGAATACGAATCACTCGGGACTATATCTTGCGCGTGAACGCGGCTTTTACAAGGAAGAATCGATTGACATTGAGTTCGTAGAATCGGATATGAATTTTATCGAGATGGTGGCAAGTGATGCCGCAGCTTTCGGCATGGCTGCCCAAGAACAGGTCCTCCAGGCACGCGCTTCGATGGCGAATATACCCGTCGTCGCGATCGCGGCCGTGATACAGCACAACACATCCGGATTTGCCTCCCCTGTTGATCGCGGTATCAAGAGTGCTCGCGATTTTGAAGGCAAGACCTACAGTGGATGGGGGACCGAGTTGGAGCTGTCGATCTTAAAGACCCTGATGGAACAATCGGGCGCTGATTTTGACGCCGTGAAGATCATCAATCAGTCGGCGGGTAACTTTATCGCGAGCATGGAGACGGAAGCCGATTTTGCGTGGATTTACTATGGCTGGGATGGCATGATCTGCGAACAGGAAGATTACCCGATTCATTTTATTCCCATTAACGCTATCGAAGCCCTTGATTTTTATTCGCCGGTCATCATCACGAATGAAAAAACCATCCGTGAACGCCCGGATCTTGTCCGGCGGTTTTTAAAAGCGACGGCCCAAGGTTATACGGAAGCTATTTTGCACCCGGAGGACGCGGTCGCAAGTTTAATGAGTGAGGCCCCTGAACTGGACCCTGTTCTGTTATTAGAAAGTCAGCGCTATCTGAATGAACGCTACATCGATGACGCGCCCTATTGGGGCGCGATGGATCCTCGAGTATGGGCACGCTTTTCTACCTGGATGCAAGAACATGAACTTTTCGACCACCCGATCGATGTGGAAGGCGCTTACGACCTTTCCTTCCTTCCAAAGGATGGTTAAAGCGATATGGATGAGACAACTGCGATGAATAAGGACGTGGTCCTTGCCTGTCAAGGGATCGATTATTCCTACGGTGAGCTGCCTGTTTTAAAAGAGGTGTCGCTTGAGTTAAAGAAGGGTGAATATGTTTCTGTTTTGGGGCAGAGCGGCACAGGGAAGACCACCCTTTTTAACGTGCTAGCAGGATTAGATGAACCGACCTCGGGGGTGGTCCATCGCTCGGCGACCGTAGGCTATATGCTGCAAAAAGATATGCTCTTACCTTGGAAGCGCCTCATTGATAATGTGTCCTTGCCCTTTGTGCTCGGAGGGGATAAAAGGGGAGCGGCTCGACAAAAAGCGCTTCCCTTCTTTGAACGATTTGGTTTAAAGGGCTTGGAATACCGTTACCCCTCAGAGCTTTCAGGCGGTCAGCAAAAGCGCGCCGCTTTTTTGCGGACCTTTTTGTACTCCAACGGCCTGATGCTCTTGGATGAACCCTTCACAGGATTAGACGCCATCACCCGGGACGAGATGTATCGCTTTTTGCTTCAAAACAAAAAGGCGCTCGGCTTATCCATCCTCCTTGTGACGCATGACATTGAGGAGGCCATTACCTTATCCGACCGTTTGTATGTGCTCTCAAATGATTCGCCGGCTACTTTGTGGCCGCCTCTTGTGATTCCGCGTGAGGAAAACGAACAAGATCGATATATTGTCACAGGCCAACTGAGAGACGAAGTGCGCAGGCGGATCTTTTCCCCTATACTAAAGTCTGTTGAATGATTCGCGATAGGAGGAATCATGTTCCCCATTCTGTGTGAAACAATGCTTGATAATCCCTGGGAGCTGTCTGTATGGCTTCCTGCCGCCGTGCTTTTTGGCATCGCTTTTATTGTCTTTGTTTTTCGAAAATGGCTGTCAGGCGCCATTCTCTATGTCACGCTGACGCGCTCCCGACAGCATTATCCGGAGGATTACGTCGCCATACGAAATGAATTGTCGTCTCCCCTGCGGCTGTTTCTTCCCATCGCTTTTTTGACCGCCGCCTGTCATATGGCAGTCTTTATTCCCATGCCCTGGCACGGCCTGTTGATTAAAATAGCTGACACGGCGGTGACGGCGATCGCGTTTTGGCTTTTATTTAAGACCTCCATGGTGATCGGTGTCATCATATTGCGAGGGAAACGAGCAAAAGATCAGCCGATCGGGGTCAGCGCGGCCTCACTTTTAGTCTCCATGATCCGCGTTGGCATACTTTTCATCGGGGCCTTTGTCATCTTGTCCTACTGGGTGTCGAACATCGCGGGACTCGTCACGGGGCTGGGCATCGGAGGTTTGGCGCTGACCCTTGCCGCTCAGGATACCATCAGCAATTTTTTAGCGAGCCTTGTGATTTTGTTTGACCAACCCTTTAAGGTGGGGGATTGGATCAGCACGGATGAGGCGAAAGGTGAGGTGTTAGCCATCGGGATTCGATCGACAAGGTTGCGTGCTCCTGAGGGAGCGCTCGTATCTGTGCCCAATAAGATGTTAGTCGAAGCGTCAGTGACGAATGAAACGGAGCGGGAGAGGCGCCGGACGGATCAGAGCCTAATCATTCCCTGGGAGGTGCCCTGGGAGACGGTTGAAGCTTTCAAAAAAGCGCTGATCAAAGCCCTGAATGAACATGACGACATTGTCGGCACACCGCTTGTCGCGCTCTCTGAGTTAAGCGGGGCGGGCATGACGCTTTATATGAGCTACTATACCGGGGGGGATTATCGTGGGATGATGGCCACGCGCGATGCGGTCAATGAGATGATCACCAAGCTTTCGCATTCGTTTGACTTTAGCTTTTGGATTCCTGAGCGCGTGCTCGTCCAAAATGAACAAAAGACCCTTCCTGTGATACCATCAGTGGATGGAAAACCCCACAAGGAGTAAGACGTGAAACGACGTGAAGCGCCGGCAGAAGCCCGGCGGACATCAAGAAACCCAAAAAGGCCCAGTCGACAGCAACGACAGGCCCAGGCAACCGAACGAAAATTTCGTACGGTTTATTTAAGTATTGTCAGCATCTCAATCGTGCTGATTGTTGTGTTCGGATTTCTTGTCCGAGGAAAGATCGGCCATATGTTGGGACAAGACGATCCGGGGAACGGCACTGATTTTGAAGTATTCCCCTACCACAGTCTGCCTTCGTCCGAAGGGACGGGCTATGAAACAGAACCGACAGAAAGTACTGCGGAGCCGTGGACCGATACATGGGTGCCGACGGATGTACCTCCGGTGCCTGTGGTGACGACGCCCCCGTCAACATCCCCGAGTGAAACCAGCGCCTCCACAACAGAAACGACCACCACCGATGAGAATGATCCTACAGAACCCACATCGGATGAAGATACAACCGCGCCCACGGACACTGAACCCACGACGGCTGGGGGCGAAGAGGAGACCACAACGACTACCGCTTCTCCGACGACGACGGAGCCGCCGCCAGCAGAAGCCGATGACGCCGATAAGGCGGATGACTGAGATCACGGTATAATAAGAGTGAGTGAGCGATGAGTGAGTGTGAACGCTTAGGAGGGAAATATGACTGAAAAAAGAGCAGGTTTGAAACCGGGGATGACCATTATTGTCATCGTGATCGCCATCATTTTGGTGGTCGCGTTCGCCTTTATCTCATACCATAATCGTTTTGTCAGAGCCGACGAGTCGATTAATCAGGCATGGGCACAGGTGCAAACGCAGTATCAGCGCCGGGCAGACCTTATTCCGAATCTTGTAGAGACTGTAAAGGGCTATGCCGCGCACGAAGAAAGTTTGCTTGTCGAATTGACAGGCATGCGGGCGCGCTATGGTGCCGCTAACACCCCTGAAGAGTTAGAGCAGGTGGACCAGGACTTCCAGCATGCGATTAACGTAGTCGTGGAGGCCTATCCTGAACTGAAGGCGAATGAGAACTTCCTTGCCCTGCAAGCGGAGCTTGCCGGCACGGAGAACAGGATTGCGGTCGCCAGGCGTGATTTCAATGACGTGGTGGCCAACTACAATCGTTCTGTTCGCAGTTTCCCGGGGAATTTTTTCGCGAAAATTTTCGGTTTTGGAACACGCGACATGTTTGAAGCGCAACCCGGGTCTGACGTCGCGCCATCGGTTAGCTTTTAAACTAAGGCATGTCTAGCTTGTTGAACATGGATGTTGCCCCAAGACGAAGAGCGGGGCGATGGGTCGCCCTTTGGCTCTTCGTGTTGCTCGTCTTTACTTTGGCGACGGGTTTTCGGGTGCCCCCCAATCCGCAAGAAGACTTTGCCTATGATGAGACGGGGACACTGTCCCCCGACACACGGCAGACCATACGGGATGTCAATCAACAGATCTCCGGCACGGGCGCGCAAATTGTCGTATGCATGATCAGTACGCTCGATGATGACAGCCTCGAAGATGCCGCCCTTGATATCTTCCGCACATGGGGCATTGGGAGCCGTTCAAAAGACAACGGCGTGCTGCTCCTGATCGCGAAAGATGACAGAAAACTTCGCATTGAAGTCGGATACGGACTGGAGGGCGCGATCCCTGACAGTGTGGCCGACCGCATCATTCGCAATGTTATCGCGCCGTCCTTTCGCGAGGGCGATTTTGACCGCGGGGTGCTCGATGGTTTCAACGCCCTTGTGACGCGTGTGGCTGAGGAATATGACCTCGAGATTGACGCGGACGGCTATGTGCCCGTCGAAAGTGAAGAGGGCACGAGTGTAATTGAGGGCATTCTCATGGCCATCATCGTGATCTTTATCCTTTTGACTTATTTCGGCCGTATTTTCCGCTTTTTGCCGATCTACCGAGGTGGAGGAGGCGGAGGGGGCTTTCGTTCGGGCGGCGGCGGTTGGTCCGGAGGAGGCTCGTCCGGAGGGGGATTTGGCGGCGGTTCCTCAGGCGGCGGCGGCGCGTCGGGAGGTTGGTAAAAGATGGCTGAATTGTCGGACATGATGGTATTGACGATTGACGATTTGGAGAAGAATCTCGGTCGCGCGAAGTTTCGTGATTTTATCCGCGAATCTGAATTGCGTTTTACCAAACAAGTGGCCTCGATAGCCGACCATATTCTCGACCATCGCGATATCCGAGCGATTTTCGTTTCAGGCCCCACCTCATCCGGTAAGACGACCTCCTCGATGCTCATGTCCAAACGACTGTCGGAGGCGGGACTTCACACCTATCATTTAGAGCTCGATGATTACTACCGCCCTGAACGGCTGCGCTACGACGAAGAGGGGCGCCCCGATTTTGAAAGCATCGACACGATTGATTTAGAGGTGTTAGGTCAAGACTTAGAACGCCTGTTTAACAATGAAGAAGTCGCGATTCCTACCTTTGATTTTGCGTCACGAACAAGGTTTTATGAACCGGACAAGACGATCCAGATGCAAGACGGCGACGTCCTGCTCGTGGAGGGCTTACACGGGCTTGCTGCTGAGTTGATGGACCGCATTCCGAAAGAGAGGCGCCTTAGCTACTTCATTTTGCCCCATGCGCGTGTGCTCTCTGACAGACGCATGCTCTCAGGCAGCGACATCCGCGTATTGCGCCGCATCAGCCGCGACGTGCGGCACCGCGGAGCGACCGCCATCGATACGATTGACTACTGGCCCATGATCGATCGATCAGAAAGTGATTTCATCCCCCGTTACTTGGAGGCGGCGGATTTTTATATCAACTCCATCCTCGCGTATGAATTTATGGTCATCGGACCGATGGCGCGCATCGAGATTGAAAAATCGCTCGAACAATTCTTTAAAGGTGAATTGCCGCCCTCGTCCTATACCAATAATCCTTCGGGGCATTCCGATTTAAAACGAGCCATCAGCGAAGCGACACGCCTTTCCTATGTCTGTGAGCAGCTGCCCGAGGTGGATCCTTCCTTTGTGCCGGACGATTCCATCCTAAAAGAGTTTCTCTAAGCCGTCCTATCCGAGTCTGTTTTAACTCGGTAACGGGTGACACTACGGCCGCGCTCATTAATCCCTATCATAGCTACAAATACATGAAGAGGACGTGATTTTGTGCGTCCATTAAAGAAAGAATTAGGAGAAGAGCCATGACAGAGATTTTTAAACAAGACAATTTTCAGGAGAAGGTCCTTGACAGCGATCTTCCCGTTTTGATTGATTTTTGGGCGGAGTGGTGCGGCCCCTGCCGCATGGTGGGTCCGGTGGTCGAAGAACTTGCGAAGAACTACGAAGGCAAGGCCGTTGTCGGGAAGGTGAATGTCGATGAAGAGCGCAGTTTGGCACAAAAATACCGCGTGTTCAGCATTCCTACCCTGTTCATTTTCAAAGACGGCAAGGTAGTGGATCAGCTGGTAGGCGCAAGGCCCTACGACGATATCGCCAAAGTACTCGATAAGCATATCGGCTAAACGATTAAAACGAACCGTAGAACCCACGTTGCTTTTGAAGCGCGTGGGTTTTTTAAACTCATTATTCGGAGGTGTTACCATGGCTCGATTATTACTTAAAGAAGAACAACAAAAACTTGATCACGAATTTACCGAATTGACAGGGCTCCCTCCCATTGTGCTGATGGAGCAGGCGGCTTCAGGCCTCTCAGGCATGATTGAAAGCCTTCTTGATTCATTTGAACCAAGAGACGAAAACGATTTTGATGTGCTCTTCGTCGCGGGCCCGGGCCGAAACGGGGGCGACGGATGGGCTTCTGCAAGGCAGCTGATGGCACAGGGCTACGAAGTCATTGTGTACGACGCGGCCAAAGATTTTGAAACATCAGGCGATGTGTTTTTGAATAAGTCAGCCTATCGGAGGCTGGGCGGACAGATCGTGACCGAGCGGGATGAACTGCAAAATAGACTGCCTTTAATTGTGGTGGATGCTCTTTTCGGGACGGGTTTTGATGCCTCAAAGCCGCTGTCCGATCGGGCGAAAGCGGCCTTTTCCCTGATGGCGGATTTAAAAGAAAAAGACATTTGTGTGGTCGCCTGCGACATTCCGAGTGGCGTGGACGCCGACACGGGTTACGCTATTTACCAAGCGGTAAAAGCTGATTTCACCGGCACCTTCGGACGTAAAAAGGTGGGGCTTGTGACGCATCCCGGTCTTTTGTACGCGGGTGAAGTGATGGAATTTCCCATCAGCATGAGTGATGAGTTTGTGGAGCACGCCTTGGAGCGCGAGCGCTATGTCTGCCAACTGGATGCTGACTCCGCGTCGGATAAACGAAAAGATCACGCGCCGGACGGCCACAAGGGTCAGTTTGGGCGCGTCATGCTGATCGGAGGCGCCGAAGGGATGACAGGGGCGCTTATCTTGGCGGCCCGCGCGACCGAGAAAATGGGTGTAGGTTATACCATGCTCCGCGCGCCGGAGGCCCAGCTGCCGATCATTGCATCCGCGGTCCCCTCAGCCCTTTTGTCCTCGGTTCCTGAAGAAGGCACCGAGACTAAACGTGACTTACCTGAACCCGATGTCATCGCGATCGGCTCGGGGGCGGGGAAAGATCCCTGGGTGAAAAAAGCCATCAATCATCTTTTGCGCCAGCCGATGCCGATTATTATCGACGCAGACGGCTTGAACGCGCTCTCTCGGATGATGGGTGCCTACGATATTTTAAAAGAGCGCTATGAAAAGGGATTGCCGCCCGCAGTCTTGACCCCGCATCCCGGCGAGTTCCTGCGACTTGCGCCGGAAAGCTCCATGCTCCTTTCAAAGGATCGGGCGGAGGCCGCAAGGGAGCTTGCACAGCGCACCGGTTCAATCATCGTCTTAAAAGGCATGGCGACCGTCGTCGCGATGCCGGACGGCGATGTGTACATTAACTCGACAGGCAACGTGGGCCTTGCCAAGGGTGGCTCGGGGGATGTGTTGACCGGCATGATCGCGGGCCTTGCGGCCCAGATGGATTCCATTGAAGACGCGGTCAAACGTGCGGTGTACCTCCACGGCCTTGTCGCGGATATCGCGTCAGAAAAATACCTCTCTGAGACGGTGATCACACCCGAAGACCTGATCGCAACGATTGGAGAAGCCTTGCTCTGCTAAATGGCTTTATTTGGCCATCGATATTTGATAGGATAGAGATGTTTCCGGGGCGGGGTGTAATTCCCCACCGGCGGTGATGCCCTCTTGTAAGGGACGAGCCCGCGAGCATATCGCATGACCAGGTGAGAATCCTTGGGCCGGCAGTTAAAGTCTGAATGGGAGGAACAACGATCTGTGATCAATGCCCCGGTTTTCCGGGGCATTTTATATTCCCGGGAGACTATTATCTGAAAGGAGCGGTCGTTTTATAACGTGGCCGCACAAAAACTATGACAGAACAAAACAATCATTCTCTTGGGAATAATGAACGACAAGCAAGGACACGTTGGGTAGCCAAGACGGGTATTTTGTCTGCGGCGGCCATTGCGCTGATGTATCTTGAGATCTCATTGCCTTTGTTTCCCGCTTTTTTGAAATTTGATTTCTCGGAGATCCCGGCCTTACTCGCCGCGTTTTCCATGGGTCCCTTAGCCGGGATTATGGTGGAGCTTGTTAAGAACATCGGGCATCTTCCGGCAAGCCACACCCTGATGGTGGGGGAGCTTGCCAACTTCATCATGGGGAGCCTGTTTGTCGGGACGGCCGGACTCATCTACCGCTACAAGAAAACGCGCGGGGGCGCAATAATCTCTATGGCCGCGGGCACGGTGGCGTTGACCGTGTCGGGGGCGTTAATCAATTACTTTATTACGATCCCGTTTTACATCACCGTCATGGGCCTGTCGATGGAAGGTATTGTGGCCGCAACAGGAGCCGCCGGCAATACTATGGTGAACGATTTATCGAGTCTCATCTGGTGGGTTTTTGTCCCCTTCAATATTTTCAAAGGGCTTGTGGTATCCGTGATTGTCGGCCTGATCTATAAGAAGCTGAGTACCCTGCTGCACCGCTGAGGAACGGCTCCCCTGTGTTAGAATGATTTGATATCTCTTCGCAAAATAAGGAACAGGGGAGCGGATCATGAACCTAAAAGCCCCGCGTGGGACAAAAGATATTCTGCCGGAAGAAACCGCACAAAGACAGTATCTGGAACAGGTGTTTTCAGATATTTGCCAACGCTATGGCTACCGCGAGATTCGCGTGCCGACTTTTGAGCATACGGATTTATTTGTGCGCGGCGT
>Ga0265293_10007252_pt1 | contig 17203 bp, 12 predicted proteins | sample Munlanlewell138R_FD_192505 | JGI IMG/M metagenome (GOLD analysis project Ga0265293, IMG submission 192505) | Leachate microbial communities from a municipal landfill in Southern Ontario, Canada - Leachate well 138R | ecosystem: Engineered > Solid waste > Landfill > Unclassified | place: Canada...
CGACTCGGCGAGAACCAGGGCGAGTGCATCCCCCTCAGGTGCGGCGCGCGAGGAGTCTCGCGAGTATGCGGTGACGGTCGCGGCATCCGTCACGAGCCGGTCGCCGAGTGCGGTTACGAGCGCGTCGAGAGATGTCATCTGAGGCCTCCTCGGGGTCAGCTCTCAGCATACCGTTCGTCCACGGTGCGAGAATGCCCGGGTGTACGAACTCCCTGGTGGCTTGCCGTCGAGCGCCCGGCGGACCGGATTCGACGGCCCGGGGGCCGGTCGGTACGCACCGAGCCCCTCCGGGGACCTGCACCTCGGCAACCTGCGCACGGCGTTGCTTGCCTGGCTCTTTGCTCGCACGAGCGGGCGACGATTTCTCCTGCGGATCGAGGACCTTGACCGGGCGAGAGACGCTGGCAGCGCCGATCGACAACTTGCGGACCTCGCGCTACTCGGAATCGATTGGGATGGCGAACCGGTATGGCAGACAGCTCGTACTGCGGCTTACGAAGCAGCGATCACGGAGATGACTGCCTCCGGGCTCGTCTACGAGTGCACCTGCACGCGGCGTGACATCCTTGCAGCGCCTTCCGCGCCGCATACTGCGCCAGGTGCGTATTCCGGGAGCTGCCGTGATCTTGGTGATGCGGAGCGCGCTGAGGCGCGCGCCAGGATCGCTCCACGGGCACCTGCGCTCCGGCTGCGTCTGCCCGATAACTGCGTGCCCCCGGAGTTCGAAGACGAGATCCTCGGAACCTGCCGCGGCGATGTCGATGATTTTGTTTTGCGCCGCGGAGACGGGACATTCGCGTATAACCTGGCCGTGGTGATCGACGACGCCGCTATGGGAGTGGACCAGATCGTTCGAGGAGACGACCTCGTTTCATCAACTCCCCGTCAGATCGTCTTGCAGCGGTTGCTCGGCCTTCCTTCCCCACCTGCGGTCGAGTATGCGCATGTGCCGCTCGTGCTCGGGCAAAGCGGCGCCCGCCTCGCCAAACGAGACGGTGCGGTTACGCTTCGTGATCTTGAGGCTCGCGGCGTCGGCGCTGCTGAGGTTCGTTCAGTCCTGGCCGAATCTCTTGGGCTGGCGGTGCCCGGAGAACGGGTGACTGCGGAGCAGCTGCTTCCTCGCTTTGATCCGGACACGCTACCCCGAGCGCCGTGGGTGTGGCCGACCCTGGTCGACTGATGATGGTGTGCTGGTCCGTGTAAGCGACGTGCACGCCCGTGAGGGCACCTCCCTGGAGGAGGAAGCCTCGACCCGGCGGAAAATCCTGACGTCTCGCGTGAGCGAAGGTAGCGGTCAGGATGCTCGGGGCGTCATTCGCGTCTGGGCGAAGCGCGAGCGCCCAGCGTACTCCCTTGAGCGGTGCGCTCAGTTCCCAGACGGCACCGAGGGTGGCGTTCTCGCCCTCGACGATCGTCAGGAGACTGCACCTGCGGAGAGTTCGGAGTAGGCCGGCGAGTTCGCGTTCGACACCGGTGCCCTCAAAGCCACCGATATCCTCCACAACGATGAGTCCTGCGCGCTCACCGGACTCGATCTCGTGAGAAGTGTGAGGGAGGCCTGCGTCTCGAGAAGCGAGCGGGGGTGAAGCTCCGACGGGTGGTACTGGCGAGGGTGCAGGGGTGTGCGTTTGTTCACCGAGCTCCGTGTTGAGCTGACCGATGACTTGGCTCCATTTCGATCCGTCATCGGCGACCGCGCTCCAATCGAGCAGGCCGCGCAGTTCCGACCTGCGCGGTGAGATGAGATACGCGCCAGACCTGTCGGCACTTCCCTCGGCGCGTTCCATGACTGCTGCGACGAGCGACCTGATGGCGGTGGTGCGACCCGACCCAGCTGGGCCGGTGACGAGGAGGAGGCCACTTTCAGGGATCGTAACGGCTCGCAGCTCTGCGGTGTCGATGCCGAATGCCGAGGGCTCGGGAATCTCACTGCGCGCGATCAGCATCGGAACAGGCGGCACGCGTGGGGGAGCGGCGACCTGGTGGGTGATCTGGGCAGTACTCAAAGCGATGGTTGCTGCCTGGAGCGCTTCAGTCCCGCTGTCGGAACCGGGCACCGCGAACTGCAGTTCGCTGCCGTCGGGTCGGATCGCTCGGCCAGGGGGTGCGTCGTCAAACACGCCCGCGGTGACACCGTGTGCCGCGTAATCTCTCTCATCGGGGAGGCGGAGGACGAGCCGCTCCGTGATCCCTGCGGCGAGTGCCGCAGGGAGATTTCTCGCACGCTCCGATGCGATGATCACGTGTACTCCCACACGCCGCCCGGTATTGATGATCTCGATGAGATCAGCGCTTACGGTCGTCCCTCCGCTCATCAGATCGTAGGTATCGCGAAAGGAGTCGAATCCGTCGATGAGGAGGAGGATCACTGGAGCTGTCTGCTGACTCACCGTCGAATCCTGTCGCTCTGAGATGAGTCGCCGAATCAGCCGAAGCAGCCTCATGACTCGGTCACTCTCATCCAGGCGTACAATCTCTCCAGTGCCCGGGAGTGCAGCGAGTGACTGCAAACCGTCACTCGCATCCACTCCGTAGAGCACTGTGCGTGGATCTCGTGTGACTGTGGCGTGCGAGATGGTCAGGAGAGCCGTGGTTTTTCCGCTGCCAGGCCCGCCGAAGACGGCAATCCCCCCGACTGCTGAGAGCGACACCGAGTATGGTCCTTGTCGCTGGTGCACTGGCTCGTCGAGGAGGCCGATGCGGATCGTGTCATCGCTGGTTTCGTTGCAGGGGTGCTGCGCATCAGCCAGGAGGTCATCGTGGATGTCTAGCAACGGTACAAGTGCTGGCAGTGGATCGATCCACGGTCGCCTCGGTCGTGAGATACCGGCAGTGTGCGCGGCATCGCGGATTTGTGCGACGAGCCGCTCGATGTCCCGAGGGCCCCTTCCTTCATCGCGGTCGAGCGATATTTCGGGCTGTACGAACCATCTTCGCGGGATGCCGAATCCGAGGTCATGTACCTCCGCAGCATCATCGAAACCGACACTTGAGTGGCCGCTGGCGTACGCCGTCTGGAAAGGCACCGGCGCCGCCGATCCGACCCGCAGCATGGCGCGACCCGGGCAGCCCAGCGGAAAGTGCGCGGCATCCGCGACGCCGAGGACATCGCGGCTGTCCTGCGGATCCGCCATACGCAGTCCGATACGTAAGTTGGTGTTGGCGCGGAGATTCTCACGGATCACGCCGGCGGGACGCTGCGTCGCCATTATGAGGTGGAGGCCGAGGGATCTGCCTCGTTGGGCGACGTCGATCAACCCGTCGAGGAACTCAGGGATCTGCCCAACGAGGGCAGCGAATTCATCGACGATGATCACAAGCGCTGGCGGCGTGTCCGGATCTCCGCGCTGTTCGAGCGCCATCACGTCTTTCGCGTGTTTGGCTGCGAGGATCGATTCGCGGTGGCGCAGCTCGGCACGCAATGAGACGAGCGCTCGGCGCACGAGGTGTGCATCCAAATCCGTGACGAGCCCGACCGTGTGTGGCAGCGAGACGCAGTCGGCGAAGGCTGCTCCGCCTTTATAGTCGATCAGCAGGAATGTGAGCCTATCCGGGCTGTACCGTGCCGCAAGCGAGAGTATCCAGGTCTGCAGAAATTCTGACTTCCCAGCACCGGTGGTCCCGCCGATGAGCGCGTGCGGGCCCTGCGCGCGTAAGTCGATCTCGATGAGCCCCGAATCGCCCTGCCCGACGACCCCGGTGAGATCTGAAGCAGCCCTTGTTCCGCCGCTGCGCCAGCGAGACGCAATACTTCCGTTTCGCTCCCAGGCGTTGATGACGGCGTGGGAACTGGTGAGCACCTCTTTCGGGAGGGTGTGCTCGATCGCCACGTGCCTCGGAAGGTCGCTCTCGTCTAGTACGCGTGCGCCCGCGTCAATGAGAGGTGCGAGTGAGCGTGCGAACTGCTCGGTCTCGGCAAGGCCGAGCGATTCGAGTCGAGTGAGTTCTAAGATCGAACCCTTCTGCACCAGGTGTACTCGTGAACGAGTGCTCTCCACCTCGATGGTGGTGCGGCAAGCGGCGGGCACCTGATGCATTCGCGGTGCGACCCAGAGCACGTGCACGCCCGCATCAGGGCCACGCTCGGCCAGATCGACCAGACGCGCGCGGTCGACCAAATCGCTGTGGAGCACGAGGAGGAGAACCGCAGGCTTCTTCTGTTCGCCCGATCGCTCCTGGAGCAGGGCTTCTAGCGCAGCGAGAAGTTGATTTGCGCTCAGCTCATCGGCGGCGAGGTGCGGAGTCGCGAACGGACTGTACGGGGAATCAACGTGTGGCAACCACTTCAGCCAGGCCCACGCGCCCGTTGACTGCTCGGCACTCGCCAGGCAGGCGAGCGTGAAAACTGCGGGGGAGTGCAGAGCGAGTAGTTGAACGAGAAGCGCGCGCGTGACTGCATCCGTCGAGACCACTGGGCCTGTGATTCCGAGGGCACCGCACTCGTCAAGGCGCTCCAGCACAGGCACATCTGGGATGGTTGCGAATCGGTTTGCGAGTGCTGTGACCGCCTCCCACTCGGTACCGGCTAGGTCTTTGCGTGCGGGCACGATGACTTGTGTTCGGGAGGCCTGATTTGCGTGCCCCAGTCGGAACCGGAGAAAGGACCGGTGTTCGGGCCGTCGGCACCACACCTCACGACCCGGTTCCCGGATCGTCGTGAGAAGGTGGCCTGGATCTGGCTGCTCGCTCTCGCGCACGGCGCGCTCGTGCTCGCAGGCCTTCGCGAGCCGTTGTTCTGCGGCGGCGAGTGCCGTGGCGAACTGCCGCTGTTCGACGCGGAGGGTTCTCCTCTGTTCCAACTTCCGGTTGGCCCATGCGCCGAGGATCAGAAGCGGCGAGAGCGCGATAAAGAGCAGGCTCGCGGCCGATCCCGTTGCTGTAAAGAGGACCAACCCCATCAGGGCGGGAGCGATGAGTGCGATGGTTGGGAAGTGTGTGGGACGGGAGGCCTCGACCGGTGTCGGGAGCTCAACCGATTCGGGTTGGAACGACTCTTCAACGAATGGTGATGACAGGTGGTGCACAGTACCGCGCCGCGGAGGGTCGGGCTCGGACGGTGCCGCAGGCTCGATGCTGACACGGACTCCGCCGAGGATGAGTGTGCTTGTGTCTGTGATTGGTGCGGGGGAACCCGGTGTCAGTTCCCGACTGTGCTGTTCCCGATTGTGCGTGGTCGTCAGACTGGTGCCGTTTGCCGACCCAAGATCCTCGAGAGTAAGACGGCCGCCGTCGGCGACTAACGCCGCGTGGTGGCGAGACACTCGTTTGTCGCGTAGTTCGACTCGGCTCCCGCGTTCCCGCCCGATCGTGGTGCGGCCGGAAACGGCTGCAAACCGCACACCGGTTTGGGGTCCGTCAGCCACGGTGAGTGTGGCCACTGTCGCACGGGTCCGCACGCCGGTGCCGGGCCGTGCATCGAGTACCGGCTCGACGCGTGTGCCAGACTGCAAGCCCGAGGCCGCGATCGGGTCTCCGGGATCCAATATTAGCGGCGCTTCGCCCGGCCGTTCTACCCGCAATGTGAGCGGTGCCCAGCGCCGTATTGCGATGGGGAGAAGGTGCGCAGAGCCCGCTCCTGCACGCACGAGCACGCACGCAATCTCTCCGACGGTGGCAGTGACATCGGAGGTCAGCGCGACGTCGCGGGTTCGAACATCGAGCGAGTCGGTGTAGCCCACGAGGGTAATTCGGAACCGCAAGTGATGTGCCTCCCGTCAGAGTTGAGGCTCCGGATCCTCAACAATCATAAACATAGGAAGCACATGGTAAACACATGAGATGGTGGATGTCTAGTGCGTGGGTAGCAATCCGGACAACAAAAAAAGACTCGCTGCCGTGGCAGCGAGTCTGAGGAGACGGGACTACTTCTTGAGCGCCCGAATGATACGTGCGAGCGCCCGACCTGCAACGCAGACGAACGGTACCCCGACCGCAAGAAGTGCGATGAGATTCGGTTCAAAGCGCGTCGTGCCGTCTCGCGAGACGTACGCGCCGACGGGGATGGAGAGGCCCCCGCCCCCGCCCCCGGAACCTTCGCCTGTGGCATCATCGACGCCACCACCGCCCTCGCCGGCACCGAAGCCGTACGAGGTCACAGCTACCGGAATGATCGTGGTGCCATCGAGTTCAACGGGTTCACCGTATGCCGACCCGACGCCCACCTTCGTCACCGTGTCCGCAATCTGCTTCGTGATCTCTGCCATGCCCTCACCCTACCCCTCATGGTCGGTGACCGATACCCCGTATCGGCCCCGCCGTGCGGTGCTCGGCTGGGGGCGTTTGGGCTCGATATCATCGCCGGTCGAAACGTGCTTGATGCGCCGAATCACCCACGGCACCAAGTGCTCCTTCGCCCAGACCACATCCTCACGGCGGGCGGTCCGCCAGCTGCGCAAAGGCAAGGGTGGCGGGTCGAGCGGTTCGAGATTGTTGGGAATATTCAACGCGCGTAGTGCGGCCCGTGCGATCGTGTGGTGGCCGAGCGCGTTCAAGTGCAGTCGATCGCCCGCCCAATACCGCGCATCCTGCAGTTCGTCGATCGCCCACTGATCGATCACGATGCAGTCGTGTCTGAGCGCGACCTTCCGCACATTCTCGTTATAGATCGCGACCTTGCCGCGAATGGAACGGAAGACGGGCTGGAACGCGGTGTCGACGCCGGTGAAGAGCATGACGGTCGCGCCGCCCTCCCGCAGGCGCTCCACGGTCGACTCCAGTTGCTCGGCGACCCTGTCAGGGTCGGAGCCCGGCCGAATGACGTCGTTGCCGCCAGCGCAGAGGCTGATGAGATCTGGACGCAGCTCGAGCGCGGGCAGCACCTGTTCCTCCGCAACCTGCTGGATGAGCTTGCCCCTGACGGCGAGGTTCGCGTAGGAAAAATCTTCGCTCTGCTCCGCCAAGACTTCCGCGAACCGGTCCGCCCATCCGCGAAGACCACCGGGACTCTCGGGGTCAGGATCGCCGACCCCCTCTGTGAATGAATCGCCGAGCGCCACGAAGCGCGACCAGGGCAGCTCGATCCCCTCAGCCATCACTCGCTCCTTCCGAAACGCTCCGACCGTTGGAGCTGTTCTTCATCGTCACCGGCTAGTCTATGGCGTCGTGACAGATTCGGACCCCGCACTTCATCTCCCAGGAACGAGCGCCGCCGAACAGCTTCCACCCGCGTATCCGGAGCGCGCAGCCCACGGCACCGCAGGTACGCTGCGCGCCTGGCAGGAAGAAGCCATCCGACGCTACCTGGATCGAAGCCCCCGTGACTTCCTCGCCTCGGCGACACCTGGAGCGGGAAAGACAACCTTCGCGCTCAGACTTGCCGCGATCCTTCGCTCCAATCGAACCGTTACTCAGATCGTGGTGGTCGCGCCGACCGAGCATCTGAAGACCCAGTGGGCTGACGCGGCAGCCCGTGCAGGGATCCGACTCAACCCGAGCTACGCGAACAGCGATGGGCTCGGTTATGGCAGGCACTTCCACGGCGTCGTCGTGACCTACGCGCAGGTGGCGATGAAGCCAGTGCAGCACCGGCTACTCACCGAACGCGAGGACACGCTCGTCATTCTTGATGAGGTCCACCACGGCGGCGATGCACTGAGCTGGGGTGATGCGATTCGAGAAGCATACGGCAGCGCCAAGCGCCGACTCTCCCTCACGGGAACACCCTTCCGCTCAGATGAGGCCCCGATCCCTTTCGTGCAGTACGCGCCGCAGGGCGACGGTTCGCGGCTTTCGCTCACGGACTACGACTACGGGTACGGACGGGCACTCGCCGACGGCATCGTGCGCCCCGTCATCTTCATGGTGTATGCGGGAAAAATGCGCTGGCAAACATCTGCGGGAGAAGAGATGGAGGCCGCCCTCGGCGAGGGCAACACCAAAGACATCACCTCGCAGGCCTGGCGCACCGCGCTCGACCCGGCCGGCGACTGGATCGCGAAGGTACTCCACGCCGCCGACCGTCGGCTCTCGGAGGTGAGACAGCAGATTCCAGATGCCGGGGGGCTCGTCATTGCGACCGATCATGCCGCGGCGAAGGCATACGCGAAGCAACTGCGCGAGATCAGCGGGGAAGAGGTGGCGCTTATCCTTTCCGATGACGCCGGAGCCTCGGAGCGCATCGACAGTTTCTCGAAGGGAGATTCGCGCTGGATGGTTGCCGTCCGCATGGTCTCCGAAGGAGTCGATGTGCCGCGGCTCGCAGTCGGCGTGTACGCGACCAGCTCAGCGACACCTCTGTTCTTCGCGCAGGCGATCGGGCGATTCGTTCGTTCACGTCGTCGAGGCGAGGTCGCCTCCGTGTTCATCCCGAACGTGCCCTCACTCATGCAGCTGGCTGCTGAGTTAGAGAAGGAGCGCAATCACGTACTCGAAGGACCGAAGAGTGCGGAGGAAATGTGGGATGCAGAGGCGGCACTCCTGGCGGAGGCCGAGCGGGAGGACCGAGGCTCAGAGGAGCTTGAGGACGGGGACTTCAAGTTTGAAGCGCTCGAGTCTGACGCGCACTTCGATCGCGCAGTGTTCGACGGCGCGGAATTCGGCGGCTATGCGGAGGTGGAGAGCGAAGAGGAGCTAGATTTTCTGGGTTTTCCGGGGCTGCTCGAACCGCAAGAGGTCCGTGCGCTGCTGCAGGCGCGGCAGGCGCGGCAAGCTCGCCGCTCAGCAGGAAAGCAGGGGGTGCTCGAGCACCCGCCCGAGCGCGCCGAATCGCCGGAAGCGCTCCACCGCACGCTCGGAGAACAGCGGAAACTGCTGAGTAGCCTCGTGGGCATGTACGCGAAAGTCTCGGGGGAGCCGCATAAGGATATTCATACCGAGCTTCGTCGGGTCTGCGGAGGCCCAGCTGTCGCTCAGGCCTCGGTGACGCAGCTGCAGAAGCGCATCGACCTGCTTCGGCGCCGACTGCGACCGTGAGCTGTGACAGACCCCACCTATCCGGCGCGCGCGAGTTCCGATCGCGATTCGTACACGGTGGGGATACGTGCTAAGTTATTCTCTGTTCGGCCGATGGAGGTCGGGCAGTTCGCGCGGGTGGCGGAATTGGCAGACGCGCTAGCTTGAGGTGCTAGTGCCCGTATTAGGGCGTGGGGGTTCAAGTCCCCCTCCGCGCACGCGAACAACGAAAACCCCCTGACCAAGGTGTGTAACACCGTGGTCAGGGGGTTTCGTGCCTCACTGGGCAGTGCCCGAGCGCACATGCGCCGCTGTTACGCAGCCGTCACGGGGAGACCTCGGCGGTGCTCTCCGTCGCCTGCTCGGGGGCACCGTCAGCGACGTTAATGTATGGGGCGTAGCGCTTGCCTGCGCGGAGGGCGATGTCGGCCGCTACGTTCTTATCCGGTCCGGGGCCCGACACCATGACGGCCTCACGAAAATAAGCCAGCTCCTGGATCGATTCCGCGATGTCGGCGAGCGCCCGATGCCCGCCGGCCTTCTCCGGCGCACCGAAATATGCGGGAACATACCAGCGGCGCGCGAGCTCCTTGATCGTCGAGACGTCGATGCTGCGATAGTGCAGCCGCTCCTCGAGCTTCGGCAGATACTTCGCAATGAAGCGACGGTCCATACCGATCGTGTTTCCGGCGACGAGTGGTCTGCGCCCCGGGCCGACGAAGCGATTGATGTAGTCGAGCACCTGCGCTTCAGCCGTTTCCGGCGCGAGCCCCTGTTCGATGCGGGGGAGGAGACCCGACGTTTCGTGCATCGAACGCACGAAGTCTCCCATATGCTCGAGTGCTGCGGGGCCCGGATTGATGACAACCTCGAAGCCGGGGTCGAGCGGGTTGAGATCGAAGTCGGTCACGATGACAGCGATCTCGCACAAGCCATCGCGGTCGACGTCGAGGCCGGTCATCTCGCAATCGATCCAGACGATCTGCTCGGCCGGGGTGTTCGACACGATGGGTCCTCCTTGTATCTGCGGGATGCTCCTGTGGACGATCTTGTTCGTTAGGGATCCCTCGCCGTTGCTCAGGTTCCGCCCCGCAACCGATCGTCCAGTCTACCCGGCCCAGCCGATGCCATAGGCTTTTCAGTATGGCTGTTCTCCCGATCACGATCTGCGGGGAGCCCGTGCTCCACCGCCCCGCCGAACCCGTTACCGCGTTCGATGACGACTTACGAGACCTCGTCCGTGACATGTTCGAAACCTGCGACGCCGCACCGGGCGTCGGGCTCGCGGCGCCGCAGGTGGGTGTTGGTCGGCAAGTCTTCGTATGGGTGTACGAGGATCAAGACGAGGCCCCGGCGCGCGGGGTCGCGATCAACCCGCAACTGTGGATCACTCCACCCGAGCCCGGGCTCCCGGGTGAGGATGAACTGGAGGGGTGCCTTTCGTTTCCGGGTGAGCGGTTCGCGCTGCGCCGCTCGCCGCGTGCGCTGCTGCGGGCTCAGGGGCTAGACGGGGAACCCTTCGAATTTGAGGCGAGCGGATGGTTCGCCCGAATCCTGCAACATGAGTTCGATCACCTCGAAGGGCTGCTGTACGTGGACCGACTCGTCCACCCGGAAAACCGTGGCGCACAGAAGGCGAAGCGGAAGAACGGCTGGGGCGAGCCCGGCCTCACCTGGATGCCGGGGGTTGATCACCTCGAAGGCTGAAGCCCGATTCATTGCGCGGGCGACGGGTTCGAGCGAGCCTTCCGGCTCTCGGGAACGAAGAGCCAACCGACGAGCGCAACGAGAAGCAGGGCGGCCGTGAGGGCGAACGCCCAGTCGAACCCTGCCAGGTCGAGGAGCGCCCCAGCGATGAGCGGGCCGAGCACGCCGCCAAGGTCGCTCATCATCGAATAAGCGGCGACCACGTTTCCACCGCGGCGGCGGTCGAGAACATCCGCGAGGACCGCCTGCTGGCCGGGGTTCACGAGCGCGGACCCAGCGCCCGCGACCGCCATGATCCCGATCGCCGCCCACATCGATGGTGAGAGCGGGAACACCAGGTAACTCGCGGCAAGCACGGCGAGCCCGATAACGAGCAGAGGTTTGCGTCCGGCCTTGTCGTTCCAGCGACCGGACGGAAAAATCAGCGCCGCGTTACCGGCGGCATACCCCGCGAGCACCCATGCGGCGTCCGCCGCGTCGCCATCGAACACGACCGCCACAAAGATCGGGATAACCGATATGCGTACGCCAAATGATGCCCAACCGAAGGCGAACACGGACAGCAGCAGCGAGCGGAAATGCGAGCCGCGAAGCGCGTCCCGCAACGAGAGTGCGTCATGCTCGACTCGCGCGTTCGTGGGTGCTGCGGCGAGCGTCGATGAACGGAGCGCGACGGCGACCACTGCGGCAGCAGCGAGCAGGGTGAGAAAATAGAAGACGAAGGGGGCTCGGAGGCCAAATGTCGCGACGATGCCACCGAACACCGGGCCCAGGAGCCCGCCGAGAAGGAAACCCGCGGCGTTGAGACTCGCAACGCGACCACGGGAATCGACGGGGCTCACCTTTGCGAGCAGCGCGGTGGCGGCGACGCTGAACATTGCCGAGCCGACCCCGCCGGCACCCCTCAAGATGAGCAGCTGCGGGTAGTTCGCGGCGAGAGCGGCAGCCCCCGTTGACAGCGCGACGATGAGGATGCCGGTGGTGTACGTCGTGCGCTCACCCAGCCGGGAGATCATCCACCCCGCGAGCGGAGCAGACACAAGTCGCATCAGTGCGAACGCACTGACGATCGCTGAAGCGGCGAACTGAGAGACGTTGAACTCGAGCGCGAACTGAGGGATCGCCGGAGCGACGACACCGTATCCGAGCGCCACGGCGAACGCGCCGGCGACCAACGCCCACACCTCGAACGGCAGGCGGGGGCGTCGAGAAGCTGTGGGCACGGTCCCGATCCTATCGAGATCCAAGAGCGCCCTGCCCCTCGCTTCGCTCCGTTGGGCTGCCGCCGTGGGCGGCACGGGGCTCTGAACGTGCAGAGCGATGCTCTGCACCTGATTCAGCGCCCTGCCCCTGGCTTTGCTCCGTGGGCTGCCGCCGTGGGCGGCACGGGGCTCTGAACGTGCAGAGCGATGCTCTGCACCTGATTCAGCGCCCCCGGCAAGAATCGAACTTGCGACACGCGGATTAGAAGGCCGCTGCTCTATCCACTGAGCTACGGAGGCAACCAGACCAGGTTACACCGCTGCGCGCGTGCGCTACGACTCCGAGCCCAACGCAGTGACGGGGCCCGGCCGAAGCCGAACCCCCTCACTGACTCGGGAATATTAAGCGAACTGGTTCATCGTGTTGTCCTTGCCGCCCGCCTTGAGCGCTGCATCCCCGGCGAAGTACTCCTTGTGGTTGTCGCCGATGTCGCTGCCCGCCATGTTCTGGTGGCGGACCGTCGCGATCCCCTCACGGATCTCGCGGCGCTGCACGTCGCGGACGTAGGTGAGCATGCCCTCGTCACCGAAGTAGCCCTTGGCGAGGTTGTCGGTCGACAGCGCAGCCGTGTGGTAGGTGGGTAGGGTGATGAGGTGGTGGAAGATGCCGGCGCGAGCAGAACCGTCCCGTTGGAAGGTGCGGATCTTCTCGTCGGCGAGCTGGGCGAGCTCGGTGCTGTCGTACTCGGCGCTCATCAGCTTGTCGCGATCGTATGCGGAGACATCCTTGCCCTGCTCCACGAGCAGGTCGTAGGCCTGCTGACGGAAGTTCAGCGTCCAGTTGAACGACGGGCTGTTGTTGTAGACGAGCTTCGCGTTCGGGATCTCCTCGCGGATGCGGTCCACCATGCTGGCGATCTGCTCCACGTGCGGCTTCTCGGTCTCGATCCACAGCAGGTCGGCGCCGTTGCGCAGCGAGGTGATGCAGTCGAGGATGACTCGATCCTCACCCGTGCCCTTGCGGAACTGGTAGAGGTTGCTCGCGAGACGCTTCGGCCGGAGTAGCTTGCCGTCACGCTTGATGACGACGTCGCCGTTGCCGAGATCGGTCTCCGAGATCTCCTCGACGTCGAGGAAAGAGTTGTACTGGTCGCCGAGGTCGCCAGGCGCATTCGTGACGGCGAGCTTCTGGGTGAGGCCTGCGCCGAGCGAGTCGGTGCGTGCGACGATGATGCCGTTGTCGATTCCGAGCTCGAGGAAGGCGTAGCGAACCGCGGTCAGCTTCGCGATGAAGTCCTCGTGCGGAACGGTGACCTTGCCGTCCTGGTGACCACACTGCTTCTCATCGGAGACCTGGTTCTCGATCTGGATGGTGCAGGCGCCAGCCTCGATCATCTTCTTCGCGAGGAGGTAGGTCGCCTCGGGGTTGCCGAAGCCGGCATCGATATCGGCGATAATCGGAACGACGTGCGTTTCGAAATTTTCGATCTGCGACTGGATGAACTCGACCGCGGTCTCGTCTCCCGCGCTCCGTGCCTCATCGAGCTGCGTGAAGAGCAGGTCGAGTTCACGGGCGTCTGCCTGACGGAGGAACGTGGAGAGCTCCTCGATCAGCGCCGGGACAGAGGTCTTCTCGTGCATCGACTGGTCAGGCAGCGGTCCGAACTCGGAACGAAGCGCAGCAACCATCCAACCTGAGAGGTAGAGGTAACGCTTGTTCGTGTTCTTGAGGTGCTTCTTGATGGAGATCATCTTCTGCTGACCGATGAAGCCGTGCCACACGCCGAGTGACTGAGTGTACAGGGAGGTGTCGGCGTCGTACTCCGTCATGTCGCGACGCATGATGTCCGCCGTGTACTGGGCGATCTCCAGGCCGGTCTTGAACCGGTTCTGCGCCCGCATGCGAGCGACGTACTCCGGGTTGATCGCATCCCAGCTTGAGCCGTGTGCTTCTTTCAGTGCCTCGACGGCTTCGATGTCGTTCTGGAACGCAGTCATGGGACTTCCTTTGCGTGAGTTCGGCTGGCTCACGTTCAGTGTGAACCAGTTGGACTACTTCCACTTTGGGGCATCAGAAGGGTGGGTTTCCCCACTTTGTGGGGGTGAAATAGTCCAATATTTCTCTGCTTCGGAAATTATGATCCCGGTTGTGGGTGTGGCCTATTCGAACCGGTTCACCATCGCGTGGGCCGCTCTCTCGACATAGTCTCGGAACGCAGCGTCGTGCATCGGGGGAAGCGCGATCTCGTCGAGTGCGGAATTCATGTGGTGCAGCCAGCGATCCCTCGCGTGCGGGGTGATCGGAAACGCCGCGTGACGCATTCGCAGGCGCGGGTGGCCACGATTCTCCGAATAGGTCGTCGGTCCGCCCCAGTACTGCTCGAGAAACGTGCGCAACCGCCAGATCGCGCCCTCCCAGTCGTCTTGCGGGTACATGGGGGCGAGGTCGGGGTCTTCTTTCACACCGCGGTAGAAGGCCTGAACGAGACGTTCGAAGGTCTCGGTCCCGCCCACCTGCGACCAGACGGTGTCGGTGACGGCGGCTCCGGTCTCGGATGCACGAAGCGTGATGCGCGGGCCGGAATCAGGGTTCGTGTTCGAGGGATTTTGCGGGGTCATGCTTGGCCTCCTGGGAATCGGGGGAGTTCCGCTGCGAGACGGATGTGGTTTTCCTCAAATTTCTGTTTCAGTGCGGCACGCAATGCCCGCTGCACTGCCCACTGGGCTTCGGGACGGGTGCGCATGGCGAGCCGCAGCGTGGTTCGATCCCCGAACGTGCTCTCCACACCCCATACCTCTGGCTGGCCGGTAACCTTTCGCGCGGTTTCCGGGTTCGTGAGCAGTGTCCGTGCCGCTTCAAGGGTGACTGACTCGGCCTTTTGCAGGTCGGTGTCTGCGTGCACTGTGATGTCGATGAGGGCGCGGCCCCACCCCTGCGACGAGTTCCCGAGCGTGAGAATCTCACCATTGCGTACGAACCACAGGGTGCCGTCCAATGCCCGCACCTGGGTGACGCGGATGCCGACGTCCTCCACCGTGCCGGAGACCTCACCGATCGTCACGATATCGCCGATGCCGAGCTGATCCTCGAACACCATGAAGATGCCGTTGAGTATGTCCTTGACGATGTTCTGAGCACCGAATGCGAGCCCCGCCGCCACGATCCCCGCGGAGGTGAGCAGGGCGGCGAGATTTACGCCGAGTTGGCCGAGGATGAGGATCAGTGCGATCACCACGATGGTCCACGTGATGATCGCGCGTCCGACCGTGCCGAGGGTGCGCGTGCGCTGTACGGCCCGCGCATTCACGTAGGGGGCCGCCTGAATCTCGGAGGTAGCATCCACATCCTGCGACTTTTTGACGCCGCGCACGATCTGGTTGACGGTCCGCGTCAGGAGCCGACGCAGCAGCCAGTTCACGAGCACCGCCCCGACGATGATGATCGCAACGTGAATCGGCTGCTGCCAGGCCGCGTAGAACGCGGCGAAAGCGTTCCCCACGGCTTCCTCTACGGCGTCGATTCCGTCCACTCAGACGACCGTTCCATCTGGCGCTGCGGCACGGTCGGCCTGTTGTGCAAGAAGCGCGCGGTCGACACCAGCGAGATTCTCGATGACGAGGCGTCGGAGTGCGGCGGGAGCATCCATGTACTGGTCAAGCCAGTTGCGCGTCGCCGTCGCGAGCGCCTCGCTCGCGAGCGGTGACGGGAAGAAGCCATCGATGAGTTCCTCCGCGATCGAGTAGCTGCGGGATTCCCAGACGGGCAGGAGCGCGGAGAAGTAGTCGTCAACGAACATCGCGAGCAGCTCTCGGTCATCCGCGCGTAGGAAGCCGATGCCGGTTGAACGGATAATCAGGTTCGATGCGCCGGCGGCATCGAAGACCGATGCCCAAGCCGTTCGTTTTGCGTCGGGCGTTGGGAGCGCGGCGCGTGCGTGGGCTGCAGACTGTTCGCCGGTCGCGGTCCGGTCGCCGTCCAGGGCCCGATCGATGTCCTCCACCGAGGCCCGTCCACCCGCGGCGAGAGCGATGAGGAGCTCCCAACCGAGATCGGTGTCGATGTCGAGACCTTCGAGCGCGGTGTCGCCTGCGAGGAGTGCCGTGACGGTGTCGAGGTGGGCGTCGCTCGATGCGAGCTGCCCGAACACGCGAACGAACTGAAACTGGCGGTCTGAACCAGCCGGAGCATTGACGGCAAACTGCCAGAGCGCATCCGCGACCCGCTCCAGTGCTGCGCGGCGACGCTCCGGTGCCACGTAACTCGATGCGGCCAGCACGACTTGCTGGAGTAGGGTGCGCAGCGTCGTCGACGCCTTTTCCCGGTCGATGTGGCGGAGCACAATGTCGATGAATCGTGAGGCAGGAAACTCGCCGTCGCGCGTCGCGTCCCACAGCGTCCCCCATACGAGGGCGCGGGCGAGCGAATCGTTCATGTGACCGAGGCTCTCCGCAGCGGTGCAGTGAGAACGCTCGTCCAAGCGGATCTTGGCGTAGCTGAGGTCGTCGTCGTTGAGGAGGAGGAGCGCAGGCTGCGAGACTCCGACGAGTTCTGGGACCGTCGTAATTGGGCCGTCGATGTCGAGCTCTACGCGATGCACGCGGGTGAGGGATCCCTCGATCTCCCCGTACAGGCCGACGGCGATGCGGTGCGGACGGAGCGTGGGATATTCGGAGTTAGCGCTCTGCTCGATCGCGAAGCTCGTGTAGCGGCCCTCCGCGTCGAGGTCGAACACCGGGCGGAGCGTGTTGACACCCGCGGTTTCCAACCACAGTTCCGACCACTTCGTGAGGTCGCGACCCGATTGCGCCTCGAGCTCGACGAGCAGGTCGGTGAGCTCGGTGTTGGCGTGGTGGTGCTTCTCAAAATAGTCGTGCACGCCGCGCATGAACGGCCGCCGACCGACCCAGGCGACGAGCTGCTTGAGTACCGAGGCGCCCTTCGCGTAGGTGATGCCGTCGAAGTTTACGAGCACATCTTCCAGGTCTCGGATCGGTGCAACGATCGGGTGGGTCGAGGGCAGCTGATCCTGCCGATAGGCCCACGACTTCTCTGAGGCGACGAAGGTGGTCCAGCACTCCGACCACTCAGTGGCTTCGGCCGTCGCAAGCGTCGACATGTACTCGGCGAACGACTCGTTGAGCCACAAATCGTTCCACCAGCGCATCGTGACGAGATCACCGAACCACATGTGGGCGAGCTCATGCAGAATTGTGACGACACGGCGCTCCCGCATCGCGTCGGTCACCTGACTGCGGAACACGTATGCCTCGGTGAAGGTGACTGCACCGATGTTTTCCATCGCGCCGGCATTGAACTCGGGAACGAAGAGCTGGTCGTACTTTTCGAACGGGTAAGGGTAATCGAACTCGGACTCGAAGAAGGCGAACCCCTGGCGCGTCTTCTC
>Ga0265293_10007253_pt1 | contig 17203 bp, 35 predicted proteins | sample Munlanlewell138R_FD_192505 | JGI IMG/M metagenome (GOLD analysis project Ga0265293, IMG submission 192505) | Leachate microbial communities from a municipal landfill in Southern Ontario, Canada - Leachate well 138R | ecosystem: Engineered > Solid waste > Landfill > Unclassified | place: Canada...
GTATCAAAAGGAATGGTCTTCACATTACTCTGAGCCGTTCAGTGTGAAGAAACCTAAAAAACCATCTAAAACATATTATACAATACAAAGACGAAATATATCCGTGGAGATTAAAGAAGATACTGCTACATATCAATATGATTTCATCGAAGAAGAAAGGCGGAAAATGATAAGTTCTACAATCGAGACTCTTTCTCCAATAAAACAGAAATTCATAATCGAAGTGTATTTCAATAATAAAAAACCCAAAATGGTTGTAAAAGAAATAAACAACGAAATAAAATCAATATTGGATGATGTAAAATTCAAAATAGAAATGTCTGATTATCTCAACATAAAAAGAGAAGAAATCATCGATATAAACACCAACAATCCAATCGAAAAATATATTTATAAAAAAATAATAGAGACGAAAGAACCAATTTCTAAATTATATAAGAAAATGAAAGCTCGTGGTGCCGATTATTATAAGAATTCTATCTTAGATGAAATGAAAAAGAAACTGCAATCAAGAATCAAATAATATCAAAGACAATTTTTTTTGTTCTATCCCAGAATGTCATTTTGAAATCTTCATCAAAAAGCTCTTTATCGAACTTTATAAATATTTGCTTACAACAATACTCTCTGGCTTCATCCAGAGTATTAAATTCACCAGCTATTTTTATTAATTTTAAATGTCCGACTTTCCAACGCTTGATAACAATGTATTTTTCGATTGATATTTCTTCAATCGAGGAATGCGTCAAGTCCACCCTTTACCACCTTGTTGAAATCATAATATTTGTCAAAGTCATTAATTTTATCTGATAACACAACCATCCTGTTCTTTATGAAAAACTGCATGAGGTTCATCTTTGACATCTCAGGTATCCTTTCCTTGTTCTCTTCATATTTATAAATTATTTCTTTCTGAATGTCAACTGGAACCTTACTCAAATCAACAAGTTTCTGATTTCTCTTAAAATTTTCAAGTAATTGTTCTCTCGAAACTTTAATCTGTTTCGTTTTAGAATCTTTGACATCAACCAACAATTCGTCCATAACAGTGTTGTTACATATGTGTTGCCATACTTTTTCTTCTTTCCACATTGTAACCTGTCTCTTATCTGGATTCACAAGTGTGTCAGCATCTGTGGTCTTTACATTAAGAACATCATCGTTGGAATCACCATTGAGTATCAGCCACATCAATTCATTCTTTGGGTTAAGAGTGTTTATTTCAACCTTTTCTTTCGGGTCATACTGTTTTATCATTGATGAAAAATGCAGTTGCTTAAAATCCTTATCATTGGATACGATTATTATTTTCTCTGATGGTTTAGTTTTATTGATATAATAAACCAACGACCCAATGACATCATCACCCTCAGCTCTACTGATTTTAATATAATTGAATGGAAAATTTTCTTTCAGTTCTTCTTCAAATTTATTAAGATGTTCATAAAACTCGTCCCATGGAAAAGAATCTGTTTTTCTTCTGAGTTTTCTTCTGCCCTTATAATATGGATGAACATCCTTTCTCCATGTATTTCTATCGTCAGCACATAGAACTATCTCTCGTTCATCTCTATATTTATTAGATATTGACAGTATCATTGAAATAGTTCTATGTTTTAAAAAACCGAATGTTGTTTCTAATCCCTCTGCAATCATTTGCTCTTTGAATGAGTAAAGATTATTGTGGATTATCTGTGAAAAGTCAAAAAGAATCATTTTTTATCTCCTTATCCGTCATACCATGCTTCTGAAAATGTTCCAAACTCAAAATCTTCATCTTCGAATGCATCTTTGATAGATTTTTCAACCGATTCTTTGAATTCTTTACCTGTCTGGTCGTCTTTCACCTTGTGCCAAGAAAGACCTAAATAATAACTGTCATACTCACCATAAACAACATCAAATTTGACATCTTTCATTCCTTCAGCTTTGTCAGCAACTTCTTGTGAAACCTGACAACCATAAATCAAAAAACTTGAACTTGAACTGTTCGATACAAATCCATTTCTAATTTTCATTTGATTCCTCCTTAAGCACTTAATTTTACAAGGATTACTCTCTCAACTTCCCTTTCTTCAGGATTCATCTCTTCACCATAGTACAAATCTCCATCTTCAAACCACACATCCTCAATCTCAACGCTTATTATTTTTTGTTGTGTCCATTTAAATTCTTCGCAGATGGTTTCGCTGTCAACAAGGAATTCAACTTTGAGCTCGGGATTTTCTTCAATAATCCTACATAATTCTTTTACCTTTTCCATTCAATCCTCTTTAATTTTCAAATAACCAACTATCAAATTCTGATAAATTTTTAAACTGTGATTTTATTTCATCTTCTATATTATCTGTTCCAATTTTTTTACAAGACATATCTATAAATTCCTTAATATATAACTTTCTTCGTCTGGGATTTTGTTTCTTTATCTCTGCAAAAATTTCATTTTCGGTAATATTATATTTTTTAATTATATATCTTTTGATATCATCTAAATCTAACTCTTGAAAAGAACATATTGGACAAAAATACTCTTCTACCTCATCGTTGGATATAAAATATTCGCTCACAATATCTTGGGCATAAAAATCTTCAAAATTATCGGTTTCAATTCTCTGAATAACATCTAAAAATATATTGATTTTTTCTTCAATTTCATATATGTCTTTTTTATATCTTGTAACAGTATAAGTGTCACCACTATATGTTTCAATATCTTTTTTTCTCCATTCAATACTGTCCTGAAAATCTTTTAATTTTTCTTTGACAATATCAATATTATTTTTCAGAAAGTCCAAACATTTTTCATTATCAGGATACTCAAAATGACGGTAACAGAATATATGTTCATTAACACACTGCATAAAACCAAGGTCTTCTAAGCCACAATCACGACCAGATTCTTCATTGCCACATATATGACATGTGAATGAAGAACTTGAACTATTCGATACAAAACCGTTTCTAATTTTCATGATAAACCTCCAAAAATTTAATAACTACCTTCATTTTCAAAAATAAAATCATCATCCTCATATGTGATAGGGGTTTTAGCTAAAATGCTCTCAAACCCCCTTCCACATGAATCAAATGAACCTTGATATAATTTATATCCTTTTAAATGCCACTCTGCGTATTTGTGAAACACTCTTTTCAAATCATCATCATTTTTAACTTTAAAATATTCATAAATTGAATCGTAGCATAACCAACTCTTCAGATAATCATTAATTGTACACGCTTTAATTTCTTCGCCATCTTCATCATATATGTGTTCTATGCAATCTATGATGGTTTGTGTGAATTTTTCTTCAAGTCTATTATCAAATAGTTTACCATATTCACTATGAAAAATATTTTTAATTTTGAACTCTGTTATTGGTTTATCTGTTTTTAACAAAACCATAAAACTGGATGAACTCGAATTACTAACAAACCCTGTTCTTATTTTCATGAAAAACCCCCAACTATAAAAATACCAATTATATTATATCATATTTTTTTGGAAAATCTAAAAGTTTTTTCTGTTTTTTCTATATTCAACGCTCACATCTTTATCAATGGTATGATATTTATTTGGAGTCCCCCAAAAAACAACCCAATCCATGGAATCGTTGTATAATTGTTGACTCGAACCCAACAATGATTTGATTGTATTCATTTCTTTATGCTTCTTTTTCTGCTGTGAGGTTATAATTGGTTTATCCCCCAAATTAAAAGAAGACCCTCTTGATTTATCGTTGGGATGAATTTTTATCATATCATTTTCTCCAAAAACAATTCAAACATGTATATTATATCATATTTTAAAGAATAAATCAATTAAAAAGTGAAAAAATATATCAATTAAATTCAATAATTATAAAATAGTTTTGAAAAAAGACCAATTTTTGTACTTTTTCATATTTTCTAAATACTAAATATTTTATGTTGATTATGAAAGAGGACATACAATTGAAGACTTATAAGTATAGATTATATCCAAACAAAACTCAAGAGGAATTGTTGAAGAACACTCTTATTGTTTGTAAGAATTTATATAATATCTGTCTCGAAGAAAAAATAAAAGCATATAAGGTGGATGGTAAAAATTTATCCGCTTTTGATTTAAATAATAAAATAAAAGTGTTTGATATTGAAAATAAGGAAAATGTCCACTCACAGGTTCTACAGAATACTGTTGCCCGTCTGGATAATGCATTCACCCAGTTCTTCAGAAGATGTAATAAGGGTGGTGAAAAAGTTGGTTTTCCAAGATTCAAATCTTTCGAGAGATACGATTCCTTTTGTTATCCACAGCATGGCTTTAAGATTTTAGATGACCAGAGGCATCTAAAATTGTCCAAAATCGGCAGTGTCAAAATCAAACTCCATCGGAATTTCGATGGAAAAATAAAAAATGTCTTGGTGAAAAGAGATTCCTTGGGAAGATGGTATGCTTGTCTTGTGGTAGATGAGTCCAGAGAAACAATTTCTCCAAAGGAAATCAAGTCCAGCATAGGACTTGATTTGGGTTGTATTGATTTTGCCACCACCTCGGATGGAAACAAAATCCAGCATCCAAAATATTATAAAAAATCCGAAAAAGAATTAAAAAAGATTCAAAATAAATATTCTTTACTGAAATCATTACCAAAGGAAGACAAGAAGAAAATAAAAGCAAAGAATAAATTATCAAAACTCCATACCAAAATCAAAAACCAGCGGGACGATTTTCTTCACAAATTATCAAGAGAATTCGTTCACGAATTCGACTTGATTTGTGTGGAAGACCTGAATATCAAAAAGATGGTGAGTGGAGATAATAATTATAAGAATTTAAATAAATCAATTTTAGACGGTGGCTGGCGACAATTCTTAGATTATCTGTCATACAAAGCGGAAGAGGCTGGTAAGACAGTGATAAAAGTAAACCCTGCCTATACAAGTCAGATTTGTTCGGCTTGTGGTCATATGGTCAATAAGGATTTATCCCAGCGAACACATCGCTGTGATAAATGTGGTCTTGTGATTGACCGTGATATAAATGCTTCAAGAAATATTTTGAGTTTGGGAACCAAACTCTACAGTGAAAAACTGTTAGATGCCACTATACTTTAGTTTGTGGTAGTTCACCCAATTCGTTTCCGTTCCTATCATATGTTTTACCCGTCTTGGGGTCATATTCTAATGAACTTTTATAATTTTTAGTATATTGTGGTACGGTTCTTCCCATGTTTAACCTCGTTTATTATTCTGGTTCTGGTGGTAGCAATGACTCATCTTTTTTGAGTTCAAACTTTCCAAGTTGACCATTGATTCTGTTTTTAATAATTGAATATTCACCAATTTCATTTCTCTCAAATATGAAATATGAATATCTTATAATTGGAAGTGGTGTTATACCTTTATCCCATGGGCTTGTTGTTATTGTCATTGGCATTAGAGTGCAACCAAATTTCAACAATTTTTTATTCCAATCATTATGTTTTTTGATAACATCATCCATAATTTTTTTAGCTTCATCATAATTTGATTTGGTTTTTGGTTCATTGGACTCCAATTCTTCAACCTGTTTTTTGAGAAAATCGACAAGAACTTCTCTTATTGTTTCAGAGTCATTGTTCATAATTTTTTCAATTTTTTCCATTAATTCTTCTTTCATTTGCTTCTCCATTCACTTAATAAATATTCTCTTTGAATTAAATTTTATAACTTCCGATTCACCTTTATAAACATTCAAGAAAAATGTTAAATTGTAATTTTGACTTAAAAGCAATTTTCGTATTGCCTTTGCAAATAAAAAATTTGATTCCATTATTTCCTCTTCTGTGGCTGAAACACCATTATCCTCAGCCTCTTCCATGTCTGATATTATCATACCCGTATAAAATCCCTTTAAGTCGTGTTTTTCAACAAATTTGTCGGCATTACACCAAATACACAATAATTCTTTCTTCTCAAGCCAAGGTATATACTTTTTAGACAAAATTTTGCATTATTCAATTTTCCATTTAAATCAAGTGTTTCAATATATTTGTCTGAAAAAAGTTTTTCCCAATTCTTCATAGCAAAAATAACAACAGCTATAAAACACATTACAGATATTGATTCGAGAATATTTATGGTTGTTAAAAGTTCTAACATTTATTTCTCCTAAATAAAAAGTTTAATTAGATAACCAACACCAACTATTAATAATGGTGTAAGAAGTACCCCAATAAAAATTCCAACATTTTCTGCAAGAGTTTTATTATCATCTTTTTTAACTGATAGATTGCCATTTAATATACTAACAATTAAAATCAAACCAACCGCTGTAGCATAACTCAGTTGCGGAAGTCCATAAGGCACAGCAAACCAACCCCAGAGTGTTGTTACACACCATGCGGTATATAGAAAAATGGGAATTGATAAAAGTATAATACCAATCATACCAAATATGACGAAAAGAATAGTTCTAAGAATAATAAGCATTTTTTCCTCCATTAATTTAAATTATTTTTCCATTCGTAAACCACACGAGCATCTTTTCCAGCGTGGAGTCTCCATGTGTCTATACCATCAAAGGACGGCACCAGACCTCTCTTCCAGAGGTCGATACCACTCTGGAAGGGGTTCACACCTTCTTCGTGGTTTACATATTCCCATTTTTTAATATTGGGAAAAAGGGAACTGATGTATATATATACAGAAGGCCAGACTGAATCCCAGACTGAAGCCCCGACTGAATCCCAGACTGAAGCCCAGACTGAAGCCCTGACTGAATCCCCGACTGAATCCCCGACTGAATCCCAGACTGAATCCCCGACTGAAGCCCCGACTGAAGACCAGACTGAAGACCAGACTGAAGCCCAGATGGATGCCCATTTCTTCAGGTTTTCAATGTCTTCTTCTGTGACTTCGCCATATTCAACATCAGTGAGTGGATTCAAAGGGAAACATACACCCAAGAGGTTATAACCCACTCTCTCAGATTCTTTCTCAAGGAGTTCTCTGAGTTCCCCTTCGGGGACTTCTCTGAGAATGGTCTGAGTTTCCCATCTGTGTTTGTATATGGAGAAACTCTTCTCACGACCTCCCATTTCTACCTCAAATACTCTACGACCTTTTCGATAGGCATACGGCAGACCTTCGAGGTCTGTCGCATAGAACCCTTGGGAACATTCCTCGTCCGATTCATCGAAATCAGGACAGACATAAGTCTGACCGATTTCGTATTGAAATCCCTTATAAGGACTCTTGAGGTCTTCCATTAATACTTTGTACTTCTTTACCATTTTTCCAACTCCTATTTTTCATCCAACATTTTCTGAACTTTTTCAATCTGTTCTTTTGGCATTGTTTTTCCGAAGGTGTTAATTCTTATGAATATCTCCAACAATTCTTCTTTTGTAACATTTTCTCTCAGTTCACAAACTGCGATTCCATAATCTCTGAATCTGTATCTATCAAGACCATGCAACTCATGATAATACTTACCATTCCATTTGAATTTTCCCATAAAAAATTCCATAATTGCATTCATTCTCTGTTTTCCATCTACAATTTCATATCCTTTAGGTTCTCTTTCATCCCACTCTCTTCTCTTGACAACAAAACGACCAATCTCAATACCACTAAAAATTGATGTTATCAATTCTTCTTTATCTTTCTGTGTCCAAACATAATCTCTCTGATATGATGGCTCCATATCAATATCATTTCTCATATACACTGATATCAAATATGACAGACCAGTATTCATGAAGTTTAATCTATATCCTTCTTTAAATATAAGAGGTTCATCGTTAGGTGCAAACACATCATACCAATCCCATATGGTAAGTTTTCCATATTGTGGTGTGAATTTCTGCTGACCCTCAGTTGGAATATTGTCGTATTTAACCACATATGCAACACCAGAAATACCATCTATATCAATTATATCATGAATAACTGGGTTTTGAAGATTACCTATATTTACTTTGTCTCCAATTTTAAAAAATCTCGTGGGTGGAATTATACCATAAAATCTTTTTTCTTTGATAAACCGCTCAATTCTTTCATTGAGTATTTCTTCTGGTGTTTGCTCTCTTTTCTTTCCTCTTACCATTTGTCTTCTCCATCACTTTAATATTAATTTAAAACCTTTACAAAAAATTCCAATGATTTTTGATTTTTTATTATCGTTAAGTGTAAATCTATTGTCAACTTCAACTTTAAAATTTTCTAAACATAATGGAGATTCTTCTTCACCATTATATCCACCCTCGTCAAAATATGGATTTTGAATAAAAATATTAATATCACCATATTTTAATTTAGTTGCTTCGAGTATTTCAATCACCTTTGAAATTAACATTTTCTTTCTCCAACTATAAAATTAACCATTCACAAGGAGAGTATAACATATTTATTTCCCGCTGTCAAGTTTTTTGAAAAGAATTTTGTCAATCTCAAGGATATCTATATAGTATCTTCCGATTTTATAATCAGCGTATTTAACTTTATTCATTTGAAAATAAATTTTGATGTCCAAATCAGGGTGAGTCATCCAAATATATTTAACATGTTGATATTTTGGTGTGGCTCTCCATTCCTGACCCTTCTCTATAATTGGCTCAAAACATAGTTGATGTTCGAGAAATTCAATGTAATGACCATGCCCACCACAGACGACCCTTTCGTGTCTGTTTGCAATTTTAACACCCCGATGATATAAAGCACCATCAGGAACAATTACATCACCTGTGATATCTTTGAACTGTTTTGTTATGGTTCTAATTTTTTCTTTGTTAGAATCTTTGAAAAATTCCAATCCATGTTCAACAATAGAACGCAAAGTTATTATTTGATACCTCACATTCATTGAGTCAAGAAAATCATCCACTGGTTTTTGTATTGATTTAAAAAATTCAGAATTCACGGTTATCTCCTCCCAACGATTTCAATCTCATATAAAAAATAATCATCTAATTTAACGCAAGCAAACAAATATTTCTTAGTGTTGGTTAAATATGTGCCCTTTAGAATTGGTCTTAAATCTGGTAGATTCATATATGAATATGGGTTTTCATCATGGATATTATTATAACAATAATGAGTTTCCTCATAATATTCATATTCCAAAAAACCTGTTACTTTTTTTAGAATTTCATTTTGATGTCCCATGTATTTTAAAATTTCCTGTTCTATTTCAATATCAGATTTTTCGTCTTCTTTGAATTTTTTTTTGTTTATTTCGAGAAAATCAAAATGTTTCATACATCTCTACCACAATATACACACTTTTCATCATTTGTAACATCTTCAACCTCAATAAACCCATGCTCTTCACAATAAAAATTGTCCTTTTTTAATTCGTCAATACAATTTTTACAGGTAACTTTATTTTTATCATCTGTTCCGAGTTTATCTGATTTATGTTGAACACCACAAATATAACAGCCAGGATAACTTCTTATTGGATAATGTCGAGGTTTGGGTTTTTCAAGACCCGCTTGCCATCTATCTGTGCATAACTCTATTGTTGTATATCTCTTCCATTTACCATTTTTATCTTTTCCCATATTTCCTTCTTTAATTTCATAAAGGATTGCCTTTTTACTTCTATCAAAATTAAACCCCACTGCTAACATTTCCATAATACACCTCAAAATTTTTTATTCACAATGCCTTAATTAACAGGCACTAAAACACAAACTGAAGGTTTCTTCTTCAATTCTTCCCAACGCTCTTCACTCATAAGCATATCATCAGCACTGAACTCTTTTGAATAAACATCACCTGACCATGTAGAATCTGGAATATAAATACAATTATCGTCAACTTCAGATAGGGGGCTAAAATCATTTCCTTCTGAATCTTTCTGGATAATAATTTCCATATCATCTGGCAAATGTTCTATTATCTTTTTAAGGTCAATTATTTTCATTTTCTACTCCCTCTTATTTCATTATATAAAATTATATTATCTACCATCCAATCATACCCCGAAAATCCTTTTGATATTCTTTTTCTTTTATTTGCTTCTTTTGAATCAACCTTTTCAACTATTACACTTGCACCCCAACCATCACCAAAACTATAATAGAAACTTGTCATTGGTGGTGTATCACCAATTTGTTCTCTCACAAACGCTCCTTTATAAATTGGTTCTGATTTAGCATCTTTCATTATTTTTTCATATACATCATCTGAAACCTTTTTTATGATGTAGAATAGTTTATCTTCACTTGTCCATTTTCTATTCCAACTACCAACATTTGGCATAGTTAATTTAAAAGATAATGTTTTCATTTTAATTCTCCAATCTTTTTGTTGAGTTCTCTTATCCTCTCATGTTTTAAATCTACTTTAATGGTAATTATCGTTGGTTTCTCACCAACGATATGAGTAATAGTATACCAAATTTTATCTTCTGGGTGATGTATTGTTGAACTCATTTAGCACCTTTAATAATATTAATATTTTTGACTATATAAATGTTTAATTGTTGTATTTCATCGCTACAACAAATCAATTCTCCAATTGGTAGAATTGCTACATATCCTTGTGGAACTTCTAATTGTTCTTCCAGAATTTCCTGAATTATATCCCAATCATTATAATTTATTTTCCCTGCCGATGGTGGAAAATATGCAATTGCCGTACCAACTATCATATCTTTTTGTTTAATACCGCTAACAAAATGAAATGATTGATAACATCCGATAGATGAACAGGATAACATAAAAAGCGTTATGAATAAAATTATAACTTTCATTGTTTCACCCCCAACATTCGTTTTCTTAATTCTTTCAACAGTTTTTCTCGGTATGTTGAAACTGCCTGATGTGTTATTCCAATATCGTTAGATATTTCTGTTGCTCTTCTCTCATTGTTAAACATTTCTTCGTAAATATAAAGAAGTCTTTCGTTTGTAACATTATTAATTACATCAAATTTTGTCGGAGATTTTTTTCTTTTGAAATGTTTAATGTTGTTTCTGATATCACCAAGATACTCATTGACAATTTTCATTTTATTCTCAACATCAATTTTCATATCATTGTCTTCAACATAAGATGAAATATCCTGTCCATATGTTGATAAATATTCGTCTCTTGAAATTCCTTCTATTTTCTTTTTCTTTATATATTGCCAATACTGGATAATACCATATCTTATACTGGTTGTTATATATGAATCTAACGATGCCCCTTCGGGGTTATTCGGGTTATATTTTTTTATTGCATTTGATACTTTATATAATCCCTCAAGTACAGCATCTTCATATTCAAATGATTTATATTTAAAATATTTTCTGGCATGATACCTACAGAAACCAATATATTTTTTAAAATCCTGCTTTGATAGGTCTTTCATTATTTCTCCATATCAATATCAAAAATGTTTAAACAATATTCAATAACAGTCAAATCATCAATTTCGTCACATTTTCTTTTCATAACTATTGTTCAGCCCACTCCTTATAATTTTCATCTTTTGGTTCCCACCATTCATTTCTTGTATTTTTATCACACTCAGTATAACACCACCATGCATATGAATATCTCCAGCCAACAGTTTCTCCTGTTATGTCAAATATATGTTGTTTATTTCTTGCACTGCAATTGGCACATGTTTTTTTGATGAGATTTTTCTTCCATATTTTCTTTTTCATCAATAAATATCCTCCGATGTAAGATAAGGAATATTTTTAAAAGAATGACATTCTTCTTTTTTACATTGACCAATTTCCGATGCAATTAGATATGCCTCTTGTCTTGTTACGAATCTATCCTTGGATGTGAGAAACCCTTGAACCTCTCTTTCTTCAAGATAATTGAACCATTTCAATATTTCTTTTTTCTCAGGTGCTTCTTCTCCAAAATAACCATATTTGACAAATTTGAAAACTGATTGTAAAGTTGCATAGCAATTATGATGTCTCTTGCCAGTTATAACAAAACCAGATTCAATGTTCTTGGGTTGCATCTCATACTTCTTTCCATCTCTGAACCAGATTGCAGAACAAATGATGTATTCTTTTGTAATGTCAATCATTTAATATTTTCTCCAAATATTCCATATTATATAGCAAGATGTTGATTGTTTCAATGTCAATCATTTAATGTTTTTCCCCTATCAAAGATTTTCAAAAATAAAACGAGCAAAAATATATATTCCAGTAATAATAAGAATAAATGCAAACATATATGAAAATAAAATTGACAATACAATTATTACTTTCATTGGAATATTTATTTTCTCAGGAAAAAGTTTTCTATTCTCAATAACAAGTATAGAAAATAACAACGCACAAAAAATATTAATAAGATAACCAAAGAATAAAAACAACATAAAACCCTCCAACAATAAAAATACGGGGGGCGATTAAACCCCCCATCGGTCACAACACCAACTATTCCCCACCAACAAAATTGTTCTTTGTCTGTACTGGTATTGGAGCATACCAATAAAGTGGAACATACTGACCATTCCATCTTTCTTTCTCAATTCTCTTTATCTCAAGTTCTTTGAGTTTAATTTCAACATTAAGATTCTTTGCTATACTTTCATTATATTTTCTTATACCTTCACCCTCAAGAACCCTTGCCTCAGCAAGAATCTTAGTTGCCTCGTACTCACCCTGAGCTTCTGTAATAAGAGCGTTCTTAGTTGCCTCAGCGACTTTGATTTTCTTATTTGCCTCTTGCTCGGTGATAAGAAGTTCCTGCTCTTTCTGTTTTACTTCCTGTGCTCTTTTCATAGTTTCTTCAATCTGTTTATCAAAGGCATCACTCCAATCAATGTTTGTAACTTTTATATCTGTTACATCAATTGGATATTTCTCAGAATCTGCTCGGATAGTTTCAACGAGTTTTGATATAATTTCCTGTTGTCTTGATGCTATTTCAAAGATAGTGTATTTTCCAATCGTTTTTTTAAATGATTCTTCTATACCTTTCTTTGTAATAAGCTCAATCTGTGTTAGACCATAATCTCTATAAAGTTGTGATAGTTTACCAGACTGATATTTATAGAAGAGTGTTATAGTTGTTCCGATTGTCTGATTATCTTTAGTAATAGCACCATCTTCACCAACAGGGATAGTAATCTGCTGTTCTATGGGCTGAATAGTAACTTCTTTTATGTTCTGAACGAACGGTAGTTTGAAATGAAGACCCTCTTCCAACTCTACATCATCAAGCTCACCCATTGTGAACTTCAAACCTTTGAAACCCGAATTAACAACTGTAAACGACCCCATTGCAAGGGCAAAAACCATGATAAAAACGATAATACCAACCGTCGTGAAAAAAATGTTTTTCATTTGAAATCCTCCAAATTAAAAAGTTTAAAAATACCAATTAACCATCAAACACACATATTCTAACATACTTTTGTTCATTTGTCAAGCTTTTTTTAAAAAATTTCTGTTATCTGGTCTGTTTTTCATTATTTCTCTGATTTCATCTAATGATATTGGGGTGAAATTATTGTTGTCAACACCAACATCCCAAGTCTTGCCAATATTATCTACAACCCCATGAACATGACCATACAAATGAAAAGAGTTGTGGTGCGACTTGTTCCACTCAAGCATTGGACAATGATTCAATACATATAATTCTTTTTCTGCTATATATAGTTCGTATTGATGTTTATGAAAATCTTCAAATAAAAGTTTTGTTTGTGTATCAAATCTCCAATCATGATTGCCAGAGATTAAAATGATTTTGCCGTTTAACTGTTTAAGATAATATTTCACAATTTCATACGATTGAATTAATGAAAAATCACCAAGATGATAAACAGTGTCGTTGGGTTTCACAACTGAATTCCAATTATGAATCAAAACAGAATCCATTTCTTCTGCTGTTTCAAACGGTCTTTCTTTTGGTATTCTTATTTTTGGATAACCAAAATGTGTATCTGCTGTGAAAAGGATGTTACCCATTATTTATTATCCTTTATCTCCACATATTTTTCAGGTAAAATAGATATATCAACGCTGTGTAAAGCATCTTTTATGCTATTTTCAATAAGAGATTGTCCACTTGATTTTATTCTTTCTGACAAAGGTATTGTTGTGGCACCACTAAGAACCAATTTAAACTCATATTCATCCAATTCTGTTAGAGATATTTCATATTCTTCTTTTTCTATTTCAATAATAACTGTTTGCATTTCTTCATCATAAATACAAACACATTTTAAAATTCCACGACCCAAGGTACACTTTATTGGTGAACCAAGATATAAACCTAAAAGGTTCGCCAACTTATCTCTTTTCTTAAATGGCACAGCAAAAACCTGTCGATATTCTTCTATTGGATATTTATGGTCTGGTGAATACATGTATAATTCTATAGAATTTTTTTCAGATTCACCCATAAATTCAAATGTTTCATCACCATCCCAAATTCTCTTATCACGAATATCCCGTTTTGTCCAAGGTTCTGTTATGGATTGATATACTTTTCCATAATCATCTACAGTAATATATTTTGTGGTATCTTTGGCATCTTTAACAATTTCTTTAAATTTTTTCATCTATAACTCCGTAACATACCTGATAATAATATCTCGCTCTCTAATGTTTTTCTTCATAACATTTTCATAATACCACTCAACATAAAATTTATCATATGCTGATTCAACCTCTTCTACTTCACCACAGGTATATATAACGAAATATTTTTCAACTATTTCACATCTAATTGGGATTCCAATGAAATATTTGTTTACGAGTTCCAAGATAAAATCATCTGATTCTTTTGAAAATGTTTCTTGATGTTCTGATAGAATTGGTATCATTTAAAATCTCCCATGTTCAAAATCTTCCTGTAATATTTCTTCCCATTCTAATTTAGGATATTCATCGCCCCATTTAGGATTCTGTATTTCTATTGTGCAATATGCTTTTGATGCTTTGATTGTGGCAAAAACTTCTTCATCTGTTTTTGATAAAAATGGTTTTAATTGTTTTGATTCCCATCTCACAGCCCAATGATTTCCCTTCTGATAAATAAGTAAATACATATAATCCGCTCTGAGATTTGTTGCTCTAAATATTTTCATCATTTAATTTTATAAATCCATTTATATCCTTGTGACACTTCGTCTTTTAGACCACTATCAACCCATATCAAAATATAAAAATTAGAACTATGAAAATCATCAAAGTACAAATTTTTTGATACTTTGGATAACATCTCATTAAATTTTGGAATAAAAATATTATGTTTTTTATTTATCAATTCTGAATATATTTTTGAACATATTTCATCCACTCTTATATATTCGTCCATCATAGTATAAACGCATTCGTCGAGTTTATCCGAATCTCGCCACTCGTTAATACAAATGATTTTAGTTTTTCTTGGTGTGTTATACTCTAAAATATGCTCCGTGTACGGCTCTATAAATTCAACATAAAATTTATTATGTTTATTATAACCAAAACCATTATATTCCATTTCCACATCATCATAAATATATACTTTAAGATTTTCGACAACATCAGCAACCTCATCTTGTATATAGTTCTTCAGATTTTCCATCACAACACTATACTTTTCCATTTCAGTTTTTGTAACATTATATAACGATTTATATATTTTATATTCTTCTGCATATACTTTGTTGAATTCTGATAAATCAAAACTTCTATAAATATCTTGTAATTCTTCATATGTTCTCATTTAAAATCTCCAATTTCTGAAATTTCCTTTATCAATTTATCCAACAACAGTTCGGTCTCTGGATTTAATTTTTCCATACATTCTTCGATATAAAAATCAAATCGTTTTGTTGGAACATAAAGTTTATTAATATTATCATAATCTATGACATCGACAAACATCAGATTAAATGTTGCTTCATCAATACAATCACTTGAATAGAAAACACCATTGAAATTAGCATTTATTCGAGAAACTAAGGTCTTATATTCTGGATTTTTATTTTTAAGATTATACATGTGGGTTATAGCATAATTATTAATGTTAATCTTATTCTTAACAAACCACACAATTAAATGTTCGGGTAGAATTGGAATGATGTTGCTCATTAAGTCCTCATTTTTTTGTTTTTATCATAATATTCTTTTCTATATTTTTTGCAACGCTCTTTATTTTTTTCATACCATTCTTTTCTATAATCTTTGTGTTTTTCTTTAATTATATCTTTATTTTTCTCATAATATTTACTTTGTAAGTTATTGAGTTTTTCCCTGTTGTTTTTATTATATGTTTTCATCTTTTCTTTAAGTTTTTCTTTATTTCTTTCATAATATTTCTTCATATATCCTGCAAGTTTTTCTTTATTATTTTTATTATATTTTTTCACACTCTTTTTAAGTTTTTCTTTATTTTCATCACGATAATTTTTCGCATATGATTTCAACCGTTCTTTATTTTCATCACGATAATTTTTCATATATTCAATCAACATTTCTTTATTTTTTTGATAATATTTCTTTTTTTGTTCTTTTATTTTCTCTTTATTTATTTCATTGTATTTTTTCATATATTCATTAATATTTTCTTTATTTTTTTCGTAATAATTCTTTCTATATTCTGCGAGTTTTTCTTTATTTTCTTCACGATATTTTTTACAATAATCTTTCCTTTTTTCATCTGTTGTAACACCCATATTTAAATCTCCAATTCTGTTAGTAATCCAACTTTCATTGTATCGTTTTCGACTAAATCAAATGCTGGCTGAATAACCCACACATTTCTTATATATTTTTCACCACGAGAGTTCTCACCGCTCTTCTGAATCTTTCTTATTAATCTTCCATATTTGAATTCATCAGCATACTCATTCCAATTATATCCCTGCTCAAATAAAATTTCTTTGAGTATTTTACAATTTTTATTCTCAACTTCTTTTCTTCCAAGTTTAGTTTGGGCAACACTCAGAATGGAGTTTCTGATGCAGTCTTTATTTCTCCAGACAAGATAGTTATATGTCTCAAAACATTTAGATATCGTAAAACATCTTGAATCAAAAAGAGCAAATGGAACTGTTGCTAATCTTATCATTGTTTTCATTGTAACATCTCTTGTTACCCATTCTTTATAATTTAATTCTTTACATGATTTTTTTTCTTTTTCAATATATTCATTCATAAGAGAATTAAATTTGGCTGTTGCCATACTTGCAGACACAGAAGCAATTTTCTGTATATTCCCATCGAACCAAGCACAGGTATGAATATCTTTAAAGTCTTGAAGTATAATTGAAATCT
>Ga0265293_10007254_pt1 | contig 17203 bp, 20 predicted proteins | sample Munlanlewell138R_FD_192505 | JGI IMG/M metagenome (GOLD analysis project Ga0265293, IMG submission 192505) | Leachate microbial communities from a municipal landfill in Southern Ontario, Canada - Leachate well 138R | ecosystem: Engineered > Solid waste > Landfill > Unclassified | place: Canada...
GATTTTTAATGAACAGAAGGCAGTAGTTCTGATTAATTACATTAGTAAAAACAGTTAAAATAGACGGCAACAATTAAAATATGCAAAACTAAGAAAGTTTTGCACATACCTCATAAATATATTTAAATATCAAATATAATAAAGTCAAATATGGGTAGCCCAAGTGATGCCTCTTCTGGATTTTCAAGAGAAGGAAAAGTTAAGAGAGTTTACGATGTTTCTGATAAGGAAATTGAATTTGAATTTACTGACAGGATATCTGTCTTTGACAAAATAATTCCGTCTAAAATCCCTTTCAAAGGAGAAACACTTTGTAGAGAAGGGGCTTTCTGGCTTAAAGAAGCAGAGAAGCTAGGATTCTTAACTCACTTCATAAAAATTACAGATAAGAACAAGATGATGGTCAAGAGGGTCAATATTATTCAGGATTATAACAAAATTAATCACAATACAAAAAACTACCTTATTCCTTTAGAATTTATTTGCAGGCACTACGTTGCAGGTTCCCTCTATGATAGGATAAATAAGGGTAAGATAGATCCAAAAGAACTTGGATTTAATAAAAAAACAGTTGAATATGGAGAAAAGTTACCTGGGCCCTTTATCGAAACATCAACAAAGCTTGAGTCTGTGGATAGGCCATTGGAAAAGAAGGAAGCTTTGAGCATATCTAAACTTACAGAAGAAGAATACAAAAATATTCTTGAAACAATAATCAAAATGGATACAAGAATGTCAAAGATGGTAGAAAAGGGTGGCTTGATTCATGTTGATGGAAAAAAGGAGTTCGGAATGAATGAAGACAGAACTCTAATGTTTATTGATGTATTTGGAACTGCAGACGAAGATAGATTTTGGGACAAAAAACTATATGAAGAAGGGCAGAGGATAGAACTTTCAAAGGAATTTGTAAGGCAATATTATATTAAGACAGGATACAAAAAATCATTATACGATGCAAGGGATGAAGGTCGACCAGAGCCAGATATACCTGCATTACCTGAAAATATGGTGAAGGATGTATCCGATCTTTACATAAATATGTATGAAAGAATTACTGGAGAAAAGTTTAGGTGATTTATTTGAAGGTAGAAATAAAAGTTGGATTAAAGGAAGGAATTACAGACCCTGAGGGGCTTAATATCAAAAAATCCCTGAAATTACTTAGTTTTGATAATGTCGAAAATGTTGAAGTAAAAAGAAGCTACGTCATAGAGATAAGTGGGAAGGATGAAAAGAAAATCAGAGAGGACGTTGACATGATGTGTAAAAAACTCCTGATTAATCCTGTAATCCACGATTATGAAGTGGAAATGATAAAATGAGTGGCAAACAAAATGTTTTTGAAATTAATCTTGACTTACCTGACGAAAAACTTCTAGAGTTAAGTAGGAAGATTGGAATAGGACTTTCTCTGGATGAAATGAAATCAGTCAAAAATTACTTTAGAGAGCAAGGTAGGAATCCAACAGATATTGAAATACAAGCGATAGGTCAGGCATGGTCAGAACACTGCTGTTACAAATCATCAAAAAGTTTGTTGAAAAAATTTATTTTTAATATTGAAGCTCCACAAAATATTTTTGTCATAAAGGAAGATGCCGGGGTAGTGGAGTTTGATAAAGATTATGCTTATGTTTTGGCTCTAGAAAGTCACAATCATCCATCGGCCATTGAGCCATATGGGGGAGCGGCTACGGGGATTGGTGGAATTCTTAGAGATGTTGTATGTATGGGGGCACAACCTGTTGCTCTGATAGACCCCTTATTTTTTGGCCCACTTGATTTGCCTTACGACCAATTACCAAAGGGTGTAAAGCATCCTGAATTTATATTTAGGGGCGTAGTTGCTGGGATTAGAGACTACGGGAACAGAGTAGGAATTCCAACTGTATCTGGGTCAGTTTACTTCCACCCCGGGTATACAAGCAACTGCCTTGTAAATGTCGGATGTGTTGGTATAATAAAGAAAGATGATATTATTCACAGTAGAGTCAAGGAGCTTGGAGATATTTTCGTTATGGTCGGTGGGAAGACCGGTAGAGACGGCATTCATGGTGTAAACTTCGCATCCGCAGAGCTTGATGAAGAGTCAGAAACATCCTCACGTTCTGCAGTTCAAGTGGGGGACCCGATAACAAAAGAACCATTAATTCATGCTTGTCTTGAAGCCAACACCAAAAAACTTCTGAACGGTATGAAAGATTTAGGTGGTGGGGGCCTATCGTGCGTAGTAGGAGAAATGGCCCACGCAGGTGGCTTTGGAGCTAAGGTGAATTTAGAAAAGGTATTGTTAAAGGAAAAAGGGATGAAACCATGGGAAATATGGGTATCCGAATCACAAGAAAGGATGATGCTTGCCGTTTCAAAAGAAAATCTGAAGAAAGTTCTTGATATTTTTGAGAAGTGGGATATTGATGCTGCCATTATTGGTGAAACGATTACTGAGAGGAGGGTCTTGGTATACTACGAAGGAGAGAAGATATTTGACATGGATTCAGAATTTTTAACAGGTGGCCCGTTGTATGCAAGAGATGTCAAAATAGTCAAAAGAGATCAGAAAGATATCCAAACTGAAGCGCCTAAGAATACAAATGAAATATTAATCAAGATGCTTTCAGATCCAAATATAGCGTCAAAGGATTGGGTTATTCTTCAATATGATCATACTGTCAGAGGATCGACTTCACTTACTCCATTATATGGAGATGTTGTTAATTTTTCACCACAAGACTCTGCTATTATAAAGCCAGTAGAAGAGCTTAACAAGGGATTAATAGTTTCAACAGCAGTAAATCCATTCTTATTGGAATATGATCCTTATTGGGGAGCAGCCTCAGCCATAGATGAAATATATAGGAATATAGTTGCAGTTGGTGGTAAACCTCACTCCTTAGCAGATTGTCTCAACTTTGGAAATCCAGAGAAACCTGAGAGATTTGGAGACTTTTATCAGGCTGTAATGGGATTAAATTTTGCCACAAAAGATCTTCAGATATCATTTTCATCGGGCAATGTAAGCCTTTACAATGAAAGCATGATTGGAAGCTGTCCTCCAACACCAACTATCGTTGGGATTGGAATAATTGATGATGTAGATAAGAAGGTCAGTTCCAACTTCAAGAAAGAAGAAAATTCAATATACCTTATTGGTAATACTGAAAGGGAATTTGGTGGATCATTATATTACAGAATTTTAGGAATCGATGGAGGAATTGCTCCTAAAATGAATCCAGAGAACTTGGTACAATTTTCAAAAATTCTGCTTGATTCAATGCAAAAAGACATTGTGAAAAGCTGCCATGACTTAAGCGAAGGAGGTCTGGCCGTCGCTATCGCTGAAATGGCATTTGGTAGTGATTACGGTGCAGAAATTGAATTACCAATTATAAAAGGTATGAGAGCAGATGAATTTATCTTTTCAGAGTCAAATACTAGATGGATAGTTGAGGTTAAAGACAATAAAGAGTTTGAATTTCTTTTCAATAAAAATAAAGTACCTTTCATAAAAATTGGGAAAGTATCAGGAAGAAAACTAAGAATAAAACAGAATGGAAATACGATAATAGATGCTCCTGTTGAGAAATTAAGAGATAAATGGAAAAATGCAATCTGGGAGCATATGGGGTGATTCGATGGACAGGTCTGAGATTAAAGTTTGTGTTTTAAGAATAGAGGGGACAAACAATGAAGACGAGATGTACTACGCTTTCAAGAGATTAGGCGCCTCCCCTGAACTTGTTCATTTGAAAGATCTAAAAGATATATTTGATTATAATTGCCTTATGATTCCTGGAGGATTTTCTGCCGGAGATTATGTAAGAGCAGGGGCTATATTTGCCTCAAGGATAAGAGCAAGAATGGCAAATGATTTGCATAAATTCATAGACGAAGGTTGGCCCGTGGGTGGCATTTGTAATGGATTTCAGGTTTTAGTTGAACTTGGAGTCCTACCTGGATTTAAAAGAATGGATTATCCAGATGCTTGTCTATTTTTGAATGATTCTGCAAGATTTGAATGCAGACCAACATTACTAAAACATGAAAACAAAGGCAAATGCGTCTTCACAAGAGATATACCTAAAGGAGAAGTAATGCTTGTACCATCGGCTCACGGAGAAGGGAAGTTACTGTTCCCAAGAGAAAAGGAAAAAGAATACTTTGATAGATTATTTGAAAATGACCAAGTCGTGTTTAGATATGTTGATAAAAACGGAGAATATGCAGGATATCCTTGGAATCCAAATGGCTCAGCACACAATATAGCTGGCATTTGTAATGAGGCCGGAAATGTATTCGGGATGATGCCACATCCAGAAAGGGCCTATTTCGATAAAAATAAGAATGGAATTTCTGGTATGAAACTCTTTGAATCAGTTTTAAAGTATATAGAGGAAAAATAAAAATGTGCGGCATATTAGGTACTTCATCAAATAATTCTGCATATGAGTGTTATAGAGGACTTTTAGCTATTCAGCATAGGGGACAAGATTCTGCAGGTATACTATCATTTGACGGGATAGTTCACCAGAAAAAAGAAAAAGGTCTTGTGTTGAATATTTTCAATAATGAAGAGTTATCAAAGCTTGAAGGTTCTAAAGCCATAGGGCATGTAAGGTATCCAACAGCTGGAACAAACACCCTTTGTGAAGCTCAGCCTTTATTTTTGAGTTATCCTTATGGAATCGGTCTTGCACATAACGGTAATATTACAAATTATCAGGATTTAAAGTTGGAACTTGAAGAGAAGCATAGATGTGTTCATTCAAAGTCAGATACTGAGGTCATGATAAATATTCTTTCTGAAGAGTTAATGAAAAACGATACTTTTGAGGCAATCAAAGGAACTATGGAAAGAATTGAAGGAAGCTATTCTGCAGTGATGATGCTACCAAAAAAACTCATAGCATTCAGAGATCCCTATGGAAACAGACCATTGGTATTCGGAGAAAAAACGAATTTAGATGAAACTGCTTTTTCTTTTTCTTCTGAAAGTGTTGGCCTTGACGTAAACGGTTATTCTCTTGTTAGGGATTTACTGCCTGGTGAAGCTATAGTTGTTGAAGATAATAATGCTGAAAAGAGATTATTATGCCCAAAAGGTAGGGCTCACTGTATGTTTGAATGGGTTTATTTTTCAAGACCAGATTCTATTATAGAGGGCAAAAGTGTCTACGAAGTTAGAATGGAACTTGGGAAAAACATAGAATTTGAAGGAGAAGGTGATGTAGTCATACCTGTACCTGACACTGCAAGAACAGCAGCTTTAGGATTTTCTGAGAAGTATGGGATTAAGCAAAGAGAAGGTTTAATAAAAAACAGATACATTGGGAGAACTTTCATCATGCCCACCCAAGTTTCAAGAGATGTGGCAGTTAGAGATAAACTAAATGTTATAAAAGGGGAAATTCGGGGAAAAAGAGTAATTCTTGTTGATGATAGTATAGTTAGAGGAACAACAAGCAAAAGAATAGTTACAATGTTAAGGGATAATGGCGCTAAAGAAGTTCATATGATTTCTACTTGCCCCCCAGTAAAACATCCATGTTATTATGGTATAGACATGCCTACTGAAAAAGAGTTGATTGCAGCGCGAAACACAGATGAGGTTGCAGAAATTATTGGTGCAGACACAGTTACATACCAGACACTCAAAGGCCTGGTAAAGGCAATTGGACTTAAAAAAGATGAATTATGTCTTGCATGCCTTAATGGAAATTACCCAACACACATACCCAAAGAAACAATGAGTTCCCTCATAAAAACAAGAGAATGTGAGAGGGCTGGAGGTATATAGGGATAGTGATATTTTGGGCGAAGTATGGGCTGTTGTTGGTGGGGGAGCAAGAGAGTGGGCTTTAGCTGAATCAATTACTAGATCTAAAAATGTATCAGAAGTCCATGTACTTCCTGGAAATCTTGGCGGGGTATTTGAAAAAAAATGCGTCTGGCCAATCGGAAACGATAGAGTTAAAATTAAAAATTTTGATGATGTACGGCATTTTTTTATCGATTACAAGCAAGAAATCCAAGAAAATAATGGCAGAGTAAAGAGACTTGATGATCTTAATGATATTATTTCTTATCTTTCTGAAAATAATATTGATATGGTGATTGGGGGTCAAGAAAAATATCTATCACTTGGCCTAAAAGAAAGTTGTGAAAAAAAAGGAATATCTTGTTGGGGACCCACATCAAAATCTATGATAGTAGAAGCTGATAAATGCAATACCAATGATCTTATGAAAAAATGGGGTATACCATGCCCTATTTTTGAAAATTTTTATAATCCAGAAAATGCAAAAGCTTTTTTAAAGGAAAATTTCGGTAAAAATGAAAAAAAATACGTTGTGAAATATCCATATTTACTAGATGGAAAAGGTTCAAGAGTGTGCAATACTCTTGAAGAGGCTTTGAGCGCTGTTGATGACTTTATGATATCTGGTGTTATCTGTAAACCTGTGGATAAATTGACCATAGAGGAAAGACTCTATGGCGAAGAGGTAATGGTTTTCTATGCAGTTCATGAAGGCCATGTGAAATATCTTGGGAGTGCGAAAGATTTTCCGGAAAGATTTGATCCAGAAGATACTTTCTTGATTGAGAGATTTAACAAGAGAATGGGTCATCCAAGTGAAATGGTAAACTACATAACAGGCGGGATGGGCGTTGTCGCTCCACATCCACTTTTGAAGAACAGAGAAGATTTAGTTAAGAAAATTGAAGACACCATAGTTGTTCCTTTTTTAACAAATCTCTTAGAAGAGGAAAAAATAGCTTTCAATGGAATAATCTATTTTGGTCTATGTGCTTTAAAGGAAAATAATACTTACAACTTTTATGTATTTGAAATAAACGGAAGAGATGGATCACCTGAAGCAGAAGGCAGGTGGCCAATAATAGAGACTTCTCTTTATGATATCGCAAAAAAGAGTTATGAAGGAAAACTTGAAGACCTAAATGTTAAGTTTAAAGACAATGTTTGTGTTGGTATATTTACAGTAAGTGGAAGCTTTCCTTGGTTTAAGGGGTGTGGATTTGAAGCTTCTCAAATGCCTCCAGGATATCCCGGAAAACATCTTACAGGCCAAGTGATTGATTATTCTAACGACATCCCTTACAATTCATTCCACAGGCATGCTGGTACATTTATTACTCAAACTGGTAATGTTGCTGTTGGCGGAGGACGTGTTATACTTGGTGGTGGATTGGCTAGTACGTATAGCGATGCAAGTAAAATAGCATATGAAGTCATATCAGATACATATATTAGATTTGTTGGTAAAAGTTTCAGAAAAAAAATTGGAGAAGGCATCGATTAGTCAATATTATACTATTTTAATATCCTTACCAATTCATTTTTAGTTTAATTTAATAAAAGTATGTAAATGTTAGGTTTTATTCCAGAAAATAATATTTTTTTCATTTATTTAGATAATCAACCTTATAAACTAAAAATACATTTTAGCTTTGGGGCCATTAATGGCCAAACAAAGGAGTAATTAAAATGTATGGTGAAAATAGAGGCGGATATGATAGACCTCCTCGTGAAATGCACAAGGCAACATGTGCAGATTGTGGACAGGAAACTGAAGTTCCATTCAAGCCAGATGGAGTAAGACCTATTTACTGCAAGGAATGTTACCGAAAGAAAACCCCAAGAAGATATTAAATAGCAGAGTTTTTTAGTAAAGGTTATTTTCTAAAGAGAATAGGAAAGTCCTTTTATTTTTAATATTTAAATCTCTTTAATCGTTAGTTTAGAATACTATTATTATACAAAATCTTTTTAATCTATTCGCCTTTCTTGATACATGATTCTAATTATAGCTGGCTCAAAAAGTGACGAACAGGTTGTTAATAAAGTAAAGAAAGTTTTTGATGAAAATAATGTTGAATACGAAATTCAATATGCCTCTGCTCATAGAGAGCCTGAAAAAGTGGCAGAACTTTCTAAAAAGGATTATGATGTTTACATTGCAATAGCAGGACTAGCTGCTGCACTTCCCGGTGTAGTTGCAGCTTATACAAATAAACCAGTTATAGGTGTGCCTGTTTCATCAAAATTAGGAGGTCTTGACGCACTGCTCTCGATTGTACAAATGCCTAAAGGTGTTCCAGTAGCATGTGTGGGCATTGATAATGGAGAAAATGCAGCATATCTTGCAATGAGGATAATAGGGGTGAAGTAATTGACAACTCCAAAAGACTACAAATCATCCGGCGTAGATATAAAAGTTGAAGAAAAATCAATCAGTGCTCTAGTTTCCATTATTAAAGAGACTCTTCAATTTAGAAAAGGCAAGATCGGTGCAGCAATTGGAGACATAGGTAGTTTTTCAGGATTCATAGAATTTGGAGATTACGCCTTGTCGCTAGCTACAGATGGCGTTGGATCAAAAGTCATTGTTGCGCAAAAATTAAAAAAATATGATACAGTGGGAATTGATGTAATTGCGATGAACGTCAATGATGTCATATGTAATGGTGCAGCTCCAATCGCTTTTGTAGACTATATCGCTTTAGAAAAAACTTCAGAGTATCTGCTTGGGGAGATAGCAAAAGGACTATTGGAGGGTGCAAAGCAATCTGATATGCCTATAGTTGGCGGGGAGACTGCAACTCTTCCAGATATAATAAAGGGAAATGGGGAAGGATTTGACCTAGCTGGAACCTGCCTCGGTGTAGTTAAAAAAGATAAAATAATTTCTGGAGAAGATATTATTCCAAGAGATGTAGTGATCGGTATTGCCTCTTCAGGAGTTCATTCAAATGGATTAACACTTGCAAGAAAAGCCTTGGGCGAGGAAGACTATCCCGAACTTTTGATTCCCACTAGGATCTATGTAAAACAGATACTTGATCTAATTGATAATGTCAAAGTGAAAGGAATGGCGCACATCACAGGTGGCGGTCTTCTAAATCTTAAAAGGCTGAAAAAGGGCATAGGATTTGAGCTTGAACTTCCAGAGCCTCCTTTGGTCTTTAAAAAAATTATGAATACAGGTGTAGAAATTGAGGAGATGTACAGAACCTTCAATATGGGAACTGGATTTATGGTAATTGTTTCAAAAGAAGAAAAAGATAGAACACTTGAATTATTGAATAAGTATTATCCTTCCTATGTAATAGGAAAGATCATAGGGGAAGACATAATAAAGGTCCATATCAAGGGCTTAGATAAATCTTTTACTTTATAATTTATTCGCAAAAGTTGCAATGCTAAACCAAAAGACATAAAAATAGTTAATTGATTCTATCAACAGTTTAGGGTAATCTAAAATTAAATAACATTTGACTTTTTGAAAGTTTGGTGAGTGGTATAATGGCAAAATTCCAGTCAAAGAGGAAAAAGGAAGATATCAGTTGCCCCAAAATTGGCGTTTATGTCTGTCACTGTGGTACTAATATTGCAGGGAGCGTCAATATTGAGGAAGTTGTTAATTTTTCTAAAACAATAGAAAATGTGTCTGTTGTAAGAGAACATATGTACCTCTGCTCCGAACAAGGCCAGAACGCTATAAAGGACGATATAAAAAAAGAAGGCATAAACAGGGTTGTTGCCGCATGCTGCTCACCTAGAACTCATGAAGAAATATTCAGGAAGACGTTAAATTCGGCAGATTTGAATAAATACCTCTATGAGCAAGTTAATATTAGGGACCAGTGTTCATGGCCTCATTTTAAAGATAAAAGAAATGCGACTAGAAAAGCAAAGGAGTTAGTTAAAAGTGGAGTATATAGGGCATCTGAATTAGAGCCCTTGGAGGATAGAAAACTCTCTGTATTAAAATCTGCACTTGTTATAGGTGGAGGTATATCTGGGATAAATGCCGCCCTAGATCTGGCCCGTGGTGGATATAAGGTATATATTGTAGAGAGAGATCCAAGTATTGGTGGGAAGATGGCCCAACTAGATAAGACTTTTCCTACAAATGATTGCTCCGCGTGTATTCTTGCTCCAATGATGGTAGAAGTTTCAAACACTCCAAATATTGAACTTCTTACTTACTCAGAGATTGAAGATGTTTCTGGACATATCGGAAAATACCATGTTGTTGTTAAGAAAAAACAAACATCGGTAGACTGGAAAAAGTGTAATGGCTGCGGTGATTGTAGCATAGTATGTCCTGTTAAAGTTGACAATGAATTTAACTGTAATATGGACAAGAGAAAGGCCATCTATATACAATTTCAACAAGCTATACCAATGAAAGCAGTTATCGACAAAACAAAATGTATCAAGTGTAAGTTGTGTGAGAAGAGATGTCAAGTTGGTGCGATAGATATCTCAAAAAATGATGATGAGTTTGTTGAATTTGATGTTGGAAGTATTATTGTTACAACAGGTTATGACCTATTTGATCCTAATAAAAAAGCTGAATACGAGTATGACCATCCGAACGTTATAACCTCTCTAGAACTTGAGAGAATGATGTGTGCTTCTGGGCCAACAAAAGGTGAGATATTGAGGCCCTCTGATGGTAGAAAACCACATACAATTTCGTTTATCCAATGCGTCGGCTCAAGAGACGAAAAGACAAATGATTATTGCTCTAGAATCTGCTGCACATACTCAATTAAACATGCTAGACTCCTAAAGGAAAAATATCCAGACATAGATATGTTCATTCACTATATCGACCTAAGATGTTTTGGGAAGGGCTATGAAGAGTATTATAGGATGGCTAGAGAAAAGGGAGTCAAATTCATTAGGGGTAGAATAAGTCAAGTTGATTCAATTGGAGACAGATTAGAAGTTTCAGGTGATGATGACACTCTCGGAGAACAGATAAATGTTATTGCTGACCTTGTTGTTTTAGCAGTTGCAATGGAATCACCAAAAGGAGCAAAGAAGCTTGCAAACTTATTAAACATAAGTACCGATAAAACTGGATTTTTCAAAGAGATTCATCCAAAACTAAAACCTGTTAGTACAGACAGTGATGGGATATTCATAGCTGGAGCATGCCAGGGCCCTAAAGAAATTCCTGATGCGGTAAGTCAAGGAAAAGCTGCGGCTTCTGCGGCTTGTTCTCTTATGGCTAAGGGTGAAATAGACATTGAACCTCTTTTTGCTCAAATAATTGAAGACTTGTGTGCAAGATGTAGAACGTGCGAATCTCTTTGTACTTACAAGGCAATTAAATATACTGAAGAGGATAAAATGGAAGTTGATATAGCCCTGTGCAAAGGATGCGGTGTTTGTAGTGCAGCATGTCCTTCTGGAGCTATTAAAGCAAATCACTTTACAGCTAAACAGGTCAGAATGCAAATTTTGGCCCTTACGGGAGACAATAAATGAAAATTGTCCTTAACGACACCAATAAGGACCTCGTGAACAAGGTCATTGAGTATGGAGGCAAAAGAGTTTATAAATGCTTTCAGTGTGGAATGTGTGCTTCAGGATGCCCTGTTGCAAGCGATACAGACCATAAAATCAAAAGAACTATGCATCAGGTTCTTTTAGGCCTTGACGAACATATACTTGACAAAAAAGCAATATGGCTGTGCACTACTTGCTTCATGTGTTTGGAAAGATGTCCTCAAAATGCTGGGCCAACAGATGTTGTTTTTGCACTTAGAAGGATCTCTGCAGAAAAAGGAATTATCCCAGAAGCTCAAATTGAAGTTGCAAATACTATTTATCACCTTGGACATGCAGTTACTGTTAAAAAAGGTATAACTCTAAGAGATAAAGTTCAAGCGCCACCTCTTAAGACGGCAGGTTCGGACAAGAAGTATATATTAGAAATCCAAAAGATGGTTGATTCAACTAACGCAAGGAAATTACTAAAAATAAGGAAGGATTGGAAACCAAAGGGAGATGATGTTATTGCCTGCGACTGATTATGCGTTATACACTGGCTGTATTATCCCCTTAAGATATCCCGATATTGAAAACTCCATAAGAGAGACAATGTCGCTCCTAGGGGCCAATGTTTATGATATGATTGGTGCAGGGTGCTGCCCCCCAGGCGGAGCATTCTGGTCAGTTGAAGAAATTTCAGGACTTGTACAGAGTGCTAGGAATTTATCAATAGCCGAATCTATGAACAAAGATTTGATGGCAGTTTGTAATGGATGTTTTTGTTATCTTAAGAGTAGTAATCTGCTTTTAAAAAATGATCAGGCAAAGCGAGAAAAAGTAAATATTATTCTAAATAAAATAGGTAGAAAATATCATGGTACAATTTCTGTATATCATTTAGTAGAAATACTTCACGATCATATTGGTACTGAAAAAATTAAGAAAGCTACAAAGATAAAATTAGATGGCGCTAAGGCTGCCGTACACTACGGTTGCCATCTATTGAGGCCTTCAGATCACCTAATGGCTGAAAATCCTGAAAAGCCACACAAACTTGATGCTTTAGTTGAAGCTTTAGGAATGGAAAGTGTATATTATCCAAAGAAATTATCTTGTTGTGGTGCAGGTGGTGGTATGCGAGGTAATAATCCAGATGTAACTTTGAAGATTTTAGAGAAAAAACTTCTGAACATAAAATACTCAGATCCAGACTGTATTGTCACGGCTTGCCCTTTCTGCTTCCTCCAATTTGACTTAGGTCAAAAAGGTCTAAGAGATAGGGGTGAAGACTTCTGTATACCTGTGTTTTATTATAATCAACTTCTGGGGCTCTCAATGAAACTTCCAAAAGAGAGAATAGCGTCCCTTTCGGAAACTCCAAGAGATGGATTCATAAAAAAATTCTATGGTGTTGATTAATGAATAATTTTGAGCCAAATATTATTGGTTTTGTCTGTAACTGGTGCACTTATGCTGGTGCCGACTTAGCAGGCAGTTCGAGGTATAGCTATCCCCCAAATGTTAAACTGATTAGACTTATGTGCTCGGGGAGAGTTGACCCTGCGTTTATCCTTGAAACATTTGCTAGAGGTGCTGATGGAGTATTTGTTGGAGGTTGTCATATACCCACTGACTGTCATTACCAGCAAGGGAATTTTAAAGCTCTAAAAAGAGTGACACTATTAAAAAAACTGATATCTGAAATGGGAATAGAATCTGAAAGATTAGAGATATTCTGGATTTCGGCATCAGAAGGGAAAAGATTCTCTGAAGTCATGACATCATTCACAGAAAAGATAAGAGAACTAGGGCCAAATCCAATAAGAGTATAAAATGAAAAAAATAATAGTCCTAGGCATCGGGAATCCGTATCTTAAAGATGATAGAATAGGGCCTAAAGTTGTAGAAGATTTAGAAAAAAATTTCAGCAATCATAATAATATAATCTTTGAAGTTTTCTATTCTTCTGGTATTGAGCTACTCGACTCCATTCTAGATTATAATTGTGCTATTTTTATTGATTCAATTATTTCTGATAATGTAGGAAAAATTACATATCTTACTTTAGAAGATATTTTATCAATGCCGGAAACTTCTTCACCTCATACAACTAACTTTTCAACGATGGTGAAACTTGGGATGACTATCTCTCCAGATAGAATGCCAAACGAAATACTTTTTTGTGCGATAGGAATAAAGGATCCTTTCACATTTTCAGATGAATTCACGACGGATCTAGAAGAGTCTTATCTAACTATTTTAGAAGATATAACAAAAAAATTAAAAAATTTGTCTACATAACTTTTCTTACAGCATCGTGCATTATCATATCTCTCTGAGATGTTCCAATAAATGCCACTTTTCCGTTTATGGCAATTGTGAGTACACTCATGAGGTCAAGTTTTCTTGCTTTTGAATTTCCTTCTGGAGTTGGAATATTAACTATGGCTACATCAACATTGTCATATTGTGATGCAACTTTATAAGCCATTTCAGCTACAGCTGGACAATGACAGCACCCAGACAAAGTAAAGACTTCAATAAGTACTCTTTTCTTTTAATTCTTTCATCTTCTTCTGCTTTATTTCGTCAATTTCTTCCATTTTAACACTGGATTTTATCATAATAGTTTACTTATAAAAATTTAGATAGTTTCATACAAAACATTTTTATAAATAAACATTCATTAAGAAAATGGAGGGATTATATGAAAATACTAGGAGTTTGTGGATCCCCAAGAGAGGGTAATTCTTTATTTCTATTGAAAAAAGCACTTGAAGCATGTAAAGAGCTTGGAGTTGAAACAGAACTTATACATACTGGAAAGATGAAAATAGCCCCTTGTAAGGCATGTGGGGGGTGTAAGGATACTGGAATTTGCGTTCAGAAAGACGATATGACACCTTTGTACGATAAGGTAAGAGGTGCTGATGGGATTATACTTGCCTCGCCAGTATACTTAGGCGGAGTGTCTGCACAGATGAAAGCTTTTATGGACAGAACCAGAGCACTTAGAGGAAAATTTGAACTCCGAAACAAGGTTGGAGCTGGAATTTCTGTAGGAGGATTTAGAAATGGGGGGCAGGAAACTACTCTACAGCAGATTTTCAATTTCTTCTTGATACATAATTCAATCGTTGTTGCAGATGAGGCGACATCGCATTATGGGGGTGTTGGGTTTGGTTATAATATTGGAGACTCTGATAAAGATGAATATGGTATAAAGACATCACAGAATACAGCAAAGAACATGATAAAAGTACTAAAGTTGATAAAAGGAGAGTCTAAAGAGGAAATAAAAAGCTGGTAAGGTTTTTTTATGATAGGTCAGGAGGATATAAAGAATATCCTGAGCAGCTATGATCTCGATAACATAACTATAGGTGTATTGGGAGGACATTCTGCCCTTGATATCTCAAGTGGTGTAAAAAAATACAGATTCAACACAGTTGCAGTTTGCCAAAAAGGTAGAGAAAAGACTTATTCAAAGTATTATAAATCTAGGGGTGGTCGTGGCTGTATAGATGAAGTTATTGTCCTAGATTCATTCAAGGAGATTACTGATAAAGATGTCCAGAATCAGCTTCGAGAAATGAACACTATTTTCATACACAACAGGTACTTCTGGGTTTACTTCGATTTTGAAAGAATAGAAAACGATTTTTTTGTTCCGATATACGGAACAAGAGGTCTTGTAAAGCTTGAAGAACGAGATGTTTCAAAAAATCAATATTACCTTTTGGAAAAAGCTGGGATAAGATTCCCAAAGATATTCTCCTCCCCCGATAAAATTGATAGACTTGTCATAGTAAAGGTTTCAGAAGCTATGAGGGGCTATGAACGGGCATTTTTCTTTGCATCCTCACCTAAAGAATACGAACAAAAAAGCAATGAATTAATAGAAAAAGGAATGATAACTAAAGAAGGATTGAAAAAGGCCGTAATTGAAGAATATATCTTGGGCGCTCAGACAAATTTCAATTTTTTCTACTCAAATACTAAAGAAGAACTGGAGCTAATGGGAACTGATACCAGAAGGCAGACTAATCTAGATGGGATACTAAGACTCCCCGCAAATGAGCAACTTGAAGTCTTAAAATATGTTAAACCTAAAATGATTGAAACGGGCCATATAACTTGCACCACAAAAGAAAGCATCTTAGAAAAAGCATTTGATATTGGAGAGAAATTTGTTAGTGTTACAAAGAAAGAATATCCGCCAGGGATAATAGGGCCTTTCGCTCTTCAGGGAGCGGTAGCTTCGTATGAAGGAAAAGAAGAAATAGTCATATTTGATGTTTCTATGAGGATTCCTGGAAGCCCTGGAACAAAGTTTACCCCACAAACAGGATATCTATATGGCAGAGAAATTAGCTATGGAGAAAGAATAGGGATGGAGCTAAGAGAAGCTTTAGAAAAAAAGTCTATTTATAATATCCTGTCCTAGGCCTCTTTTTTAAAACATGTTTTTCTATTATTTTTTCTATTGAGTCTATTGAAAATGGTTTGATAAGAACAAATTTTGCACCGGCATCAAATAAACTTTTCTGTAACTCTGAATAAGCCGTGCCACCTATAACAACTGCATTTGGATTAAACTTAATTATCTCTTTTGTAGCTTTAATCCCATCCATTATTGGCATCTTAAGGTCCATTATGACAACATCAGGTAACTCTTTTTTGTATTTTTCTAAGCCTTCTAATCCATTATTTGCAAGTAAAACTTCGTGAGCAGAAAGACCTTGTTTCAATATATCCAAAAAATCCTGGTTGTCATCAACGAGTAGTATTTTTACCATATTATCACTACAATACATTCAAGACTGTAAGGCTAGTTGATTTGTTAACGCCTTTAAGCTTTCTGATATTTTCTATTATAATATTAAACTCTTTTGGTGAATTACATAATACATAAGCCACGACATCCCATTCTCCTGTCGTTTCGTATACCCTTCTTACACCTTCAATTTTCATGATCTGTTTTACGATCTCATCTGTTGATTCTTGTGTATGTGTATTTAAAAGAACCAATGAAATGAATCCAAAAGTTGTAGAGACTTCAACTGTAAAGTTTTTGATTATACCTGTTTCAGTAAGGTTGTCGATCCTCCTCCGGATAGACCCCTCAGAAACGGAGAGCTGTTTTGCTATCTCAGTGTTCTTCATCCTAGAATTTTCTTCCAAAATCGATAATATTTGTATATCCAGTTCATCCATAAGAGTTAATTTATATTTGGCTTTAAAAATATTTCGATTATCGTAGTTTATATACTATTATTAACCGTAAAATTTAAAAGGAGTTTACGATTAATGCCATCGAGGTGATTTGTATGGGAGAATGCCCAGAATGTAGTTGCGTTATTGAAATAGAAAATCCAGAAGTAGGGGACATCGTAGAGTGTTCTGAGTGTGGAATAGAGCTTGAAATAATAAGCCTTGACCCACTAGTACTAGAAGTTGCCCCGGAAGAGGAAGAGGATTGGGGAGAATAAAATGGTCAAGATATTGGACACAACTTTGAGAGAAGGGGAACAGACCGCAGGTGTTTCTTTTACCATCAATGAGAAGATGACACTTGCCAAAATGCTAGATGACTTTGGGGTCGACATGATAGAGGTCGGTCATCCCAACGTTTCTCCAAAGATTGAAGAGTTTATTAGAAAGGTTGTTAAAGAAAATCTCAAGGCAGATGTCGTAGGACATGTGAGAGCGGTCAAGGGAGACGTAGAAATGGCTGTTGACTGTGAAGTCGACAGGGTTGCAATATTTCTTGCAACTTCTAATGTTCATCTTAAAGACAAATTGAAAATGACTAAGGAAGTAGCAATTGAGAAAGTAGTAGATTGTGTCCAATATGCAAAAGATCACGGGCTTAAAGTCAGGTACACACCC
>Ga0265293_10007255_pt1 | contig 17198 bp, 19 predicted proteins | sample Munlanlewell138R_FD_192505 | JGI IMG/M metagenome (GOLD analysis project Ga0265293, IMG submission 192505) | Leachate microbial communities from a municipal landfill in Southern Ontario, Canada - Leachate well 138R | ecosystem: Engineered > Solid waste > Landfill > Unclassified | place: Canada...
CTTAGGGATTGCTTTATTACCGCAAGGTGGCGTATCAATTGGCCTTTTAGCCGTTGTCTTCGTACAAATGTACCCCCTCTATCCGGAAATATCGGCTATAATAATGTTATCAATCTTAGTGTATGAAACATTTGGACCTCTCTTTGCAAAATTTGCCATTGAAAAAGCAGGGGAAATTGGCGGCCTTGACCGTCTTGAACAATTATCAGGTCTCGATGGTATCGAGTTAACCGAAGAAGGAGCGTAATATGCAAATCTTATTTATTGTCTTAAATGATTTATCTTACTTAGATACTATTTTAGAAAAGTTTTTAGAACTTGAAGTCCGCGGCGGCACGATTATTGATTCGCAAGGAATGGCCGCGGCGATTATGCAAAACGAAGGACTAAACTCCTTACTTAGTGGCCCGTTTGCAAGATCATTACAAAATGACCAAAAGAGTTCAAAAACAATCTTTACAGTTATTAACGAAGAAGAAAAAGCAAAACGCGTTATTTCCGAAATTCAAAAGATTGTCGCTAACTCGAAAAAGCAAGTTATCGGCTTTATGTTTACAATGCCAGTCAGTGGCATTTATCCAATGCGCCCGCGCGTTAAATAAATTAAACTTACACCTTAAAAGAACTATGGTCCGCCATAGTTTTTTTCTCACTATTTACAATGTAAGTAGAAACAGTTAAAAACTGATATAATTTATACACTTATGAAACGACGTAAAGAAAGCCAATTCAATGAATATTTGCACCATATAAATGATGATGATAAAAACGCCGTCAAAGCTTTTTTTGTCAACTTCAAACAACATATGGGATTACCGCTTGGTGAAGAAAAGAAACTACGCATCGATTTAGAGCAAGCTTTAATGTATTATAATGCGGTTGGTGTGCCGGTGAAAGAAGCTTTACGGCGCCTTGATAATTCGCATCTTGGCGGCTTTTACGCCCGGCCCCCCATTTTATATTACAGTTTAGATGACGCAGCAAAAATTTATCCGATTTCAATGAAACACGGGCAAATGACGGTCTTTCGCCTCTCTGCAATATTAAAAGACGATATTGTCCCGGCACTATTACAAATTGCCCTTACCTTTACGATTAAAAGATTTCCCCGCTTTGCAACAACGCTTAAAAAAGGGTTCTTTTGGCATTATTTAGACGCGAATAAACAGCGTTATGCCATTGAAAAGGAAGAACATATTCCGTGTCGGCCAATTAAAGTATCGTCCACTGGTTCGAAATCATTTCGGGTCTTATATTATAAAGGCCGCATTAGTGTTGAATTTTTCCACACATTAACCGATGGACGGGGTGGCCTTGTTTTTTTACAAACCTTAGTCGCGACTTATTTAGAACTGATGGGGGTGCCAAAAGTTAGTCACCCCTCAATCTTAGATATTGATGAAGTGCCACGCTTGGGTGAAGACGCTAATGACTTTAAAATGACAACCGCAACGAAGGCAAGTGGCTTTAAAGAACGTAAAGCCTTACAAATGAGTGGCAGTATTGCAAATATTCGGCCCACGCAAATCTTACATTTTAAAATGAATAGCGGGGAACTTTATCGGGTCGCTAAAAGTTATGATGTTACTGTCACTGCTTATATCTTAGCCTTATTACTACTAGCAAGTAAATACGCTACTGACGCGAGTGAAGGCGATATTTCAATTCAATTACCGGTTGATATGCGGAAATTTTATCCGTCAAATACGCTTGCTAACTTTGCTCTTTACGCAGGTATTCGTGTTAATATTGATAACATTACAAACATTGAAGAACTTTTACCACTGGTTAAAGAACAACTAGCGACTAAAACAACGCATGAAAAAATGAGTGAGATGGCCTATTCCGCGCACCGAATGAATAAAGGATTACGTTTTATTCCCTTATTTATTAAAACCCCGGTTGCTAAACTCGTCTACGGTTTAATTGGTGAAGCAATCTTTACGACGACCTTTAGTAATGTCGGCGTTGTTAAAGCTCCGCATCACTTTAAAGAATATATTGATAGTTTTGATTTTGTCCTTGGACCCCCGGCAACGAACCGAGCGGCAACCACTCTTATTACTTTTGAAGATGTTTCAACACTTACAATCACCAAGAGTACAAAAGATCCTTCTTTTGAAGAAGAGCTTTATCGATTACTAGCAAAAGATGGTTTAGAAATTGAAATAGAAGGGAGTGCTTTATATGAACATAAAAGTCGTATATCCCGCAAAAAACATAAGACGTGATTTAAGACGAAACGCTATTTACTGGGCAAAATGGCCGTTTCTTTTAGCAGCGGTCGCTAGTCTTACCGTAAATATCATCGTTAAAGGTCCGGCCTGGAGTGCGATAGTGCTTTGGGGTTTATGGATGGTTTGGTCTTTTGTCTTTACGCCAACGCTTATTGAAAATAATCGCACAAGTATTGCTGTTAAGTCTTCGATCCATACGACAATTATGGTCGTCATTGTTTATTTAGTGTTTCCCCGTTGGCCGGGTATCGAAGTAGCGTCAATGGTCGTAGGCGCGGGGCTTATTATAACCGCGACCTTATTTTTCTCTAATATATCACGACAAAAACAAAATGTCTTTCCGCTTATTATCTTTTTAGTCATTGCTATTATCTTCGCTGGTGTTTCTTTATACTTCCGGAAAGAAGAAACGCTTTGGTGGGCGATGATTGTCGCGATAAGTATTGCCGTCGCTATCTTTTTAAGCACCGCTATAATACTGCGAATTAACTTTCTTAGAGAAATAAAAAAACGGTTTCTTTTACAGTAATCTTTTATCAATTTTCGGAAGAAGTATTATATAATAAGGAGCACGCAGCCGTAGTTTAGTGGTAGAACTTTAGCTTCCCAAGCTAACCGTGCGGGTTCGATTCCCGTCGGCTGCTCCAGTTGTATTTATCCCTTGTTTGAGAGATGTGTAATATTAATGGTTGCTTCATCATCATCTTGTTTTCAAAAATCCAAATAATGGTTAATGAATTTAAAGAGTATCTTTAAAATATCTAATTGTTTTTTATAATAGAACAACATCATAGAGTTTAATGATTTCCTCACTTGGTTCTTCAAACTCTTCGTTAAACCTTGCAATAACGCTCTCTTTTACGATGCGATCTTTGCTTCTTTTCTTATTTTGCGCTAAAAGTGTGTCTAACTCGCGTTTTAAATACACTAAAATATGTTCATCATAATCTTTAGCGATTTCATAATAATGTTTCCGCACAGCGTTTGCGCGGTTTCCAGCATCAACAATAACGGTAAGTGAATCTTTGCTTTGGCCGTACGCTATGATCCTTTCATCAACACTCGCCCATACTTTAGCTTCGTCCCGAAAGTCTTGGACATGACCAAATAGTTCTTTTCTCATTTCATCACTAGCGATAATAAAAGTATTTTGATGTTCCTGCTGATACTTTTTCGTCCATGTTGATTTTCCAGCACCTGGTAGCCCGATTAATAAAATAAATGTTTTCATACGTTAATTTTATATTATTTTAGTTTTAAAGTTGTTTGTTTAGATAGAAAAGTATTTAGCACATAATTACACTTTCTTAATTTTAAAAAAGGAATATAATTAAAGAATGCAATAAATTTAGGAGGTATGATGAGTAATTCATTAGGTTACAGCTTAACAATTATATTTATTAGTGTTCTTATTATTACTAGTGTTATTAAATACTATTTAGAAAAGAAGTATCCTGGTAAATTAAAACCTTTAAGTTTTTTCTTAAATTTAACCCTTGCGTTAACACCGATGTTTTACTTATTTGCCATCACTTTAAAGTGGAAGTTTGATGTAAGTTATTTACCTTCCGGTAATGGTGAAGACTTAACTTACAGTTCCTTTCATATTGGTTGGTTATTAGTAATGGTCTTTTTCACTATTTTATTGCTAGGGCGCGCTAGAAATGATAGTGAAAATAAAAATCGCTTTATCTTTAATCAACTTGACGCGGTGGATCATACACTTTTTTGGGCCGGCATTATGCTTTTAGGAATTGAGACTTTTAAGCAAATTGAATACTTAACCTTAAAAGAAGGCCTTGACGCTTATCAGTGGTACGGGTTTCCGTTACAGTTTTGCTCTTTACCCATTATTCTTTATCCAATAACTCCATTTATTAAAAACCTTAAAATAAAAAGAGCGCTTTATGCTTTTATCGGCATCTTTATGACAGTCGGCGGACTAAGTGTCATGATTATTGGCCAAAGTGTCTTCACAAATAGTGTGGCGATATCAACGCATACAATGATATGGCACGGAGCAATGGTCCCCTTATCTTTATACATTTTAGTGGCAAGGAAAATAGGTGGCGACTTTAAAGATTTTTGGCACGCGATTGCCGTACTTTCTTTTTTTGTAATGGTCGTACAAATAGTAAATGTTAGTTTTCATTTTATTGCCTTAAAACACCCCTCATTAAAAGAGTTTGATGGTTTCTTTATTAACCCGTGGCTTAGTAACGTTAATATGCCGGTCTTAAGTAATATTCGTATTTCTTTACAGCAAAGCGGAATGCATGTTATATTTGTGCTTATTTTATTTTCCGTAGTGTATCTTATTGCTTTTGCCTTTGGCGGCATCATTTTATTCACTTTACTTCACTTACCGTACGCCATCAAAAAGATTAAAGAAAAAAGACAAGATATTGTTATATATAATTAATTATTTAGGTAACGCATCTTTCAGAATAGTCGCAAATTGCGGATTATTCATTGCAAAAAGGGCATAATCGCTAAAGTTATAGGCAGTAAGCTTTTCATTAAGAACAGTACACCCTGCTTCTTTAACAAGTAAATACCCAGGCGCTAAATCCCAAATATTAGTGGTGCGCATCACTAAGGCATCGGTGTAGCCACTTGCAAGCGAGGCAAAATCAACCGCAGAACTGCCAATAATTCTTGTTCTAAATAGTTTATCTTTTAAATTAAAAAATAATGTTTCTTGAAACTTATTGGCTTTGGGGTCATTAATAAAGAAATCACTAAAGCTCATTATTGTTTGTGAAAGCGGTGTTACTTTTGGCACTATTCTTTCATTATTGCGATATGCACCTTTATCTAAAAGGGCATAATATTCATCATTAAGACGCGGGAAATACATATAACTTAAAACAACTTCGTCTTGATCAAAAAAGGCAATTTGAATACCAAAATTATAACCATTACGTGAAAAGTTTACAGTGCCGTCTATTGGATCAATGACCCATGTTCTCCCATTAACTTTGCCAAAAGGATTATATTCTTCACTGATGATTGAGTCATGGGGAAAATCATTTTTAATAGCGGATATAAGCGCTTTTTCCACCGCTAAATCAATATTAGTAATTGTATCAAAATCACCCTTATCTTCAACCTCAAGGGGGACATTAATCATTTCTTTATAGGTCGTTAGAACCTTTTCTTTAATAAACGTCAATTCATTCGTATACATAAAAGCCTCCATTCTCTTCAATTATACCAAAGATTATAATTCTCCCTTTAACCCTGAAAGCGAAATAAAGTAAATAATGTTATAATTTTCATGTATGAAAAAGAAATTAGTAATTGCCACCCATAACGAAAACAAAGTAAAAGAATTTAAAGAAATATTTAAAGACACGAATTATGAAATTTTAAGTCTCCATGATATTAACTTTCATGATGCAATAATCGAAGACGGTTCAACTTTTCAAGATAATGCATTAATTAAAGCCCTTGCCGTCCATCACATTACAAAACTTCCTGTTATCGCCGATGATAGTGGTTTAAGTATTAGTGCCTTAGAAGGCTTCCCCGGCGTTAATAGTGCGCGCTTTATGGAAGAATTTACTTACACCGAAAAAAACTTAAAAATAATTGAAATGCTTAAAGATCATAGTGATAAAAGCGCTAAGTTTATCGCCGCCATTGCCTTAGTCGGCCTTACTAACTTCCCCCAAGTATTTGTCGGTGAAGTAAAAGGCTTAATCATTAACGAAGAGCGAGGCACGAATGGCTTTGGCTATGATCCAATCTTCTTTTACCCTGACTATCAAAAAACCTTTGCGGAACTAACAATCAGCGAAAAGAAAAGCATTAGCCATCGTGGGGTGGCAAGTGAGTTACTGCTTAAATTTTTAAATGAATTAGAAGATTAAAAGTCGACGTGTTCTTTAATATAATCAATAATTTTTAAATCGGCACCAAGAAACGGTAATTTTAATATTTGCTCTTTAGTGTAGAAACCAGCGCTTTGATGAACATTTAACACAAAGTTATCACTAGTAGCATCCGCAAAATATACATCCATTTCTAATTGGAAGGTTGAATATTCATGACTAACATGCATGCAAAAACTTTTTACTTTAATATCCATTGCTAATTCTTCAAAGATTTCCCGCTTTAATGCTTCCTGCCCAGTTTCACCTGTTTCAACTTTACCCCCAGGAAATTCATACTTTCCAAAGCGTTCATCTTTTTCATTACGGGCGGCTGCAAAAAGTTTACCTTCATAGAAGATTAACCCAGCGACGACTTTTTTTATAACTTTGCTTTTCATCTTTGTTTCCTCTATTTAAAAAGTATAGCAAAAAAAACATCAATCACCCCAAAAAATCATTCTCGGGAAAAAAATAGCGAAATAAGCGTTTTTTATTTCTTTATTACTATATTGTAGTAGCAAAATCGTTTATAATGTATGTGGCTATTACAAGAGGAGGATGAAAAATGCCAATTATTATTGATGTCTACGCCCGTGAAGTTATTGACTCACGCGGTAATCCAACGATTGAAGTTGATGTATTAACAGAATCTGGTGCTTTTGGACGAGCAATTGTCCCAAGTGGCGCTAGTACCGGGGAAAGAGAAGCTTTAGAATTAAGAGATGGTGATAAATCACGTTTCTTAGGTAAAGGCGTCTTACAAGCGGTTGAAAATGTAAATGAAATTATTGCCCCCGCTATTGTCGGGATGGATGCCGATGATCAAGTCGGAATCGACCAAGTGTTATTAGAACTTGATGGTACGCCATTTAAGAAAAAATTAGGCGCCAATGCGTTATTAGGAGTTAGCTTAGCAGCCGCAAGAGCCGCAGCCGACTACTTAGGTGTTAGTTTATATAACTACATTGGTGGTGTTAACGCTAAAAAGTTACCAGTACCAATGATGAACGTTATTAATGGTGGGGCCCACGCTGATAGCAGTGTTGATTTCCAAGAATATATGATTATGCCAGTTGGTGCGCCAAGCTTACGTGAAGCATTACGTTGGGGTGCGGAAGTATTCCACAACCTAAAAAGCGTCTTAAAAGCCAAAGGTCATATTACCGCCGTTGGTGACGAAGGTGGCTTTGCCCCAAACCTTGCAAGTAACGAAGAACCAATTCAAGTTATTATTGAAGCAATTAAAAAAGCAGGATACGAACCTGGTAAAGATTTCTTTATCGCCTTAGACGTCGCTGCGAGTGAATTCTTTGATGCGAAAACGAAAAAGTATGTCCTTAAAAAATCAGGTGGCGCTGTGAAAACGAGTGCAGAAATGGTCGCATGGTACGAAGAACTTGTCGCTAAATATCCCATTATCTCGATTGAAGACGGCTTAGCCGAAGGCGATTGGGATGGCTGGAAGCTTTTAACAGATAAATTAGCGAGTAAGATTCAAATCGTTGGTGACGACTTATTCGTAACAAACCCTGCCATCTTAAAAGAAGGAATTGAAAAAGGAATTGCAAACTCCATCTTAATTAAGTTAAATCAAATCGGGACCTTAACCGAAACTTTAGATGCGATGGAAATGGCGGAAAGAGCAGGTTATACTTGCGTCGTTAGCCACCGCTCAGGTGAAAGTGAAGATACAACGATTGCTGACCTTGCCGTTGCCTTAAACGCTGGACAAATTAAAACTGGTTCGATGAGTAGAACTGATCGGATTGCGAAATATAATCAACTTATTAGAATTGAAGATGATTTAGGCGAAAGAGCAATTTATCCTGGATTATCCGCTTTCTACAACCTTCGTAAATAGTTATTACGATAACAAAAGTAATTAAGAGGGGCTTGCCCCTCTATTTATTTTTGCTAAAATGTATATGTAAAAGCAAATAAAATGTATAATGAACTATGAGGTTAAATTATGATTGTGAATAGCTTAGTAAACGCCATCTTAAGTTTGCCATTCTTAATGGGTGAAGGTGGTATTGGTGAAATGCTCCAAGGCCTTGATTTTGTGGGCATTATTTTTAGCACATTGAATCAACTTACATTCTTGGTTGATGTTTTTATTGCCGGCGCCTTTATTGGGGCGATTATCCGCGGTATTTTCAAAAAATTTTGGAAAGTGTTGTGGCGCGGCCTTATCTTTATTATTTTAGTAATCTTACTCTTTAGTTTCGCCAAAGTTTTAGCACCTGTTGTCGGTGGCTTACCAGTTGGATTAAAAGGGACAGCAAATGGCGTGGAGATGAATTACACTAATTTAGCGCAAACGATTAACGGAGTCGTTATTCAAGCCGGCTATAGTGATGCCTATGCCCTTGCGTTTACGGAAGTTATATTAATTAACCTTGTTATCTTTATTGGCATCCCGCTTATTGCGATGGTTACTCCGCTTATAAGTGCAATTACCTTCCCATTAATTAATTTATTAATTCCAAAGAAATCGCGCAAAATACGGCTTATTCCTGCTAAACTTGCTATTAGCATTTCCTTATCGATTATTGCAGTTATGATCTTTGCAATCCCGATGGCCACTTTAGTGCCCCCGATGACCGCCTTTAAAGAAATGATTGCTGAAGATACTTTAATGCATAAGTTTTTAAACCCTGAAGTAATTAGCTTTTTAGAATTATTCACCGCTGAAAAATCATTCTTTATAAGAATGGTTAATTTAGGCAACGTCGCTGATAATTTAAATCTAATTAAAACCTTTAATGATGGCGCGTCTACAGTCGCTTTAAAAGACGCCTTACCATCGCTATTTGAATTATTAAATGAAATCGCTTATAGCCCACCGGCCTAAACATTTAAAACTTTAGCATCTTTTCTAAAACAAGATCAAAATCAAGTGAGTAAGCATACTTTCTTAACTCACTTTTTTTAATAAAAAAGACTTCGCCTTCTTTACTTGCAAGGATCTCACCTTTATATTTATTCGTGCGATAAAGTAAGGCCACGTCATTTATGCCTTTATCGGGTAGGGGCCATACGATTTTGCCAACGTATTCGGGGTCACTAATTATTAAGCCCGTTTCTTCGTGCATTTCACGAATCACGCTTTCTGTAAATAGTTCACCTTTTTCAACGTGACCACCCGGAAAAGTTAAACCTGGCCAATCTTTTTTTACGCGGTTTAAGACAAGAATTTTTTCACCGTCATAAACCATACACATATTTGTATAAACATTTTTCATATATCAAGATTAGCATATTCTACATTAAAAGCGACACAATATATGAAACATTAATTAATATGCTTATATTTGTTATAATTAAAAAAGGGAAACAATATGATACATAAGATTAGAGTTATTGGTTTAGGATATGTCGGCCTTGCACAAGCCCTTCTTTTTAATGACCAATATGATGTTGTTGGTTATGATATTAATAAAGATAAAATAAGAACAATTGAAAAGGGTCTTTCACCGGTAAAAGATAAAGAATTTAGTGATAGTCTTAAACGTAAAAAACTAAAAGTCACTAATATATTTACTAAAGACTTAAGCACTGCTGATCTAATAATTATTGCTACACCTACCCATTTTAATGATGAAACAAAATCTTTTGATTTAACCTCGATTATCGAAACTCTAAAGATTTTAGAATCATTTAAAAGTAAGGCGCATATTTTAATTAAATCAACCTTAAACATAGGCGCGACAACTTTGCTTCGCAAGCAATTTAAGACGCTAAAAATCTTTTATAGTCCGGAATTTCTTAAAGAAGGTAGCGCTCTATATGATAACTTACACCCTAGTCGTATCGTAGTAGGCTACAATAAAAAAGACGAAAAAGAACGCGAAATTGCAAAAGATATCGCTAAAATGTATCAAAACGCTAGCGAAAATAAAGATAAGGTCTCTGTCTTTTTAACGGCGCTTGAAGAGGCCGAAGCAATTAAACTATTTGCTAACGCCTTCCTTGCGTTACGTGTTTCTTTCTTTAATGAGCTTGATTCCTATGCCCTATCAAATGAACTTGATACTTTAACGATTATTGATGCCGTAAGTAGTGATCCGCGGATTGGTAATCATTATAATAACCCGTCTTTTGGTTATGGGGGCTACTGTTTACCAAAAGATATTAAACAACTCCATAAAAATTTCACTTATGTTCCGGAAAGACTAATAAGCGGCACAATTGATTCAAATAATGCTCGTAAAAAGTATATTGCCGAGCACATCATTAAAACGCTTGAAGAAACAAAGGCAAAAAGACTTGGTATATATCGCTTAACAATGAAAAAAGGTTCCGATAACTTACGGGAGTCATCAATTTTAGATGTGATTAATTATCTTAAAGCTTTTGATATTGAAATGATAATTTATGAACCTTTAATTGATCAAGATGAATTCCAAGGTATTAAAGTAATTAATGACTTATCTTTCTTTAAAGAAAATAGCGATTTAATTATTACAAATCGCTATGAAAAAGTATTAGATGACGTCGCTTCTATCGTCTTTACCCGTGACCTTAAATTCCGTGATTAATCTTCTTTTGGTTTATAAATATATTCGTAATACGCATAATTTGCAGGGTTATCAGCATGTTTCTTCATAAAGTCATATACTTGCTGCCGTAATTTTTCGCGTGCTTCTTTTTTTGGTAAACTTTGATCACTTTCAAAAACATCACTTAACGTAATAATAAGGCGTGGCGTCTTTCTAAACTTCCGTTTTTCATAGGTGGCCACCATTGCAATTACCGGCGCGTTATAGTTTACAGGATAAATAAAGCTATTACTTAAAAAGGGACGAATGCCGGTGTAATACGGCCAAATATGCGCTTCGGGGAAAATGGCGATGACCTTTTTTTGTTTTACATAATAATCAAGTGCTTTTAAAAAGTTTTTGCTAGCTTTAAAGTTTACGGTCGGATCAGGTAAAGGAATTGCGCCCAGCATTTGCACAATCGTTTTTAAACCTTTAATACTTGTCGCATCCGGATTACTTAAAACATAAGTTTTACGGCAGGAGTTAATCGCTGCTTGGGGAATATAAGAATCAGCCGCTTGCGTATGATTACCGTAGAGAAAATATGCTTTCCCTTTTACTTTCTTTAATACTTTTTTGTTTTTAACTTTGATGCCATGCTTAAACACTAAGATTAAATATAAAATTGGTAAGCCAATCATAAAGGTGAGAATAAAAGCACAGACACGATAAAAAAAACTATTCCGGACGAATTTATAATTTTCATCAATCGGAATTTGTTTAATTTCAGTCCCCGAAAAATCATCATTTAAGGGATCACTATAGTAATAGATTTTTTTAGGCTTTTCGTTTCCCATTGGCGATAACATTATATAACATTTCTTCCATTTGGTCCATGCAATAATCATGGTCAAATTTCTTGGTGTAATCAAAATATTCAGCTCGTCTCTCGTCTCTTTTTTGTGGATTGTCGAGCCAATAATCAATTTTACTCGCTAAGTCTTTAGCGTCTAAGTTTTTAAATAGATTATTATCATCTAAAGCAAAATAGCGGGTTGCACTACGTTTTGAATTAGCAATGACCGGTACTAACCCTGAACTAATAGCTTCTAGACAACTAATCGCTTCAATTTCAATTTCCGATGGGTGGACATATAAAGTCGCATTATTTAATACTTCAACCATTTCTTCACGCGTAAAGAACCGAATAATTGGCGGATATTTAAGTTTCCGCCCCATTTTACGAAGTTTATTTTCTAACGGTCCCGCACCGGCAAAAACAAGTTGAATATCATCTTTATACTTAGAATACTTTAAAGCTTTAATTAGTATATGGTGCGTTTTTTCTTTCGAAAGGCGACCAGTAAATATAATTTGATATTTTGCGTCAGTTTGTAAAAGGTTTGTGTCTTTTAGTTCGGGAATATATTGGAATCTTTTATTAACGCCGTTACTTATAACATAGGCAGGCGTTTTACCGACAACTGCTTCAAAGGTATCACGACTAAAGGTGGTCGGATAATGAATACCGTCAGCGTGCTTATAAAGTCTTTTGTTTAATACTTTATATGTAAAGCGATTCGCGACTTTAAGGTTCATCATTTTAATATGGCCCGTAATGTTTTCGGCTTGTGTATGAAAACCGCACGTTAAAGGAATGCCAAGCCGCTTTGTAATGCGCGCCGTTGCTTTTCCTAAAGAAAAGGGAAGCATGGAATGAACAACATCAACTTCTTTTAAAGTTTCTTCTAAAAGTTTAGCGTCAACACGGGCAATGACGACACCGTTTTTAGCAACATAACGGTTAAATACCCCAAAGTTCCATGACGGCATTAAGACGTGACCTGGTTCATCTTTTTTATCTTTATCGGGAGAAATAACAATGACTTCATGTCCCTTCGCTCTTAATGAACGAATAAAGTTCATTCCCGCGATTGTAGTGCCATTATTTTCTTTACCAAGAACATCGGCCACGACTGCAACTTTTAGTTTTTTTCGCTCCATAAAATACCTCTTATTACCTTAATCATATGGTATTATGCCAATAATTTGAAATAAAACATCCTAAAAAGCACATAGTCGGCATATTTTCAAATAATGATTTAAAATAATAATATGGAATACGAAGTAAAAGTTAGTGAAAAAAGTTTGTACATCGGCGAAAGCCCGTTAGCAGCAATTGCGGCCCTTGATTACTATATTAATCGTAAAGGCATTATTGTAGCAACGCACACCGAAGTTAGCAAAGAACATCGTGGAAAAGGATTAGCAGTCTTACTTTTTAAACGTTTAATCGCTTTAGCAGAAGAAAAAGACACTAAGATCTTACCGTATTGTTCTTATATTTCGGAAATGCTTGATAAGCCTGAATATAGTATTTATCTTTATAAAAAGTTTTAAATTACTTTTTGCCCACTTGCTTGCATTAAGGCATACCATTCGTCATGTGTCAATTTAAAGGTGGTCGCTTCGGCGGCCTCTTTTAAATGTTTAGGGTTTGTAGTACCAAGCACAACTTGCATTTTAGCTGGGTGTTTTAAAATAAAAGCAATCGCCACTGCGCTTTTAGTGACCCCATATTTAAGGGCAAGCTTTGCCAGTAATTCATTTAACGCTGGTAATTCTGGGTGATCTAATAAACTTTGCCACTGGTGATGCATTAAAGGAGACCGCGCTTGCACTTTAATATCATTTTCCATCATATAATTTAATAAACCATAAGTGCCGTATCCTTCAAAAGGATAATCACTATTAACGTAAATATTACTTGTTATTAAAGCGTTATATGATACGGATAGTTGTAATTGATTAATGAATAATTTAAACGGTAAATGTTTTTCTAAAAGGCGAAAGGTCGAATGATGCATATTTGAAACACCAAAATAGCGCACTTTACCGCTTTTTTGTAACGCAATTTATGCCTTAGCGACAACTTCAGGCTCCATTAATAAATCAAGACGGTGTAAGAGTAAAACATCTAAATAAGGTGTTTGTAATCTTTCTAAAATACCGTCCACACTATTAATGATGTGTTCATAAGTAAAATCATAGGCCACTCCGGGTCTTATGCCGACTTTTGATTGTAGAAAATATTGAGCGCGCGGCACTTTTAATTCTTTCATTGCTTGCGCGAATAGCGTTTCACATTCTCCCGCGCTATAAATATCCTTATGATCAAAATAATTAATGCCTAACTCTAACGATGTTTCAAGTAAAGATTTAACTTCATCAACACTTTCCCCTTTTATTCTCATTAACCCTAAAAGAAAAGAATGCGTTAAAAACTCATCGTTCGCTAAAGAATCAAATTACATTTTTTGTACCCCTAGTTAAATATAAACATAGTGTTAGCCGTTTTTCTTACTGTCAAAGAATTCTGCAATCATTTTGATTAAATTTTGACGATCTTCTTCAGTTAAAACATACGGTTCTTCTTCGTTAATAGGTAACGTTGGTACAACAATTGGTTCCCCATAAATTTCTTGTATCGCTACATTAAAAAGTTCAGCCAATTTCGCAGCGACATCAGTGTCAATTTTACTAACACCACTTTCATATTTCGAAATTGTTGATTGGGAAACATTTAGTTTCTTAGCGACTTCCCACTGTCTCATGCCTGCGGCCTTCCGCAACTTTTTCAACCTATTATTTTTCATGTAGGTATTTTATACAATTATTCAATTTTTTTTATTAAAAATAGTCAAATATTCGAAAATGGAATATTTTACCCCTAAAACATTCCAAAACGGAATATTTTTTGGAATAAAATGCCACTTTTTTCGCCTTTAGCAATAATTGGAATAAATTTAGTAAATGGGGATGAATAGTAAAAAATAAGTTTTCACACGAACTTTTTGACTAAAATATGAAACAAAATATTAAAACTTTTTTTTACTCTAGAAGTAATTTGTCGTTTATTTCTTTAACGACATTAACATCAATTTTAATCACTTGGCGGTCATAGGTAATTAAACCATTTAGTTCATCTTCAACGTCACTTAGCTGTGTGTAAATAGCAGCGGCCAATCCTTTTTTAACACTTGGGATAATTTCCTTTTCGTAAAGATTTTTAAACGCTTTAGTAAATGAAGCTTCATCCTTATACTTTTTATAACCAAAATTTGTGTCACTAAAAGTGTGGCCACGTACTTTATAGGAGAAACCACCAAATTCACTTAAAATTGTCGCTCGTTTAAGTTTATCGTTTCGGTGGCGATATTTACGAAAATAGACATGCCACGATTTAAAGTCGCCAATCTTTTGATCATGCCATCCCGAAGTAATATCAATGAGGCGCGTATTATCTAGGCGTTTAACGTACGCCAAAAGTTTTTGGGCGTCAAATTGGCCCCACCCTTCATTAAAGACTGTCCATAGAATAATTGAGGGGTAATTATATAAGTGTTCGATTGTGTTTTTCGCTTCTAAATAAAATAACATCCGCCCTTTAGCGTTACTTCGTTTAAACAATTTATAATTAGTGTCCTTAAAATGCAAATTTAATACCGCTGGCAAGTGAATTACACCCGCACGATACTTTTCCCCACCATTAACGAAATCTTGCCATACGAGCATTCCTAGGCGGTCACAATGATAATAAAACCTTTCCCATTCGATCTTTATATGTTTACGAAGTACATTAAAGCCCATATCTTTAGCAAGCTTAATGTCTTTTATTAATGCCTCGTCACTTGGCGGCGTTAAGTGGGTATCGCTAAAGTAGCCTTGATCTAATAACCCGGTTTGAAAAAGCACTTCATTATTTAAAAAGATTCGCCGGTGCCCGTCTTTAGCTACGGCGACACTAACTTTGCGCATTGCAAAATAAGAATCAACTTTATCTTCACCTAAAAGGACACTAAAAGGGTAAAGATGGGGATTATTTGGGTGCCAGCTAATAAAGTTAGGTACCGGCAGTAAAAACGCTTTATTAGTGGGGCATTTATACTTTTCTCCATTAAATAAAATCGTGGCGGTTAAATTACTTTTAGAAAAGACCTTGATTTCAACTTGGGCTTCATCATAAAGCGGCGTTATCTTTAAAGATGAGATAAAATCTTTGGGAACACTTTCTAACCACACTGGCATATAAATTCCACTTTGCGCAGTGTACCAAATTTGTCCTCGTTTTATTTTTTGTTTACCGCGACTATAAAAACTTTGGTCACTATAATCTTTCACAATTACAATTAATTCATTTTCTGCTTGTAACGCACTATCAAGGACGACTTCAAACGGTAAAAATCCGCCTTCGTTAAATCCAACGGGAATACCATTTAAAAAGACAGTCGCAATTTGATCAACAGCCCCAAAATGTAAAATGACATGACCTTTATTAAATCGAGGCGGCAAAGTAAATCTTTTCCGATAAATTAAGTAGTCATCTGGAGCGACAAAGCGGTTTACTAAAGAAAGGGGACTTTCCGGAGAAAAGGGCACTAAAATTTCGCCATCAAACGTTTCGGGGATACTATTATCTTTTCTAATCGCATATTCCCAAATGCCATTAAGCGACATAAAGGAATCGCGCACCATTATCATGCGTGGATATTCACTAAGTGGCGCTTTCATTTTTCGTCTTCCTTTCTTTTTTTGCTAAAAAGATTAAGGGGATAATCGCTAAGGTTAAAACAAACATGGCCCCTAAATAAATGTATTCATTTGGTAATTTCACAAGATTACCGTATTCATTCGTATACGTCTCGGCTGTTTGACTATAAAATAGTTGCCCTAAGAAAGGGCCAATAACCATTGGTGATAATACAACAAAAATCATCCGGATACCTTGGAATAAACCGACTTCTTGCCGTGGTGTGTAATCACGTACTCTCGCCCCTAAGATTGTTGTACCCACCATATTCCCAGTCATAAAGATAATGCCGGCAATAATAATGGTCACCATACTGCGAGCAAAAAACATTACTAAAAGTCCTAAAGCGGTAACGGCAAGGGTAATAAAAATATAAAGCATACTTTTCTTTTTAAGGACAAAAAAGCCAATTAAAATGGTAAGGATTGATGCTACTAGTAAAACTACCGCCATAATAATCGTAAAGTCAAAACCAACAAAACCTAACTTTTCTTGAATATGAATAAGAAAATAAGGCATAAATACTTGAATCGCTATGCCAAAGACCATAAACGATAAAAGAGTTAAATATAATAACGGGTTAGCTTTTATTACACGTGGCTTAAAGCCATAGAATAACTTTTGCAAATAGTTTTCTTTATTCGGGACTAGATTTTGGTCAGCAGGAAATAAAAAGATGGAAATAACCCCAACAAGAATCGTTAATAAACCAAAAATAAGGAAAAAAGTAATCCAGCCTGGTCCTTTCGCTAACGAACTAAAACCGCCAAAAATAATAAGCATTGCAAAAAGCGGGAGCACGGCTAAGACTGATTCAATCTTATTACTCGTTTCCGGTGTAGATATATCAGTGGCAAAAGCGTTAAACGCCGCGTCATTTGCACTACTACCAAAAAAGGTCATAATACAGTCCAAGATAATGATAAAAACGCCAGTTAAGAAAATGGCATTCGCGGTCGGAAAAAGTTTACTTACGTTATCTTTCGTAATAAAGGCAAATAAACTTATC
>Ga0265293_10007256_pt1 | contig 17192 bp, 12 predicted proteins | sample Munlanlewell138R_FD_192505 | JGI IMG/M metagenome (GOLD analysis project Ga0265293, IMG submission 192505) | Leachate microbial communities from a municipal landfill in Southern Ontario, Canada - Leachate well 138R | ecosystem: Engineered > Solid waste > Landfill > Unclassified | place: Canada...
GTCTTTGAAGCACACGCCACCGGCAGCGGCGCAGGTTTCGCCGTCTTCTTCAAACACTGGTGAACACGTATCGGCCGCGGTGCACTTGCCGCCGGTTACGCAGGGCGCGTCGTCGACATCGCAAGAAGCGCCGTCGTTGAAGGCGTCTTCGGAGGGGCAATCCAATTGAAAGCCATCGCAGACCTCGGGGGCGTCGCACGCGTGGTCGGAAGCAGCGCGGCACACCACATTGGGTGCCTGGGGCACGCAAGCGCCCTCAAAGCCCACTTCGTTGCACACCGCGCAGTCGCCGTCACAGGACGATTCGCAGCACACGCCGTCCACGCAGAAGCCGCTTTCGCACTCAGCGCCATCGCCGCAGGCTGTCCCGTCCACCGCCAAGGGGTCGGTGTCGTCGGTGTCAACCGGGTCGGTGTCATCGGTGTCAACCGGGTCGGTGTCGTCGGTGTCAACCGGGTCGGTGTCGTCGGTGCCAGCGGGCTCACTGCCGGTGTCGGCGGGATCTTTGCCGGTGTCTTTCGGCTCGTCGCCGGTGTCGGCGGGATCTTTACCGGTGTCTTTCGGCTCGTCGCCCGGGTCGGGAGCACCGGTGTCGGGAGCGCCGGTGTCATCTGCGCCGTCATCCGGCGACACCGTGACCGTCGAAGACTCATAACACCCCGCTGATAGCAGCAGCGTCCCCACCAACAGCAGAAACGCTTCTGACAAAAACCAACGTCGCTTCATCATTTTTCGCTCCTTTCGACCTGGAATTTGCAGGCCTACAAAAATTATGTGGCTTTATTGTAACCTAAGAACCGGGTTGGAAAAGGAATATTTCGCAAGAAACCGCCGCGAAAACCGCCGCCATAACCGGGACAACATGCGTTGTGGGAGAAATTACAGTCCGACGCGAATGAGGCTGCACACCTCGTCGACGGTGGGGAGGGCGCGGATGTCGGTTAGGGCCGCCTGCATGCGGGCCTCGCGCACCGCGTGGGTCATGATGATGAGCTCGGCGGCGGTGCCGTCACCCTCTTGCTGCTTCACCGAGCGGATGCTGACCTCGTGCTGTCCGAAGGCCTGGGCGATGGCCCCGAGCACTCCGGGGGCGTCGGCGACCTTGAGGCGCAGGTAGTAGCGGCTCTCGATGTCGCCCATGGGACGCATGCGGTGGGCGCTGCCGCCGAAACGCGACGCCATGCCGCTGCGCTGCAACGCCAGGGTGCGCACGATCTCGACCATGTCGCCCATGATGGCGGAGGCCGTGGGCAGCTCGCCGGCGCCGCGCCCGTAGAACATCGATTCGCCGACGTTTTCGCCCTCGACGAACACGGCGTTGAAGGCGTCGTTTACCGAGGCCAGCGGGTGGCGCGTGGGGATCATCACCGGGTGCACGCGCAGCTCTACGTCGTTGTCGCCGCGCTGTACGCCCACCGCCAAAATTTTGATGACGTAGCCGAACTCCTTGGCCACGGCGATGTCGCGCGCGGTGATGCTGCGGATGCCCTCGCGGAAGATCTCGTTGATGTCGAAGAAGGTGTCGAAGGCGATGGCGGCCAGCAGGCAGAGCTTGTAGGCGATGTCGTGGCCGTCCACGTCGGAGGAGGGATCGGCTTCGGCGTAGCCCAGGTCCTGCGCCTCTTTGAGCACGGCGCCAAAATCGACGCCGTCGTTGTGCATGCGGGTGAGGATGTAGTTGGTGGTGCCGTTGAGGATGCCGTAGATGCGCGCGAAGCGGTTGCCCGCCAGCGACGAGGTGAGCGCATGGATGATGGGGATGCCGCCGCCCACCGAGGCCTCGAAGCCCAGGTTGACGTTGTGTTCGTGGGCCAGGGCCAGCAGCTCGCGGCCGTGCTTGGCCATGAGCTCTTTGTTGGCGGTGATCACGTGCTTGCCGTTGCGCAGGGCCTCCTCGATGAACTGGCGCGCGGGCTGCACGCCGCCGATGACCTCCACCACGATGTGGATGTCGGGGTCGCGGCACACGCTGAGCGCGTCATCGGTGAGGGCAAAGCGCGACGCGTCGATGCCCTCGCGCGGGGTGGGATGTAGCTCTGCCACGGTTTTGAGCACGATGGGCCGTCCGGCGCGTTTTTCGAGGAGCGCGGCGTCCTTTTGCAAAATGCGCACGACGCCCGTGCCGATCGTGCCGTATCCGATAACCCCCACATTGACCGTTGTCATGTTTGTCTCCTGTGCTGGCAGGCAAGAGCGCCTGTTTGCGGCACTATAATAACGCGGCGGGCCTGAGGCAAGGGCCGCGCTGCCATGGGTGGCATGGCGGTGGTTTAGGGAATGATTTTGTTGATGGGGTACTCGATGATGCCCTCGGCGCCGGCGGCCTTGAGCTCGGGGATCAGGGTGCGCACGCGGCGCTCTTCGACGATGATCTCAACGGCGCGCCAGTTGGGGTCGGAGAGGTGCGACACCGTGGGGTTGTTGAGGGCGGGGATGGCCGCGAGGATGGCATCGAGAGCGTTTGCGGCGCAGTTCCACTTGAGGCCGACGTAGTGCTGGGCGGCGATGGCCCCCTTGAGCAGCATGGCGATGCGGTTGATCTTCTCGACCTTCCACGGGTCTTGCATGGAGGCCTTGTTGGCGATGAGGCGCGTGGTGGACTCCTGCAGCTCGTCGAGGATTTTGAGGTTGTTGGCGCGCAGGGACGAGCCGGTTTCGGTGATCTCGACGATGGCGTCGGCGAGCTTGGGCGGCTTCACCTCGGTGGCGCCCCAGGAGAACTCGACCTTGGCCGACACGCCGTGCTGGGCGAGATAGGCGCGGGTGATGTTGACCACCTCGGTGGCGATGGTTTTGCCCTCGAGGTCTTTGGGGCCCTTGATGTCGGAGTCGTTGGGCACGGCGAGCACCCAGCGCACCTTGCCGTAGCTGACCTTGGCGTATTCGAGCTCGGCCACTTCGTGCACGTCGGAGCCGTTCTCCACCACCCAGTCTTGGCCGGTGAGGCCGAAGTCGAGCACGCCGTTTTCCACGTAGCGCGACATCTCCTGCGCGCGGATGAGCATGCACTCGATTTCTGGGTCGTCGATGGACGGGTAGTAGGAGCGCGAGCGGAAGGTGATGTTGTAACCGGCCCGCTTGAAGAGCGCCGCCGTGCTGTCTTGCAGGGAACCTTTGGGGATGCCGAGTTTAATGATGCGGGACATGGGGGACCTCACTTCTTTTGATAGACTTGCGCCGGATCGAAGACGCGCTCTTGGGTGATTTGCAGCTCGCCGTCTTTGTAGATGCGATAAAAGCAGGACGGGAAGCCCTCGTGACACGCGGCGCCGCCCACCTGTTCGACCAGGAGCAGCACCGTATCCTCGTCGCAGTCGACGTGAATTTCTTTGACGATTTGGAAGTTGCCCGACTGCTCGCCCTTGATCCAGGATTTTTGGCGCGACCGCGAGTAAAACGCCGCCTTGCCGGAGCTGAGGGTGGTTTGCCAAGCGGCCTCGTCCATGAAGGCGAGCATGAGCACTTGGCGGGTCTTGTGGTCTTGGACAATGGCCGGAACCAGGCCGTCGAGTTTGTCGAATCTGAGGTTCATGGGGACACCTATTGTTGGGATGAAGACGTGCGCGAACCGTGCGCGCGACGCGGGTTATTGGGGGCCAGCGGAATCGGGCTCAATGCTCAGGAGTTCGACTTCGAAGATCAGCACGGCGTTGGCGCCGATTTGGCGGCCTGCGCCCCGGGTGCCGTAGCCGAGCTCGGAGGGGATGTAGAGCTTCCACTTGGCGCCGACGGGCATGAGCTGCAGGGCCTCGGTCCAGCCCGCGACCACGCGGTCGATGTTGAAGGTGGAGGGCTCGCCGCGCTTGACGGAGGAGTCGAACTCGGTGCCGTCGATGAGGGTGCCGACGTAGTGCACTTTGACTTTGTCTTTGAGGGTGGGTTTGGGGCCATCCGCCGCGGTGATGACTTCGTATTGCAGGCCGCTCTCGGTGGTGGTCACGCCCTCGCGCGCCTTGTTTTTGGCCAAAAATTGCTCGCCCTCGGTTTTGTTTTTCTCGGCGAGTTCTTCGCGCTCCTTGCGGCGCTGGTCCATCATTTGGCGCATGTGCTCGCGCTTGATCTCGGCCTGATCTTCGTCGCTGACCAGGAGGTCTTCGGCTTCGTTCATGCCGTCCAGCAAGCCCTTCTGGAAAATTTCGCTTTGGTAGACCATTCCCCCGCGCTTGATGCTGCGGCCGACGTCGAGGCCCTGCACGTAGTTGAGCTTGTCGTTGGGGGTTTTTAGGGAATCTTTGGTGATCTCAGCGGGCGCCGAAGCGGATTGTTTCTCGGCGGGTTGGGCCGCGGGTTGACAGCCGGCGAGCGCCGCGAGAGAGAACGCCATTGTTAGGCATAACACTTGGATTTTGTTCATGATAATTCCTCCCAAAAGGCCCGAGAGAGGGCCGGTTCAGTCGCGCGAAGGTTTCCACAGTGCGCTGGTTCCGTCAATGCCTTTTGCGGCCCTATTGCGGCGCCAAAACGCCAAAAACAGCCGAGAAAGCCAGGGCGAACGCGCCGGGATTTGTCACTGGTTGCGCTGGTAGGAGTAATTGGAGATGCCCAGCCTTTTGTAGCTGTCCTTGAGGGCTTTTTCGTTGTCGGAGATCACCAGCAGCTTGTCGCCGATGGCGAGCTCGGTTTGTCCGGTGGGCACAAAGAACTTTTCGTCTCGCTTGATCATGACCACCAGGGTTTTGTCCGGCAGCGGCAGCTCCATCAAGTTTTTGCCGTGGGTCAGCGTTTCGTCGGAGATCAAAATCTCGGTCATCACCGATTTGATGTCTTCGGCAAACTCGACATCAAAGTCCTCGAAGCTACGGTATTTTTTGGGCTTTTTCGCCAGCCCCAGCCACCTGGCCACGATGGGCAGCGATGTGCCCTGCAACACCAGCGAGACAATGGTGATGATAAACACGATGTTGAACACCACCCGCGCCCCGGGCACGCCCGCCGCCAGCGGCAAGATGGCGAAGATAATCGGCACCGCGCCGCGCAGCCCCACCCACGAGATGTACACCCGGTCGCGCAGCGCGATGTTGCGAAAGGGCACCAGGCACAAAAAGACCGTCAGCGGCCGAGCGACGAACACCATGAAGAGCGCGATGATGATGCCCGGCACCAGCACCGGCACCAGCTCGCTGGGGTTGACCAGGAGCCCCAGCGTTAAGAAGAGCAAAATTTGGCTCATCCAGGCGAAGCCGTCCATGAAGCTCATGGAGGTGCGCTTGTGGGCAAATTTGGCGTTTCCGATGACCAAGCCCGCGATGTACACGGCGAGGTAGCCGTTGCCCTTTAAGTAATACGTTAGCGCAAAAATGAAGATGCCCAGGATGAGCAGCAGCACGGGGTAGAGCGCGACGTTGTCCATGCGGATGTGGTTGATGATGATCACCGCGAGGCGGCCCAGCAGGTAGCCCAGCAGCGTGCCGACGACCAACTGCACCAAGATAACGCCCCCCACCACCCACGGGTTGGGGTGGCCCCCGGACTGGATGATGCTGATGAACGTGATGGTGAGCATGTAGGCCATCGGGTCGTTGCTGCCGCTCTCCAGCTCGAGCAGTGGGCGCAGGTTGTTTTTGAGGCTGAGCCCCTTGGAGCGGAGGATGCCGAAGACCGACGCCGAGTCCGTGGAGGACACCGTGGAGGCCAACAGCATGGCGGTGAGGAAGCCGATGCCCAGGGCCGCGCAGATTTGGTCGGCCAGCCACCAGGTGAAGAACCCGGTGATGAGGGCGGTCAGGAGCACGCCCAGGGTGGCCAAGACAACCCCGGGGCCGATGACGGGCTTGACCTCGGTGAACTTGGTGTCCAGCCCGCCCGAGAAGAGGATCATGACCAGCGACAGGGTGCCGATGGCTTGCGCGACCTGTATGTTTTCGAATTTCAGGCCAAAGCCGTCGCCGCCGAAGGCCATGCCCACCAGCAAGAACAGCAACAAAACCGGGACGCCAAACCGGTGCCCCGCCTTGCCGACCAGCATGCTGACAAAGAATAGAAAGGACCCAATTAGGAAAATGAATTCGGTGGAAACGTCGATGTTCATGGTGTTGATGCGGTTTTAAATAGAAGCCTTACCGCCAAGCGACAAGGCAATTTTCAATGAGTGCATAATTCCGCCCGCCTTATAGTGCGCTTTCTCGATATCTTCAATCACAAGCGTCTTTGGCGACGCGCGGCTGCGGGGGGCGCAGTTGGTGCATGAGGGCGGAGATTTCGCCGGGGCTCACCGCGTCGGGCACCCACGCCAACGAGGGGTGGATGCCTTTTAAGTGTATCCATCGCTTGGGCTCCCGCGAGAAGTCGTAGGACAAAATCACCGGGACGTGCCCAAAGCCCGCGCGCCGCAAGCCCTCGAGGATGAAGAGCCCCTGGTTGTTTTGCAGAAACCGCAGCGCCCGCAGGGAGTCGCCGTTGTGCTCGCGGGTGGCCGCGTCGAGATCGCCCATGAGGTCGGCGGTGGGGATGCGATCGAAGCGCATGTCGAGGTAGAGGATGTCGATGGGCTCGCGGGACAAGCGCGCGATGGCTTCGTCTCCGCTGTGGGCCTGGAGGTAGTGCGGTCCGATGACGAAGCGCCGCAGGTTTTCGAGGTACTCGTCGCCGTCTTCGACGATGAGCACGCGCAGGGATGAGGGCTCGCTCACGTCACGCACCTCCCTTGCCCGGCGCGCTCTCGTCGGCCCGCGGCAACTTGACGATGACGGCCTTGGACCACGCGCCCTCCCCGGGGCGGACGTCGAGGGTGCCGTCGTAGCGGGTGACCAGGTCGGCGGTCAGGCCCAGCCCCTCTTCGATGTAACGACCGCGCAGCATCTCGGTGGTGAGGGATTGCGCCGCTTGATCCCACACTTGGAACACCACCCGCTCGATGCCGGTCACCATGTCGACCTCGGTGTCCCAGGAGAGGCCGATGGCCACGGGCTTAGCCCCCTCCCCTGCCGACGCCAGGGTGGATTGCACGGCGTTGCGGATGAGGTTGGTGAGGATGTCTTCGAAGGAGGTGCGCGGCACCGAGATGGCCAGGGGCTCCCCGTCGGGCATCTCGAGGTGGAGCGGCGCGAAGGACACCGGGGCAAAGGCGGGCTCGCGGATGCAGCGCTCGTAGATGTCGGTGAGCAGGCGCGCGGTGATGTCGAGGTGGCGCAGCTTGTCGAGCAGGGAGCACACGGCGGCGTAGCCGTGCAGGTTGAGCAGGTCGGCGGCCCGGCGCAGTTTGGCGAGGAGCCGGCGGCGGCCCGCTGACGAGAGCTGTGCGTAGCGCGAGAGCTGCGGGCGGGTTTGTCCCACGAGGTGCATGCCGCGCATCAGGGGTGCCAACGCAGCATCCTTGCGCGCCAGGGCCAGGCGACAGCGGTGGGCGTGGCCAATTTTTTCGAGTTCGTCCACATAGCGCTGCAAACGCGACGCCACGGCGTTTTCTTCCCCGGTGCCGAAAAAGCTCTCCTCGAAGCGCGCCAGGCGCAGGGCGACGTCTTCGCCGTCTCGCATGGCGGTCACCAGGCCCGAGAGCATCATCGTGTTGTGCTTGAGCACCTCGTGGCGCACCGCCGAGAGGATGCGCTGCACGTGGACACCGGCCTCCGGGTGCTTGGCGATGAGGCGGCGCAGATCACTGCCCCCTAAGCGGCGCACCAGGACGGCGATCAAGAGCGCCAGCGCGAGCCCGAAGGCGATGCCGTACGCGATGACGATGGCGCGCATGCGGGTGCGCACCTGCTGCAGGAGGGCCGTGGCTTCCTCTTCGAACACCGCCGCGGCGTTGCTGGTCAAGAACTGCCCCAAGCGCGTCTTGGCGGCGCGCAACGCAGACCACGATCGGATGTCGCCCGGCGAGAAGGCGCGCTCGACGACCGGCATGGCGTCCAGGCTGGCGATCAAAAACGTGGCCACGGCGTCCCCGAGCGCCTCGGCGCGGAGGAAGTGGTGGCGCGCGGCGTCCGGGTCGTTCAGCTCGGCCAGGGCCTGACCGAGTTGCTGGTGCACCAGGGGCTGGGTTTCGTCTTGCTGCAGCGAGCGCCGCAAAATTGTAACGGCGGCGTCGGGACGCGCAGCGGCCAACATAATGCGCGCCTCCAGGTTGAGCACCGCGGTGTCGCGCAAGGCGGGATCGATGCGGGCGAGGACCGCCATGGCCTGGTCGAGGTTGCCGTGCTTGACGTGCAGCCGCGCCGCCCGCAACGCGCCGGAGAGTTCGGCGGGGATGGCGGGGTTTTCCGCTTCGAGGTGCGGGGCGGAACCGCGGGCATCCGTGGGCACCAGGGGATCGATGCTGCGCTTTAGGGCCAGGGCTTTCTCGCGCTTGCCCGCGTCGCCGGACACCCGCGCCAGGTAGGCCTCAACGTGCTCGAGGGCGCCGATCAAGTCGCCGGAGGCCCGCATGGCCTGGGCCAGTTGCAGGTGCAGATCTGTCCACTGGGGGCGCAGGTCGAGGGCCCGCGAAAGAAAGATCACGGCGTTGGTGGAGCGCAGGCGCATGCCCTTGTAGAGCTTGCCGAGGCGCGCCAGAAACTCCGGGTTGTCCGGCTCGAAGGACAGGGCCCGCAGGTAGGCGAGCTCGGCCTGTTCGGGGTGGCCCGTCCGCGCGTGCAGATCGCCGAGATCGGCGTGGGCCGCAGCGAAGGCCGGCGACACGGACAGGGCGTCCTGCAGCAAGCGCATGGCGGTCTCTACATCGTTGCGGCGCAGGGACTCTCGGGCCTGGGCCGCGCGCTTTTGCGCCTTGTCGGGGATGACCGCCGCCCCGGAGGTCCAGCCGAATTGCAGGTTTTGTTGCTCGAGCTCGATGTCCCATATTTTTTGCGCGGCCTCGCGACCCGGCGCCTCGCCCACCACCTGGCGATACCAAAACAGGGCGTCGTCGATGCGGCCGAGCTGCTGGTAGAAGTCGCCCAGCTCGAGGCGCAGCTTGTCGTTGGGCTTCTTGAGGCGCAGGTAGGCCCGGTAATGGCGTTCGGCCTCGGGGTAGTCGGCCAAGCGCACGGACACCCGCGCCTGACGGATGATGATGCGCGCCAGGTTGCCCATGCGCGCGCGGGCTTGTTTGAGCAGGGCCTCGGCCTCGGCGAGCGGGGCGGGTTCGCGGGGGTAGCGCTCGACCAGCAAGTCGGCCAGGTTGAGGTACACCGCGCCGCGCTCCGGATCGAGCTGCAGGGCCTCGCGGTAATGGGCCTCGGCCTCGTCCATGTCGCCGAGCAAGAAGTAGATGTGCCCCAGGTTGTTGGTGAACTCCGGGTTTTCGGGCCACAGGGCGTGGGCCTCTTTGTACAGGGCCAGGGCCCGGGGATAGCGGCGCGCGTCCATGTTTTTTTTCGCCTCGGCGTTGCGCTGGGCGGCCAGGCGCTGCACCGACGCGATGATGGCCTGGGGGTCCACCGGCGGCGCATCGGGAGAGGCCGGGGTTTCGATTAACGGCACCCCGTATTCGGAGAGCAGGGTCTCGATGTCGATGGACGCGATGTCGTCGGTGTCGATGTCGATGTCGACGGGGGGCGCGACGGACTGGGTCTGGTCGTCGTCGGTGTCGTCGGCGTCGGCGTCGGCGTCGGCGTGGGAGAGCTCATCGTCGGTGTCCGCGGTGTCGGCGGCGGTGTCGGGGTGAAAGACCGTGGGCTGCGGGGGCGCATCGGCGGCGAGAGGGAGGGGCGCCAGGGCCAGCCAGAGGGCGGCGATGCCACAGCTAACGCGCATCAGCGGTCGAAGTCGCGGACCTTGAGGCCCAACTGGTTGAAGCGCAGGCGCACCGCCCGGGCCTTGGTTTCGTCGCCCAAGAGGACGCGGGCCATCTGCGCAAAGTCGCGGTGACAGCGCTGGTATAGCGCGGTGAAGTACTGGCGCTCCACGTGCTTGGCCACGCCGTTGAGGGTGTCGGCGCGCGCGATGTGCACCATCACCTGGTCGCGGTGCGAGCCGTCGGTGTCGGGGCCGGGAGCGGGGTCGGTGCCAGTGCCGGACTCGGGAGCGGCGTCGGGAGCGGCGTCGGGAGCGAGGGACAACTGGGTGGCGCGCAGCAATTCGCCGATGAGTCCCGGGTCGACCTGCAGTTGGGGCGACGTAATGCGCACCCCTTGCCGGATGGCGTCCACGGCGCCCACCAGGGTGAAGACCGCGATGTTGTGCATGAGGGTCTCGAGCTCGCGGATGTTGCCCGGCCACGAATGGGCGTGCATGGCGCGCCAGGCGGGCTCGGGGATCGTCAGCGAGATGCCGGTGTCGCTGTCGCGGTGCGGCGTCGTGCGGCCGATGTCCAGGGCGATGGGCATCCCCGCGGCCATGCCCAGGCCTCGCGCCACTTCATCGCGCAGGGCGGCCACATCGGGGTCGGCCACGGTGCGCGCGACGAAGCGCTCCGCCAAAAAGCGCAGGTCACTCGGGCGCTGGCGCAGCGGCGGGATGTGGATGCGCGTGGCGGGGGAGAGGCGCATGTAGAGGTCGGAGCGGAAGCGGCCCTGTGCCACCTCGCTGTGGAGCAGGCGGTTGCTGGCGACGATGACTTTGACATCGACGGCCACTTCGCGGTGGGCCCCCACCGGTCGGATGCGCTGCTCCTGCAGCACGAAGAGCAGTTGCTTTTGCACGTCGAGGGGCGCGTTTTGGATTTCGTCGATGAGCAGCGTGCCCTTGTGCGCCACTTCGAAGACGCCCTTGCGGGTCTCGATGGCGCCGGTGTAGGCCCCCTTCACCGCGCCGAACAGGTGCGCGGGGATGAGGTCGGTGGGGATGGTGGAGAGGTCGAGCACGACAAAGGCGCCGCTGCGACCGCTGTGGACGTGGATGAACTTTTCGGCGAGCCAGGACTTGCCGGTGCCGGTTTCGCCCTCGAGGATGACCGGCATGCGGCCGCGGGCCAGCACCTGCATGCGGCGTCGCAGGGTGCGCATGGCCGGATCGGCGCCCCACAGGATGTGCGCCTCCTCCGCCACTTGTCCGGCGTCGCTGAGGGCCGCGTGGATGCGGATGCGCAGGGTGTCGAGGTCGTTGGTGCCCAGCACGTAGGTCATGGATTGGCCCGCCAGGGAAAAAGAGGCGTCCGCCAGGGCGACGTCCTCGCGGGAGGTGAGGAGCACCACGGGCAGGTGGGGGAAGCGCGCGCGGATTTCGCGGAGGATGGCCACCCCTTGGAAGCGGCGCGTGCGCCGGGGGCTCGCCCCGTCGGCCAGGGGATACAGGCGCGTCTCGGGGACGTCGAAGTGCATGTCCAGGAGCACGGCATCGACGGCGTCGCTGTGCTGCGTGAGATACGCGATGGCGGCGGGGCCGTCTCCGATGGCGCGGCGCGGGGCGTCGGAGTGGGGCTGAATGAGGGCTATCTCTGGGATGTGGCGCTGGATGACCTCGGCGTAGTGATCTCCGTCGTCGATGAGCAGCACCTGGGGGGCGCGGCGGGTCATGGGGCCCACTCCGCGATGAGTTGTTGGAGGTGCGTCGTCACGGCGCCCAGGGTGTCGAGCAGGGTTTGGCGCGGGGGCATGGGCCGGGATTCATTGAGGACTTCGCGCAGTTGCCAGGCCGCCGCCACGCTCTGCGACAGGGCGTCGAAGCGCGGGTGCGACACCAGGGCGGGGGGCGCGCTGTCCAAGAAGTTTTGCCAGAGCTGCCAGGCGGTGCGGGTGTCCGTGCCCCGGCGGCGGGTCTCGAGCAGGGCCTGGTGCAAAGCGGCGCGCAGGTCGCTAGCGGATGCGTCGGCGGGCAGCATGGCCACGGGCATGCGCAGGTACTTGGCCAGGTCGTGCTGCAGGTCGAGCAGCCCTTCGAGGACGTCGTCGGCAGCGCTGGTGTGTGGCGGCATCATGGTTTCACCCTACCCAAAGCGCGCGGCGGACAAAACCCATTTAGCGATGTGGGGTATTATTTGACGTCGAGGACTTCGATGGGGGGCATGGGCTTGCCCTCCAGGTACTCGAGGCTGGCGCCGCCGCCGGTGGAGACGTGGGTCATGCGGTCGGCGAAGCCCATTTGCTCGACGGCTGTGGCGGAGTCGCCGCCCCCGATGACGGATACCGCGCCCTTGTCGGTGGCCGCCGCGATGGACTCGGCAACGGTGCGGGTGCCCGCCGCGTAGTCCGCTGCTTCGAAGACGCCCATGGGGCCGTTCCAGACCACGGTGCCGGCGCGTTGGATTTCGTCCGTGAAGGCGGCGATGGTTTGGGGGCCGATGTCGAGGGCCATGAAGCCCGCCGGGATGTCGACGCCGTCGGTGGTGCGGGGGGCGTTGCCGGTGAGGGATTTGAAGTCGAAGCTGTCGGTGCACAGGTGGTCGACGGGCAGCATGATTTTGCCCTGGGCGCCCGCCAGGAGTTTTTTCATCTCTTCGACTTGGTCTTCTTCGACGCGGCTGCCGCCCACGTCAGCGCCTTGGGCCTTGAGCAGGGTGTAGGCCATGGCGCCGCCGATGATGATGCGGTCGACCTTGTCGAGCAGCGCGGAGATGAGCTTGATTTTGTCGGAGACCTTGGCGCCGCCCAGGATGGCGACGAAGGGGCGCTTGGGTTCGGCCACGGCCTCGGCCAGGTAGCGGATTTCTTTCTCGACCAGGAAGCCCGCCACTGCGGCGCCGCCGCGGGCCTGGATGGCCTGGGGCACGCTGAACATGGAGACGTGCTTGCGGTGGCAGGTGCCGAAGGCGTCGTTGACGTAGGTGTCGCCTAGGCGGCTGAGCTTGGCGGTGAAGGCGTCGATGGCGGCAGCTTGCTCGGCGGTGGGCTGCTTGTCGGGGTTTTTCTTCGCCTTGTCGATGAGGGTCTCGCTGGCGTTGAAGCGGACGTTTTCGAGCAGGAGCACGTCGCCGGGTTTCATGGATTGCACCGTGGCGAGGTCGGCGTCGCTGCCCACCTCTTTGTCGCCCACCAGCACGGGCTGGCCCAGGAGTTCGCTCAAACGGGCGGCGGCCGGGGCGTTGGAGAAGTCGGCTTCGAATCCCTGGCCGGAGGGGCGTCCGCAGTGGCTCATGAGCACGACCTTGGCGCCGTCGGAGATGGCCTTTTGGATGGTGGGCAGGGCCGCGGTGATGCGCTTGTCGTTGGTGACCGCGCCGTCTTTCAGCGGCACGTTGAAGTCGACCCGGATCAAGACGGTTTTTCCCTGGAGTTGCATATCGGCGATTGATTTCGTGGCCATGTTGTCCTCTTTTTTCGTGGTTGCGCCCAAGGGCGGCCGATGACGGCTCGTTTGCAAAGCGCGTGAAATTTATGCGAAAGCCCCGCCAAGTGCAAGCCCGCCAGGCGAAAGAAAATGACAAAGAAAATAACTCGGAGCGACTGAAACAGGTTTGTTGGGTGCGGGGAATTGAATGTGATACAATGACACCTTCAATGCCGCGAAGTGGGGTCTGCGGCGGTCTTTGACAAGGGGCGTTTTCTCTGGCCAGGAACGGGGACGAGGGTACCCGCAAGGGGCGAGGGCGACTACACCGGATGTTTCACGGCATTTGGATGCATAAAAATCCCGCAAGGGACGAGGGCAGACACGGGACAAGGGTACCCGCAAGGGGCGAGGGCGACCGCAAGGGGCACCCCGACACCGGGGGGTTGCACGGCATTTGGATGCATAAAAAACCCGCAAGGGGCACCCCTACACCGGATATTTCACGGCATAAAAATCCCGCCTGGGGCGCAGTTCGATGCGAGGGAGAAAACAGGTGCGCACGACGTTGCGCAGGTTAACCCCTTGAAATCATTGTACATTATTTTACGTTTTTGAAATTCGGCCAAAAACTGTCCCGTCGCGAGACAGATATTGTCCCGTTTTGGGGCGGCGAAAACGGGGCGATCAGAGTGATTTGGGACGGGTTCGGGACGGCGAAAAGGGCGGTTGGCAAGGTCGCCCAATGGCGTATATTGACGCGGCAAACCCGTAGAACGAGGGGATATCCCATGAAATCACACTTGCTGTTGCCCGCGTTGCTGTTGCTCGTCGCCTGTGCCCTGGTCGCCGCCTGCCGGGAGACCCCTGCCCCGCCCGCTGCCGAGCTCAGCGCGGTCATCGCCGCCCCCAAGGACATCCAGGCGCTCATCGACGCGGCCTACGCCTTGAAACAAGACGGCGCCAACGGTCCGGCGCTCGCCAAACTCGAAGCCGCCTGCGACGCCCTGCGCGCCCGAAACATGGGCCGCTCCACGCCCTTCGCCTCGTGCCTGGACGACCGGGCCTCGGTGCTGCTGCGCCTCGGCCGCACCGACGAGGCCGCCACACTCTTTCGCCAGGCCGCCGCCATTGCCGCGCCCGACCCCAAGGCCCAGGGACTGCTCGCGGGCATCCAAGAGCGCGAGGCCCTGCTGAAAAGCCTCACGCGCCTGCGCCGCACCTGCGCCGAACCCGAGACGCCCCCAGAGGACGCCGCCCTGCCCTACTTCCCCGATGTCACCGCCATGCAGGAGGCCCTGCGCCAACTCACCCCGATGGTCGCGCCCTGCGGCAGCCCCAAGCGCATCGAGCCCATCCAGATGCGCCTGTACATCACCGGCGACGGCCAGCTCCTGCGCGCCCAGGCCAAAGACCAGTTTGCCGGCACCCGCACCGAAAGCTGCGTGGTCGACCGCCTGCAGGCCAACGTTCACAAGGCCCCGCTGCCGCGCTTTCGCGCCTGCTTCCGCGGCTTTGCCGTGCCCTTCATGATCGGGCCGCACCCGGAAAAAACCAGTGCGCCCGGTGCCACCCCCGGCGACATCCCGGAGCCGCCGAAAGACGCCCCGGAATCCCCGGAGGACGCCCCGGAATCCCCGCAGGACGCCCCGCAATCCCCGGAGGACGCCCCGGAATCCCCGCAGGACGCGGCCGAAGCGACACCCGCTGTCCCGCTGCAAAACCGCGAAAAAGGCACGCCGCCCGACGCCGAGGGCATGCGCCGGGGCGCCCAACTCCTCCTCGACGCCTTTCGCAACAACACCCCGGATGTGGCCCTGCCCTTCTTCTTTCCCGCCGGGGAATTCGACGCGCTCAAAGACCTCATCTCGCCGGCCCGCTACCACAAGAAGCTCGTCCAGTGGTACCGCGAGGACATCGAAGCCGAAGGGGCGCGCTTTCGCGGCCGCAACTGGCAGGTCTCCGAGGTGGCGCTGGGGCGCTGCCGCTGGAAAGAACCCGGCACCGAGGCCAACAAGCTGCCCTACTGGTCGTGCATCGGCAGCCGCGTCACCGCCACAGACGGCGACGACACCCGCCGCTTTGAGATCCGCGTGCTCATCAATTGGGGCGACGACTGGTACGTCACCCACCTAGGCCCCATCCGCAAAGACTGAGCCCTTGCGCGACGCGGGCTTTTCGGGTTTGATTTCCCCGTTATGAAAAACGGCATCCAAAGCGGCATCAAAACCAACACACCGGGCCTCAAGGGCGCCATCCACCGCTGGATGGCCAACCGGCTCGAGTTCATCCTCTCCATTCCCGGCGGCCGCCTCTACCGGCGCCACGTCCGCGCCTGCCAACGCGTCGAGGCCGAGCAGCTCCGCGTGCTGCGCGAAATCCTCGCCTGGTCGCGGGACACCGAGGTGGGCCGGCAGTTCGGTTTTGCCGACATCCGCACCCACGCCGACTACTGCCAGCGCGTGCCCGTAATGGACTACGAGCAGCACCGCCCGTGGATCGAGCGCCACGCCAAGGGCGAAGAAGGCGTGCTCTTTCCCGGCCGCCCCATGGTGTTTACGCGCACCAGCGGCACCACCGCCAAGCCCAAGCTCATCCCCATCACCCAGTTCAACTTCGACCGCACCATCCGCAACCGGGGCAAGCTGTGGCTCCACAGCCTGTCGCGCCACTTTCCGGGCATCTACGCCGGCAAGGACTTCACGCTGGTCTCCCCGGCCTTCGACGGCGAGACCGAGGGCGGCATCCCCTTTGGCTCGCTGTCGGGCATCATCTACCAAAACATCCCCGCGTTCATGAAGCTCGTCCACACCATCCCCTACGAGGTGCTGTGCATCCCGGACTACGACGCCAAGGCCTACGCCCTGCTGCGCTTCGGCGTGCCCAGCCACGTCACCTGCATCCTGACGGGCAATCCGGGCACCCTGCTCAACCTGGCCCAAAAAGGCGACCTCTGGAAGGACACCCTCATCGAAGACATCCGCGCGGGCACCCTGTCGCGCGACTTCGCCTTCACCGACGCGCTGCGCGCCACGCTGGAGGCCATGCTCGAACCCGCTCCGGAGCGCGCCGACGAGCTCGCGGCCATCGCCCAGTCCCAGCCCCGCTTTCGCCCGGCGGACTACTGGCCCGACCTGCGCCTGGTCCACACCTGGACCAACGGCAACTGCGCCCTGGTCATCCCCAAGCTGCGCGATTGGTTTCGCGACGAGACCCCCATCCTCGACTTCGGCTACATCGCCTCGGAGATCAACGCCTCCGACGTCATTGAGCCGGGCTCCAACGGCTCGCATCTCTCGGTGCGCAGCGCCTTTTACGAGTTCAGCGCCTTCGAGGAGGACGACCAGCCCACGCGCTTTTACATGGCCCACGAGCTCGAGGTCGGCCGGCGCTACTTCATTTACGTCACCACCTACTCGGGGCTCTACCGCTACGACATGAACGACGTGGTGGAGGTGGTGGGGCACTTTCACCAAGCGCCCGTCCTCAAGTTTTTGTTCAAGGGCAAGGGCGTCACCAGCCTCCAGGGCGAGAAGCTCTCCGAGCACCAGCTCATCGAGGCCGTGGCCCAGGCCGCGCGCGACACGGGCATTGGTCACGACTTCTTCACCGCCGTGGCCGACCCCGAGTTACCGGGCTACACGCTGTACATCGAGCTTCACGGCGATCCCACCGACGCGCGCACCGCGCAGTTCGCCGCCGCGGTCGACAATGCCCTGTGCCAGGTCAATATCGAGTATGCGGCCAAGCGCGACTCGGAGCGGCTCGTGCCCGTTCGGGTGTTGCCCCTGCGCGAAAAGGCCTTTGACGCCTACCGGATTATGCGGCTCACCGAGGGGGCGTTTGAGGGGCAGCTCAAGTGGCTCCACCTCTCGATGGCCGACGACATGGCGCTCCGGCGCATGGAGGGGATTTTGCACCCCAGCGTCATCCCCAGCCCCCCAGCAACAGGCGAAGAAGCGTAACGCCGCGGGGCGACGCCCCCACCTGACAACCACAGCCATCATCGGACGCGGTCCCCACATCGCCGTCGTCACCGGGGGAATCCGTGCCATTGCCGGGGGAGTCCGTGTCGTCACCGGGGGAGTCCGGGCCGTCACCGGGGGAGTCCGGGCCGTCACCGGGGGAAT
>Ga0265293_10007257_pt1 | contig 17191 bp, 18 predicted proteins | sample Munlanlewell138R_FD_192505 | JGI IMG/M metagenome (GOLD analysis project Ga0265293, IMG submission 192505) | Leachate microbial communities from a municipal landfill in Southern Ontario, Canada - Leachate well 138R | ecosystem: Engineered > Solid waste > Landfill > Unclassified | place: Canada...
GTTTTTTATCTAAAATTGACCCATAAAGCGGTAAAATGATTAAAAGTTTAAAAGATCTGCTTGATAAGTTTAGTAGGTTTACAAATTCACTAGTTTATGATGGTGGAATTTGCAAGCGGCTCTTAAAATTAAAAAAAGAATTGCTAAGGCACTGGGTTATGATGTTTTATCAATTACGCAAAAAGGAATAAAAGTTAAAGATATTGATAGCGGTGAAGGTCAATTAGCTATGGATTATTCAAAGTATCAATTAGCTTTTAGAGGCGATTTTGCAATGAACCATATGGATTTATTAACAGGTTACATTGATATTTCAAAATTTGATGGTGTAATTAGTCCTGATTACAGAGTTTTTACTCTTGAAGATAATAATTGTATACCAGAATATTATCTTAGATTATTCCAAATGTGTTATCACGAAAAGATTTTCTATGCTTTTGGTCAAGGTGTTTCTCAACTTGGTAGATGGAGATTTCCAGCAGACAATTTTAATAACTTTTTTATTCCGATACCACCAAAAGACGAACAAATCAAAATAGTAGAATATATCGAAACTCAAACAATAAAAATCGATAAAGCCATAGAGCTGCAACAAAACTACATAGCTAAACTCAAAGAGTATAAAGCATCACTTATTGACAGTGTAGTTACTGGGAAAGTGAGGGTTGATTGTGACTAGTACATATACAACTCATTCTGGTACGACTGTAACATTTGATGTAGTTGTTGATGATATTTTACAAAATTTATCAAGTTCTGATATAGATCCTAATAATAAAGCACTTCTAAGTTTAGTTAATGATTATGAAGATGGAGAATGGAGAAGACAAAAATTTGAACATTTTATTTGGAATAACATTAAGGAAACTGCATTGTCTCAAACTGAAAAAGAGGCATTAATTGGAGATGAACAAACTATATTAACTAAATCTGCAAAAAATCTTAGACTTTTAGATGGTGAAGAAAGTGGTGGTGAAATTGGAGAAATACTACTTTATAGCATCATGAAAAAATATTACTCGGCACTTCCAGTAGTGCCTAAAATTTTTTATAAACAGAATAGGCAAGATTTTGCAAAAGGTGCAGATAGTATTCATATTACACTTAATAGCGATGGTACTTTTTCTCTTTGGCTTGGAGAGGCTAAGTTTTATAATAGCATTGATGATGCAAGATTGAATTCTATTGTAAGCTCTGTACGCAATATGTTTATAAAAGACAAGCTTAGAAAAGAGCTTAATATTGTAACTTCAACAAAAGATTTAGAACTATTTATAGAAGATAAAGAATTACTTGCAGACATTAAATATAAATTATCAGATGGCATCTCACTTGATGAGATTAAACAACAATTACATGTGCCAATACTCATACTTCATGAATGTGATATTACAAAAAACAATACTGATAGTTACGAAAATTATAAAAGAAAAATAAAAGAAGAGCATATTAAAAAAGCTGAAACATTTATGAGCAAGCAAGATAAAAAGTTTAAAGATGTTTACAACTATCATGAAATCAAATTTCATCTCATTTTATTTCCAGTTCCTGATAAGTCAATTCTAGTCGAAAGATTTCACAAAAAAGCAATATTTGAAAGAGATGAAGACTAATGGATATATTTGAAGAATGTAAAAAGATAAACAATAATATTGATCTTAATAATGAAGATACCGCTAGAAATGAATTGATTTTATTGCTAGACTATATGAAAAAGAATGACATACAATACACTCCAATTGTAAATCATTTAATCCGTAAAACAGGACTGTACCCATATATTGACATAGAATATGCAATCTTAGAAGATAGATTAATATATGATGTTTTCAAAGTTGATACTGGAGATGTTAAACCACTTACATTACATAGAGAACAATCTAATGTATTGAAAAAACTATTGGATGGCAAAAATTTAGCTATCAGTGCTCCAACAAGTTTTGGAAAAAGTTTTGTTATTGATTCGTATATATCGATTAAGAAACCTAATAATATTTTGATTATAGTTCCTACAATTGCTTTAACAGATGAAATAAGAAGAAGAGTTTACAAAAAATTCTCTCATGAATATAAAATCATAACTACAACAGATGTAGATTTATCAGATAAGAATATATTTATATTTCCACAAGAAAGAGCCATTGGATACATTGATATTATAGAACATTTAGATTTACTAGTTATTGATGAATTTTATAAAGCAAGTTTTGATTTTGATAAAGAAAGGTCTTCTGCTCTACAAAAGGTTATTCTCAAACTCGGTAAAAAATCAACACAAAAATATTATCTGGCTCCAAATATTGAAAAATTAAATGCCAACTTATTTACAGAAGGAATGGAATTTTTACCTATAAAATTCAATACGGTTTATTTATCTATACATGAAACATATCATAACATAACCAAAAGTAATAAAAATAGTAAACTTATCGAGCTATTACAGCAGCATAGATATGAAAAAACACTTATATATGCAGGAACTTATAGTGAGATAGATACAGTTTCAGAGTTGGTTAAAAATAGTGTTACAAAAATTGATTCGGACAGATTAAATCAATTTTCATTGTGGTTAGCAGAAAATTATGAAAAAAACTGGAGTTTAACGCATATTGTAAAAAAAGGAATGGGCATACACAATGGTAGATTGCATCGTTCATTAAGTCAAATACAAATTAAACTCTTTGAAGATGAAGATGGATTGAACAATATAGTTTCTACATCATCAATTATAGAGGGTATTAATACATCTGCACAAAATGTGATACTTTGGAAAAATAAAGATGGTAATCCTAAGTTAAATAGTTTTAAATATAAAAATGTTATTGGTCGTAGCGGAAGAATGTTTAAGCATTTTGTAGGAAATGTTTATTTATTAGATAAGCCACCAGTTGATGAAGAAACACAATTAACAATTGACTTTCCTGAAAATAGTATTCCTGATGTCGATGAGGAAGAATATAAACATGAACTAACAAAAGAACAAATAGCAAAAATTGTAGAACATAAAGAAAACATGTATGAAATATTAGGTAAAGATGTTTATAATAAATTACTTAAAGAAGATGTGTTTCAATCTAAACGAGAGTTAATAGAAAAGATTGCTCTTGATATGGTAGAACAATCAGCTTCTTGGAATGGGTTGGCACATTTAAATAGTACTTATGATAAATGGGATAATCCTTTATACAAAGTTATGAATTTAAAACTGATGAATTGGGATACTGGATATAAAAATTTTGTTGAGTTTATTAAAGTTTTATCTTTAAATTGGTCAAATAGTATTCCTGAACTTTTAGCTCCTCTTAGAAAACATAATGTTGATATTAAAATGTTTTTCCAACTTGAAAGAAATGTAAGCTTTAAACTATCAGCTTTGTTGTCAGATATAAATATTTTACAAAAAATCATCTTTAAGCACAAAAACATTGATATATCACCATTTATTTCAAAGTTGTCTCATGCTTTTTTACCATCAGTCGTTTATCAATTAGAAGAATATGGTTTACCAAGAATGTTATCAAAGAAAATTCACAAAGCAAATATTATTGACTTTACAGAGGACAAATTGAATATACATCTAATAATAGACAAATTTAATGAACTGGGTATCGACTATATCAAAGAGCAAGTTACTACATTTGACGAATTTGATTTATATATTTTGGACTATTTTTACGATGGTATATCTGAGCAAGCACAAAGGATAATATAAATGAGTGATATTCTAATCTACCAAAACGAAAACGGCAATATCAAAGTTGATGTGATATTTGAAGATGGCTCTCTTTGGCTCTCTCAAGCTCAAATATGCGAAGTGTTTGGTAAAGCAAAATCAACTATAAGTGAACATATCAAAGCGATATTTGAAGATGAAGAGTTGGTGAAAGATTCAGTTGTTCGGAATTACCGAACAACTGCCAGTGACGGTAAAAACTATGATGTTGAGCACAAAGTATAAAAGAACTTGAATAAGATATAAAGAGCTTACAATAAATGTATATTCTACTTTTAAGAATAAGCAAATAGTAAAAATGATATAATATTCACCTTAAGGGTGAAGAACAGGGATATAATTTGGAAGTTAGGTTTAAAACAAAAAAACTACAAAAGCAATATGAAAACCATAAAATTGCTGAAAAAACTTATGGTCAGCAGGTGGCTCGGAAGTATATTCAAAGAGTTTCTGTTTTAAAAAGTGCAAAGTCATTTGATGATCTGTATAAAATTCCACAGTTAAAATTTCACCCACTTACAGGAGATAGAGATGGAGAGTTTGCAATAACCCTTACAGGTTTTTACAGACTTATTGTAACGAATGATGGAGATGCGTTCGATATAGCAAAAATAGAGGAAGTGAGTAAGCATTATGGAGACTAATATTTATCAATCAGATTTAGCAATACATCCTGGTGAGTTCTTAGAAGAAACGATAGAGGAGCTAGGGATGAGTCAAGCTGAACTTGCAAATAGATTAGGAAGACCGCAACAAGCTATAAATGAGATAATCAAAGGAAAAAAAAGTATTACATCAACAACTGCTCTTGAGCTTGAAGATGTTCTAGGAGTTCCTTCTCATATTTGGATTGGGTTAGAGAGTGAGTATCAGATAGTACTAGCAAGACAAGAAGAGTTAAAACAGATGGAAGAGGAAAGTGTACTTGTAAAAAACTTTCCTTATGCAGATTTAGTAAAGCTTGGTTTTGTAAACGCCAGCAGAAAAGCTGTTGAAAAAGTAGATGAACTAAAAAGATTTTTTGGTGTTGCAAAATTGGCACAAATTTCTCATGTAAAAGTATATCAACCAGCATTTAGAGTTTCAAATCATGAAAATGTATCCCATGAAGCAATAGCCACTTGGATACAAGCTGCTAGGATAAAGGCAAAAGATATAGAGACTCAAAATTTTGATAAGAAAAAACTCAAGGGGAGTTTATCTGAATTGAAATCTTTGATGAATTTAGATGATGTAAACGAAGCTATCAAAGAGACAAAAAATATTTTAGGTGCTTGTGGAGTAGCACTTGTGTTACTCCCACATTTTAAAAATACAAAAGTACATGGTGCTACATTTTGGCTAGATAGTGATAAAGCAGTCATAGCTATGACACTTAGAGGTGGCTTTAGTGATATGTTTTGGTTTAGTTTTTTTCATGAAGTAGGACATATTTTACTTCATCCAAAAAGAGAAGTATTTTTAGAAGATGGATGTGATGATCCAAAATTACAAAAACAAGAAGATGAAGCAGATAAATTTGCTAGTGATTTATTAATGGATATTAGGGATTTTGAACAGTTTGTATCGTTAGGCAACTTTTCACAAAACAGTATAATTGCTTTTGCTAAAAAACAAGGTGTTAAAACTTCGATAGTTGTTGGTCGTTTAATGCATAATGAGATTATCAAATTTAATGACTTTAAATTATCTCCACTGCGAGATAGATACAAATGGAAGTAATATCATGGTTTCACAAACAAACGAACAAGCACTAGAAAGCAGTATAGAAAAGTATCTAACGGGTACTTGTCAAGAAGAACTTAAAGCAGGTGTAAGTGAACCAACACCCACTTATGGTACTCATAATAAGTTTTACATAGGTCATAACAGTGACTTTAACAAAGAGTATGCGATAGATGAAAAGAGGTTTTGGGATTTTTTAGAATCAACTCAAGCAAAAGAGCTAGAAAAACTAAAAAGAGATTCTAACTATAAGCTCAAAGTGATACAACGCCTTGATAAGATGATACAAAAGTATGGAATACTAAAACTTCTTAAAAAAGGTCTTGATGTAGAAGATGCTCATTTTACCCTTTTTTATGTTGCTCCTTTATCTTCAAGTGGACAAGAGATAAAAAAACGATTCGCATCCAATCAATTTAGTGTAACAAGATAAGTAACTCACTCTACAACCAATCCTTTACTTGAGATGGATATGGTTATATTTATAAATGGTTTGCCTATCATCACAATGGAGCTAAAAAACCCTTGGACAGGTCAAAACGCTAGGTTTCACGGGATAAAGCAGTATAAAGAAGATCGTGATCCAAAAGAGCCACTTTTAAACTTTGCAAGATGTATCGTTCACTTTGCTATAGATACTGATGAAGCATATATGACAACTAAACTTGATGGTGCTAAAACTTTCTTTTTACCATTTAACAAAGGAAACAACCACGGAGCAGGAAATCCAGTCAATCCAAACGGACATAAAACAGCTTATATATGGGAAGAAATATTTACAAAACACTCACTTGCTAACATCATCCAACACTTTGTAAGACTTGATGGAAAAGAGAGTGATAAATTAAACTCAAGAACGCTTTATTTTCCTAGGTACCATCAGCTTGATGTTGTTAGAAAACTTATAGGTGATGTGGCAGAAAATGGAGTGGGTAAAACCTATCTTATTCAACACAGTGCAGGAAGCGGAAAATCAAACTCTATCACATGGAGTGCTTATCAGCTTATAGAAGCGTATTATAAAGATGAAGAAACACCGCTTTTTAATAGCGTCATAGTCGTAACCGATAGAAAGATACTTGATAAGCAACTAAGAGAGAATATAAAAAGCTTTAGCGAGATAAAAAACATAGTAGCCCCTGCTTATAGCTCTAGTGAATTAAAAACAAGTCTTGAAAATGGTAAGAAAATCATCATCACTACTATACAAAAGTTTCCATTTATTGTAGATGGGATAAGTGATCTTAGTGACAAGAGATTTGCAGTAATCATCGATGAAGCACATTCAAGTCAAAGTGGCTCAGCCCATGGAAAGATGAATGAAGCAATGGGCAAAAAAGAGTATGATGAAGAACTCGATGCTCAAGATATAGTTCTTGAGATAATGAGAAGTAGAAAGATGAAAGGCAATGCTTCCTATTTGGCTTTTACTGCAACGCCTAAAAATACTACACTTGAAAAGTTTGGTACAAAACAAGAGGACGGCAGCTTTATACCTTTTCATCTATACTCTATGAAACAGGCTATTGAAGAGGGATTTATCCTTGATGTACTTTCAAACTACACTACATATAAGAGCTATTATGAGATAGCAAAATCTATTGAAGACAATCCGCTTTTTGAAACGGCAAAAGCTCAAAAGAAACTTAGAAGTTTTGTGGAGAAAAATCCATCTACCATAGCTACAAAAGTGGAGATAATGCTTGATCACTTTGTCAATAATGTGGTTAAGACCAAGAAGTTAAAAGGTAAAGCAAAAGGTATGGTTGTAACGGCAAATATCGAAACAGCTATAGCGTACTACCAAGCCATCGCTAAAAAGCTTGATGAACTTGGCAATCCTTTTAAAGCGATTATCGCATTTTCTGGGAAGAAAGAGATAAAAGGGATCGAGTACACAGAAGACAGCATCAACGGCTTTGCCTCAAAAGATATAAGCGAAAAGTTCGATACGGATGAGTATAGACTGCTTATAGTTGCCAATAAATTCTTGACAGGGTTTGACCAACCAAAACTTTGTGCAATGTATGTAGATAAAAAACTACAAGGTGTACTGGCAGTTCAGGCTCTTTCAAGATTGAATCGTTCAGCTCCAAAATACGGCAAGAAAACAGAAGATCTATTTGTGCTTGATTTTTTCAATAAAGTTGAAGATATAAAGGCCTCTTTTGATCCTTTTTATACCTCTACCTCTCTAAAAGAAGAGACAGATATAAATGTACTGCATGAGCTAAAAAGCACACTTGATGAAACAGGAATATATGAACAAAGTGAAGTGGAAGAGTTCTTTGAAAAGTATTTTAGAGGAGTTGAGGCAAGCGAACTCTCCATCATCATCGATGTTGCGGCACAAAGGTTCAATCAAGAGCTAGAGCTTGAAGATGAAGAAAAAGCAGATTATAAGATCAAAGCGAAGCAGTTTGTGAAGATTTACGGACAGATGGTTTCTATAATGCCTTATGAGATTATCGCTTGGGAAAAGCTATTTTGGTTCTTGAAGTTTTTGATATCTAAGATGATCATAAAAGATAAAAACCAAGACAAACTTGATGAACTTTTAGATGCAGTTGATCTTTCAACTTATGGACTAGAGAGGGTAAAGCTAAGTACAGCTATAGGATTGGATGATAGTGCGACTGAGCTTGAGCCACAAAATCCAAACCCAAGAGGTGCTCATGGAGGAAATACTGAGAAAGATCCGCTTGATGAAATCATAAAATACTTCAATGAAAAATGGTTCCATGGATGGGAAGCTACTCCAGAGGAGCAAAAGGCAAAATTCATTCATATTATGGACAAAGTAAAAACACATGATGATTATGAGTCAAAATATGAGAAAAACTACGACGAGTTTACAAGAAAACTGGCTCTTGAGAAGATGATAAGTGAAGTTATGAACAAAGAGAGAAGAAAAGAGCTGGAACTCTACAAACTTTTTGCAGGAGATGAAGCATTTAGAGTTGGTTTGGTAGAGAACTTGGAGAGAGCATTGAATATTAGTGCTCAGAGTTGATTAAAAAAGGTACCAAGTGTGTTTTAATTGACTTTTTTGCATAAATTTGATAAAATTAAGCATTAAAACAAGAAAGGATACTTATGTTAGTTGATTTTAAGGTAAAAAATTTCCGCTCAATCAAAGAAGAACAGCTTTTAAGCATGGTAGCTTCTTCACAAAAAGAGTTTGTTGATACACATACTTTTTTGCCTACAACTTCAAAAAATTTGTCTTTGGTAAAAACAGCAGCTATCTATGGAGCAAATGCTGCTGGTAAGTCAAATATTTTAAAAGCACTTGATGCGATGCAAGATATTGTACTGGAGAGTGCTTCAAAGTACCAAAGAGGGGATAGAATTCCTGTAAAACCATTTTTATTTGACAATGAAGTTAATGAGCCAACAGAGTTTGAAATTAATTTTATTTACGAGGGTATTAGGTATCAATATGGATTTGCTACTACAAGTGTCAGAATTACAGAAGAGTGGCTTATTGTATATCCTAAAACAAGACCCCAAAACTGGTTTGCTAGAGCTTATGATGAAGAAACAAAAGAGTATAAGTGGCAATTTGGAGACAAGCTAACAGGTCAAAAGCAAGTATGGAAAGACTCAACAAGAAGTAATGCATTATTCCTTTCTACTGCGGTTAGTTTAAACAGTGAGCAACTAAAACCTGTATTTGATTGGTTTGCAGACAAACTTAAAATTACTGGTGTTTCTGGTTGGAACCCACTGTTCACTATGAGAATGTGTGCAGATGATAGTTATAAAAAAGAAATTTTAAAGTTTTTAAAAACAGCAGACATGGATATTGAAGATATTGAAGTAGAAAAAGAGGACTTTGATCCATCAAAGCTTCCTGAAGATATGCCTGCGGAGATCAGAGAAGATATTATCAAAGAGATGAAGGGTAAAGAGGTTATTAAAGAAGCTAAATTTTACCATTTAGACAATTATGGGAAAAAAGTTGCTCTTGATTTTGATGATGAGTCGGATGGAACTAGAAAACTTTTTTCTTTTATCGGACCATGGATTGACTCATTGGAAAATGGCAATGTACTTCTTATTGATGAACTTCATGATAACTTTCACCCTTTAATGGTGAAGTTTTTGATTGAGATGTTCCATAACAAAGATATGAATAAATCTGATGCACAGTTGATTTTTACAACACATGAGACATCAGTGTTAAATCAAGATACTTTTAGAAGAGATCAGATTTGGTTTTGTGAAAAACAAAATAGAGCTACTAAATTGTATCCATTAACTGACTTTAGCCCTAGAAAAGGGGTTGAAGACCTTGAAAAAGGATACTTATCTGGAAGATATGGAGCGTTACCGTTTTTTCAAGATATAAGTATGGCTATGGGGAAATAACTCATGGGTACAGATGATCTTTTTTCTAAGCGTAAAGCTACAAAAGTAACACAGCTTCAAAGGGCTAAAGAGAGTAGAGAGCCTTATGACAAAGTGCTTATAGTTTGTGAGGGAGAAAAAACAGAACCTCATTACTTAATGGCATTGAGAGATCATTTAAAGTTGTCTCAAGCAAATATTAAAATAGATCCAAACAGTGACTCAAGCCCTACAAGTGTAGTGAAGTATGCAAAAGAGTTGATAAAAGAGAGTCCTAAAGATCCTTATAATCATGTGTTTTGTGTGATAGATAGAGATAGACATGCTGATTTTGATACAGCAATAGCACAAATAAATGGATACAGAAATAAAGATACAAAGCTTCACTCCATAGTATCAAATCCATGTTTTGAGTTTTGGATATTGTTGCATTTTGACTATACGACAAAACTGTTTGGAACAAGCGGAGATAGCCCTTGTATGGATCTAATTAAGAATAATTTGAAAGTATTCATTGAAGATTATGAAAAAGGGGATAAGGCGATTATGCCGCCTATCATAAAATCTGGGCTTGAAAGAGCAGTAGCAAATGCAAAAAGAGCTAATGAAACCGCTAAAAGAAATGGCACTGATAATCCGACAACACAGATGGATGAGTTAGTTGACTATCTAAAAGGTTTAAAAGGTGAGAAATAATATGGCAATTTGTAATATTTTTGAAGCACTTTTAAAAAAGTTTGTAAAATTACTTAATTTTACGCTGGGATAATATTCTCAATCGAACTAAGGGGTATGAATGTGGGCAGACAATGAAACTACTGAAGATTTTTTAAATTATGAAATGCATGCAAACTTAATTAAAGAATATGTTACAAATCCCCATTTATTACCTTTAACTATTGGAGTATTTGGAGATTGGGGAAGTGGAAAATCAAGTATTATGAGAATGCTTGAGCAAAAATTAGAAAGTGATGAAAAAATTCTAACCATATATTTTAATAGTTGGTTATTTGAAGGTTATGAAGATGCAAAAGTATCATTACTTGAAAATATTATTTTAGAATTATCAAAAGGAAAAACACTTTCAGAAGAAGCAAAAAATAAAGTTTTACAATTATTGTCAAGAATTGATTTTTTAAAGCTTACTTCTGATGGGGTAAAAAAATATGGCAAAAATGTTATTGATATAATAGCAACTGGTGGCATCGGAACTGCAATTGAAGCTGGGTTTAGTATGCTAAATAAAGATAAAGTAGAAACATTAAAAAATACAGATATTTCAACTCTTGATAAATATATAAAAGATGAACAAGAAAACACTTCTAAAACAACAATAAAAAGCTTTAAAGATGATTTTGCAAAACTTATAGAACTAACTGCTTATGATAGTGTAGTGATTTTTATTGATGATTTAGACAGATGTTTACCTGAAAGAGTCATAGATACATTAGAAGCAATTAAATTATTTTTATCTGTTGATAATACAGCTTTTGTGATAGGAGCAGATGAGAGAATTTTAAAACATTCTATCTCAATGCATCTAAAGTTGCACACTTTTAATAATGATTCAGAATATTTACAAAATACGCAACAAATAGTGACGGATTACATTGAAAAACTTATTCAAATTCCATACAGAATACCAAAATTATCGGCATCAGAAATTGAAACTTACAATAATTTATTGTTTAGTTTGAATCTACTTGATAGTGAAGAATTTCAAAAGATTTATGACGAGTATTTGGAATTTAGAAAAGGTGACTTTTACAGTCCATTTTCTTTTGGAAACATTAAAGAGATCATTTCATTAGATGATAAAACAGAACTCAGTAATTTATTAAATATTTCACATTTTATGAGTCAAATGATTACAAATGTTTTAAAAGGTAATCCAAGGCAAACAAAAAGATTTTTAAATACATTTATTTTAAGAAGAAAATTAGCTCAAGTTGCTAGCTTAGAAATTGATATTCTTATACTCATCAAATTAATGTTATTAGAATACCTAAATCCAACTCTGTTTAAAAAACTCAACGAATTACAATCAGGGGAAAGCGGTATTGTACTTGAACTTGGCATGCTTGAATCTGTTTTTATAGATGGTGAAGAAAATAAATTAGGAGAAGGTTTTAAAGATTGGCAAACTCCTCAAATTCAGAATTGGATTAGAATTGAACCTAAAATTGGCAATGTCGATCTACGAAATTATTTTTGGTTAGTAAGAGATAAGACTGAATCAACAATGTCAAATATTCATATGGTTAGTCCAATAATCCAAAAACTTTATTCTCAAATTTCATCTACTGACAAGCATCAGCGTTCAGTGGGTTTTATTGAATTAAAGAAGTTTGATGAATTAGTCAAGGATGAAGTATTTGAATTACTAAATAATGAATTACTAAATAACCCTTCTAAAACACGCAATTTATTAGACACACTGTTTGATTATTTAGAAAAAATTGATAATGAAAAGTATGCTATTTTCGCATTAGATTCTTTCAAAAAAATGAGTTTTGCTTTGATTAAAAATGAGAGAAAACCTATTGATATTTTGAAATTTATGAAATCTAAATACAAAAAACTAACTTCTGGTTGTGATGAGTTAATAGAGGAGTTTTCTCAAAAAGAATCTTGCTTATTACAAAAGACTGCAATGAAAGCTAAGGAGTAAAATATGGGAACATCAAAAGGAACAATGCCACCTTCAAATGGAGATTGGTCGTCATTAAAAGGTGATATTACAACATTAGTAAATAATATCGATATACCCAATCAAGAGAAAAAACAAAAACTTACAGCCAAAGTAGTTAGTGATTTTATCACTGCAATTGGAGGTGCTGACAATTTCGCATCTTCATCAAAATCCAGAAGAGATGGTTCAACGACAATTTATAGTTCTAAAATAGGTCGTGCTACAGCAGTGAATCTTGGTAGTTTTTTAGGTTCTATTGGAGTCAGTGGAATTCAAACTAGTTTAAATACATTAAAAGTAAATTTTAATGATTTAACTATTGAAGAGCTTCATAAAGAACTTATACATATATTTTCAACTACATCAAACAGTGATGATGCCAATGCAGCAAATAAAGCTATGGCCGAAGTAGTTGATGAATTATTTATTGAAGTTGATAATATTGAAGATTTAGAAACAAAAATTTTATCATCTTTAGAAACAGAGGATATATTATGTCAATTTTATGAAAGATATATTTTTAAAAGATTTGAACGAAACTTTGATGAATATGATATAGGTCACTATGGTAATGATAAAGCACGAAGGATTTTAGAAGATGTAGAAAGCTATATTCACATAAAGCTCAGAACTTACCAATGTGATAAAAAAATAAAAGATATAGATTTTTCAACTAGTGCTGGTGAAGCATTTATACAAGAACAACTACAAAATATTCTTGCATTTTTGGAGGATTACGATGATTAATTTAGAAATAGCCATCAAAGATGGTAGTAGGAACAATAATGGTTTATTAAATATGTCAATTAAAAATATTGACATAAATAAAAGTAGTGATGTAAGTATTAATATGGTGCAAATATTTAAGACTTTAAAATTTGTTCCGAGTGAAAAAAGTTTAGATTTTTTATTTTTTGCAATATGTGTACATTTAGTTGATAATTTATTACCAAGAGATATTCTTGCTGTTGATAATTGGCAGAGAGAAATTAGAATTAAAGTACCTATTTCTGAACCATTGTTATGGAATAATAATAAACACATAATAGTTGAAGCACTTAATTTTTTAACTGGCGATGAATGGGATATAGAGTTTTATGAACTAAGTGAAAAATATTTTTTAAATGATGAATTAGATTTAGAGGATACTATTCAAATAGAGAATATTTGTTTACTCTCTGGTGGTCTTGACTCCTTAGTTGGTGCAATTGATTTAATACAGGAAAAAGACAATATCCTTTTTGTGTCACATTTTGATGGTGCTGGTGCTAATTTAAATGACCAGAAAGATATCTTTGATATTTTTAAAAGTAATACTTCTAAAAATATTCATCTTTCACAGTTTCATGTGTATGATGGTGAAGCACTTTATGAAGCTCATGATGGTAATTTACGAGCGAGATCTTTACTATTCCTTGGATTTGCACTTTTTCATGCTTTAAATTTTAATGTAAACCGAGTATATTTACCTGAAAATGGGTTAATCAGTATTAATATTCCATTAAATGAATCAAGAACTTCTTCAAATAGTACAAGAACAACACATCCGTATTTTATAAAAAAGTTACAAGACTTTTTGGTTAGTATTGATATTGATGTCGAAATTGTAAATCCATATCAACTTAAGACAAAAGGTGAAATGCTTTCAGAATGTCAAAACAAAGTTTTATTGAATAGTTTGATTAATAGAACAATTTCTTGTTCTCATTCAAAAAGAAAAGAACCATGGACTAGACGAACAGGTATTCGTAATTGTGGTTATTGTATCCCTTGTTTGATCCGAAGATCATCTATATATCATTATGGAGAATTAGAAACTGTAGAAACATATGGTGTAGATTTAGATATTCATGAACTTAAATTAGATAAAACTACTAAACCAATAAGTAAAGTGCCTACAGATGTATTAGCATTAATTAATTTTTTAAATAAGAAATATGAACTTAGTAAATATGAGCGAGAAATAGCTTTAATTGCAAATATAGACAAGATGGGAGAAACAGCAAGAATGTTAGATAGGGGTTATTCCGAACTTAGAAAATATATTGATAATAATGCATCTGATGAGATAAAAAGATTATTAATATGATAGAAAATTTAGTTGATACTCATTGCCACATAAATTTTTTCAAAAATGCAGGAGACATTGCATTTGAATGTGAAAAAAGAAAAGTGCATACAATTTATGTAACAACATTACCGTCTCAATTTGATGAAACCTTTAAGTATGTAAAATCATTAAAATATATTTATCCATCATTAGGATTTCATTGTTTAGAAAGTAATTACAACTTGGAGAAAGAAAAAAATATATTTTTAAAACATGTTAAGAATACAAAATTTATCGGTGAAATAGGATTGGATTTTTCAAAAAGAGCTGTTAAATCAAAAGAAGAACAAATAGAGCTTTTTGAATTTGTTTTACAACATATAAACACTAACGAGAGTATTTTAAATATTCATAGTTCTAGTGCTGAAGATGAAGTATTGGATATGCTTGTAAAATACAATGTAAAAAAGGCTATTTTTCATTGGTACAGTGGAAAGATTGGAACATTGAATAAGATTTTGGATTGTGGTTATTATTTTTCTGTAAATGAATTTATGTGTAAAAGTAAAAAAGGTCAAAATATTATTTCAAAATTACCAAGAAATAGAATTTTAGTAGAAACAGATGCTCCGTTTATTAAAAATGTATTACCGTATAAAAATGAGACCGCATATGCTTATTTAAGTAAACATTGGGATATGTCTATTCTTAATGTACATAAACTTGTATATAAAAATTTTACTTTTCTTCAAGCACATACACAACAATCATTGTTTTAACTGAGCCTGTATATTATAGGCTATATGTAGAATGAAAGCTACAATATCAAATTAGAATTTTCTCCAAAAATCGTTCAATTATGAATATAAATGAAAGAGATATAAAAGGAGAAATTCAATGACAAGTAAAGTAAGTGTATTAGATCTATATAGATCAGAGATTGAGGAATTTGTAAAAACTGGTGCAAGTTTAAGAAGTATTTGGAAAATATTAAGTTCTAAAATGCCAGATGATGTTCAGATAAGCTATGTAGGTTTTTATAGATACTGTAAGAGAAAAGGGCTGAAATAGCCCTTTGAAAATTTAGTAAGTAATCTTATTTAGAAAATCAAGATTACTTTTTAATATGTCTATAGACTTGGCAATATCATCAAGGATGATTTTGCATTCATTTTCCGTCAAGCTTTCAGCTAGTGAAATGAGCTTGTTTTTATCCCATTTTGTAAAAGCGTGACCAATATTTTGAATACCAAGCAGATCAAAGTTCTCAATTTTGGATATTAAAAACTCTTTATATTGCTCGTTTTTTATTTCTATACTGTCTTGCTCAATATATTTTAATACTCTGTATAAAAAGAGGATTAACCTTTCTGTTTTTGGAAAGATGATACTTATCATTTGACCAATAAAATTTTCACTTTCTGGGAACATCTTAGCAATGATTTTTTCTTTTGTAAATTGCTTTAAACAATTTTCAATCTCTTGCTCATTTTCTGCAATAGATAGTGCTTCTGTAAAATAAGGGGATACTTGTAGTTGCTCATTTAGAACCTTATACATCAATCCATCACCGAAAAACATCCAATCTAAATTGATATGAAAATTTTCAGCAATATCTTTTAGTACTGGAAATGGTACTGCTTCTACTTTTCCTTGCTCATATGTTTGTAATGTTCTAAGAGATATATTTACTTTACTTGCAAAATCTTTTTGAGATAACTTGTGAGCTTCTCTTATGATTTTAATTCTTTCTCCAATCATAACTAATCCTCTTTAATGATATAAGACGAAAAATATTATACATAAATAACTATAAATATACATTAAAATGTGCCTATTTGCATTTAAAGTATGTATTATATTGATTATAGCAACATTTAATTAAGTGAAATTTTATATTTACTAATGTAATATTTTGTTACAAGAAACATTATTGTGCTTATGGAGGAGATTATGATTTTAAAAGAAATTTATCCTTTGCTTTTTGCAAAGAGGTGGCCAGATCCAATCACTTTTGTAGAAGATGTTGCATCAAAGATTGAAAATCCTTTTTGGGGTAGTGGTGGTGCTGCAAGAGAGTATGCAAAAGAGATTTTAAAAATTGACAATCAATGGCAATGGTTAGCATACAGAGTAGATGATTTTGCATCTTTGGTAGAAAACAATATGCGGTTAAAACTGAATAAATGGCTTTTTAGAGCTTTACTTGGATGCGGAGGACTAGCTTCAAGGATTTGTTCTACGGAAGAAGCTACTAGGTGGCTTATGGATAGATATATTTCAGAGCTTAAGAACCTATTTGATCCAAGATACAAAAATTATATTGATCTGAAGAATACGATAGTAACAAGATATGACGAGGAGATGAGAAGGGAGGAAGAAGATGGATTTGAGTGTCGATAAAATAAAACAAGATTTAGCTTCTATAAAAGCACTCAAAAAAGAGATGGACGATTTAAGAGGCTTATTACTTGATGAATATATCACTCAGGATGCAGAAAATGTAATTAGAAGAGCCACTTGCAGATTATAAAAAACAACCCGTAATTTAAGCTGATTTAAATTTTAAAAAGTTGAATCAAACTTCAGATAAGTTATAATTTTTTACTACAAAAATTTAACAGAAGAGCGATTCAAC
>Ga0265293_10007258_pt1 | contig 17187 bp, 6 predicted proteins | sample Munlanlewell138R_FD_192505 | JGI IMG/M metagenome (GOLD analysis project Ga0265293, IMG submission 192505) | Leachate microbial communities from a municipal landfill in Southern Ontario, Canada - Leachate well 138R | ecosystem: Engineered > Solid waste > Landfill > Unclassified | place: Canada...
CGTCATCATCGTCGTCGTCATCGCCATAGTCCATGGGGTCAACAGTGGATTCAAATATTTCTCGGAGAGTATCCACCGGGGCATCGGCTAAATCAGGAATCTTTTTAGACAAATCCCCCATAATAGCTACATATTTATCAAATCCACCACTTGCGCCTCCTTCATCATCATCGCCAGACTTGGGAGGATCCGGGAATAAGAATCCCAAATCCAATTTTGCACCAAAGGAAACTACTTTCCTCATCTCTTTATTATCATTACCCGTATCTATCTGTACTCCTAAATTTCCAAATTCCATTTTAAGCAGCATACCTGCTATAGCTTGAAGTCCCATACCTCCTAAGCTTCCCCATATAATACTGATAGGCTTTGTTCCATCGACTTTGTAAACTCCATCATAATCTGAATCTTCTCCTACCAATCTTACGCCATTTTTATCATAGGGAATAAGTCCAAACTTTTCTCCATCCTTTAGACCGGTGAGACCGGCGGTACCATTCCAAATCAAGGAGCGGGCACCGGTGGTATATAGCTTGGCATCGAAATCCACCTTTACAGTATCATCATCTTTTCTAATGACAACTGTACCTTCTTGAATATCAATACAGTTATTTAGAGTCATTACATTATCATCTTTAGAGATGGATGCCCCTTCTACCTGAGTTAATCTATTCCCGTATGGTGAATTACCTTCTTCAGTAGTAAACACCCCTCTAAATACCAATAATACCTCTTCTTGCTTCTTCCCGTATTTTTCTTTATACTTAGTCTCGCTTTCAAATGCTTCAATATTGTATTCCGGTGTATTACCTGTCTTAGTCACTGCTACTAAACCATAGGTAGTATTTTTTTGACCCGGGTCATCAGTGACTACGAACCCTAAAGCAGGGCCGGTAATATCCTTTAATTCTGAGCCGCTCTTAGCCTTAAACAACAGTTGATATTGTCCCACCGGCAGTTTTTCGTTTAATAAAAGAATTGCAGTATTGTCATCAGCATTGATATTCAGATTATCCTTATCAATATCATAGCTTTTTAACCCGTCTGCTCTCTGTAAATGCATTGTATAACTGCCAACATTCAAATACATTTCTAAAGCACTAAAACCTGCACCTGATAAGTAAAAATATCTGGTTCCTTCGTGGTAAATCATATCCGGCGACCCGGATAAAATACTTATTTCCGGCAAATCCATAACGCCACCGGGACAGTAGATATAATGCTCCGCTGTTCCTATAAGATTTTGAGAAAGCAGCTTGTCTCCTCTCGCCTCAATACCTGAAATATCATATACATCCAAAATAATCTTTCTATATTGGCTTTCAGGGCGAACCTCAGCTTTAAAGTTTATCACCGCTGTACGGGTTTGCTTCGCAAGAAAATTTTCATATTTAATCATATACGGATTGGCATGACTGTAGCCACTCTTTGCTTCTCCGTTTACCACCGGTTTGATACCATCAGGAATACGAACAGCTAAAGCAATATGGCTCAAAGTATTTGAATCAAAATTATTTAGTAAAGCAGCGATATTAAAAGAACCGTCAGTGTATTCTTTTTTATCCTCGCTTAAAGTTAAGCGCTCCGGACCGCTGCCATCTACTGTTACTTTTTCATCCTGAGGGTTTATTTCCGCATGGGAATATACACCGTAGATTGTACCTGCTACGACACTACTATCCTTATCCATATTCCCCAAGTCATAATAAAGAGCATAGGCACTGTCTGCCGTTAGATATTTAGTGTTTTGTGTATTGGTAAAGTTCATATTCTCATCCGGTTCGTAATCAAAAGCAGTAGAAGCTAAATTGTTCCAATGGCCGAATACTACTTTTTCATGATCCTTAATTTTATCTGAACCAATTTTTAAGCTATAGGCTGTAATAGTGGGGGCACTAAGGTCATTATAGGCAAAGAAAGCATTCCCATAGTCTTTACTCTCTATCTTTGTTTCCTTTGTAACCAAATCAAAGCCTGTATCTCCCGCCCTTAGAACCTCATAGTAGGCATAGTCCTGCTTGTCCAAGGCGGTATCCATTAAAATACGAAGCTGCACATCCTCGGCTGGTGCACCGGTGTTCTCTACATTATAGGCAACTTGTACCATACCGTGGTTGGGAGTTTTCTCCGCTACTAATTCCAATCGCTGTGTTACTGTAAATCCGTCAACTGACCATGTGGTGGTAATACCCGTTTCGTCCTGTTCTGATGCTTCTATGCTACTGCTCCTATATTTCCCACCAAAAATATAATCCTTGGTCTTTCCATCTCTGGTAACTCTAAGTGTGGTAAAGGAGGTGTCATAGTCACCGGATGGATAAAGTAAATCTTTATTATTGTCATCCTTATTAAGTTTGTCTCCCAAGACGGTGGCTATATGAAAGCCGCCATTTTTGGGGTTTACGGAAATTTTTAAATATTCGTTATCAATTGACTGTATATCTTGCTTTTCCGGTATTGTATCTGCAAGGGCAACGCCCATAGGTGTTATAAGAGCAATAATCAGTAAAACTGCAATGCTTCTTTTAAATATATTCATCCTCTCTCCCTCCTAATCCATCACATAAACATAGAATATATAGTTATATCTGTTTTGCGTTTGTATATAAATTGTGTGCAGCCCGGTGGATTCGAATTTAATCTCTTGTTCCGAATTATCATCATCACTGAAAAATCTCTCTGCGGATTTCATTTGTCCCGGAGTCTGTAATTCCTCTTTTATATAGATTTTGTATGGTTCTTCCACGAGCTTTCTCACCTGAGTCATTAGGCTAAATTTTAGACTGTCTCCATATAAGATATGGGTTCCGTTAGGTTCTAAGAACCTACTCCCTATTTGTGCCAATAAGCCTTCTGCCGGGGCTACTCTTATTTGAATATCCTTGATAGAAATCTTTCCCGCTTCGTCCTTAGCAGTAATAGTAGCCGTATAGATTCCTAATACCTTTAAGTTTACATTGTCTATATTTATAGTAACTTCAATATCGTCAACCTTGCTTACATTGTCTGAAACCATAATAGCGTTTCCGATTAAGTCTTTTAAGGTATCAACTGTAGCAATATCCTTTGCCACTGATATAACAGTCTCTTTTAGTAATATTACCGGCGGAACTTCGTCCGGAATTTTGAAATAAGCCGCTGTACTAAAGCTGTCTCCTCTTTCATCAGTGAATTTTAATATAGCTTTGTTGTCTGCTTTTTTAAGAGTGAGTTCAGTCCATATATCTACGGTGTCTATTTTGTTTTTATTTGTTGCTCCTTCAACTGTTACTTTATGAGAGGATTTTACATAGATTGATAGATTCTCCCCTGTAGAGTCTTTGAATAAATCACTTAGCTTATCCACAGCATCGATGTCATTATTTGTTGTATTAAATTGTAGCTTCAAGGGGCTAAAATCCAGTGTTTTTGATAAATCAACCTTCTCCTTATATACATTCCCCACTTTATCAGTGAAGTTTAGCTCTATAGGCTTAGTTGAAGCTAAAGTGTACTCATCGAAAGACTCATTCTCATCTTTCCATTGCTTCCCTTCTACAAAATATGCATATTTATTTGGCGTAAAGGTAAGCTTTGCACTTCGTTTGTTTGAAGCAATTTCTGTCTTTGTCCTCTCGATTACAAGTTTTTCATTATCAAGACATGAAACATCCAAAGGATACTCAAGCATCTCTCCATTTGGCGAGGTAATCTTTAATGTTACTTCGGCATTTTCGTTAAAAATCAAATTGATTTTCTTATCTGTAAAGCTAAGCTTAACATCCTTATTTTCATTATTTTCAAGTACCACCTTTGAAAGTTGATTTTTAATAGTCAACTGGGCTAACAGACTCCCCTTTATAGGTCCTTCAGGAGGACTTTGGATATCACCTGCACCTGTGCCTTGAGGTGACCAAGTAAGCCCGATTAGCTCCGGTGCGTATTCATCAAGACCTGCTGTTTGTATAGATCTCTCATCACTATTACCCACTGAATCATGATAGTAAAATGTAACGATCTCATTGCTGCCGGTCATATACCCATAGGTACTATCATCGTATTTAACAATACCTGTCCTATTTGTAACAGTAGTATCTTTTGCATCCTTTTCGGCTATTTTTAAAATAGCTTCTGCTCTATAAGGATCATGGAGTTTTACACTTATATCTTCAATTTCCGGTGCAGTCTTGTCCAACAAGCCCGGCTTGACAAGGAAGGATGTCCAGTTATCCTTTTCATCCACTACAAAGATATAAAAGTCTTGGGGAGTGATATCTGTCTCACCAGTAGTATCAATAAAGATACTATTGCCTATTAGTTCAGCCTTATCTACTTTATTACTTGCCGCATCGCTGTATTGAGGTGGACTGTTAGTTGATTTTATAAACACCTTTGTTGCGCTTTGGTCTGTGATTTTTAAGTCCATTCGTACTGCCTGAGACCTGATATTGATATCATCTTCGTTATTCCAGTCTATTGGGCTTCCTGTTTCCTCAGAGTAGTTCGTTGGGCTATCTTCTATGCCTTCAGGCGGTTCTTCATCTATATTAGATAAGTTAAAGTTGCCTGCCGACCCTGAAAGCCCTTGATTATAAGCCTCAAAGGTTTTGAAATAAACCTTTATCTCTACTCCCGGTGCTAACTTGTCGTCTATAGAAAAGACAATATTATATTCGAGGGTAGCTGTAATTTCTCCTTCATTCCCTGCCTCATCTGAATAGCTAAAGGTGTGTTTATCTCCTATCTTTGCACCATTAGTAAAGGTATAAGTCAAATCTCCAACTAAAGGCTCATCTCCCACTACAGCAACAGTAACAAAACCGTTAGTAGTTTTATTATCTTCATCCTTATCACCCTCAAATATCCAATGTAGACTTGTGGAGTTTATGGTCTTATCTATATTATCTATGGATATGGCTTGGGTTCGAGTAATTAAGCCCTTTTTTATTGTTACATAGACAATGCAGTTTTCTGTAATTATCATATTATTAATCACTTGTGTATCTGCGGGCTGAGTTATTTCAGTATTTTCGCCAATTTTAGTTTTAGTTATATATACATCATCCGAAGTTTTTAGTGTCAATTTTATATCTTTATTCGTTAATGTCTTATCATATTGTATATCCAAGCCTAAATCTAATTCATTCAAATCTATTTCTAAGTACTCGCTATAGGTATCGCCAAAGATATCCGTATATTCTATGGTATAAATACCATTGGCGGAAATAGTGGTAGGAACAGAGATGCCATAGTCTGAATCAGCCAAATTATGAGATAGAAGTTTTACAAGAGTATTAAATTTTAGGTAAACCATGGATTCACCAATATTCCAATAGGCATTTACAATTGCCGGGGCATATTCATACACTTCATCAAAGTTCTTAACCACAGTAAAACTCTGTGCATCAAGTTTATTACCCACAATATCTATTGCATCAAGGTAAACCACACTATCGCTATTTTCGGGAACATCTCCTATTATCATTTCTATCTTTACTGTCTTTTCCTTATCACCATTATCATCCTCAACGGTTAATTTATAAATTCCCGCCTTTCTATAGGCTTCCTTAGCTATTTTCTCACTATCAAGGGGGATAGAGATATAAACATCCGAATTCTCTGTTTCATCTACCTTGTCAAGTTTCTCTAAGTGAGAGTCTTGTGCTAAGCCTCCTCCAAATTTAACAAGGAGAGAGCCGCCATCCAAAGGATAATCGTCCGTAACAGTGGCAGTGAACTTTAATATTCTATTTTCAAAATCTACATCACTTACCGCTATTGTCGGTTCTGTTGTATCTATATTATTAATTACGATTTCCTCTTCACCCGTCATACCATAATCATCATAGATATAGTATTTATAGTTACCGTTTTTAAAGATTTCATAATTCATAGTCTCTATTTCCACAGTATCGTCATTCTCGTCTATTTCCTCATAGGTAAATAATAGAGCCTCTGCTTCTTTTACAGACTCCCAAATTCCACCTTTTTCTATCAATAAACCATAACCCTCTATAAAATTATCGGCTTTAATATCTGTAGGACCGATAACTACGGATTTTGCCGGAGTATCTTCTTCATGGGAACACCATATTTTAAAGGAGGGTCTATTTGCCTCATCTCCCACCAATAAAGTGAATTGCCCTATTGAGCCGGGTACACCATTGTAGCTGCAGAACTGATATTGCATAATGTTTTTCTCTCCATTTACAACAGGAGCATAGGCTACACCATCTTTATAAGCTTCATAATCACCATATTCATAACCTTCATCGCCATCTTTTTTTGTTTTATCTATAAAGGTAAGCTTATAATCCTTTGTATAATACTGCCATTTTGCATTTTCTTCACTATCTTCAACATCAGGATTCCATACTTTTATCCAATACATACCATCCATATCTATCTTATAATCTTCTGAATTAGGATAAGAATAATATGTCTTGTTGTTACGGGTTAGTTGACTTTCTGTCCCTTTCTGCTCTATATTAATCTTCCAATCCATACCACTGCCTACAGAGCCGACTAATTGACCGGTAGCCGATGTGGTTATTTCCCTATTTTTATCACCATAAAACCCTTGAAGGCTAAGGATAAAATCATCCTTAGCAGGAGCATAGGTATCTATAAACAGGTCACTGACTAAAAGGTCTTGTCTGGTAAAATGTTTATTATTTATCCCTTTACTTTTAGTTGCCATACTTGCTACCAAGGCATAGTAGCCTGTCTTAAATTTATTTACATTTTCTTGATTAACTGAAAGAGTAAAATATTGAGTCCAATATTTAGCATAGATGGGAGCTGTATAGACCAAATTTTCTTCTGTCGCTTCAAAATCAATTCCACTTGCCTGATCCCCTGTGTAGTACAATTTCAAATTGGATTTTGTCTCGTCGATATCATCATAATCAAAAATTACATGACCGTCATTAAAAGCAAAAGGTATTTTTAAACCATTAGCTTCCTCTAAGGACACGGTAACAGGTTTTTCATTTAAGTCACTTTTTTTGTTATAATCGCCATCCGTGCCATGAATATCCGGTCTAAACCAATAAGCCTTTTCACCTTCTGGTTTATCTTCAGTCTTCAATATTTTATGAGTTTCAAGCTCCTCATAATCATCCAGCAAAAAGCTATAACCATCATAAAGCCTATAAATACTGTCGGGATCGTCTTCTTCATCAATACCTAATGGGTCTGCGCTTCGCATTTTTATATAAGTTTTGTTGGGGAAGTCTTCGTTTAACCCTATTCCATCCTTTTCCAATATCTGATGAACAGTTAGTCCTACTGTTTCTTCTTCCCAATTCCACCATATAATACTATCTACATTTATTTTCTTTGCCACAGTAATTACCCTAATTTCAAGGTCTCCATAATGATGCCATCTACTTTTATCTAAATTTATACGTCCAAATATAGCAGCAAATTGTTCCTTAGATGTTTTAGGCTCATCTTCAGAGGTGTCGAATACACACTCTGATAATGGTTTTGTATGAAAAAACTTCTCATATTTGAGAAAATTGCCGGTATACCACCCTGTTAAATTAGTATTATTTGCCCAGTCTGCTTCACTCATATTTCGATATTTATCAAAGAAGTCTACATATTCATCGTCTTCTTTAAGTGAAGCACCATCACTATCTAAGAAATATACAAAATGCTCCCATATATTATTCTTAAATTCCGCATAAGGATTTCTCACTATAATAGCCGTAGTTGCTTCATTATAAATCCCTGTTTTCTTGGGTCGATCTATAAATAAACTTGGTCCTATAATATTTAAATCCTTAGGGTCTCTTTGGTTTGGACCAAGGTCTGATACAGGGGCTACAGTATTATAATAATAGTTTCTTTTTTGGTGATATTTATCGTACGATGGCATCTCCTCATCTTCAAGCGCATCATCACATACATACACTTCCACATTTTCACCACTATTATCAGCTATATCAACTGCATAAACAGTTAGAGAATCTGTTCCATATACAGCTTGTGATACTGTCTTTGATATAGTAAGGCTTTGACTTTCATATACTTCATTCTGATTATTTATTAAACCGACATTGCTAAAATCAACTTCATTTTTCCATTTATAATAAATTTCTTTAACTCCGGATTTATCCCTCACAACTACAGGCACATGGAGTTCTATATCAGTGCCGTCTATAGTAAAGTAATGCTTTCCCATTTCTACCGTGGGAGGAGTCTTATCAGATAAAAACTTTTCTTTTATTTCAAGTACTTTTACCTCCGACTCATTTTCTAATCTATCCACAGCTATTATATGGAGCTCACTCTCCAACATAAGTATATCCGATGCATCTTCTATCTTTATATGCAGGTAGTTATTCCCTTCAATTTGGTTAAATTCCTCATAATAAATATTGTCTCCGGCTGAAATTATACCTGTTTTGAAATATTCTTCCTCCGGTGCATTTACATCAGAGGATAGGGCATATAAGAAAGTTTTTCCTACATTATTAAATTCAAAATCCTTATATTCAGATTTATCAACCCAAGCAAATTTGCCTTTTTTCCCTGTTACCTCTGAGCCACTATCCGCAATATCAAACAGGTAGGTAAATCCATCATCAGTAGCTGTACCGACGATTGCCGAATTTTCTTCACCAACAACAGGCGGAGTTACATCCAATCTTATCTCCTGGTCAGGTATGGGAATATCATCACCGTTGATAAACAGTAGATAGTAATCACTACTATTATCATCTCTCTCAGCCTTATCAACAGGATTATCCGATAAATCCGTAACACCTCTATCAAGCATAATCTTTGCAATTTTAACTTTTTCGTCCCCTGTCTGCAAAGACAAATTCGAATTTATCTCACAAGGCCAAAATTCTACCGCTGTTACTGCCGGCCTATTTACGCTATTCTTTACTTCATAAGCCTCTTTAAAATCTAAGACAATGGGAACATCATTATTCCTTAAGTTTAATGTTACTTTTATATTATCTTTAGAGTCTCCATGAGAGTCTTCTAAAAATTTCATCTTCTCACTAAAAAACATAGTTACCACAATTTTAGAACCGACCCCGGCATAGGTAGGTACTTTATTGTCTATTAGTTTAAGTTCTATGCTTTCTACTTTCGGGTCTAATCCGTCAAGAAAAGCTTTGTTCACAGGTACTGCTTTATCCCATGTCACAGAATTACCTGCCAAATCTGTTATAGCCGATTTAGCTTTATTTATATTTTCAATACCTACACCTCCACTAAGCTCTAATGAGTTTACATGTATTGTCTTACCCCTATCATATTTCGCTATAGATACAAGGTCAAAAGGCGCTCCTGAGCCGGCAAAGATAGTATCAGGTTGATCCTTTGAAACAGATTTAATATAAACATCCGTATCCTCATCACCTATTTTATCAGGCACTTCAAATTCAAAGTATAAGGTATCTTTGTCCAAAGAGACTAATGTCGCTTCAAGTTTTGTAGCTATTGATTGTTCAAGTGCCCTATCATATAAATCTAAGTTTATTGTATAGGGCTTTGGGTCATGGTCGGCGAAGCGCATAGGCTCTGAAAACACTATGGCAACTCTGCCTTTCTTTCCTGATGATATATGATTAAGCGGGTTGCCGTATTCATCACAAATCTTGGCTTCCTTAACTGTAGGGCTTTTTTCATCCACTAACGCAATAATAGTATTCTTTACCTTAGAGCTTCCGCAACCACAGGCATTACCCCCCAATGTAAAGTTTACATAATCACATTCAGGTAGTTTAAATTCCTCGCTATGAGTATAAAATACCTCGTCTGCATCTGTGCCAGAATTCATTATACCGCCTAAGAATAAATTGCTACCTTTCGTGCGGCCACAAGTTACTTCTATTTGGGCACGATCGTTTCGCATTTCCCCTCTATGGTGGATAAAGTTATTATGGTTATCCGCTGCTAATCTTGCCTCCAAATACATCTTTAACTCTTGATTTGCAATTAATTGCTTTGTATATGGGGAAAGATCCCACTTAAAGTTAGCATACCAGGGTGTTTTCTCATCCTTATCATGCCAATATTGATGAGTATAGCGCAATCGCGACCTATAATTGCCATAATTAAGATTGTAACTGCTATTGCAGTTAGCTGTAGCTACTAAATTGCTGCCCCAGTCAGTCTTTAATAATTGATTCTTATATGGGGTGCTATTCCACATTTGTGGAGTAATAATAGGCTCAAAAACAGAATTGGGTAAGCCTTTAGCAAGCCAATAATACGGTTTAGCGTCTGCCGCCTCCACCGGCACTGTAATACACGGTAAGATAATGCTTAGGATCATTACATTTAATAAAACCGCCGAAATCAGCCTTTTTATAGATTTTCTCATATACACCACCTCTTTCATATTTTGTTTTCGTTTTAAGTTTTCTTTATTTTAAACTTTTTTGTTTTTCTCTTTGCTGCGAATACACAGCACAGTGATGGCGACTGCCACAGAAAAGGAAATCACACCTACTAATACATGGCTGCCGACATCATCATACATCAGCATGGAACCGTAAAGCCCCGTTACTATACACTGCCCCCTACCGGCCATATTCCCAATGACTCCAACGAGAAAGGTTGACAGTATCGCGCATAGACCAAAAAGACCGCCGATTAATCGTTTTTCTTCTTCGCATCGTAGTTCCTCAACACGCAGTTCTACCCGCCTTATCCGTTCCGCTGTTTCATGCATTTTTTAAGCCTCCTTCCCTCAGAAAAAGTTTTTATAAAAAACTCCTTATACTTATATAGGTACAAAAAAACCAAAAAGTACGCACCTAAAATAAAAAATTTTTTTAAATATTTTTTCATATTAAAAAAGCCGCTTTTATGAGGCTTTATAAGCGTCATAAAACACGTCCTTAATAAAAAAATCTGATTAAGTATTATAGTTATATCTTAATCAGATTTTTTGTTTTGCATAGACATAATGCATTTTTAATCTGATGCATTATTCCTGTAACTTTTTATTCTCTTTGGATTTAGGAGGTATATCCTTCCTAAATCCCATTTAGTCTTGCAACATCAGCATTCTACGCGTTGCAACAGGATTATGGATTCCACATGCCTTGTTGCTGTAATTCTGATGACCGCCGAGCCTGATCACCCCTTGGAAGTAAAGTATATTTATAAAATATTTTTCATAATCTAATTATCCCACCGGTTTACCTGCATTTAGTTCTGCTCCATACATATTTTATTCCGCCCTGCACGCTTAGCGGCATAAGCAGCTTTATCCGCCCGATCAATTATATTTTCATAATTTCGAACTTGTTCATCACCACAGTAGGCAACTCCGATACTGACGGTAGTGAGATTTCCGTCTATAGCTGTGCTCTGCACGGAAATCCGTAGGCCTTCTGCGATGGACAACAGCTCTTTATCGTCATATCCGTATGCCATTGCCACGAATTCCTCACCACCATAGCGGTAAAAGTGCAGTCTGAAATTTTGCGCGAATTTTGTTAGTACTTCGCCAAAATGATTCAGAAGTTTATCACCAGCGACATGACCGTAGTTATCGTTAAAATCTTTGAAGTGATCGATATCAATCATCAGGATTCCTGATGGCTTTTCTGTACCTGTTGCTTCCAAATCTGCCAGTGTTTCAAACAATTTGCGGCGGTTCAAAAGGCCTGTCAGCACATCAGTTTCTTTTTCAATGATTAGCTGGCGCCTAGCTTCAAAGCTTTCTAGACGAACCTGTATCATCATTTTCCCAAGATAGTACCCGAGAACGGCAGAACACAAGCAATTAATTGCATCATCAAGTGCATATTGGGGTTTTAGGTAAAACGCCATAACGGTTGACACCACCAACCAGAAAACTAAAACCGACCTTATCCGACGAAGACTGTCGATAAAGCTGATTGGCATGAGGATGAACCCACCCAGCAAAATTGTCGCCCGCATATTGGGAGAATGAATCACGCTAAGGTATATCCCAAATATAAACAGGACTGAAAAACTTATATGTAGCCCAGCAAGCGTATACTTTTTTATAGATGGAATTTTAAACAGAATGAATAATATGAAAAAAGACGAAAATGTCAGCAGGTAAGCAGGTACTGCGCTGATCTTAGTGTTACTGAAAGGAACAACTGCCAGTGGCAGTAACGTTAACGCCCATCCTATGGGCAACAGTGTGGACAGCGTCTTTTTGTTGTACTCTTCGATTGCATGTTGATTGTCTACTGAAAACTGTTTATAAGTTCTATCCCTATCCCTAGATATATTTAACCATTTTTCCATACTATACACCTCAATCAGTTATTTGCATACATACTTATCCATCGTAAGTTCTTTAATTTATGCCTTCTTTTAACACTGTTTTAAAATTTGCATTTAACCTATTCAAAAAGCTTAAACTCGCCTATTTTGTCGCTTGGCAAATCCAAAAATATAGGTTTTAATCCCTCGCTAAATATAAATAACTTATAACATCCAACTTGACCACACAACCTCAAATATTTCCCAAAAACACCTGCCTTAACCACTTAACTAGCAAAACCCGCTCCTATGGACTTATCTTTTTGAACTAAAAAATCATGATTTCCACGCGGTGTGGGGTTCGTACCCATATGTCTTGAAATCCTTAATATGTCAGTGTCTTGAATAAGCTGATTTATTCTTTTTATCTTCTCCTTGCCAGCATATATAATCTTTCCATGCTATCTCCGTAAAGTTTACTTTCATTGTTCCATTTCCTTCAACTCTGCAAAAGATTTAGAAACAAATTTACCTTCATTAGCCTCCTTAACGGATTCCTTAAGCATTTTCATATTTGATTCACTAAAAAATGGGTCCACCTGGATGGACTCGTCCTAACGTCGTATCACTTATCAATTTTGATAAGTTTACAGGTACACTCCACATGCCTTGTATGTGCAATAATGATGACCATCGAACCTGCTACCCCCTTGGCGAGAAAGCATGTCTTTAGAGAGAACACTATCTATTTTCTCTCTATTTTCTTAATTGCATCTGTATTAAATTCACTAATTGCTTCTAACTGGCGAATGGCCAGCTGATTTAGAAGCTGAATTCTTTCTGCCTGTGGCTTACCTTGTTCAATAAGAATCGCATTATAGCTTTCCATATTCGCCAGAACTAGAAGTTGGTTTAAAGTAGCATAATCTCTGATATTTCCAGGCTTATTGACATTTGTTTCACGCTATTGTTTAGCGGTAATTCCAAATAGAGCGACATTCAATACGTCAGCCTCACTAGCATAAGTAATTGATATTTGGTTTGGATTCAATTCTGGTGGAATCAGGTTTTCTTTGATAGCGTCTGTATGAATTCTATAGTTCAGTTTCGATATCTCACGGTTCAGGTTCCAGCTTAATGATAATCTACTGTTTTCATCTTCCTTCAATCTTCTATAGTCTTTCATGATATAAAGCTGAAACTCCGGTGAAATCCATGTGGCAAATGACATTGCAATATCACTATGGGCATATGTACCACCGTATCGCCCAGCTTTTGATACAATTCCTATAGCATTTGTTGTTTCTATCCACCTCGTTGGTGTCATGACAAATCGGTTTAAGCCCGCCTCATTTCTAACCGCCTCGAATTGCACACGGTTAAAATCCGGATTCTGTAATTCTTCCCATACAGCAAGAAATTCCACGGTATTTCGATTACGCATCCAATTTTGGATTACAAAACGAGGATCGTCTTCGTTTCGATATTTTGCTATATCTGTCAAAGAAATATACTCGTTTTGAAAATCTTCAGTATAAATAGCAATATTTATGCCTTTTGCATGAATATTTTCTTTAATAGGCTTCTTAGACATTAGCTTTCTCCTATCTATCGTCCATATTCCACAAATCTCATAATTCAATTATAAATCTATCGCATTGGATGATTTCATATATTACTTATGTCTATAATATCAAACATGTGTTCGCATTGCAATCTATAATTGGTACTATTTTTAGGTATCCATCTAAGAAATTATCTTTGCATCAATACCACGCATTCAACATGGATGGACCCATCCTAACGTCGTATTAGTTATCAACTTTGGTAAGCTTGCAGGTCACCTCAACATGCACCGTTTGTGCAAATAAATCTACGGGTTGGACTTCTTTCACACCATAACCTTCACTTACAAGGTATTTCAAATCTCTTGCCAAAGTAGATGGGTTACACGAGACATAGATTATCTTCTTAGGTGCCATTTTTGCTATTACTCCTAATAATCTTATATCGCATCCTTTTCTCGGCGGATCAACGATAATGACATCCGCTTTGACACCTCGTTCATAAAGCTTTGGTATCTCTATTTCCGCTTCTCCAAGGATAAATTCCGCATTATCCGCTCCGTTTAGCCTTGCATTTTCTTTCGCATCTACAACAGCTTCTTCAACTACCTCCACACCGTATACCTTTTTTGCTTTCCTACTTAAAAACAATGATATAGTACCTATGCCGCAGTATGCATCAATAACTGTTTCTTTACCGGTCAGCCCCGCATATTCCATTACCTTATCGTATAAAACCTTAGTCTGTATAGGATTCACTTGAAAAAAAGATAAGAGTGATATTCTAAATTTCACATCTCCTATATAATCATAAATAAATCCATCACCATAGATTATCTTATTCTTTAAACCGTATATCACATTGGTTTTCTTCTTATTTATATTCAAGACTATCGTCTTTAAGCCGCATATACCTTGCTTCAAAACCTCTATCAGTTCTCCTGCATAAGGAAATCCATCGCCATTTATCACAATCCCTACCATTATTTCTTCGGTTTTAAAGCCCTTCCTCAATATAATATGTCTTATTAGTCCTATGCCTGTATTTTCATCGTATATACTTATTTTATAATCCTTAATAAATTGCTTCATAATATTTATCGCTGTTTGAAATATTTTATCCTGTATCAAACAATTATCAATATCTATCATTTCATGGCTTCTTTTGGCATAAAATCCAATCTGTATCTCCTTCTCACTTATACCTACGGGCAATTGGCTTTTATTTCTGTAATGCCAAGGATATTTCATACCTAAAGTATCATGAATTATCACGTCTTTTAGCCCGCCGATTCTTTCAAGTGCATCCTTTACAACCTGTTTTTTAAAATTTAGTTGTCCTTCATAATTCATATGTTGTAATTGACAGCCACCGCATCTCCTGATTACATTGCACAATGGGTCCCTTCGATTTGGTGAACCGGTGATTACTTCCAATAGTTTTCCATAAGAATAGTTCTTAAGGACTTTTACAACTTTGACTTTTACCTCTTCACCGGCTATGGCTCCTGCTACAAACACTGCAAAGTCATCAATTTTACCCACACCCATTCCTTCATGAGTTTGACCGGTTATCTCTATGATATAATCCTGATTTTTCATGATACCATTATTTTTACTCATTGTTATCTTTCCCCACCTTAAGCTACCAGATATATAATATCCAAATTAAAATCTTCACCAATGCATCGTTTAAAAAATGTAGTATAACAAACATCACAAAGCATGATATATTATTAAACTATCAGTACATAATTATATAGCATTGCATAAATTATTTCACTTATCTTATAAAATATTTTAAAAAAAACGAAGACGGCACCTAATTATAATATGTATCCAATATGTGACGGGTTTATAATAAAATTTACAGTTGTATTTTTCTAAAACTTGTCATATAGTACCTATAAAGGCACCATTCTCCTTAATCATTAATTAAAATAGGTGGTAATATGTATAGGGCTTTTGTCAAATATTTTCCCGATAGAATTATGGATAAGCTGCGAGGAGTTCTCCATGCAAATGCGACCATCATAGAGGCTCCTTCCGGTTATGGAAAGACGACGGTTGTAAAAGAATTCTTGAACAACAATTTGCACCGGGACACATCAGTGCACTGGTTTACAGCTTTGCCCGAAATGCCGTCAATGAGTTACAAAAGGCTGTGCAGGGTATTTGATAAGATAGATGATAAGCTTGGATCCGCTCTTTTTAAAATCGGAGAGCTTAATGAGTTCACCTTGGGGGATGTCTGTGACTTGATTAAAACGATAAAAAGCCAGTCAGATACATATCTTATAATTGATGATTTTCAATATATCGACTTCGATCACACTTTTTTATTTTTTTCCGCACTTTTAGAGCATGGCTGCGAAAATCTGCATATTATAATAATTACGCAAATGCTGAAGCGAGACATGCTCTGCTTCGTAAAAAGCAAGGGCATATTTCACGTAACAACACCAGATTTGAGGTTTAGAGAAGAGGATATAAGACATTATTTTAATCTATCAGGAGTAAATATTTCAAAAAAAGATCTTCAATCTATAGCATATTATACGGATGGTTGGATTATAGCCGTGTGTTTTCAGCTATGCGCTTATATTGATAAGGGCTATGTCGCTAAGGGGCTTGATATAATGGATTTGATGGAAGAGCTCATTTGGAACAATCTAAGTGAGGAGCAGCAGGTATTCCTTTTAACCTTATCCTATTTCAAAATTGTATCCTTGCAACAAATATATGCTATAAGCGGGTTTAATACCCTAATGGAATATGAAAAGGAGGCGCTTTTAAATCCTTTTATCAGGTATAATGAGACAGAAAAACAATATGAATTCCACGAATTATTCTTGGAAATACTCACAGAAAAACGCAAAGGTTATGGGGAGGCATTTGAACATAAATGTCTTGCAGCCGCAGGAAATTATTATCTCAATATAGGAAAACCTGACGAGGCTTTCCCTTATTTTTGGAAAGCAAAGGATTTTGATCTCATGTTATCCTTGGATTTAAATTCTTTGATGTTTAAATCTATTGACGGAAGACCGTTTTGGGAAATAGCACCATATATTGCTAACAATTGTCCTTTGGATATAAAGAAAGCCAATATATTTCAAATGCTGCAAATTGCTTGGGCCCTTTTACTGGGAGACCATATAAATGATTTCAAAGAGCTTATGAGTGAAATTGAAGGTTTTCTTGAAAATAATGATACTTCGAATATAAAATATCTCAAGGCTGAATGGAAGCTGTTGTTTTCCTTTACCTATTATCCTAAACTTAAAGAGATGACGGAGATCCTAAAAGAAGCGGAAATATTATTCGAAGGAAAGAATTCCCGTGTCATATTGCCTGACGCACCTTGGAACTTTTGCAATTACTGTCCCCTTTCCATTTTTCATTTGGTATCCGGTGAGGCTGA
>Ga0265293_10007261_pt1 | contig 17182 bp, 12 predicted proteins | sample Munlanlewell138R_FD_192505 | JGI IMG/M metagenome (GOLD analysis project Ga0265293, IMG submission 192505) | Leachate microbial communities from a municipal landfill in Southern Ontario, Canada - Leachate well 138R | ecosystem: Engineered > Solid waste > Landfill > Unclassified | place: Canada...
TCGCTCCGCGACGATCCCACTTCGCTCCGCGACGATGCGCGTCCGCTCCGCGACGATGCTCTGCGCCTCTTGACACACACGGCCGACGTACAGGCGCGCACCGTCGCCGCCTGGATGCACGTCGGCTTCGTGCACGGCGTCATGAACACCGACAACACCACCATCTCCGGCGAGACGATCGACTACGGGCCGTGCGCGTTCCTCGATGCGTACGACGCCGGCGCCGTCTTCAGTTCGATCGACCACGAGGGCAGGTACGCTTATGGCAACCAGCCCGGAATCGTGCTGTGGAACCTCACCCGCCTCGCCGAGACCCTGCTTCCGCTCCTCGCAGGAGCCGGTGCCGGGGTCGACGCCGAGGCTGACGCCGCCGACGGCGAGGTTGCTGAGGCAGCCGAGGCCGAGAACGCTGGTGCTGGTGCTGGTTCCGGTGCAGATACTGGTGCTGATGCCGATGCCGATGCCGGTGCCGGTGCTGAGGCAGCCGGAACCGCAGGGGGCGCCGACGCGACCGAAGCGGCGAAGACCCTTGCAATCGGCGTGCTCGACACGTTCGCCTCCCGCTACGATGCCGCGTGGCTCGACGGGATGCGGGCGAAGCTCGGACTCGGCGGCCGCCCCGAGACAGGCAGTGCAGCTGGCGGCGCCTCTGACGGTATCGTCGGGGACGCCGCTGATGATGACGCTACTGACTATGACGTTACTGACGAGCGGGTAAGGGCGCTCGCCGCCGCGTTTCTCGATGAGCTGCAGCAGCACCGCATTGATTACACGGGCGCGTTCCGAGCGCTCGGCCAAGCGGCACGGGGTGACGAACACGCGCTGCGTGCACACTACCCTGCGGGTCAGACTCCGGGGGAGTGGTTCGCGCAGTGGCGCGAACTCGTGCCGGACGCGGACGCGATGGATGCGGTCAACCCCGTCATCATTCCGCGCAACCACCTCACCGACGCCGCGCTCGACGCCGCAACCGCCGGAGACCTTGCGCCCTTCGAACGGCTGTTGGACGCGGTGACGCGGCCCTTCGACGAGCGCCCCGGCTTCGAGGAGTACGCGCGGCCAGCACCACCGGGTACACGGCGTCACGTCACGTACTGCGGAACCTGATCCCTGGCGGGGTGATCCCTGGCGGGGTGATCCCTTGCCGGGTGATCCCTTGCCGCGTGATTTCCCTTCGCGGTGAGCGTGCACGTTGGGGGTGAGCGTGCACGTTGGGGAGTGCTCCCCGGGTGCACACTCACCCCCGAGGTGCACGTTGACGGCAGAAGCCCCCTCGCGGCTTTCGGCTCGACCTGCGTAGGCTGGGTGCATGGCACGCATCATTCTCTTCGGTGGTCACGGCAAGGTCGCACTCCTCCTCGAGCCGCTGCTCGCAGCGCGAGGTGATGAGGTCACCGCGGTGATCCGAAACCCGGACCACGCAGCAGACGTCGAGGCCGCGGGTGGGAAGCCCCTCGTCGCAGACGTCGAGCAGCTCGACACGGCCGCGCTCGCCGACCTCATCGCCGGCCACGACGCCGTGGTCTGGTCCGCGGGTGCCGGCGGCGGGGACCCGGCCCGCACCCGTGCCGTCGACCACGAGGCGGCGATTCGCACCATGGACGCGGCGCTGCAGGCGGGCGTCTCCCGCTACGTCATGGTCTCGTACTTCAACGCGTCCCCCGAGCACGGCGTCGACCCCGAGAACTCCTTCTACGCGTACGCAGAGGCCAAGGCCGCCGCCGACGAGTACCTGCGCGCCTCAGACCTCGCCTGGACCGTGCTCGGCCCGAGCCGACTGACGCTCGAGGAAGCCACGGGACGCATCGATGCGGCTGCCGAAAGCCCCGGCGAAGTGTCGCGCGGCAACGTTGCGCACGTCGTGGCGGCGACGCTCGCGGACGACGGAACGATCCGCCGCATCATTCGCTTCAACGACGGGGAGACGCCGGTCGCCGACGCATTGCGGGCACGCCAGTGAGTGGCGCAGACACCGCGGGTGCGGCCGGGCAGCCGAAGCTGGCACGATGACCAGGGATCGCGTCGCGATCGTCACGGGCGGAGCTCGTGGGCTCGGTCGGGCGATCGCACTCGAACTCGCCCGGCGCGGAGCGCGGGTCGCGGTGCTCGACACCGACCTGGAGGGCGCGGAGGAGACCGCTGCGCTCGCCGCCGGTGTCCGAGAGGCTGCCGCCGGCACCGGTGCACCCACGAGCGGCCGTGCACCCGCCGCGGATGCTGAATCGCTCGACGGTGGGCCCGCGGCAACGGCCATCGAGGTCGACGTCAGCGATGAGGCGAGCGTGCAGCGCGGCGTCGCGGCCGTTGCGGAGCGTCTCGGCCCGCCGCTCGTACTCGTGAACAACGCCGGCGTGCTTCGTGACGATCTGCTCTTCAAGATGACGGTCGAGAACTGGGACACACTCATGAACGTGCACCTGCGCGGAGCATTCCTCATGAGTCGAGAGGTGCAGCGTTTCATGGTCGACGCCGGGTGGGGGCGTATCGTGAACCTGTCGAGCACCTCCGCGCTCGGCAACCCTGGCCAGGCGAACTACTCCGCTGCGAAGGCGGGCATCCAAGGGTTCACGAAGACCCTCGCGCTCGAACTCGGCGGGTTCGGTGTCACCGCCAACGCGGTCGCACCCGGCTTCACGATCACCGAGATGACGAGGTCGGTCGCGGATCGGGTAGGGATCCCTTTCGAGCAGCTCGTCGAGGAGCGTGCCGCGGAGATCGCCGTGCGTCGCGTCGGTGTTCCCGAGGACATCGCGAACGCGGTCGCATTCTTCACTGCAGAGGAGAGCGGCTTCGTGTCGGGCCAGGTGCTCTACGTCGCGGGTGGCCCGCGCGCCTAACCGCCTATTTCTGCCTGACCGCCCCATTGTGCCTGAGCGCCCTGCTGCGCCTGCCTAGTCCTGCTGCGTCTACCTAGATCTGCAGCGAAATGACCTGCCGCTCCAGCGACCCGGTGCTGGAGCGGGTCAAGCGCCTGCTCGAGGGTGCCGCCCCTCGGCGATCTCTTCAACCAATTTGGCGTTGAACGCCGGCAGGTCCTCGGGCGTGCGGCTCGTGACGAGCCCCTGATCCACGACCACCTCCTGGTCAACCCATGTCGCGCCGGCATTGCGCAGGTCGGTGCGCAGGCTCGGGTATGAGGTGACGGTGCGGCCGCGCAGCACGTCGGCGTCGGTGAGGATCCAGCCACCGTGACAGATCGCACCCACGGGCTTCTGCTGGTCGAAGAACGCACGCACGAGGGCGACCGCGTCTTCATCCATTCGGATTTGGTCGCCGTTCGACGTTCCGCCAGGGAGCACCAGTGCGTCGTAGTCTTCCGCGCGCGCCTCGGCGCTCGTGCGGTCGACTGGCACCTCGGAGCCCTTCTTCCCGTGGATCGTGCCCGGCTTCGTGGAGATCACCTCGGCTGCGCCTCCGTGCTCCTGGATGGCGCGGAGTGGCTCGGTGAGTTCGGAGTCTTCGAAGCCGTGGGTCGCGACGAACGCGACGCGTTTTCCGGTCAGATGTGACATGTGGTCCTCTCGAGTCAGTGGTCGTGCACTCTCCACTGAACCGCATGGTCAGTGATCTCGATACCCCGTTGCGTAGCTTCCGCCCGGTACGTAGAGTCAGCCCCGGTTAAGGAGAGTTTCGATGAGGGTTCTGGAAGGGGCCAGGGATCCCTCGCCCTACAGCTTGGCGACGAGCCGGCGCAGCAGCTCCGCGAGCCGGGGTTCCGCGGCCTGCCCGGCCTCAAGAACCTCCTTGTGGCTGAGCGGCGTCTCCTGGATGCCGGCCGCGAGATTCGTGATGAGCGAAAGCCCCAGCACCTCCATGCCCGCCTCGCGAGCCGCGATCGCCTCGAGCGCGGTCGACATGCCGACGATGTCGCCGCCGATGATCCCCGCGTACCGCACCTCGGCGGGGGTCTCGTAGTGCGGGCCGCGGAACTGCACGTACACACCCTCCTGCAGTGAGGGATCCACCATGCGGGCCGCCTTGCGCAACCGCGGTGAGTACAGGTCGGTGAGGTCCACGAAATTGGCCCCCTCGATCGGGGATGCCGCAGTGAGGTTGATGTGGTCGCTGATCAGCACGGGCTCGCCGGCCCCGAACGACGGGTTCACGCCGCCCGCGCCGTTCGTGAGCACCATGACTTTGGCGCCCGTTGCCGCGGCGGTTCGCACCCCGTGCACGACCGAGCGCACGCCGCGCCCCTCGTAGAAGTGGGTGCGGGCGCCGATCACGAGCGCATGTCGGCCGTCTGGCAGCCGCACGCTCTTGAGGGTGCCCGGGTGGCCCGGCACCCCGGAGGCGTGGAACCCGGGAACCTGCGCGGCCGATACTTCCGCGATGGTCTCCCCGAGCACGTCAGCGGCCCCCGACCAGCCGCTCCCGAGCGTGAGCGCGATGTCGTGGGTTCGTACCCCGGTGAGGTCGGCTAGGGCGACCGCGGCCTCGGCGGCGAGGCTTCGGGGGTCCTGCACTTGCACTGCCGTCATGGGTCCAGCTTACGGGCGCGGGTGGCGATCCCTCTCGGTAGGGGCGGCGATCCCTCCCCGAGCGGGTGGCGAACTACGTGGCACCGCCCGAATCTGCGTGGCCCGTCGGCGCCCGCGGCGATCCCTATGTAAACGGCGAGATATATGCCCGAATACGGCGAAAACGGCATATATTCCGTGGATCGCATATATCCTGCATGAGGGATCGCGGCCAGAGCCAGGTCCCGCGCCAGAGCCAGACCCCGGTCCCGCGCCCGAGCCAGGCCAGAGCCAGGCCCTCGCTCAGTCGAGCGGCCGGAGGATCCGGAACCCGCGCAGCGGATCGTAGCCGTGGATCTCGCGCGTATCGAGCACCGCCATGAAGTCGAGCACCTCGGCCGTGATGACTTGGCCGGGCACGAGAACCGGGAACCCGGGCGGGTACGGCGTCACGAACCCGCCCGACACCGGCTCCTCGCCCTGCGCCACGCGGGCGCGCAGCTCGTCGAGTAGCACGTGCTCGACCGCGCCCCGCTGCTGCCCCCGGAAGAACGGGGTGCGCATGTCGCCGTCGGGCAGGTCCGCGCCCTCACCGGTGGGCCCAGCAACGGCGGCGTACTCCGGCGCGAAACGGCTGAAGTCGGGCATCGGCGGCATCGGCGTCTCGTCGACACGAATCATGTCGGGGTCGAGCTGCGCCTGCTCCTCTTCGAAGCGCTCCGCGAGCTTCACAAGCACCTCGATGAGGTACGCGATCGCGCTGCGCGTGGTGCCGATGTTGGTCATGAAGAGCACCGTGTTTCGGCTGGTCTTGTTGACCTGGATGCCGTAGCGGTTCATCAAGTGCTCGTGCTTGAACGTGTCGCCGTCGACCCCGGTACGGGTGATCTCCACCGTGACGCGGCTCGGGTCGATCACGAGCTCGTCTTCGGCCCAGGCACTCCACATGGTCGCGAGCCCATCGCGCAGCGGCATCGGGCGTTTCGATACGCGGTGCTCGGCAGGGATGAGGTCCTCCGCCGTCAACACGCGGTAGGTGCGTCGCAGCAGCGGGTGCCGGGCGATCGACTGCGCGAGACTCGTCGCGAGGTCAAGCTGCTGCTGCACGAGGTCGAAGCCTTCGAGCTCGACCTGGCGGCGACCGAGATCGAGCGACGCGAGGATCTGATAGTTGGGCGACGTCGACGTGTGCGTCATGAACGCCTCGTGGAACGGCTCTTCGGCCTCGCGGATCCAGTCCTGATCGTAGACGTGGATCATCGATCCCTGCCGCAACGCGGTGAGCGTCTTGTGTGTGGACTGCGTTGCATAGACGCGAATCCGCGCTTCAGGGCTAGGGATCAGCCGCTCCGAGAGCCACACCTCGTCACTCGCGGGGGTTCCGTCCGCCGAGAAGAGTCGCTGCTGCTGCTCCTGGTAGGCGCGCTCGTGCGCCGACGTCTTCAGGGTCGACTCGAGCGACTTTGCCGCTGCCATCGCGGTGCGGCGGCGGGTGACCGGGTGGAACGCGGCGAAGGCGAACCACGCCTCATCCCACAGGAACACCAGGTCGGGTTTGATCGCGAGGCACTCGGCCATCACGCGCTCGGGGTCGTACACGATGCCGTCGAACGTGCAGTTCGTCAGCGTGATCATGCGCACCTCGTCGAGACGGCCCGCCGCACGGTAGTCGAGCAGCAGCTGCTTCACTCGGCTCAGGGGAACTGCGCCGTAGAACGCGAAGTCGTTGAGGGGGTAGGCCTCGAGGTAGGCGGGGCGACCCCCGGTGAGCACCATCGCGTGGTGGTGAGACTTGTGGCAGTTGCGGTCCACGAGCACCACGTCACCCGGAGCGACGAGCGCCTGGTGCACGATCTTGTTCGCGGTCGACGTGCCGTTCGTGACGAAGTACGAGTGCTTCGCGCCGAACGCCCGAGCCGCGAGGTCCTGCGCCTTCTTGATCGCTCCCGTGGGAGCGAGGAGAGAGTCGAGCCCACCCGATGTTGCGCTCGTCTCGGCGAGCAGCAGGTTCAGGCCGTAGAAGTCCGCGAGATCCTTAATCCACTTCGAGTTCACGACCGAGCCGCCTCGCGCGACCGGTAACGCGTGGAAGACGCCGACCGGCCGCCGTGCGTGATCCTGAATCGCGGAGAAGAACGGGGTGTCGTACAGGTGCGACACTCGGCGCAGCAGCGAGAGGTGAAGCTCGAGTTGATCCTCGCGCTGGAACACGCGACGGAAACGGCGAGTGAGCACCCCCGCGAGATCCTCGATGTGCGCTCCCGCGACGAGGTACAGGTCGAGCTCGGGGCGCAGACACGCGATGATATCCGCGAGACCTGCGACGCGCTGCACCGAGGCGAGCGAGCTGCGTGACGAAGCCGGGTTGCTGCGCGCATCGGCGCGGGCGAGCTCGATCGTGTCGCGAAGTTCCCGACTCAGCGGCTGCCGCGTCCGATCGCTGAAACCGGGCCGCACGACGACCGCGAGGATCTGCGGGTTCGTGAGCACCGCAGCGATCGCGTCGTCGGCCGAGGGCACCACCACAAAGTCGTAGATGAAGTCGTCGGCCGGGCCGCGCAGCCGCAGCCCTTCCGCGTGCAGTTCGTCGCGGTCGGTCTCGGTCGACTCGTCGACGACGAGCACCTCGAAACGCGGGCGCGGGTCGAGGTCGTCTTCAGACTCGATGCGCTCGAGGTCATCGAACTGCTCATCGCGCGGATCATCGGGCACCGTGTTGCCGCGGATGCGGTTCACGACCCGGCCGATCCGCTCGAGCGCGGTCTGGTAGTCGCCCTCTTGCAGGAGCTCGCGGATCCCTCGCACATACCGCTGACCGAACCCGCCCCAGTACATCTCGATCGTTTCGAGCGCGCGCAGTGAGCGGAACGCTTCACCGTCCGCAGAGAAGACCTCGGCGTTGTCGTTGCCGAGCGCGATGCGCTTCACAGCGAAACGCAGGTACTCCCACGCGTCGCTGCGCAGCCGCCAGGTGCTCGCAGGCATGCCGGGGTCGCGTTCGAGCACAGCGCTCGCCTGCGATACTCCATCGCCGCTTGGCGCGCCAAGGGGAGCATGCGTCCCCTGCGGGTCCTCTTGCGGAGTGCGAATGGAGTCGATCCTCGTCATTGACGGCGTCCTTTCCCGGGCCTACCTGACAACTGATCTTAGGCGCTCACCGCATGCCGCTTCGCGCACACGAGGCTGCATTCGCGGGGTCGCGCCAAAAAATGTTTACCCGATGAAGGTAAGGATGCCCTAATATAGATCTGTGTTTACTTTCGACTTCGATGCGCAGACGGGTGAACTCGCGCTCGCCGCGGGAACTCCCGCCGATCTGCCAGCCATCCGCGGCTGGCTCGCGCAGCTTCCCGAGCACGTGCACGGGCAGGTCATCGTCGAAAGCGACGAACACATCGACGACGTCCCCTGCCCCGCCGGAGTCTCGATCAACCGCGTCGCGGTGGGCCTCTTCCCCGGTGAAACGCTCGCACGCGCCGTCGACGCCTGGCTCGAAGAGTGGCTCTGGGCGGAAGCCGACTGCGAACGAAACTTCAGCCTGTGGGTCGGCGAAGACCCCGAGCCCCCGATGGGTGAGTGCTGGGATCGCCTCGACCGGCGGATCGCCCGCGGGCACTTCGTGCCCGCACCGGTAAGGGTGCTCAACGAACAGCGCTGAGCCTGCTCGGTTGCTTGCTCGGCGCCCGCCCACGCCTATTCGGTTCCTGGTTCGCGCCTGGTTCGCGCCTCTTCGGCGCCTGGTTCGCGCCTGCTCCCTCAGCTTTCTCTCTTTTGCGGGGGATCTCCGCTCTGCGTACCAATATCCAGCAAACCCGGTACGCAGACGCGAGATACCCCGCTGAGCGGAGAACCAGCAAGCGCTGGCGAGCGCCGCGACGTCAGTCCGCCTCGATAGACTGAGGCCATGGCGAAAGCAAGTGAGCGTAAGCACCGCATCGTCGTGCTCGGCGGTGGCCCCGGAGGCTACGAGGCGGCGCTCGCTGGCCGACAACTCGGCGCAGAGGTGACGCTCATCGAGCGCGCCGGAGTCGGCGGCTCCGCCGTGCTCACCGACGTCGTACCTTCGAAGAGCCTCATCGCGACCGCGGGCGGGGTGCAGGCCGTGCGCGACTCCGGCAAGCTCGGCGTGCAGACGTTCGTGCCGGGCGGTGACGGGAAGCCGGTGCGCCCCGAGATCGCCGTCAACCTGTCCGCAGTGAACCAGCGTCTCATCGCGATGGCCGGCGCGCAGTCCGTCGACATGCAGCGATCCCTCGAAGATGCTGGCGTGCACCTGATCCAGGGCGAGGGCCGCCTTGACGGGCAAAACGCCGTCATCGTTTCGACGGCGGCCGGGAGCGAGGGCACCGATTTCGACCGCATCGAGGCCGACACCGTCGTCATCGCCGTGGGGGCGAGCCCGCGCGAGCTCGACTCCGCGAAACCCGACGGTGAGCGCATCCTCACGTGGACGCAGCTCTACGACCTGCAGGCTATTCCCGAGCACCTTGTCGTGGTCGGCTCGGGCGTGACGGGCGCGGAGTTCGCGAACGCCTACCGCACCCTCGGCGCCGAGGTCACTCTCGTTTCCAGCCGCGAGCAGGTGCTGCCGGGGGAGGACCCCGACGCCGCAGCCGTCATCGAACGCGAGTTCAAGCGCCTCGGCATGCACGTCATGAACAAGTCTCGTGCCTCATCCGTCGTCCGCACCGAAGACGGCGTGAAAGTCACCCTCGCGGATGGCCGCATCGTCGAGGGATCGCACTGCCTCATGGCCGTCGGATCCGTACCGAATACCGCCGGGCTCGGGCTCGAAGAGGCGGGGGTGAGCCTCACCGAAAGCGGACACATCCGTGTAAACAAGGTCGCCCGCACCGCGGTTCCGTCGATCTACGCGGCTGGTGACTGCACCGACTTCTTCCCGCTCGCCTCGGTCGCGTCGATGCAGGGGCGGACCGCCATCATGCACGCGCTCGGCGACTTCGTGCGCCCGATCGACCTGCGCAACGTGGCAGCGAACGTCTTCACCTATCCGGAGATCGCGACGGTCGGGTGGACCGAACTCACCCTCGACGAGGCCACTGAACTCGCACAGCACGTCACCCACACAGTGCCGCTGAGCCTGAACCCGCGCGCGAAGATGATCGGGTTCACTGACGGGTTCGTGAAACTCTTCGCGTGGAAAGCATCGGGCACCGTCGTGGGCGGCGTCATCGTGTCGCACCGAGCGAGCGAGCTCATCTTCTCCCTCGCGCTCGCGGTCGAACACCGGCTGACGGTCGACCAGGTGGCGTCGGCGTTCGCCGTGTACCCGTCGATGACGGGCGCGATCACGGATGCGGCGCGGGCGCTGCACCAGCACTGAGCCGGCTGGGTGGGTAGTGAGCTGGCTGGGTGGGTAGTGAGTTGGAGGGCGGGCAGTGAGCCCGCGAGCCGAGCAGTGAGTCGGCTGGGTGAGTAATGAGTTGGCGGGGCGGGCAGTGAGCCCGCGAGTTAGGCAGTGACGAGGAATCGAGGAGCGACCATGCAGCAGGTATCGAGACGACGTGTGATCGGCGGAGCGCTGGGAGTCTTCGCGTTGGGGGCCGCGCTCGCGCTGACCGGCTGCGCCGCTGGCAAGCCCGACCTTGTGCCGTCGGACGAAAATGTGAAGGCTGTGGTGACGGTTCGCGCCGTGGACAACAAGTTCGAGCCCGCCGAAGTGGAGATCACACCGGATCAGGCCGTGCGCTGGGTGTTCGAAGGGCAGATGGAGCACGACGTGGTCGCCGCGGATGGCAGCTTCGTGAGCGAGCTCATGCTCGAGGGGGAGTACACGCACCTCTTCACCGAGGAGGGCGTCTACGAGTACGACTGCTCGATTCACCCTGAGATGACGGGCGTTGTGCGGGTCGTCGCGCCCTGATCCCTCGCCGCGTCTCGGGGCCGGTCCCTGGTCGCGCACTGGTGACGTCGGCGGAACCCCCCGACCCCGGCGGATCCCTCGAGGTATGGTCGACCATTGTTACGCCGGTGGATCCCTGAATCAATCGGTCAGTTGTGCAGGTTTCCTGTTGAAAATAGCCTGCACGACTGACGGATTACTTGTGTGATGGCGTACAAGGGCGAGGGATCCGGGCTACGCCCGCTCGAACACCGCGAGCGACTCGAAGTGGTGTGTGTGCGGGAAAATGTCGAACGCGCGCAGACTCGTGAGGTCGTACCCCGCCTCGCGCAGGGACTTCGTGTCGCGGGCGAGCGCAACGGGATCGCAAGCGACATAGACCACGTTCGCGGGCGCGAGCTCGGCGAGCTGCCCAGTGACGCCCCCGCCCGCACCCGAGCGCGGCGGATCGAGGACGACGGTGCCGCGGCTGAGGCGATCCCTCACCGGTGCGGATGCCTTCAACAGCTCCGCGAGATGCCGGTCGACGCGCGCCGTGAGCGCGAGCGCGCCGACGAGTTCGGAGAGATTCTCGGCCGCGTCATCCGTTGCAGCCTCATCGGCCTCCACAGACGTCACCCTGAGGCTCGGCCCCACCGCTTCAGCCATCGCAGCGGCGAGCAATCCAGCACCCCCATAGAGGTCGAGGTTCGCGGCAGCAGGGTCGACACGGCCAGCCTCGGCGAGATCCGCGATCGCGTCGCGCACCGCCGCAAACAGCACCGCGGGAGCCTGTCGGTGCACCTGCCAGAAGCCGCCCGCCCGCACGACGAAGCCGCGATCCTCGACGAGCTCGCGCACGGGGTCCGCGGCGCCCGCACGCTCCTTCTCGCCGACCAGGGTGAGCAGCATGCGCGGATCATCCCCCGCAGGATCCACGAGGTCAACGGTGGCGACGCCCGGCATAGCGTCGGTGAGCGGGGCGATCTGCGCAATAGTTGCGGTGGCGAGCGGGAGCGATTCGACAGGGATCACACGCCGACTCCGCGCCGCATACGGCCCGACGGCGCCGGACTCCGGGTCCACGTGCAGCCGTACCCGCGTGCGATACCCGAGCCCGCCGGTCTCGTCGTCGCCGGGCGCCCCCTCGACGAGATCCGCGAGCGCGTCGGCGAGATCGTCGCCCTCCTCGACCGCGAGCTCGACCCCGCCAAACCGCTGCATCGCGTCAGCGAGCACCTCCGACTTCAGAGCCCGCTGCCGCTCGAGGGAGATATGCCCGAACTCGGCCCCGCCGGCGCGGTTCTCGGGATCCCTCGCGACCGACGCCTCCGCCCACACATGCTCGCGCCGATCCGGAGAAGCCTCCAGCACCTCCACCACCGCCGCGCGCGCAAACGACTTCTTCTTCGCGTCGGTTACGCGGGCGCGCACCCGTTCTCCTGGAATCGCGTCGGCGACGAACACGACGCGGCCGTCGTGGCGGGCCACGCTCACTCCGCCGTGCGCGATGCCGGTGATCTCGAGCTCGACCGTGTCGCCGACGGTCAGGGGGGCGGAATTCGCAGCTGTCATGTCGACCATTCTCGCACCCGCGTTGTGGTCTGGGCGCCGGCTGCGTCGGTGCGCCGGGTGCGTCGGTGCCGGGTGCGCCGGTGCCAGCCGCCGCACGCTCCCGCTGTTGGCCGGTGCAATCGGCGCGAGTGTGCACCTCGGGGGTGAATGAACACGTGGGGGTGGGTACCCGAGGTGCTCATTCGCGCCCCAGGTGCACGTTCGGCGTGTGGGCCCGCGCCACCTCCGCCACTCGACCTCACCAGCCCTAGACTCGAACCCATGCGTCTGTATCTCGCTTCGACCTCGCCCGCCCGCCTCTCCGTGTTGCGTGGAGCGGGAATCGAGCCGATCTGCTTCGCGCCCGACGTCGACGAGGATGCCGCAGTCGCCGCACGGGAAGCCGAGCTCGGGCGTGCCCTCACCGCGGCCGAACTGACGGTCTACCTCGGCCGGCTCAAAGCCGAAGACGTGGTGCGGCGCCACGGACCCGAGGGTCTCGACGAGATTGACGGGCTCGTGCTCGGGGGCGACTCGATGTTCGTGCTCGACGGCGAGATCCTCGGCAAACCGCACCTGCCTGACGTGGCACTCGCGCGTGCCAAGCAACACCGTGGACGCACGGGGGTGCTGCATTCGGGGCACTGGCTCATCGACTGCACGGCGAGCGGGCGACGCGATGGGGCCGAGCGCGAAATGGGCGAAGTCGGTGAGGCTCCCGGCGAAACAGGCGAGGCACTTGGTAAGTCGAGCGGCGAATACCGCGGCGAGGGATCCGTCGACACCGCACACGTCACCCTCGCGGCCGATGTCAGCGACGCAGAGCTTGCCGCCTACGTCGCGACGGGCGAGCCGTTGGAACTCGCCGGCGGGTTCGCGATCGACGGCCTCGCCGGCGCCTTCATCGAACGCATCGAGGGGGCGCCGAGCTGCGTGATCGGGCTGTCGCTGCCCGCGCTCCGTCGGCTTGTGGTCGCGCTCGGGCACGACTACCCGAGCCTGTGGAACCGTCCCGGCGTGTGAGCGGCGTCCGGGCAGCGGGATCCCTGTCCCTGCTCCTTTCCTTCTCCCTTACCTCCCCGTCCCTCTCGGAGTCCTGCAATTCGTATGTAAACGTAGAAATATAGGCTCGATTCCGCCGGATCCGCCCGATATCTTGCCGTTTGCATACCGTTTGCAGGGTGCAGGGTGCAGGGTGTGGCGGTGGGAGAGCTGCGAGCGGGGTGTGGCGAGCGGGGTGTGGCGGCGGAAACGGAACGCAGCGGGCGGGTTCGGGCTGCGAGCGGGCCCGAGGCCTGCGGCGGCTCAAGGGAGGGGCGGCAGGCGGGCTAGCGGGCGGGGCGGGCGCCGGCGAGCAGCGCCACGGTGAGCGTCGCGATGACGGCTCCGTCTGCGAGGTTCACGGAAAGTAGTTCCTCGATGCGGGCGAGCCGCTGGTAGAAGACCGTGCGTGACATCCGGGCGCGCTGCGCTGCAAGCGAGCGGTTCGTCGGGTGTTCGAGGTAGTGCCCGAGCACCCGCACCAGGTCGCCGCTGTGCCCGGGGCCGCGCAGAGCGTCGTCCTCGATGAGCGGCCCGATGGTCGCGGCGACGAACTCCTGCATCTCGGGCGTCGCGGCAAGCCCGCGCACGAGATACGCAAGCGCCTGGCGTTCCGCCTGTTGAACGGTGACCCTGCCGGTCTCGGCGATCGGGGAGAGACGGTCCGCGGCCCGCACGCGCTCGAGCGAGGTGATGAGGGATCGCAGTCCGCGACCCGCCGCCCCGAGCGCGAGGTGGGCGCGCCACCCCGCCGGGATCGTCGATGGGAGCAGCATGTCGAGCTCGTCGGCGAGGCGCGACGCGAGGAGCGGTGCCGGGCCCGACGGTCCGCCGGTGTCGAGCCGCGGGTCGTCGACGGGGAGCGAAATGAGCGCGAGAAGGGCGGGGTGCTCGGGACGGCCGGTCTGAGACATCCCAGGGATGGTCGCGGTCGCTGACGTTTGCCCGGGCCGCTCAGACGGCCTGCCAGGCTCGGTGTCGAAACCTGCACGGCCACCGGAACCCGCGCCCAAGGGCCTTGATCCGAGACCGGAACCCGGACCAAAGCGCGAACCTGACCCGCCGGCAGTTCCGGCCCCTAGGACACCGCCAACCCCGCTGACGCCGCCAACCCCGCTGACGCCGCCAACCCCGCTGACCCGGCCAACCTCGACGGCGTGGCTGTCGAGCGCATCCTCGGCGGCGATGATCACGCGCCCCTCGGGGGCGACCGCCCGGCGCAATGCGGTTTCGAGAATCGCGCGCTCGAGGGAGATGTGCGCGCCGAAGTCACCACGCCCACGCAGAGTCGCACCGAGCACAACGCGGTTCTCGATCGGCAGCCCGAAAGCCGCGAGTTGCGTCGCGAGCTCATCCTCCCGCCGAAACCGGCCGCCGAGCAGCACATCGAACATGCGCTTCGAGCCGAGCCGCAGCCACTGGGTGCCGTCAGGGTCGGCGAGCCGTCCGAGCGCCAGCGCGAACGCCCCGAGTTCGAGCACGGTCCGGCGGCCGGCAGCGTGGGGTGGCCCTGGAAGCGCGGTGAGGGATCCCCACCGCCGACCTTGCGCTTCCACCGTGACGCGATCCCACCCCTCGCCCAGCGCTCCACGGCGCCCAAGCAAATCACCCGAACCGGCCAAACCGGCCGACCCACCCACCCCAGACGAACCAGCCACCCCTGACGGATGGGCCGACCCACCCAAACCGGCCGAGTCGGCCCACGCGTCGAGGACGTGTGCGGATCCCTCGCCGGATAGCGAGGAGGAACCCGACCACGCAACCACGTCACCGGCGGGGTCTTCGAGAACGACGGGAGCGCCGAGCGTTTCGGCGAGCCGTTCGATCACGGTGTCGACGGGGCTGCGGTTGAGCCCGAGCTCGGTGAGCATGGTGTGCACCTCGGCACGGGCGGTGAGCGCCGCGCTCTGCGCCGCGAGGAGCAGTTGGTGGATACGCTGCGTGATCTGCACGAAACGCACTTCGCGGTGGAGCACGATGAGGGGGATGCCGGCGGCGGCGCAGGCTCGCTCGAGCGGTGCGGGCAGTGCCGCGAAGCGAGTGCCGAGCTCGAAAACGAACGCGGCGGGGTCCGTGGCGACGAGGTCGTGCATGAGCTGCTCGAGGGCATCGCCGCCGCCCGGCCAGCCGGCTCCGGTCGTGAGGAGCAGCTCGCCCCCGTCGAGCAGGGACGCCGACCGGCCGCCCGCGACCACGTGCGCCCAGCGGAGCCGCCGCTCCAGGTGCGCCTCACCGGTCACAACCTCGGGGTGGCCTGCGCGGAGCTCGGGGAGCGCGAGCGCCTCGGCCACCGTGATGGTCGCGGATTCGGGAGTGAAATCGCTCATGCGAACAAAGTGTACGGGGAATCACCAAACTGAGGATGGTTTGCAGCTGGTCCGGCGGAAGCGTCGCTGTCACACTTGAAACCAGCGGGCCAACCGGCTCGGACACATTGCCCGGAATCACTTCCGGGTGGCACAGCAGCGAGAGAAGAGGGCACTCGGATGGCACGCATTCCCCACGTCATTGGCGGCGAGAAGAATACCGACGCCGAGCGGACGCAACCGGTGTACAACCCGGCGACCGGTGAAGTGCAGCACGAACTCTCGGTCGCCTCGGCGGCAACCGTCGATCAGGCGATTGCGGCGGCGAAGGCCGCGCTGCCGGAGTGGCGCGCTACCAGCCTCACGAAGCGCGCCAACGTGTTCTTCAACCTGCGGCAGCTCCTCAAACAGCGCACCCCGGAACTCGCCGCGATTGTCACGAGCGAGCACGGCAAGGTGCTCTCCGACGCGGCGGGTGAGATTGCGCGCGGGCTCGAGAACGTCGAGTTTGCGGCGGGCCTCCTGCATCTGCTCAAGGGCGAGCGCGACGAGCAGGTCTCGACCGGTGTCGACGTGCACTCGGTGAAGCAGCCGGTCGGGGTCGTCGCGGCGATCACCCCGTTCAACTTCCCCGTTATGGTGCCGCTGTGGATGATCGCGAGCGCGATCGCGTGCGGCAACACGGTTGTGTTGAAGCCGAGCGAGAGGGATCCCTCAGCCTCCGTCTTCATCGCCGACCTGTTCCGCGAGGCGGGCCTCCCCGACGGCGTGCTGAACGTCGTGCACGGCGACAAGGTCGCGGTCGACACACTGCTCGACAGCCGCGACGTGAAGGCCATCAGCTTCGTCGGCTCGACCCCGATTGCGAAGTACATCTACGAGCGTGCGGCCGCGAACGGCAAGCGCGTGCAGGCCCTTGGCGGCGCGAAGAACCACATGATCGTGATGCCCGACGCCGACCTCGACATGGCTGCCGACGCGGCCGTCTCGGCAGCGTACGGCTCGGCCGGCGAGCGGTGCATGGCCGTCTCGGTCGTCGTCGCGGTCGGCGGTGTCGGCGATGTGCTCGTGTCGAAGATCAAGGAGCGCATGGAGAAGCTCGTGATCGGCGACGGCACCGATCCCTCGAGCGAGATGGGTCCGCTCATCACGGCAGAGGCGAGGGATCGCGTCGAATCGTACGTGGCCGGCGCCGAAGCCGAAGGTGCCACCGTCGTCGTCGACGGCCGCGCCGCGAAGTTCGAGGGCGGTGGCTTCTTCACCGGCGTCTCCCTCATCGACAACGTGCCCACCGACAGCAAGGTGTACCGGGACGAGATCTTCGGGCCCGTGCTCGGCGTCGTGCGCGTCGACACCTACGACGAGGGCGTGCAGCTCATCAACGACCACCAGTTCGGCAACGGCACGGCGATCTTCACCCGCGACGGCGGCCTTGCCCGCCAGTTCGAGTTCGAGGTCGAGGCGGGCATGGTCGGCATCAACGTGCCGATCCCGGTGCCGGTCGGCTCGTTCTCCTTCGGCGGCTGGAAGGATTCGCTCTTCGGCGACTCGCACATCTACGGCCCCGAGTCGATTCACTTCTACACGCGCTCCAAGGTCATCACGACCCGTTGGCCGAATCCCGACCAGTCGAAGGTCGACCTCGGGTTCCCGAGCAACAGCTGACGCGTGCGGCCGCGAGGCCGAGTAGTACCCGTGCGGGGGTCCCTCTCACCTGATGGAATCGGGTGGCGGGATCCCTCGCCTTCCTCCAGGATGAACCGAGACGCAACCCCTCATCGAGAAAGCAGTGACCCATGGCCGACTACATCGACCTGAACGGCGCCGAGCAGAGCTTCGGCGACACCGAGGCCCAGCGCGAGGTGCGCACGAACGACCGCGACTACGTGTTCCACTCGTGGTCGGCGCAGGGCAAGATCGACCCGCTGCCCATCGCCCGCGGCGAGGGCGTGCGCATGTGGGATTACGACGGCAACGAA
>Ga0265293_10007263_pt1 | contig 17182 bp, 18 predicted proteins | sample Munlanlewell138R_FD_192505 | JGI IMG/M metagenome (GOLD analysis project Ga0265293, IMG submission 192505) | Leachate microbial communities from a municipal landfill in Southern Ontario, Canada - Leachate well 138R | ecosystem: Engineered > Solid waste > Landfill > Unclassified | place: Canada...
GTACGGCGGGTGCCTTCATTCGCGACATTATCAAGAACAACCCGAACAATTTCCGCCTGTTCAGCCCCGATGAAAACGCCTCGAACCGCTTTCAGGCGGCTTACGAGGTTACAGGTAAAACCTGGCTGGCCGACCATATCGAACACGATGCCGATGGTGGTTTCCTGGCCACCGACGGGCGCGTCATGGAAATGCTCAGCGAGCACACCCTGGAGGGCTGGCTTGAAGGCTATCTGTTGACCGGGCGTCACGGGCTGTTCAACACCTATGAATCCTTCGTGCATATTGTGGATTCGATGGTGAACCAGCATGCCAAATGGCTGGACAAATGTCGCCTTGAAGCCCATTGGCGAGCACCGGTTGCCTCGCTGAATATCGTGGTGTCATCGCTGGTGTGGCGTCAAGACCATAATGGGTTCACGCATCAGGACCCCGGCTTTCTTGATGTGGTCTGCAATAAAAGTGCTGAAGTGGCGCGTATTTACTTACCCCCCGATGCCAATTGCATGCTCAGTGTTACCGATCACTGCCTTCGCAGCACAAATTATGTCAACGTCATTGTGTCTGACAAACAGCCACATCTGGCCTGGCTCGATATTGATCAGGCCGTTGAGCATTGCACCAAAGGTATAGGTATATGGCCGTGGGCCAGCACCGATGCGGGTGTCGAGCCCGATGTCGTCATCGCCTGTGCGGGCGACATCATCACCCAGGAAGCCCTGGCCGCGGCCGCCTTGCTGCGCGGGCATGCCCCCGACCTTAACGTTCGCTTTGTCAACGTGGTTGACCTGTTTCGCCTGCAATCCGGTTCGGCCCACCCGCACGGCCTTTCCGATGCAGACTTCGATGCACTGTTCACCCGCGACAAGCCGGTTATTTTTGCGTTCCACGGCTACCCCTGGCTGATACACCGGCTGGTGTATCGACGCGCCAACCACGCGAATTTTCATGTGCGCGGTTATCGTGAAAAAGGCAACATCAATACCCCGCTGGAACTGGCCATACTCAATGGTATCGACCGCTACAGCCTGGCCATTGATGTGCTCGACCACGTTCCACGCATGCGTGATGCCAGCGCGCACTTCAAAGAGTGGCTCAAGGCACGGCGCATCGACAGTATCAGCCATGCCCATGAACACGGCGTTGACCGTGCTGAAATCACTCACTGGACCTGGCCGGAGCACACGTTGTGAACCTGTTTCAACTTTGGCTGATGACCATTGCCGCGGGTGCGGCGGTGGCCAGCAACTATTACCCGCAACCCTTGCTGGATACCATTGCCACCCAACTGGGCGTGTCGTACGCCGCGGTTGGCATGATTGTCACGGCATCACAAATCGGCTACGGCATTGGCTTGTTGCTACTGGTACCCCTGGGCGACAAGTTTGAAAAGAAAGGCCTGATTACCGGCATGATGCTGCTGACCGCACTGGGTTTGTTAATCAGCGGCCTGTCATCAAACCTGAACCTGTTGCTGCTTGGCACGGTTATTACCGGGCTTTTTTCAGCCGTTACCCAGATGCTGGTTCCGTTTGCCGCCCTGCTCGCCCCGGCAGAATCGAAAGGGCGTGCCGTTGGCATGGTCATGAGCGGCCTGTTAATTGGCATTTTGCTGGGCCGCACCATTTCCGGAACCCTGGCCAGCCTGGGCAACTGGCGTACCGTCTATTTTGTGGCGTCGTTTGTCATGCTGATACTGGCAGGCTTGATCTGGCGTTCGCTGCCCAGCCACCGCCAGCACACGTCAATTGTTTATACACAACTGATTTCGTCGGTTGTTCAGCTCGTGGTCCATCACCCGGTATTACGTACACGCGCGCTGCTGGGTTTTCTGTCGTTCGTTCTGTTTGCCCTGTTCTGGACCCCGTTGGCCTTTTTGCTCAGCCAGCCGCCCTACCAGTATTCCGAAGCCATTATTGGTTTGTTTGGTCTGGCCGGTGTTGCCGGGGCGCTGGCAGCCAACTGGGCAGGCAAAGCCAGCGACCGGGGGCACAACCGCGAGGCCAGCCTGATCGCGCTGGTCGTCCTGCTGCTGTCATGGATTCCCCTTTGGTTTGCGACGTCATCGTTATGGGCCCTGATACTGGGGGTCATCGTGCTGGACCTTGCCGCCCAGCTGCTGCATGTCAGCAACATGAGCGCCGTCATGCGCATCAACCCCGACATGCGCAACCGGCTGAATTCCGGTTACATGACGGTTTATTTCATGGGCGGGGCACTGGGGTCGTTAACGGCGGCAGCGGTATACCAGTACGCGGGCTGGCATGGTATTACCCTTACCGGGGCGCTAGTAGCCCTGGTGGGTCTGGTGCTGGGCGGGTATGCGTTATACCGGCCCGAATCGCGTTGTTGACCCGGTGCGCGGCAAGCCCCCCGGTCTTCAGGCCGGGGGAAGATAGCCAGGGTCGTATATGCGATTGGCAACCGGCTGTTGTGCAGGCGTTTTTAAGCCGGCCGTTGAATGACGCCGGTAACCGCTATCGGGTATCCTTCTGTTATTCAAAAAGAGCCCCGACTTTTCAAAAAGGAACACACCATGATCCAGTTTACGGTTAATGACATGAGCTGCAACCATTGTGTTGGCGCCATCACCAAAGCCGTGCATGACGCATTTCCGCAGGCCCATCTTGACTTTGACCTAGAGCACCATAAAGTGCGTGTGGAAGATGTACCCGGCGCCGCCGAGGTTCAGGCAGTAATCCAGGCCGCAGGTTACACGCCCGAGCTGGACGACTAGGTGCCATGACGACGCTTGATACGTTCAGTGCTACGCTGCTTGATGGCACCCTTCAGCCCCTCGACTTGTATAAGGGGCAGGTGGTGCTTGTCGTCAATGTGGCGTCCAACTGCGGTTTTACGTCGCAATATCAGGGCTTGCAGGCGTTATACGAAAAGCACCAGGCTCGCGGTTTTACCGTACTGGGTTTCCCGTGTAACCAGTTCGGCGGGCAAGAACCTGGTGACGCCACTGAAATTCGCCAGTTCTGCGATACCCGCTATCGCATTACATTCCCGATGTTCGAAAAAGTCGACGTCAACGGGGCCAACGCCCACCCCTTGTTCCAATGGCTGAAATCTGCCCGGCCCGGTGTGCTGGGGTCTGAAGCCATTAAATGGAACTTCACCAAGTTTCTGGTTGGCCGTGATGGCCAGGTGGTTGCACGTTACGCGCCCACCACGTCACCGTCCGACCTTGAAAAAGATATCAACGCTGCCCTCGAAGGATAACCATGATTGATCTGTACTACTGGACCACGCCCAACGGCCATAAAGTGACGCTGTTTCTTGAGGAAACCGGCCTTGACTACACGATCATCCCCATCAACATTGCCAAGGGCGAACAGTTTCAGGCTGATTTCCTGAAAATTGCACCCAATAACCGCATCCCGGCCATGGTCGATCATGCGCCGGCCGATGGCGGAGAGCCCATTTCAATTTTTGAATCGGGGGCCATGCTGCAGTATCTGGCTGAAAAAACAGGGCAATTCCTGCCCACCGACCTGCGCCAGCGCACCGAAGTCATGCAGTGGCTGTTCTGGCAAATGGGCGGTCTTGGCCCCATGGCCGGACAGAATCACCATTTCACCCAGTATGCACCTGAACGCATTGCCTACGCCATTGATCGTTACGTGCGTGAAACCGCGCGTCTGTATGGTGTTCTGAACAAGCGTCTGGCCGACCGCGAATTTGTGGCCGGTGATTTTTACTCGATTGCCGACATGGCCAGTTACCCCTGGATTGTGTCTCACCCCAAGCAAGGCCAGAACCTTGACGACTTCCCCAACCTGAAGCGCTGGTTTGAAACCATCCAGGCCCGTCCGGCCACGCAACGTGCGTATGACAAGGCAGCACAAATCAACCCGCAACCCACGGTGCAGTCTGACGAAGCCAAGAAAATCCTGTTCGGCCAGGGTGCGCACACCATCAAGTAAGCGTTATGAAAAACATGTTTTCATCATCACGCGGGCTCTCGATAGCCGGGGCGCTGCTGGTACTTGCAGGCTGTGCCAGTTCGCCCAGCCCCAATATCACGCTTGTGCCGGCCGACAAGGTGGTTTCCCAAACCGAAAAAGACGGGCTGTTCACACAGCCCGTCAAGTTTGAGCGCACCAAACCCGGTTGCCGCGGCGAGTGCCCGAAACTGACGGTAAGCTCCATTGTGTTTCCAGGCCACACCAGGCTAACCGAGCTGGTCGACCATGCCTTGGCCATCATGACGGGTCTGAGCCCCGACCAGCGCCCGCCCTACGACACTATCGCTGGGTTCGAGCGTTACTTCTGGGAAACCGCCGCACCGCGTGACGATGTTTTTCTGGCTGCAAAAACGCGTTATCGCAGCCAGGGTCTTACCGTCATCGAGCTTGATTCGTGGCAGTACTTTACCGGTGCAGCCCATGGCGTTTCAGCCACCCGGTTCCTGAACTGGGACAACAACCGACAAATTGTGCTGGGCCTGGCGCAAATACTCGAGACCGGAAAAACAGCGGCCTGGGTAGATGCCCTGAAAGCGGCACATGGCCGCTGGCTTGAAACCCAGGACCCTTACACCGATGACCCCCAGGGCTATCTGCGTTTGTGGCCCTTCCAGCCCAGCGACAACTTTGCACTGACAGACCTGGGCGTGGTTGTGAAGTACGGCTCATATGAGCTGGCCCCGTATTCGTCAGGCCAGCCCGAGCTGCTTATCCCCTATGACGCCCTGCAGGGCATATTGCGCCCTGAGTTCTTGCCACGCGCGGTTTGATTGCGTTTTTTACTTGAAACGATCAAGGTCGAAATAACGTGAAGTGCCTTCGCTTTCACCCGGTTGGGCAGGGTCAGTCGACAGTTGCGGCCGGCCTTCAACCGGCAGCACTGACGGCGGGTTCAGCAAGGTTGGCGGCATGGGGGTCTGGTTGCCATCCATTTGCGACGGCATCGGGCGGCTGTCCGTACCCGTCATGGCCGAAGCGGCCTCGTTGCCGGTTATTAAATCAACCGCTGCAGGTACGGCGGCCTGGGCGGCATTGCGTGAGCGGGCCGCATTCCGTTGTGCCACGGTGTCTTTGATCAGCTTTTGCAGCCGGTCGGCCAGCGAACTGAAGTTCTTGTTGCGTGCCCAGTCGGCAGCGTCAAGTTTTGACAGGTTCTGCGTTGTTACCTCGGCACCTGCGGCCAGCAAGGCTCGCACGGTATCGTCATTGCCAGAAAAAGCCGCCATCATCAGTGGTGTCGTGCCATCGGGTGCGGGGGCATCAACAAGTGCCTTGTTGGCCAGCAGGTAGCGCACCATTTCAAGCTGCCCTTTCGATGCGGCATAGTGCAGCGGCGTCCAGCCCAGCCGATTGATTTCGGCACCGCGGGCAACCAGCGCCTTGGCACGGGTCAGATCGCCCACAATGGCCAGATACATCAGCGGTGTTTCGCCATTCTGGTTGGTGATGTTTACATTCAGGGCGCGGTGACTGGCCAGCAGGTCATAAACCCCCCAGGCCTGGTCCTGAATCGCCTGCATGATGGCGGGCTGGCCGTTGGCCGTCTTGACATTCGGGTCTTCGCCCAACGCCAGTTCGGTCTTGACCTTTTCGGTGCGGTCATTGGCAATGTCAACCCACCAGTTGGGCGAAACTGCAGCCACTGACGTGCTGAACACCAGTGCCAGCGTGGCAATACCGGTGCGCAACACCGGCGACCGGCTGAAACCCGATTTCAAATCAGCCATGCTGGCCTCCGTGGGGAATTTTATTGAACAGCCTGAAAAAGTTTTCAGTGGTCTGACGGGCAACTTGCGCTACGGTCATGCCACGCAACTCGGCAATTTTTTCTGCCACATGAATGACCCTGGAGGGATCATTTGTCTTGCCCCGATGCGGCACCGGGGCAAGATAAGGCGAGTCGGTTTCAATTAACAGGCGGTCAAGCGGCACCATGGCGGCAACGGCCTGAAGGTCAACGGCCTTCTTGAACGTGACGATACCTGACAGGGAAATATAAAAATTCATGTCAATCGCGGCCTGGGCCATTTCCCAGGATTCGGTAAAGCAGTGCAAGACGCCGCCGCACTGATCTGCGCCCTCTTCGCGCATAAGGCGCAAGGTATCTTCACGCGCATTGCGGGTGTGCACAATCAGGGGCAAGCCTGCCTGGCGTGCTGCCCTGATATGGGTGCGAAAGCGGTCGCGCTGCCAGTCAAGAGGTTCAGACAGGCGAAAATAATCAAGGCCGGTTTCACCAATGGCGACCACCTTGTCGGACGATTGTGCGCGTTCAACCAGCCCTTCTACCGTGGGTTCTTCAGCATCTTCGTAATCGGGGTGCACACCCACCGACGCGTAAAGACACGCATGCGGCTTGACCAGTTCGAGCAATCGGGGCCAGTTGGGCATGTTGACGCTGACGACAAGGGCATGACTGACCTGGTTTTGCTGCATACGCGCCAGAATGGCGTCAAGGTCCTGGGCAAGCTCGGGGAAATCAAGGTGGCAGTGTGAATCGACGTACATAAATAAACAGTGAAAAACGATGAGTTATTGTACCGGCCGGCGAGCCAATGCCAGAAGAATGCGTTGTGCCGTAGTGTGGGCAAGCAATTTGGCGTTCAGGGGGTGGTCGGCCAGCGCGCGCTGCTGTGTCAGCCAGCGGGCCGTGTCGGCCAGTGCCAAAGGCGATGCGGCCCTTGCAAGTTTCCCGGTATGCGCCGCAAGATCAGGGTAATAGCGGGCCGGCGCCGAATGCAAGGCCAGCATCAGGTCGACAAACCAGCGCTGCAATACATCGACCCATTCGGCGACTGCAATTTTTTCAAGGGCATCGGCCACCGGGCCCAGATCGGGTGTGGCCGGAGCCAGTGCGGCCTGGGCCAGTCGGGTCAACCACGGGGGGCAGGCCGACTCACCCTCTTGGGCGGCCTTGAGCGCCCTAAGGGGGGCACCGCCGGCGGCATCCAGCCAGGCTTGCGGTTCGTTAATGCCGTGCTCGCGCATCCAGTCCATGCACCAGTTATGGTCGGGCACGGCCAGAGGCAGGCGGCGACAGCGCGACACCAGGGTGGGTAACAAGCGGTCGGGCGCGTCGGCCACCAGCAAAAACACGGTATGTTCAGGGGGTTCTTCAAGTACCTTGAGCAAGGCATTTGCCGAAATCGCATTCATGGACCCGGCTGGATAAATCACCGCAACGCGGTAGCCACCACGGTGGGTGGCGGTGTTGAACCAGGTATGAAGCTGACGTAACTGATCAACACGGATGTCTTTGGACATGGTTTTTTTGGCGCCTCCCCCTTCAGGGGGATCAACCGGTTCCGTATCGTCTCCCTCAAGCGCAGCCACAGCATCGGGACGAATGCGCCGCAAATCGGGGTGGTTTCCAAGCGCCACCCACTGGCATGCGGAACACCGCCCGCACGCCATGCCCGACTGCGGGTTTTCGCATAACAAGGCCGTGGCAGCCGCCAGTGCGAATTGTGTTTTACCAATACCTGCAAGCCCGTGAATCAGCCAGGCATGTGCGAATCGTTCGCGATCAGCAAGCCAGCGTTGTGCGGTTTCTTGCTGCCAGGGCAAAAAAACCGGAATGACGGCGTCAGTCATGAGCCCCCGCGTCCTTGCTTTGAACATCGCCAACCCGCCCGCTGACCGTTTTCCCCGATTTCCAGTCAGCGACCAACGTTTCAATTTCCCGCTGCAGGGCTTCACGAATCGCGTCGATGGAATGTGTCGCATCTACGACAGTGAAACGTTCGGGATCAGCATCGACACGCAGGTGATACGCCTGACGAGTCCTTAAAAAGAAGGCCTCGTCTTCTTTTTCGAAGCGGTCGAGGATGCGTGTGGCCGACAGGCGGGCACGCGCCACCTCGAGAGGAACGTCAAACAGCCAGGTGCGATCGGGTTGCAGATCGGGATGCACCCAGGCTTCGAGCGTTTCGACAGCAGCACCGCCCAGTTCACGGCCCCCGCCCTGGTAGGCGAAAGTTGCATCGGTGAACCGGTCGCACAAAACCCAGGCCCCGCGGGCCAGGGCCGGACGGATGACCGTTTCAAGGTGTTCGCAACGTGCGGCAAACATCAGCAATGTTTCGGTTTTCAAATGCATGGGCTCGGCAAGCAACATACCGCGTAAGGTTTCACCCAACGGGGTGCCTCCGGGCTCGCGCGTGCAAACAACGTCTAACCCATGCGCTTGAAGGCGGGCCACCAGCCAGTCGACATGCGTGCTTTTACCGGCACCATCCAGCCCTTCAAGTGTTAGAAACAAACCCTGTTTGATCGTCATGACTTAGCGCCCAAGAATGTATTTGGCCACCGCACGATTGTGCTGGCGCAGGTTTTCAGAGAACTCGCTGGTGCCGTCGCCTCGGGCCACAAAATAAAGGTATTTGTGCTGCTCCGGGCTCAGGGCTGCCTCGAGGGCCGCGCGGCCGCTGCTGGCAATCGGTGTAGGCGGCAAGCCACCACGCGTGTAAGTGTTCCAGGGCGTGTCGGTTTGCAGGTCTGCCTTGCGTATGCGCCCCGTGTACTTGTCCCCCATGCCATAAATGACAGTTGGGTCAGTTTGCAAGGGCATGCCAATACGCAAGCGGTTGATGAACACCCCGCTTACCCGGCTGCGATCTTTGCTGTGCCCGGTTTCCTTTTCAATAATAGATGCCAGAATCAGCGCCTCGTAGGGTGATTTCAAGGGCAGCTCCGGGGTGCGTTTTGCCCATAGAGCCTCAAGCATCGTGTGTTGTGACGCATACGCCTGGCGCAAGATGTCGATGTCGGGCGTACCCGGCGCAAAAACATAGGTGTCCGGGTAAAACCAGCCCTCGGGGCTGATGCTGTCAATACCCAGCCGGGCCATGAGTTCCTGGTCGGTGACACCGTCCAGCGTCTGGCGAACATCGGGGTTTGTGCGCAGCGCCTGACGGATCTGTTCGTAAGTCCAGCCTTCGGGCAGGGTCATGCGGGTCAACAGCATGTCGCCACTGGCCATGCGCTCAAGCAAAACCAGCGGTGAGTCGCCCGCCTTGACTTCGTACGTACCGGCCTTGATGCGGGTATCAAACTCAAGCAGCCGCGCCAGTGTCACAAACAGGTCTTCTTGTATAGTGACCCCGTTAGTATTCATGCTGCGTGCAATGGCACGCAGGCCAGTGCCGCTTTCAACCGGAAAACGTGCAGTTTCACCTTGAATCTGTACCGGTGCATTGGCCCAATACCAGCCGCCACCAACAAGTGCGCCAGCACCCGACACGACCAGCAGCACTACCCCGATTACCAATTTTTTCAGAAAGCTTGTCATTCAGTTCCAGAAGACCGCGCAAGACCATAAAGCCCTGACGACAGCCCGACTATGCCTGCACCCGTGCAGAAAGATCGCTATCATAAAGCGTTAACCACCAACGTTTTTGATTGCCTTGTTTACGTATGACTAAAACCCCGTATACCGCCACCCTGCTGCCCGACCTGGCCGTCATTGAAGCCACCGGAGCAGACGCTGCCGCATTTTTGCATGGGCAATTGAGCAATGACATCAGTGGCCTGCCTGACGGCACGGCGTGCCTGGCTGCCTACTGCACGCCCAAGGGGCGCATGCTGGCCAGCCTGGTGGTATGGAAAGCCGGCAACGAACCCGAACCGGTGTACCGGGCTTTGGTCAAACGCGATATCGCACCCGCCATAGTAAAACGTTTGTCAATGTTTGTCCTGCGCGCCAAGGTCAAGATTTCACTGATGCCCGTGGTGCCGTTCGGGGTTACTGCCGGCCAGGCTGAACCTGCCGGTTCATCGGCTTGCCAGCTGGATACCTTGCCTGCACCCGGGCAAGCCTGGCAGGTAACCACAACCGGACAAGGGGTTTTTGTTGCCGCGCCGGTTGCCGTCGGGTCTGCAGCGCGCTGGTGGCTCACACCCGGCCAGTCAAACGATGCTGATCTGGCCCTCCCCCCCGCTAATGACGCCAACCAATGGGCAGCCAACGACGTCGCTGCCGGTTTCCCCTGGATTCAACTGGCTACCCAAGAGCTTTTCATTCCCCAGACCCTTAATTTCGACCTTATCGGGGGTGTCAGTTTCACCAAAGGGTGCTACCCGGGCCAGGAAGTCGTGGCGCGCAGCCATTATCGGGGCACCGTCAAGAGGCGCATGGCTCGCGGCACCGTAAATAATGCCGCACCTGATGCCAGCGAACTGCCCGGACAGGACACCTTTGACGCCAAGGCCCCCGGTGGGCCCGTCGGGCGCATTGTCAATGCCGTCAATGCCGGCGGCCAAATTCACGTGCTTCTTGAAGTACAACTGTCTGATATTGGCCAGGCCGACCTGCGTATTGGCAGCCCTGAAGGGCCAGCCATTACCCTTGCCAGCCTGCCTTATTCGCTAGAACCGCAAGTTTGAACTTACCGGCCCAGCATGGCCAACGGATGGGGTTCGGCATCGGGCCAGGCGGGCACGAAAAATGATTCGATCAGTGGGGTATCAACCTGCCCCACGGTTGCCGGTGACCACTTGGGGTTACCGGTTTTTTCAATCAACAAAGCCCTGATGCCTTCACGAAAATCAGCGCGTGCCGTTGCATTCAGTGCAACGGTGTATTCCATCTGAAATACCTGGGCCAACGACAAGTGACGACCCCGCTTGAGCATTTCAAACGCCAGGGCCAGCGTGGCCGGGCAGGCTTTTTTCAGGCGTTGTGCTGCTTGCGACAGCCAGGGATCGGCGTGCGTATCCAGGCCTGCCAGTGCCTGATAAACACGATGCCAGTCGGGCCCTGCACACCAGCGTGCCATTTGCGGTGCATGGCGCATTGCCTGCCCCGGTGTTGGTGTGTCCAGAGCCATGGTGTCAAGGCAGTTGTGAAGCACCGCATCGTTGACGGCACGATCTTTGCCCCAGGCTGCCTTGCCCAGTGCATCGACCAGGGCTTGCCATCCGGTATCGGGTAACACGTAATCGATAACGCCCAGGCCATGAGCATCGGCCGCACCAATGCTGGTGCCGGTCAGGGCCAGAAAGCGCCCCACCCCGGCGGGCATGCGATTGAGCAACCAGGTACCACCAACGTCGGGAAACATGCCAATGGTGGTTTCCGGCATGGCGAACCGGGTCAAGGGCGTACCCACCCGATGACTGGCCCCCATCATCAGCCCGGCGCCACCGCCCATGACAATACCGTTGGCCCAGCAAACCACCGGTTTGGTATAACAATGAATGTGATGATCAAGGGCGTACTCGACCCTGAAAAACGTTTTCAGATAGGCATTTGCCCACCCGTCGTGCGTGGGCACAGCGGGCAAGCCTGCGTAAATGGTTTGCAGGTCACCGCCGGCACAAAATGCCTTTTCACCACGGCCCCGCAACACGACCACGGCCACCGCCGGATCGGCCTCCCAGGCATTCAGCTGCGCCTGCAAGGCCTGGGCCATGTCCAATGACAAACCATTCAGGGTGTGCGGCTGGTTCAGCCACGCCACACCAATCTGGTAACCGCTTTGTGCAGGCAATGTTTCAAACAAGACCGGTGCAGTGCTGGAGGGCTGTGTCATGGGTTACCAGGCGTAAAGGATAAAAACAGAATGGCAGCATAACGAAGCGTCAGTGCCATGACAAGGCGCCCTCAGGACGACTGCGCAGCAATACGCCGGGCCTTGCGCATGCGGCCGGCGGCCAGTTTCCCGGCCCGCTTCTGGGCCAGCTTGTGCAGCGCACGGCGACGGCGCGATTCTTTTGGGTCAAAGTGCAGTGGCCGATAAATTTCGACACGGTCAGCATCGGACAAGACCTGGTCTAACGGGCAGGCTACCCCGTAAATGCCAACGGATACATCTTCATTGACAAGCCCGGGAAATGCCTCGGCTGCACCACTGGCGTCCAACGCATCACCCACCGTGGTACCTGCAGGCAATACAAGCGCCTTGCGCCAGATACGATCTGGCAAGGCCAGCACGAGTTCAACCCGAACATCGGCGCCGTCACTTTCGGCTATCTGTGCGTCAGCCATGTCGGTCTTGGGCGCGTTGGGTGAATGAATCAATAAAGCTGGTGGCAATACGGTTGAAAACCGGGCCAACTACCATTTCAAGTGCCCGGTTTGAAAATGCGTATTCCATGGTGTAAACCACCTTGCAGGCATCAGGGGCCAGTTCCTTGAATTCCCACTTGCCCGACAGATGTGAAAACGGGCCGTCAACCAGTTCGAAGTCAATCTGGTGCGGGTAGTCATGGCGGTTTCTTGTAGTGAACGTTTGCTTGATACCCGCAAAACTGATGGTAATTGATGCCTGCATGCCATGGTCGTCGCGCGATTGAACCACCGCACCACCACACCAGGGCATGAATTCGGGGTATTTTTCAACGTCGGCAACCAGATCGAACATCTGGGCGCAGGTATGAGGAACAAGAACAGATCGTTGAACAGTATGCATTGAATGAAGTTAGTCGCTAGAATGTCAGGTTCATTTTACCGTTTATAGCTTTACCTATACATGAGCATCGTCGAAAACCGCAAAGCCACCCACGACTACTTCATCGAAGAGCGCTTCGAGGCCGGTCTTGTCCTTGAGGGCTGGGAAGTCAAAGCCATCAGGGCGGGCCATGTTCAGATCAAGGAAAGCTACGTTATCGTGCGCGATGGCGAACTGTTCATCATCGGCATGCATATCAGCCCGCTGGCCACAGCATCCACGCATGTTCACCCGAACAATACCCGCACCCGCAAACTGCTGTTGCGGGCCGAAGAAATCAGCAAGCTTATCGGCAAGGTCGAGCAGCGCGGCTACACCCTGGTACCGCTGAACCTGCACTACAAAAATGGCCGTATCAAGCTTGATTTTGGGCTTGGGCGCGGCAAAAAACTGCACGACAAGCGCGATACCGCCCGCGATAAAGACTGGGCGCGCGAAAAAGAACGCTTGCTAAAGCACGACACACGCAAGAAAGATTAAGCAGCTCGTTTCATCTGCCGTCTTATTGACTCGGGCCAGCGCAGGCAGGCTCATCGCCTGCTTCGGCCCGGCCCTCAGTCACCGGTCCGGATGCCCAGCTCCTGGCACTTCCGGGTCAGCGTATTGCGACCAATTCCCAATCGTTGGGCAGCCTCGGCTTTACGATCCCGACTGTGGCGCAATGCGGTGGTAATCAGGCAACTTTCAAACTCCCGTGTCAGGGTGGCCATGATGGCCGGCTCATTGCGGTCAAGTTTTTCTTGTGCGGTGCGTGCCAGCAGATCTTTCCACTGCGCCAGCAACGACTGGCCGGCCGCCGCTGACACCGTCGTTGCCGATGTCTCTGACCCTGAAACAGATGGCTGCACGGCCTGTGCATTGCCCGTCGTGGTCTCAAGACGATGTGCGTTGGCCGCCGAAATCTCGGGTGGTAAATCCTTGACGTCAACCAGTTGCCCCGAAGACATTACCGTCAACCAATGGCAGAAGTTTTCAAGTTGACGGATATTGCCCGGATAATCAAATGCTTTCAGCGCGTGAAGAGCGGCCGGTGTAAGACGACGTCGCGCCACCCCCAACGAACGGGCGCTGTTTTGCAAGAATAATTCAGCCAGTGCCGGAATATCTTCCTTGCGTTCACGCAAGGGCGGCAGCCGCAGACGAATGACATTCAGGCGATGAAACAGGTCTTCACGAAATTGCCCCTGGGCCACGCGCTGTTCAAGTGGCTGATGGGTTGCTGCAACAATACGGACATCAACCGAAATAGCCTGCGAGCCGCCCACCCGGTAAAAACTGCCTTCGGCCAACACGCGCAGCAAGCGGGTTTGCAACTCGAAGGGCATGTCGCCGATTTCGTCCAGAAACAACGTGCCCCCATGGGCCTCTTCAAAGCGTCCCCGGCGCTGTTGGGTCGCCCCGGTGAAGGCACCTTTTTCATGGCCAAACAGCTCGGCTTCAAGCAAGTCGCGGGGAATGGCGGCGGCGTTGAGTGCCACGAATGGCCCTGAAGCCCGCGGGCTGTGCTGATGCAATGCGCGGGCAATCAATTCTTTACCCGTTCCGGACTCGCCAGTGATCAATACCGTTGCCGGCGAGACGGCAAGGCGCCCGATGGCACGAAACACTTCCTGCATGGCCACCGAGGATGATTTCATCATGACCGGCGCCGGTGCGTCGGCACCATCGGCAGCACGCAAGCGCGATGCCGAAGCGGCCTGCGGGGCAAGAGGCACCAGCGGTTCAGGTTCCGGTTCAGGTGGTATTGCACGCTGTACCAGTGATACGGCATCGTTGATATCAAACGGTTTGGGCAGGTAATCGAAAGCCCCCTTCTTGAACGCGGCCACCGTACTGTTCAGGTCTGTGTAGGCCGTCATGACAATGACGGGCATGTCGGGGTGTGCGGCCTTGATTTCCTGCAGTAACGTCAGGCCATCTTTGCCGGGCATGCGCACATCAGTGACCAGAACGGCTGGTGTTTCATGCGCCAGCGCGTCCAGCATGTCATCGGCACACTCGAATGAGTTGGTCGTAATCTGCACCCTGGCCAGGGCTTTTTCAAGCACCCACCGGATACTTTGATCATCATCGACTATCCAGACCGGCTTCATAATTTACTCCAACGGCAGCACCATACGAAATTCGGTATGACCTTTGCGTGAATCGAACTCGATCACACCGCCATGTTGCTGCACAAATTCCTGGGCAAGGCTCAGGCCAAGCCCACTGCCACTGGCACGACCGGTAACCAGTGGATGAAATATCTTTTCCTGCAAGTCAGCAGGCACACCGGGGCCGTTGTCAATGACAGAAACAATGACCCCCATGCGTACCGGCCGGGTCGCCAGTACCAGCTGACGACCAATACGTGTGCGGAACACCAGTTTGAGCGGCTCATCACCCGGGTGTTCGGTCAGGGCCTGGCACGCATTGCGGGCAATGTTCAGCAAGGCCTGCACCAACCGCGGCAAGTCACCTACCAGATCGGGCACCGAAGCGTCGTAATCGCGCACAAAACGGATGCGTTGCGCAAACTCGGCGCTGACCAGCGTATACACCCGCTCGCAGACTTCATGGATATTGAAACGCACCCGTGCCAGGGTATCGCCTTGCGGGGCTATCAATCGGTCGATCAGGCTGGTCAGACGATCGGCCTCGGCTACGATCACGCGGGTGTACTCGCGCAGCGACGAATTATCCAGCTCGACTTCAAGCAACTGGGCCGCACCACGGATACCCCCCAGCGGATTCTTCACTTCATGGGCAAGATTACGCAACGACTCGCGCTGGACATCCAGCTCTTTGCTCAGTTGCAGGGTACGGTCCAGCAAGTCGTGCTGGTCAAGCCCGCGAATTTCCAGCAAGGCCGCCCAAGGCTGGTGATCCAGCGGGACAACAGCCAGATTCACCGCAATACCCAACCCGCCAGACGCTCGAATACTGGCGTCCTGTCTCAATATGCCAAATTTTCCTGTAATTGCATCAGAAAAATGAATATCGAGGGTCGAGTCAGGTTGAAACAGCGCCAGAGCCGGAATACCCTGCATCTGTCGCCGCGACAAACCAAACAGTTCTTCAGCGCTGCTGTTGGCGAAAGCAACTTCACCTTGCCTGTCAACCAGCAGTACTGCGGTAGCCAGCAGATCGTAACTTTCAGGATGTGTCATGTCACGATCTGCCTTTTGCCAATCAGAGGCTGTAGTACATGTCAAACTCGACCGGGTGCGAGGTCATGCGCAACCGGGTGACTTCGGCCATTTTCAGTTCGATGTACGCATCCAGCATGTCATTGCTGAACACGCCACCACGGGTCAGGAACTCGCGGTCGGCATCCAGCGCTGCCAAGGCTTCTTCCAGCGACGCGCAAACGGTCGGGATTTTTGCGTCTTCTTCGGGCGGCAGGTCGTACAGATTCTTGTCTGCGGGATCGCCGGGGTGAATCTTGTTCTGCACCCCGTCAAGACCGGCCATCATCAAGGCCGAGAAAGCCAGGTAAGGGTTGGCCAGAGGATCGGGGAAACGCGCTTCGACACGACGGGCCTTCGGGCTGCCGACATACGGAATACGAATCGATGCCGAACGATTGCGAGCGGAATACGCCAGCTTGACCGGTGCCTCGTAGTGCGGAACCAGACGCTTGTACGAGTTGGTACCCGGGTTGGTAATGGCGTTCAAGGCTTTGGCGTGCTTGATGATGCCGCCGATGTAATACAGGGCAAATTCCGACAGACCCGCGTAACCGTTACCGGCAAACAGGTTCTGGCCGTCTTTCCAGATCGACTGGTGGACGTGCATGCCGGAACCGTTGTCACCGACGATGGGCTTGGGCATGAATGTGGCGGTTTTGCCGTACACATGGGCCACATTGTGGATGGTGTACTTCAGAATCTGGTTCCAGTCGGCACGTTCAACCAGGGTGCTGAATTTCGTGCCGATTTCAAGCTGGCCGGGGCCGGCCACTTCGTGGTGGTGCACTTCCACCGGAACCCCCTGCTGCTCCAGCAGCAAACACATTTCGGAGCGCATGTCGGCAAATGAATCAACCGGCGGAACGGGTACATAACCGCCCTTGACGCTGGGACGATGGCCCAGGTTGCCGCCTTCAAGCTCAAGGCCACGTGACCAGGAGCCTTCTTCCGACTTGATCTTCACAAAGCAGCCCGACGCATCATCATTCCAGGTGATGCCGTCAAAAACAAAGAATTCGGGTTCAGGGCCAAAGTACGCAGTATCGCCCAGGCCGCTGGATTTGAGGTAGGCTTCAGCGCGCTTGGCGAGCGAACGCGGGTCGCGGTCGTACCCTTTAAGGTCAGACGGCTCAACGACGTCACAGGTCAGGATCAACGTATTTTCTTCGCGGAACGGATCCATGCGTGCGCTTTTGGAATCCGGGATCAGCAGCATGTCAGACGCCTCGATGCCCTTCCAGCCCGCAATCGACGAGCCGTCAAACGCCTGGCCCGATTCGAGCTTTTCTTCGTCCACAGTGTGGGCCGGCACGGTCATGTGGTGCTCGCGACCAAGCGTGTCGGTAAAACGGAAGTCAACAAAAGTGACTTCTTTGTCTGCAATCAACTTAACAACATCTTCTGGGGTGGACATAAGAACTCCTGAACATTTAGGGGTCAACAATTCGAAACTGCGTACAGACACTAAAGCAATAAGCGTGCCAACTTTTTTGGTGCTATACCGGGGGCTTGCTGCACCAAAATCTGGACAAACCCGTATGGTTCGGGGAAAGAAACGGATTGATCTGGTGCGAATGCACTATTATGG
>Ga0265293_10007265_pt1 | contig 17179 bp, 16 predicted proteins | sample Munlanlewell138R_FD_192505 | JGI IMG/M metagenome (GOLD analysis project Ga0265293, IMG submission 192505) | Leachate microbial communities from a municipal landfill in Southern Ontario, Canada - Leachate well 138R | ecosystem: Engineered > Solid waste > Landfill > Unclassified | place: Canada...
GCCGGACATGCTCTGCCCAGAAGAGGCGGCGATCATCAATGGATTCCATGGGGTTCCTCCGCAAGAAAAACCCGAAGGATGGCGTAGCTTAGGCGCCGTGAACAGGTGGCTGGGTTGGACGCTTACGATTGAAACGAAACTCGGTCTCCTTGAGGTGGTAATAAAACATATGTTTTTGAATGCCTTTTACCTTGCTCAACCTCAGCTTGGCATACGCCCAAAACGACTCGATGCCGTTGATATGGGACTGATCATTGGCAAACTCATTGCTGGCATATTCCACGCGAAGATGCCTGGCATACCCCACGTCAACCAAACCGTGATAGCTACGCCACCCATCGGAGTGAATGACACTCTCCAAAGCGACTTTGCCCCGAATAACCCCTTGCAACGTAGCTTTTTTGGCATCGGGCACAATCTCGGTCGATACCCAGCCATTGCGCTTAAACAATCCAAAGACAATGGTTTTACTCCCGGCACCACGTCCGCGTTTACCGCGAATGCGCTTGGGGCCAAAGTAAGATTCATCGACTTCGATCTGCCCAGCCATATGGGCATGTTTTTCACATTCTTCCGCGAGGCGGTGTCGCAATTTGATGTAAATCGAATTGATCGAACGGACACTTATTCCGGTCAACCGCGCCGTGTCGGAAGCCGAAAGATCGAGAGCAAAGTAACGAACAACTCGGCGAAACGTCTTCTCTGCAATTCGGGAACGGCGATAGTACCTATTTTTAATAACCACTTCAGAAGCTTAGCACCTAATTGAAGATGCTTAACTTCCTAAGACCCTACTCAATAGGAAAGATACATTTTTCTCAAAAAATTAATAAATTCCTGGAATTTATTCTTGCTCGTTTTTCCATCTCATAGGCACGCAGGATATTTTCTGGGATATATCAGAATATCCTCAGATGAAACCGAAAAATATGAAATAAAGCGGCTCGAGGAGAATTTTTTTAAAGGGCTTCCAGAATAAAGAAGCTCGTATTACTGCGATTCCTGTTTGCCATAAGCTATACAAAAATAATTATGGCTATCTAATCTATTGCTTTTTTACCATTGCATAGCGCTGATAGTATTCACCTACAGCAGTATTTACCTCGGCACGGGTGAAGCCAATATTAGCGAGATCAAAATTACTGATGCTATGGGACTGGCTGGGATCTGACGCGACCTGGTGTTGCCAGGATTCCCGGGTTGCTTTTGTGAGGGGTTGACCAAAGTGCGCGTAGATTCTTTCCATCACACCCAGTGGGTCCTTCTTCGCTTCCAGCATATGCACATCAAAAAACTGGGATTGGTTATATTTCCGGCGGGCAATTTCCATTTTATGCAGACCCTCTCCCCAGAGCTTAAGAGCATGTCGGCCCACATCGGCCATGGTTAAGCCAGGCTCACGCATCCGACGAATCAGCCAGGTCAGGTTGCTGGTGGAGGCCAGTGCATCAAATGGATCCCTGTGAGTGTGAATAATGCAGGCATCAGGGAACACATTAAAAATTGCGTCCAGACAAAACACATGGGCAACATCCTTTAACACCCAGCGTCGCGAATCGCCATTGGCAATAAGTTGAAGAGCCTTTCTGTAGTATTCAAAGGCAAAGGTCATATCGGTATTGGTGGCCCAGCGTTGGTACTTTGGCAGATCGGCAGTTCCGAAAAAGGTGTGCGACCAACCAGACTGGTCGATCAAATATCGGCACTCGTCAGGGGCCTCTGCAAGCATGGGATGAATATCCATTGCGCCCGGCATTGTTGCGGCAAACTGTTCTAGACCAATCTCTGTCATTTGGAACACAGGATGCCGGCGCCATTCAGCTACAGGAGGGCGCGGCATGGGATTACTCGCAAGCCAGAATGGCAGGTGTTGAATGTTGGGATCGTGACAGATCAGTCGGTGTAAAACCGTGGTGCCGGTTCGCGCCAGACCAATGATGAAAATCGGTCTGGCAATGGGCATGGATTGACTGTCGGGGTACTTTTTGATGCCCGTAAATGTTCTCAGGCGGCCACACAGTAAGCCTATAATCGAGTTTGCAATAAGCTCCTTGCCCATATCGCCCAGGGAATCGACCGTGTCAATTTCCGAGAGATACGCTTGCATCGGCTCCCGGTAGGAATCATCGCCGAAGTCATCAAAACCGGTAGCGGCTGACGCCGCCGCGTGAAATTCCTCAAAACGATCTAATAAAGACATGGATTATTCCGCTTTCAGTTCGTTAACCTACAACGGAAGCCTTCAGTGGGCCATGCTGAATAATATCGACGATGCCCGAAGGCGCAGAGAGTACATCAGCCGTCCTGTTAAGCAGGCAGGCGGCAGAGGCGACACCGGAATCCTTACGGATAAAGTGCACTTCATTGCCAGGCTTGCCGTCAATAATCCATTGCATCTGCTCCACTTCATCGTCCTCGAAAACCCTCGCTTCATATTCGGTACGAGCCGTGACCCCCTCCCTGGTGACAAGATCCACAAGAAACCGCATTCCCAAAGCAGTACCGGCCTTAATGCTTTTCTTCAGGCCGGTGCAATAAAAATCGTAGTCGCGCACAACGGGCTCGAAGCCGTTGGTCACAACGTCAATGGTGTAACCCAGCTTTTGCACCACACTCACTGAGGGAATTTGGACCGACTTTCCCCAATCAGTCTGGCTGGCCTTCATCCGCGTCCGCCACTCATCCGGGGGCAGACCAACGCCAAGAACATCGGCCCAATAGAAACCTTGTCGCAGACATTCAGTTTGGGTTTTGTGCAACAGCGAACGGATATTCACACAGGGGCCGGTGGCCAGAAGACCGCTCCATATCCGCGAGGCATCCCAGATACCACCGCCGGTAAAGGTAACGCCATGCTTTTTTGCCAGGGCATCAATCTTCCCCGCCAACTCTGGGTCAATCCAATAAGGAAGGTAGGCTTCAGTGCCATGACAAAGCACATTAATGCCGGCACCCAGCAGACGCTCGTAGGCCGGCATATTTTGAGACAGGATATTGGTGGTGGCGACAAAGGCGACATCCGCCTCCAACGCGGAATAATCCGCGCGATCACAATCTTCGACGACAACCCCCAGGGTACGACCCAAGCCGGCAACTTCACCGATGTCCCGACCAACTTTGTCACCTGCCCGATTGTAGACGGCGACCAGTTGCCACCCTTTTTCATCAATCAGTCGGGCAAGTTCCTGGCCGACAAAGCCAGCACCATAGACAACACACTTTATAGCATTATTGCTCTCCGTCATTACCCACCCCTTAGCTCGGTACGCTTATGAGTCACTTGTTATAGGTTCGTTACAACAATGCCGGCGCTTATCAACACCCTGTTCCCGCCATGCTATGCCTCTTTGCCTCAGGTGCATAAATTAGGCCGTTCAGAGTCAGCCAGCGGGGAACAGGTTTACAGGAATGCTTTTTGGGCAATAGTAAAGTCGTAATAGTCCCGCCAGGCACAAATCTGACCATTATCGTCAAATTCGAAGACGCCGACGATCATGAACTCGGCAATAACACTACCATCCTTTCGCAGCATCTTTTCGTAACGCTCAGCCATCACCACGTTACCGTCAGACATCATGTGTCTAACGGTTTGGTCAAGGCTGTAATAGTCGTTGTCGTAAAGTGATTTCAACAGCAGGTTGATTTGTTCCCGACCTTTCGCGGGAGGGAATCCGGTGTTTTCCCAAAGACAGTCGTCGGAACAGTGCTTGTCGTACAATGCCTGAGAACTCTCCGGGCTATCCTGCTTGGTCAATATATCGAAAACTGCCTGTTCATATTGGTTTTTAATCATGAGTAAAAATCCTGTAATCAATCGCTTTGTTACATCATCAAATACTACAGCTCGACTCTAAGCGATGTCTTTCGCACAAGTAGCTATATGAAGCAGCTACATGTAGTAGCAATATGTAGTATTGTTAACTCTACCCGCGCGGGTATATTGCAGAATCTTATTCGATAATGCGACTGAACCAATCTGAAAAATTGGAATATAGAGGCCCAATATTCCAAAGAATAATTTCTTCTCTCACCCAATATTTGTCTAAAATTCAAATAGATATAAAAAATAGCGAAAAAATATTACTTCCGATAACAGGGTGAACATTCATACTTTTCCATTTACGGCTATTGTTGCCAAGAAAAAATTTGATAATAGTTACCCTCCATTGAACCTTGTTATAACTTTACTATCAACAGGAATATTCCTATGGCGCTGACCCATGTTCTAAAACCCATAACCATTGGGGAACTGGAAATACCCAACAGAGTGGTACGCTCCGCCCACTTTACCAACCTCGGCAATGGCATTATCAATGACGACACCATCGCCTATCACCTGGCTCGCGCCAAAGGTGGTGTTGGACTGTCGGTCATCGAAGTGCTGTCTGTCCACCCCACGTCTCCCGGCTCGAACAATATCTGGCAGCCCGGCAATGACGAGGGCTACCGCAAGTTAATAGATACCATTCTTCCCACAGGGATGCGCCTGTTCCAGCAATTGTGGCTCGGCGGTAATGTGTTGCTGCCCATTGACGGCAGCCCGCCCTGGTCAGCTTCTGATTTGGCTAACCCTCTGGTGGGTGTTGTGCCGGTCGCCATGACAAAAACGATGATCGACGAGGCTGTAGAGGCGTACGCCCGGGCTGCGGAACAGTGCGAGCGCTGGGGTATTCAGGGCGTGGAATTACACGGCAGCCATGGCTATCTGCCCGCGCAGTTTTTGTCATCCAACCAAAATTACCGCGACGACGATTACGGCGGCAGTTTCGAAAATCGTGCCCGCTTCATCATCGAGTCCCTCGAAGCCATTCGCGCTTCTGTATCAAAGTCCATGGTGGTGGGTATACGCGTCGGGGACGACGCCTCCTCCGGCGGTATCACCGCTGAGGACTACGCTCAGCTTGTTGAAATGCTCGAAGAGCGCAACCTGCTGGACTATGTCAATATCTCCATGGGTGGTTATCACTACACCCGCAAAATTGTCGGCGGTATGCACGAGCCCGCGGGTTACCAAATGGCCACGACTCAGGTTGTCAGTCACAAGACCAAGCTACCCACTATCGCTATCGGTCGCTTCCGTACGCTGGAGGAAGCCGATCAGGTGATTCGCGCCGGCGACGCCGACATGGTGGCCATGACCCGGGCCCATATTGCCGACCCGGATATCGTCAAGAAAACCGCAGCCGGCCACCCTGAGCAAGTACGCCCCTGCATTGGCTGTAACCAGGGTTGCCTGGCAGGTATTAACACCATGATTCCCCGTATGGGCTGCGTCGTAAACCCAGCTGTCGGCTTTGAGCAAACCATGGGGGATGACAAATTCGTTCCGGTTAGCGAGCCCAAAAAGATTGTCATCGTGGGCGGCGGTGTTGCCGGTATGGAAGCGGCCCGCGTTGCGGCGTTGCGCGGACACAAGGTTATATTGATGGAAGCACAACCTCACCTGGGTGGCACTATCAACCTGGCTGCTAAACTGCCGACCCGTGCCGGTATTCGCGACATAGCCGTGTGGATGGAGGAGGAAATTACCCGCCTCGGTGTGGATATTCGCCTTAACACCTATGCAGACGTGGACGATATCGCCGCAGAAAGTCCCGACGAGGTTATCGTCGCCACTGGCTCTTATCCCCGCATGGATGGCATTCAGGTCTCCAATCCGGGCGACCCTATTCAGGGTATGGAGAACCCAAAAGTACTGTCCAGCCACGATCTCCTTAGCGGCGGCCAACGCGACCTGGGTAAAACCGCTGTGGTTATCGACGACCTGGGCCATTACGAAGCCATCGGCGCGGCGGAATATCTGGCTGAAAAAGGCCTGTCCGTTACCTATATTACCCGCCACAACGGCTTTGCGCCCATGATGGATTTGGCCTGGATGACAGAACCTGCACTGACTCGACTGGCAGACAAGGATTTCAGCTACCGCACCCGTACGCGGGCCACAGCAATTGATGACGAAGGGGTGACTGTTTGCCCGACTTATGTGCGAATCGACGAGAAATATACCTCGAAGATCCCTGCAGACACCGTGGTGTTTGTTTCCCTGAACCACGCTAACAGGGAACTGTATAACGAACTGACGGACAAGGGTATCAAGGCCCGCGTGATTGGCGATGCCAATTCACCGCGCTATCTCAATGCAGCAATCCGCGAAGGTAACCTTGCCGGCGTCCAGGTTTAATGGAGACAAATTCAATGAATGTACTTGTAATCGGTATCACCAGCGGCGTTGCCGTACCGCTGGTCAAAAATCTGCTCGCCAGTGGCCACAAGGTTATCGGAACGGTGCGCAGTGACGCACAGATCGACGGTGCCAAACGGGACTATCCGGGTATCGCTGACGTATTCAAGCTGGATATGGCCGACGGCGATAGTGTGAAAATCGCCATCGAGACCGGCCTCGGCGACCATCAGCAGGATCTGGATGCCGTCATCGTCTGTACCGGTATCGCGGGCTATAATCCGCTGGAAACCGCGCCCCTTGAGCTTTTCCGCCGTACACTGGAAGTCAACACCGTATCCTGTCTTGCGGTTTACCAAACCTGTCTCCCCATTCTGCGTAAAACCGGTGGCCGTATCATTTTCCTCAGCTCCTACGGCGGCAAGGTTTCAATGCCCTTTATCGGCTGTTACCAGGCATCCAAATTCGCTTTGGAATCGCTGGGAGATGTCATGCGCCAGGAAGCCAGGCTCTCCGGCGTTGAGGTGGTAATGATTTTACCCGGTGGCATTGATACCGCCATGTGCCACAACATGCTGGCAGACATCGACAAGGAGATTGGCCAACTGAGCGACGACATTAACGAGCGCTACGGCCATTACTATCGCGGTCACCGCAACCTGCTCGCCGGGCCCGGCAAAGTCTCCGGCGAAGAAGTGGCTCAGGTGACGCAAGAGGCGCTGGAAGCGGAAACGCCGGAAACCCGTTATATCGTCGGTGAGGGTGCAGCCTTCCTTATTGCCGAACGGGCCCGCCTTTCAGACCGGGAAATGGACACTGTTTTCGAGCAGATGTTTGCCCAGGCCAGTCAACAGTAACAGGTTCCGACAAGCGGGTAAAAGCATCGTGAATAACATCGACACCAAAGCCTTTCAGCTCGTTGTCGACCGGCAGGAAATCGAACAGGTGCTGCGCACCTTCTCCCGCGCCGTCGACCGACTGGACCTTGAACTGTTGCGCTCGGTCTATCACCCCGACGCCATCGATAAACATGGCGTTTTTGAGGGCAACGCCCACGAATTTGCCGCCTATATTGTCGATACCATCGGCAGACTGACCACCTACGGCTTTCACCTGGTATCGCAATCCATCATTGATGTGGAGGGAGATATCGCCGCGGTTGAATCCGGTTACATCGGCTACCATCGAATTCAACCGGGAGAAGCGGCCATTGCCGAATACTTTGGCGAAACCTATGCCTCTCGCGCCAAAGCCGAAGGCACTATAGAGCAGGAACACGACCACCTTTGCGGTGGTCGTTACATCGATCGATTTGAACGCAGGAACGGCAAATGGAAAATTGCCCGGCGCGAAATTACCAATGAGTGGCGACGGTGCGGTGTGGCATTTACCGACCTGCCCGAAGGCAGACTGCACCAGCTGAACATACAGGGTAAACGGGATCGCACTGACCCGGTCTACGCCAATCTCTTTCCCGGTGGTTAAGAATCAGGGTTGCGGCCAAGATTACTCAGGCTGGCTTCGATAGAGCCTGCCGCCTCGCCTTTGGTCATGGCCGACAACAATGCACCTACGGGCATGGCAAGGTTGCGCCACAGTTCCTGCTCGCCGAAGTTCTGGGTAACGCATTTTGTATAAGCAGAACCGACGGCGTCACTGATTGCCGAGGCCATAATATCAATATCCACCCATGACTCAAGCTGGCGCGCTCGGGACATGTCATGCAGGGTATCCAGGTAAAACTGACGGCCTTTATTGCGCACTAATTCAGCAATAGGCCCCTCGCCCATTACCGTGACAGCGAAAATTGCCCTGACATAGCGTTCATCGTTAATCCATAAACGTACGGTGAGATCACACAAGGCAAGAATCGGATTGATACCTTCTTCACGCGCCTCCCTATTGGCCTGCTCGAACTGGAAGTCAATCAGCTCTTCAATAGAGGCCAACAATATCTGGTCACGACCACCAAAATTGTTATACAACGTCTGCTGGGCAATACCACAGATACTGGCCAGGTCTCGAATTCTAACGCCCTCGATACCATATTCGGCGACTAATTTTCGAGCTCTAGCCCTGATAACTGTACGCCTCCAACGCTGCCCACTGCCCTTTCGGAAACTGGACCCAATATTCACTGGCTCTGAAGCCAACTGCAATGGCTGTTTCTTTTTTGTCTCCTCAAGCCCGAAATTTTTCTTCATATCGTCGGCACCACTTATCAAAGAGAATGTCATTATCGAGATATCCGCACAGCAAAACTAGTACCTTATTTCATCCTAATTTTCGGGTATAGTCGTTTAAGTTTAATACGAGCATCATCATTGGAAAACTGCCAGTCGACACCCACCTGTGCTGCATTACGTCGCTCGGCCCAAGCCGTTGCCTCGCGGCGCAGTGTTTCAATATCGGCTATGCGCCGATTGAGGCATTGCTTTGTGAACACGCTCAATTCAATTTCGGCCACATCCAACCAACTGCCATGCTTGGGTGTGTAGTGAATCTTCAACCGATCCAACAGGCGCCTAGCCTCGGCGGGCGCAAACGCCTTGTACAAGGAAGCCGGCATGTGAGTGTTCAAGTTGTCCCACACCAACACGACCTTCTCGGCGTCGGGATAATCGACTTCGAGCAGTTTCCTGATCTCCTCGGCCAGATCGATTGCCGTTTTGGTCGCGCGGACATTGACTTTGCGCCAGCCGCCCAGGGGCTCCGTCGCCATGAAGTTGACAGCCGTCCCCACGCGTTCGTACTCATAATCGTAGCGTTGTGGTTGTCCGGGTTCGACGGGCAGGGGCTGGCGCGTTTCGCCGACCAACTGCGTCGGTTGCTCATCCAGACAAACCACCGGGCGTTTCGGATCGTAAGGCCGCTGATAGACTTCCAGGATGTCCTCCATGCAGGCAACAAACTCTGCGTTTTGTTCCGGCGGAATCACCCAGCACTTGCGTTGATGCGGTTTCAGTTCGTTTTTTTCAGTGCCCGCATCACCGTCGGCGGGGAGATCGATTCCACCACGGCCAGGGCGACCAGCTCCTCGGCCGACAACCGCAATGTCCACCGCGCGTGGCCTGGTGGCGGCTCGCTGCAGGCGATCTGTACCAAGCGCGCCTGCTTTTCTCCATCTAACATCGGCTCGACAGCCGGATGTTCCCGCTTCTTACGCGCCAGCGCCGCTTCAAGCCCTTGTTCCACAAACCGTTGGCGAATAGTGAATATGGTTCGCGGTGCACAAGAAAACACGTCTGCCGCCTGCACATCGTACCAGTCTGCTCCATCGGCGTCGACCCTCCCTCCTTCAACAGTATGTTGGCATGTTTGATCTTAGGGGCCGCCGTCTTCCCTTTGCTGATTAAATCCGTGAGCCGCGAACGTTCCTCCTCTGTGAGACGCACGATGTATTTTTGTTCATGAGAGCTTCTCCTGACAAACAACATGAATATATACTCTCAATATGATGATTTTAAGAGATTATTTAGAATTACATAACCATATGACATATATTCAGCCGCCACGGTATAATTGCCACATCTTGTCTACTTTGAGGATGTGGCATGCCAGCAGCGATGGACGCAGCATCAAAACGCCGAGTGCGAGCTGACCGGTTATTGATGAAAGGCAAATCCCCCTCAGAAGTCGCCCGCTTGGTCGATGCCCCCCGCCAGACGGTGTATCGCTGGCAGGGCATTCTCCAGGAACAGGGCCTCGATGGCTTGCGAGAGATGAGCAAGGGCGGGCGGCCCTCCCGACTTTCGGCGGAGCAGTTGGACACCCTGCGAGAGATGTTGCTGGCAGGACCACTCGCCAACGGGTATGCCACGGATCTCTGGACGATCAAGCGCGTACGGCTTCTGATTGGCAAAATGTTTGGGATCAAGTACAGCGATGTCCATGTGCGGCGGTTGCTGGGCGCACTGGGCTTCTCCAGCCAAAAGCCCGAGAAGCGGGCCATCGAACGCAACGAGGAAGCGGTGGCAGACTGGAAGAAACGTACCTGGCCTGCCCTCAAAAAAAAGCCTGCCGCGAAGGGCGCGTCATCGTCTTCATAGACGAGTCCGGCCTGTCGGAACGGCCAACTCGGGTACGCACCTGGGCGCCACGGGGCCAGACGCCAGTGATTCAATTCCACTTCAACTGGAAACAGCTTTCCATGATCGCTGGCGTGAGTGTTACGAATGCCTACTTCCGGCTCCACCGGGGGACCATCAAGGCACCCCAGATCGTTGAGTTCCTCAAAGCTTTGGTAGCCCAGATCAGGCAACCACTGCTCATTATCTGGGATGGACTTCGGGCGCATCGCTCCCGCCTGGTACGGCACTACCTTGATGGCCACGTGGCCATGAATTTTCTCCCGATAACGTAAATTATCTTTCGCACATTTGAAGAGGCGGTGATTTCCCAAGTTGCTAAGATTGAGTTGCGAAGCTGAATCTAACAACAACAGTAACCGTCCGGTAAACCCATCTTCACAATGAGGCGGGAATCGGTAACGTAGGTGTCCACCTATTTTTTAAGTGGACACCTGTTATGGATACATTTGTACCGGCACTCCCGGCTCCGAAGCGTCGCCGCCGTCATTCAGCCCAGTTCAAAGCCGAAGTACTAAAGGCCTGCGCCGAGCCTGGCAATACCATCGCCGGCGTGGCTCAGCGCTATCAACTCAATGCCAACCTGGTCCATAAGTGGCGTCGACAGGTGGCGCCGGGTTTGTCAGGCTGCCTGACCCGGTCAGTTGTGAAGACGGATCTGGTGGTGACACGGTCCGCATTGAATTGCCCGGCAACATTATCGTCCATTGGCCAATCGCGCGCATGGCGGAGGCCCTTGTCTGGTTAAGGGCAATGCGGCCGTGATCCGGGTCGATGAGATCTGGCTCTCCCGGGAACCGTTGGATATGCGTTGCGGTCCCGACACCACTCTGGCCCGGGTGGTAAATGCCTTCGGCGAGGCCAAACCCCATACCGCCTATGTGTTTGCCAACAAGCGGGCCAACCGGATGAAGATTCTCCTCCACGACGGCTATGGCATCTGGCTGGCGTCCCGTCGTCTGCACCAGGGGAAGTTTATCTGGACACCGCTACGGCAAGGCGAACCCATCACCCTTGAGTTGTCACAATTGCGTGCCCTGGTGGTGGGCCTGCCGTGGCAGTACGCCACCGACCGCCATACGATTAAGACCCTGTAAATTCCGGCAAATTTATCGCAAATGTTACCGTAAACCGTCGCACAATTTGCGCTGTTGTGGCACAGTGAGCCTATGGATGTGGCCGCTGATCTGACCCGACTGTCCCCCGAGCAACTGCATATTTTGGCGGCGGATCTTCAGGCGCAGGTCAAGGGTCACGAGGCCGTCATTACCGAGCAGACGCATCAGCTTGCTGCGCGGCAACAGCAACTGGATCGCCGGGACCAGACCATTCAGCGCTACCGGATCCGTGAAGAGAAGCTGACGCACGAGATCGCCTTGTTGCGACGGCACCGGTTCGGCAAGCGCAGTGAAGTGCTCAACAAGCAGCAGCTCAGCATGCTGGATGATCTGATCGAAGAGGACACCGCCGCCCTGGAAACCGAGCTGGACAAGCTGGCCACTCGAGACCGCCCGCGGCCAGAGAAACAGCAGCCCGCCCGCCAGGCATTACCGCCCCATCTGCCCCGCACCGAGATCCGTCACGACCCCGCCTCGACCACCTGCACCTGTGGCTGCCAGCTCAAACGGGTGGGTGAGGATATCAGCGAGAAACTGGATTATGAACCGGGCACGTTCCGCGTGGAGCGTCATATCCGCGGCAAGTGGGTGTGCGATGCCTGTGAAACCCTGGTCCAGGAACCCGTTTCCCCGCAGATTATCGACAAGGGCATTCCCACCACCAATCTGCTGGCGCAGGTGCTGATCAATAAGTACGCCGATCATTTGCCCCTGTACCGGCAGCAACAGATCTTTGCTCGCGCTGGCGTGGCGTTGCCGCGCTCGACCCTGGCCGACTGGGTGGGCCGTTGCGGTGTGGAATTGACGCCATTGGTTGACGCGCTGCGGCAGGAACTGAAAACCCACGCCGTATTGCACGCGGACGAGACACCGGTGGCGATGCTGTCACCGGGGAAAAAGCGAACCCACCGCGCCTATGTGTGGGCCTATGCCGCCACCCGGTTTGCCCCGGTCCAGGCAGTGGTGTACGACTTCCGTCCCTCGCGCGCCGGCAAGGAAGCCAGAGACTTCCTGACGGGCTGGATCGGCAAACTGGTGTGTGACGATTACAGCGGCTATAAGGCAGGCTTTGCTGAAGGCATCACGGAGATGGGTTGCATGGCCCATGCCCGGCGCAAGTTCCATGACCTGCACGTGGCCAACCAGAGTCCTATCGCCGAGAAGGCCTTGGCCTATATCGGCGCGCTCTACGAGATTGAGCGGGAAGCCGCCGCACTGAGCGATGCCGCCCGGCAGCAATTGCGACAGGAAAAGGCCAGGCCCGTTCTCGATAAACTGCACCACTGGCTGATTGGCCAGCGCCAGCAGGTAACCCACGGCACGGCTACTGCCAAAGCCATCGATTACAGCTTGAAGCGCTGGCAGGCCCTGACCCGGTATCTCGATGACGGCCGCGTTCCGATCGACAACAATTGGGTGGAAAACCAAATCCGTCCCTGGGCGTTGGGCCGTTCCAACTGGTTATTTGCGGGGTCACTGCGTAGCGGACAGCGTGCAGCAAACATTATGAGCCTGATCCAGTCGGCCAAAATCAATGGCCTTGATCCGCAAGCCTATCTCCGCGATGTAATGGAGCGCCTGCCCACGATTCGCCAGTCCCGCCTTCACTAGTTACTGCCGCACAACTGGACGCCAGCTGACAAGGTGTGATCGCCGGACGGTTACCAACAACAGAGGAAACCACCACCATGAACAACAATAGCGAGACTAAGACGTTGGGTAAAGTCGTTCAGATCGATGAGGCACGTTTTCAGGACCACCTCGGTGAACTGGTCCCCAGGCAAAAGATTTTACGAATAAAAAAGGTAGCCGCCATGTCTCGCTCAGTGAGGAAGACCGTGCCAGGAACCGCCGCAAACCGAGAATCCGCGCCAAAGTCGAGCACGTCTTCGGTGCGATGAAAGGTCAGTTCGGCTTCACCAAAGTCCAGTACAAGGGATTGGCGAAGCACGCCCATCATCTTTTTGTACCCTGTGCACTGGTGAATCTGGTCATGGTGAAAAAGACGCTATTGAGTCGAAATAGGCTGGGATTGCAGGTGCAGTGCACCTGATGTAGGGCCATCGGGCCGGAATTGCCGGCCTCATAGAGAAAACGGCTTCTACAGGAGCCGAACATCAACGAAAACCCAGAGGGTTCTGGCGAATTTAATGGTTGCATCGCTGTTTGCATCAATTAATCAGAACTTCCTTTTAATAAGTCTATACAGGATTTATCAATCCATCTCAAGATTAGCCATACGCTTGACCGCGCTGAAAGTGAGTTTGGTCATGATAACTGCCCAAGCAAAAAATGCTATGGTTGGAATATACCAGGAAATTAGACCGTTAAACGCCATAGGGCCCGACTTAAAGAAAAGGCAAAGCACCCCCGGGATGTAGCACAACACTAACCAAAGTGTCATATAAGCTGCCCAACGGGGATAAATGGGCTGCGTTCTGCGATCTAGAAATATAGAAACCCCAATGGCAATGCCCCACAAAGCAAAGGGTGGCCAGGGGAGAAGCCACCAAAACCAGAGAAAATCGTTGAGCAGGCGCGTTGTTTCCGGGTTGAGGACATCGGGACGAAATGAAGCCAGCGACCCCACCATTGCAAACATGATACCCACGAACGTGCTGAGTCCACAGCAAACCACCTGTATTTGCGCCAATATGGGATGCTCGGGTGCAGCAAGCTTGGTCTGTTCGACAATGGCAAGCGCCCAGGGCACAATTAATCCAAACGCCAGCATAGCAAAAATCATACCAACTCGAATTCCAGTCTTATTCTTAATATACATCTCGGCAATCTCTGCTGAACTTGCCATGGGAGACGGAGGCGGTACGAAACCCGCCAAAACGACCATTCCGAGAAAGGCGGACACCATGAATAGGGGCCCAGACCAAACACATAATAGAAGCAATTTCCGAGTCATTTTATATTCTCCTCTTTTAAACGAGACACCACGATGAATGCGCCTCCGAAATGGAAGGGCCACATTAAACAACTACGATATTAATTAATCGAAATTGTATTCAAATTCAACACCGTAAACACGACCCTTACCACCAATGGGGCTAAAGGTGCCACCAGCAAGCCCTGTGAAGGTTGCGCCTGAATGGATAACTTCATCCAGCAGGTTTTTTCCATAAACTGAAACCGACCACCTATTCTCAGAAAAATAGGTGACAAACAGGTTAACCATTTCCACTTCTTGAAGTGGTAGTTGGTTGTTATCCGACATGTACATTTTATCTCTATAGGCGTAGGATGCATGAGTCAACAGTGTACCGCCGTGGTCAAAATCCAATTCGTGCGTTAATGCGATACCCCATGTTGATTTTGGCGCGCGGGTCAAATCAAGATCCATATCCTCACTATTTATGACACCGTCACCATTTAAATCAAAAAGGATATCCGTATATTCAGCATCGAGATAACCATAATTGATACTTAAAAGCAGACCGTCACTGATCTGATGATTAAACTCAATTTCAACCCCTTGCATCTTCGCATCTGCAGTGTTTGTTGAAAATTGGTTAAGAGTTACGGGCTCAGCAACATCCTTTTGCATATCCTTCAACTCGCTATAGAAAATAGCAACATTAAGCTTTGTGCGTCGCTCGTTAAACCATGATTTAAAGCCCATTTCAAAAGCATCTTGCTCTTCTTCATCAAAAGCGGGAAATGCCGCAACACCCGGGATAGCGCTTGTGGCCTGCCTTAAGTTAAAGCTCCCGCTCCTAAAGCCTTTGGAATAATCTGAATACAGATGCATATCATCTTTAAATTCCCAACTAAAGCCCACTCGCGGGATAAAAAAGTCCCACTTTTTGCTATCTTCATAAAACAGCGAACAGGAGCGGGATGACAGATCGCAACTTCCCAGGTCTCTGGGGGATATTTTCGCATCCTTTTCCTCACGGCTATACCGCAGCCCTGCCCTTAAAATCACATCATCTGTTATATGATAATCTAACTGCGTAAACACCCCTAGTGCTTCGTGGTCCATTTTTCCCCCTGAATGTTGCAGCAAGGCTCCACCGAGAATGCTCCTCTGCTCAATAGTAAACATATCTTGAGAAAAGTAATAAACACCGGAAGTAATATCGGCATTACCAAAACTACCATTGTAACGAATCTCATTACTCACCTGATCCTGCTCAAAGAAATTGTTTGCATCAAAAAATGTAACAGGAGATGAGTCGATATCAACATTGTTTAGACTTTCAACTTTACGTCTTGCCAGAATATTGGTGATACTGCCGTCACCAAATGCAACATCCCAGCTTGATTCAAAAGTTACCTGCGTCCAGTTAATATCTGTCAAGCCCTTATTATCATTACTTACCTTATGACTACTTGGCGAGAATAAAGCCCATCCTTGAGCAATAGTGCCATCACCATCCATGGAACCATCTTCAACAATCAACAGATACTCTGAGGAATCATTTGGCGTAAATCGCAATGAAGCCCTAGCTACTAAGCTCTCCATAGCGCCATAATCAGCCATCTCATCCCCAGGTAGGGGTTGCAGGGAGGCCTGCTCTTCGTCAAAACGACTGCGAGTCCGACGGTTCAGTTTGTCCACCACTTTGTCGATCAGCGACTGGTAGTCGTCAACCGAATCGAAGTTGGCGTGACCTCGCAACTTCAGCTGTTGAGACAGTCGCTGTTTGAGCGAGCCGTTGGCGCACTCGACCACACCGTTCTCATGGGATTGACCGGGATTGTTGCGGGTGGGTTGCATGCCATAATGTTCGCACAGCTTGGTGTAGTCGTCCGTCCAAGCGTTTTCTCGGTTCTTGCGCGCGGCACTCAAACTGTCAGTGCGGTGCTCCAGAGGGCTTCCGCCCGCTTGTTTCAAGGCGCGTTGCAGGCCACAGGCCAGCGCTGCATAGCTCTCGCCCCCTTGCACCACGGTGACTGAGCGCCAGCCGCTGTAGGCCAGGCGAAACTGATACAGCAGATGCGAGAAGGGCTTGCCCTGAATGGTGATCGGACTGTCAGGGTGTGTGAAGTCGGAGAAAGCCTGCTGTGATACCACCGCCTGCTGTCGGAACATGACCTCGCGGTCGGGGCCATGCAGCGCTTTCCATTGTTTAACGCGTCGCTGCAAGGTTCGCAGGATGCGCTGATCGTAATGTTCGGGGTAATGCTCTTCCAGGTAATCGAGCAGGGTAGTTCCCGTCAGTGACGGCTCTTTCTCCAATAGGAGTACGAGCTCTGTACTCCACACGGCCTCCAGTGGATCTTCACGGGTGCGCCAGTCGCGCTCAGCTTTACGACGGGCTCCCCCGGCGTGCTCAATCCGCCGTCCAGAGCGGACGGAAAGACCTGCTTTAGCGGCAGCCACCTCTTGGGTGGTGCCGGCTTTACGATGCTGCATATACAGCTCCTCTTGTCGGTGGGTAATGTGTTGACCAGGCACTTGTGCTCCATGGAGGAAAACAAATGCCTATTGTCATACCCAACCGGCCAAGATAATTGTCGCTAACCGGACAAGATAGTTGACGCCAAACACTCCTCGACGGCGGGGTCGGAGAGGTTGAACCAGTGCTGGAGAAAATAGATACGCAGCATGCGCTCCACCCCGACCGGGCGACGTCCCGCTCCCTGAGGCTTGGGGTAGAAGGGCTCGATAGCTTCGACCAGCCCTTTCCAGGGAATAATGGTATCCATGGTAAGCGTCCAGCCCTCCCACCTGTTACTGTGAGGCTTTGAGTGGTAGCAACTCGTCAATGCAGCTGTTGGGCCAGGTGGGGAGTTTTTCCAAAACCTCTTTAAGCCAGGCGAAGGGCTCGATGCCA
>Ga0265293_10007266_pt1 | contig 17177 bp, 14 predicted proteins | sample Munlanlewell138R_FD_192505 | JGI IMG/M metagenome (GOLD analysis project Ga0265293, IMG submission 192505) | Leachate microbial communities from a municipal landfill in Southern Ontario, Canada - Leachate well 138R | ecosystem: Engineered > Solid waste > Landfill > Unclassified | place: Canada...
TTTGCCGAGGCCCTGGGGGCCCGGGGCCTTGCCTATATCGCCGAGGTCTGTACCGCCGGCAGCTATGTGCCGGACCGCACCGCCAGCCTCACGGATCACCTGGCGGACCTGGACGGCCAACTCCGGCGCCTGGGCCCCCTGAAGCCGTTGCTGGTGAACTGCATCGGCGGCTGCGACCGCTGGGATATCGCCACCAGTGTTGAATTCTTCCGGGGCGCCCTGGATCTGGCGGGCTGCCACGGCGTCGCCATCGCCTTCGAGACCCACCGGGGCCGCAGCCTCTACAGCCCCTGGGTGGCGGAAAAAGTCCTCGAACGGCTGGCGCTGCCCCTCACCTGCGACTTCAGCCACTGGTGCGTGGTGTGCGAGGGCCTGGGGGACTCGGAGGACGATCTGCTCCGGGAGGTGGCCCGCTGTGCCGTCCATATCCACGGCCGGGTGGGGTACGACCAGGGCCCCCAGGTGCCGGACCCCAGTGCTCCCCGCTACGCCGCCGACCTGGAACGGCACCTGCGCTGGTGGCGCTGGATCTGGGAGGCACGCAACCTGCAAGGCCATTCCCACAGCACCCTGACCCCGGAATTTGGCCCCGATGGCTACCAGGCCATCGACCCGGCCAGCGACCGGCCGGTGGGGGACCTCGATGAACTCAACCGTTGGCTGGCGCAACGCTGCCGCGCGGAATTCACAGGCATGGGAGATGATGGACGGGAGAAGCGCCCAGTTCATCTCCCATCTCCCGCCAAAACATCTCCCAAGGACCTAAGGACTTTCCCATGACCAATACCACCACCCTCGGCGAACCCCTCCACAGCGGCGACCTGCCCGGCGGCGCCCACTGGTCCCTGCGCATCGGGCGGGGCAAAACCCTGCGCCTTACCGACCTGGAGGGCGGCGCCAACCTGGGGATGCTGTTGTACAACCCCCTGGACCTGCTGGAGCGCTACAACGCACCCGATACCCTCAAATGCCAGCACACCTTCAAGCTCACCAAAGGCCATTGCCTGTACTCCGACATGGGGCGCATCTTCTGCTCCATCGTCGATGACAGCTTTGGCTGGCACGATACCGTTTGCGGCAACCTCAGCAAGAAAATGATCCAGGAACGCTGGGGTGAAAAAACCTACCAAGAGTACCGCAACGACTGGACCCTGTCGGGCCACGACAGCTTTCTGGTGGAGCTGGCCAAGTACGGCCTGGGCCGCCGCGACCTGGCCGCCAATATCAATTTTTTCAGCAAGGTGGTGACGGACGCGGACGGCAACCTGCGCCTCGACGACAGCGCCGCCCGGCCCGGGGCCCAGGTGGATTTGCGCTTCGAGATGGACACCCTGGTGATCTTCCACAGCTGCCCCCATCCCCTCTGCCGCGCCCCGCAATACCCGAAAAAGCCCGTCAGTTACCAGATTTTCACCAGCCCCCCGGTGGCGGATGACGATATCTGCCTCAATTCCCGCGAGGAAAATCGCCGGGGCTTTGCCAATACCCGCCTGTACAACGGGCTCGCGCACTGAGGACACGCCATGATCGTTGAAAGCGCCAAGCAACCCGACAACGCCATCTATTCCCAGGTGATCCCCGCCGGCGACTACTGGATGAAAACCCTCAAGGCCGGCCAGACCCTGCGCATCACCGACCTCGAGGGGAACCAGGCGGCGGATACCCTGTTCTACAGTGCCGACGACCCCGGCGAGCGCTACAGCGCCATGGACACCATCCGCGAGCAGGGCAATATCTACCTCACCGCCGGCACGGTGCTGATGAGCAACCTGGGCAACCCCATGCTCGATATCGTCGCCGACACCTGCGGCCGCCACGACACCCTGGGGGGCGCCTGCGCCACCGAATCCAACACCGTGCGCTACGCCCTGGAAAAAAAGTGCATGCACGCCTGCCGGGACTCCTGGCTGCTGGCGGTGGCGGAGAACCAACAGTTCGGCATGACCAAGCGGGACATCACCCACAACATCAATTTCTTTATGAATGTGCCAGTTACCCCGGAGGGTGGCCTCACCTTCGAGGACGGCATCAGCGCCCCGGGCAAATACGTGGAACTCACCGCCCGCATGGATGTGATCGTGCTGATCTCCAATTGCCCGCAGTTGAATAATCCGTGTAATGGGTATGATCCTACTCCGATTCAGGTTTCGGTATGGAGGTGAATGTCGCACTTCGTGGCAGCAGGTCTGACGCTGGACGTCTGACGTCTGACGCCAAGATGAATCGAGGTTAGTCGAGATATCATGCCAAAGATTTTGGATACGCAAGGTGCTTGTTCCTGGCAGAGCATTGCGTGCCCCGCCAAAAAGCGTCAGACGTCCAGCGTCAGACGTCAGACCACTCTCAGAACCCTCCCGGCCCACCCGCATGCCTGATCTAACCGGAATTAGAAAATGTTCGAAAAAATCCTGATCGCCAACCGCGGCGCCATCGCCGTTCGCATTATCCGCACTCTGAAAGAGCTGGGGGTGAAATCCGTCGCCGTCTACGCCGAGGCGGATGGGGAATCCCGCCATGTTTCTCTGGCGGATGAGGCCTACTCCCTGGGGGAGGGCGGCCCGGCGCAGACCTATCTCGACCAGGACAGGCTGTTCGCGATCATTCGCGAGTCGGGGGCCCAGGCGGTGCACCCCGGTTACGGCTTCTTGAGTGAGAACGCCGGTTTTGCCGAGCGCTGCGAACGGGAGGGGGTGGCCTTTCTCGGCCCGACACCGGATCAGATGGAGGCCTTTGGCCTCAAGCACAGCGCCCGGGAGCTGGCAAAAAAGGCCGGGGTGCCCATGCTGCCCGGCACCGAGTTGCTCGATACGGTGGAGGAGGCACTGGCGGCGGCGGAAAACATCGGCTACCCGGTGATGCTCAAATCCACCGCTGGCGGTGGCGGCATCGGCATGCAGCTGTGCTACGGCAGCCAGGAGCTGGAAAAGCACTTCGCCAGCGTCAAGCGCCTCGGGGAAAACAATTTTTCCAACAGCGGCGTGTTCCTGGAAAAATTCGTCGAGCGCGCCCGCCATATCGAGGTGCAAATTTTTGGCGACGGCGCGGGCAGGGCCATTGCCCTCGGTGAGCGGGATTGCTCCAGTCAGCGCCGCAACCAGAAGGTGATCGAGGAAACCCCGGCCCCCAATCTGCCCGACCCTGTGCGCCGCCAGTTGCACCAGAGCGCCGTGGCCCTGATGGAGTCCATCGGCTATCGCAGCGCGGGCACGGTGGAATTCATCTACGACCCGGCCGGCGAGGCGGCCTATTTTCTCGAAGTGAACACCCGGCTCCAGGTGGAACACGGCGTCACCGAGCAGGTGTACGGCGTCGACCTGGTGGCGTGGATGGTGCGCCTGGGCTGTGGCGAAATGCCGGCCCTCGACTCCCTGAATATCGGCGAACCCAGCGGTCACGCCATCCAGGTGCGGGTCTACGCCGAGGACCCGGGCAAGGATTTCCAGCCCTCCGCCGGGTTGCTTACGGAGGTGGCCTTCCCTGACGCTGACGGTGAGCAGTTGCGCATCGATCACTGGCTGGAACCGGGCCTCACCGTATCGCCCTTTTTCGACCCCATGCTCGCCAAGATCATCGTCTGGCGGGAAACCCGGGAGGCCGCCCGCGAGGCCCTCCTCGATGCCCTGGGGCAAACCCGCCTCTACGGTATCGAAACCAATCTCGCCTACCTGCAAACCATTTTGCGGGAAGGTATTTTCGTGCGGGGTGAAATCTACACCCGCTTCCTCAACAGCTACGCCTACCGGGCCAACACCGTGGATGTGCTGGCGGCGGGCACCCTCACCACCGTGCAGGACGTGCCCGGCCGGGTGGGATACTGGAATATTGGCGTGCCGCCCTCCGGCCCCTTTGACGATTATTCCTTCCGCCTCGGCAACCGGCTTCTGGGCAACCCGGAAACCGCTGCGGGTCTTGAGCTGACTCTCAATGGCCCAACCCTGCGCTTCAACCGTGCCTCCCGCGTGGTGATTGCCGGCGCGGACCTGGCTGCCCGTCTGGAAATCCCCGGTGCGGAGGCGCCCGTGGCGCTGGATCGCTGGCAGGTGGTCGATATTCCCGCCGCTGCGGTGCTGTGTTTCGGCAAGGTGAATGGCGCGGGCGCCCGGGCCTACTTGCTGGTGCAGGGCGGCTTCGACTGCCCGAATTACCTGGGCTCCAAATCCACCTTCACCCTTGGCCAGTTTGGCGGCCATGGGGGTAGGGCATTGCGCAAGGGGGATGTGTTGCATTTGAGTGTCGGGGTTGGCGGTGAGCCCGCCGGGACACGCCGTGCATCCATCCCTGGAGGCTCGACGCCGACATCCCTGTCGGCGACGGTCCCGGCGGGCTCACCGCCAACCTCTCTGGCGAGTGGTGTGCCAGCACTCACCAACAACTGGCAAATCCGCGTTATCTACGGCCCCCACGGCGCGCCGGAGTTTTTCACCGAAAGTGATATGGACGCATTCTTCGCCGCCGACTGGGAAGTGCACTACAACTCCAGCCGCACCGGCGTGCGCCTGATCGGCCCCAAACCGCAGTGGGCGCGCACAGACGGCGGCGAGGCGGGTATGCACCCGTCCAATATCCACGACAATGCCTACGCCTTTGGCTCCATCGACTTTACCGGCGACATGCCGGTGATCCTCGGGCCCGATGGCCCGAGCCTCGGCGGCTTTGTCTGCCCCGCCACGGTAATCGCCGCCGACCGCTGGAAACTGGGTCAGCTCAAGGCGGGGGACAAAATCCGCTTCTTGCCGGTGACCGTTGCCGAAGCCGTGGCAATGGCAAACTCTCAAGCGCAAGCCCTGGCGGGGCTGGTTGACGCTGCACCCTGTCCATCGTCCCTGCAAAGCTGGCGGGACTGCTCCCCCATCGCCCACCGCGCCCAATTGCCCGATGGCACCGAGGTGGTGATGCGGGTGGCGGGGGATGAATTCTTGCTGGTGGAACTGGGCGATGCTGTGCTCGACATTGCCCTGCGCTTTCGCATCCACGGCCTGATGCTCAGGCTTGAGGAAATGGCCGTGCCCGGGGTTATCGAAATGACCCCCGGCATCCGCTCTCTGCAAATTCATTACCGGCCCGAAGCCCTGAGCCTGGACGAGCTGGTGGAGCAGGTGATGGCCGCTGCCGCCAGCCTCGGCACCATCGACAGCCTGCGGGTGCCGTCCCGCATCGTTCACCTGCCCCTTTCCTGGAACGACGCCGCCTGCCAGTTGGCGGTGGAAAAATATATCCAGTCGGTTCGCAAGGACGCCCCCTGGTGCCCGGACAACCTGGAATTTATCCGCCGCATCAATGGTCTCGATTCCATCGACGAGGTGAAGAGAATTGTCTTTGACGCCAGCTATGTGGTGATGGGCCTCGGGGATGTCTACCTGGGCGCGCCGGTGGCAACACCGCTGGACCCCCGCCACCGCCTGGTCACCACCAAATACAACCCGGCCCGCACCTGGACGGCGGAAAACTCCGTAGGGATAGGCGGCAGCTACCTGTGCATCTACGGCATGGAAGGGCCCGGCGGCTACCAGTTTGTGGGGCGCACCCTGCAAATGTGGAACCGCTACCGGCATACGGCGGAATTCACCCAGCCCTGGCTGCTGCGCTTTTTTGATCAGATACGCTTTTACGAAGTGAGCGGCGACGAACTGCTGGATATCCGCCGCCAGTTTCCCCTCGGCAATTACCCGTTGCGTGTCGAGGAGACGGAATTTTCCCTGGCGGAATACCGGGCCTATCTGGACGAGCACTGCGGTGAAATCGATGCCTTCACCCGTCAGCGCCAGCAGGCTTTTGCCGAAGAGCTGCAACGGTGGAAGGATTCCGGCCAGCTCAACTTTTCCTCGGAAACTCCCGTGCACGAAACCGGCCACGAGGAAGAACTGCCCGACCACGCCGTGGCGGTGGAAAGCGAAGCGGCAGGCAGTATCTGGCAGATCGCCGTCAACCCGGGAACGACGGTGAAAAAAGGCGACCTGCTGGTGGTGCTGGAATCCATGAAAATGGAAATCGAGGTACATAGCCCCGAGGATGGCGTGATCGAAAAAATCCTCTGCCAGCCCGGCCAGCCGGTGCAGGCTGGGCAACGGCTGTTGATTCTGAAACAGGAGGGCGCCCTGTGAGTGCTGACTTGTCCACCCTTTCCCTCACCATTCCCGCGTTGCGGGCCTGCTACGCCAGCGGTGTCGCGCCGGCGACGGTGATGGCCGCCATTCGCGCCCGGGCGGCGAATTTCCGTGACCGCAATATCTGGATTCACCTGCTCTCCGAGGCGGAGCAGGCACCCTACCTTGCCGCCCTGGAAGGGAAATCGCGGGATGATTTGCCCCTCTACGGCATTCCCTTCGCGATCAAGGACAATATCGACCTGGCGGGCATCCCCACCACCGCCGCCTGCCCGGCCTTTGCCTACACGCCGGCGGAGGATGCCTTCGTGGTGCGGCTGTTGCTCGATGCCGGCGCCATTCCGGTGGGCAAGACCAATCTCGACCAGTTCGCCACCGGGCTCGTCGGCACCCGCTCCCCGGAACCCTGGGGGCCCTGCCGCAACAGCTTCAACCCGGACTATATCTCCGGGGGTTCCAGCGCCGGTTCCGCCGTGGCCGTGGCCCTGGGGCTTGCCAGTTTTTCCCTGGGCACCGACACCGCCGGCTCCGGCCGGGTGCCGGCGGCCTTCAACAACCTGGTGGGGCTCAAGCCCACCCGGGGCGTGCTGAGCGCCCGGGGCATGGTGCCCGCCTGCCGCACCCTCGATACCATCAGCATCTTTGCCCTGGATGCCGGGGATGCCCGGGCGGTGCTGGATATCGCCGCCCACCTCGACGGGGCCGATGACTACGCCCGCCCCCTGGTGGACAGCCTGTGGCCGGGACTGGCCGGGGGCGGGTTCTCGGTGGCGGTGCCGCCCACTGAACAGCTGGCGTTCTTCGGCAACGGCGATGGCCCGGCACTGTTTCGCGAGGCGGTGGAGCGCTTAGAGGCCCTGGGAGCCACCGTCGTCGAGCGGGATTTCTCGCCGTTTTTCGACGCCGCCCGGCTCCTCTATCAGGGCCCCTGGGTGGCGGAGCGCCATGCCGCCACGGAGCCTTTGATCACGGCGAACCCCGACGCCCTGCACCCGGTGATTCGCCAGATCATCGCACCCGCCAGCGGGGCCACGGCGGTGGAGGCCTTCAAGGCGGAATACCAGATGGCGGGCTATCGCCGCCTCGCGGCGCGGTTTTTCGCCGACGTGGATGTGGCCCTCACCCCCACCGCCGGCACCCTCTACCGGGTGGACGAGGTGCTGGCCGACCCCATCGAGCTCAACAGCAACCTGGGGTACTACACCAATTTCATGAACCTCCTTGACCTCGCCGCCGTCGCCCTGCCCGCAGGCTTTCTCGGCAACGGCCTGCCCTGGGGCGTCACCGCCTTCGGCCCGGCGGGGAGTGACCGGGCGCTGTTGGCCCTCACCCAGCGCTACCTTGCGGATTCCCCCTTGCCCCTCGGCGCCACGGGCCTTGCCCGGGTGCCGGAAGCCCCGCTGCCCAGCGCCAGCCCCGACTGGATTCCCGTGGTGGTATGCGGTGCCCATCTCTCCGGCTTTCCCCTCAATCACCAACTGACCAGCCGCGGCGCCCGCTTGATGGCCAGCACCACCACGGCAGCGAAATACCGCTTTTACGCCCTCGCCGGGGGCCCCCCCAAGCGGCCCGGGCTGGTCAGGGCGGAGGAGGGCGGCGCCGCCATCGAGGTGGAGGTGTGGGCGGTACCCGCCGCCGAGTTCGGCAGTTTCGTGGCGGGCATCCCCGCGCCCCTCGGCATCGGCAAGGTGGAGCTGGCGGACGGCAGCTGGCAGCCGGGATTCATCTGCGAGCCCCGGGGCATCGAGGGCGCGGAGGACATCACCGCGCAGGGGAGCTGGCGGCGGTTCATGGCCGGGTGATCGTTGACCTCATCCCCAGTCGCTATTGAGTGCCCATCCGACCACGGCGGCACAGGCCCGCAGGGCCTTGAAGGATGACTCCGGACTCATCAACCATCTGCGGGTGTGCCCCATGTACCAACCCGCCTTGAAATTTGCATTGAGGCGGGAGTTGATGTTGTGCAGGACATCATCGTCGACGGGTTGCCGCTCGTGTTTACCGGCGTCCTGCATTTCCTGTCCGGTGCAGGCAAGGTAGGCAGCCTTTCCACAAATCAAGATGACCTGATGTGCGTCATTTGCTTCCTGGCGCAGCCGCTCGAGATTGGCGGGGGAGAGGAGTTCGGCATGTCCCGGGGTACAAAACCTGGCCTTGCCGCCATCCTGGCGGGGCCAGCGATCGTAAGCATTGGTGCAGGTGATGTGCGCCTTGCGACACGCCAGGAATTGCCTCTTCAATCCCAGACGCACAGTGTCCTGGGCCGCCACCGGCCAGGCGAATTGTCCGTGCGCCATCGCCCACTCAATGCCTGACCGTCGCAAGGCGTGGTAGAGGTTTGCACCTTGCTGACCGTAAAGGGGAATGCTCGCTTCGGCTTCGTCCGGGCCGGGGGCTTCGTTCACCAAAAAAACGGTAGCGGTTTCGCCGCCATGGGCCGGTACCTGTCTCGGGTCGTAAATAATCTGGCGCTTGGTCATAAATAGCTGTCACTAGTGCACGGGTGTTGATACCAGCGGCTTGACCTCTTCGATCAGCTACTGCGGATTATTGCAGACATGAAACCCCTGGAGGTTCAGTTCCCCCCCCCAATGATTCACGGGACTCACCCAGCGCTGTGACGCCTGGTGCTTGGCCCTGCCCTCATCTGACTCGGTGCCTTTGATCTCCAAAAGCAGATTGACGCCACTGGTGAGGCGGATCACAAAATCCGGGAAATAGGCATGGGCGATGCCGAAGTACTCATAGGGAATCGACAGCGCCAGTTCGTCCCGGAAGCGAATGCAAACTCGGTTTGAAAATGCCTGCACCGAGGGGTTAATGTTGGGTACAGACAGTAACCCCTTGGTGATAGGCCATGAACTACCAGCAGACATTCGACAGCACGGTGAGGGACCCGGCGGCCTTCTGGCTCGAACAGGCCAGCGGGCTCGACTGGTTCGTCCCGCCCCGCACCGGGCTGTCCACGGATGCCCAGGGGGTTTCCCGCTGGTTTGCCGACGGGGTGCTCAACACCGCCCATCTGGCCCTGGATGTCCATGTCACCGCCGGCAACGGCGAGCGCACGGCGCTGATCTACGACTCCCCGGTGACGGGCGCCCGGGCCAGCTACAGCTACCGGGCGCTGCGGGACGCGGTGGCCCTGTGCGCGGGGATGCTGCGGGACCTCGGCGTGGGGAAGGGCGACCGGGTTCTGCTGTACATGCCCATGATCCCCGAGGCGGTGATCGCCATGCTCGCCTGCGCCCGCCTCGGCGCCGTGCACTGCGTGGTGTTCGGTGGGTTCGCCGCCCATGAACTCGCGGTGCGCATCGACGACTGTGCGCCGAAGGTGGTGTTGTCGGCGTCCTGCGGCATCGAGGTGGATAGGGTGATTCCCTACCAGCCCATTCTCAGCCAGGCCCTGAAGGCAGCCCGCCATCGGCCGGAGCGCTGCGTGATTCTCCAGCGGCCCCAGTGCGCCGCGCCCCTGCACCATCCCCGGGACCTGGACTGGCACGAGCAGCTGGCGGCGGCGCGCCCGGCGGACTGCGTGCCGGTGGCGGCCACCGATCCCCTCTACATCCTCTACACCTCGGGCACCACCGGCAAACCCAAGGGCATTGTGCGGGACAACGGGGGCCACGCCGTGGCGATGGGCTACAGCATGGCGACGATCTACAACATGGCGCCGGGGGAGGTCTTCTGGGCCGCCTCCGACGTGGGCTGGGTGGTGGGCCACTCCTATATCGTCTACGGCCCGCTGATCAGCGGTTGCACCACGGTGCTCTACGAAGGCAAGCCGGTGCGTACCCCGGATGCCGGGGCCTTCTGGCGGGTGGTGGCGGAGTACGGGGTCAAGGCGCTGTTCGCCGCCCCCACCGCGTTCCGCGCCATCCGCAAGGAAGACCCGGAGGCGAGCCTCGCCGCCCGCCACGATCTGTCGAGCCTCGAGTACCTGTTCCTCGCCGGGGAGCGCCTCGACCCGCCCACCTACCAGTGGCTGGCCGCGCACCTGGGCCGCCCGGTGCTGGACCACTGGTGGCAGACGGAGACCGGCTGGGCCATCGCCGCCAACCCCATCGGCATCGAGGCCTTCGCCACCAGGCCCGGCTCCGCCACCCTGCCGGTGCCGGGGTTCGATGTGCATATCCTCGACGACAACGGCGCCCCCCTCGGGCCCCACCAGCAGGGCAATATCTGCGTCAAGTTGCCGCTGCCCCCCGGCTGCCTCGCCACGGTGTGGAACAACCACCCCCGCTACGAGGCGGGCTACATGGCCCGCTTCCCGGGGTATTACCTCACCGGGGACGGCGGCTACCGGGACGAGGACGGCTATCTGTTCGTGATGGGCCGCACCGACGATGTCATCAACGTCGCCGGCCATCGCCTGTCCACCGGCGAGATGGAGGAGGTGGTGGCCGCCCACCCTGCGGTGGCGGAGTGCGTGGTGATCGGCATCGCCGACGGGCTGCGGGGCCAGGTACCCCTGGCCCTGGTGGTGCTCAAGGACGGCATGGTCATGGAGGAGACGGCCCTGGAGGCGGAGGTGGTGCTTATGGTCCGGGAGCAGGTGGGTGCCCTGGCCTGCCTGCGCCAGGTGCTGATGGTGCGGCGCCTGCCCAAGACCCGCTCCGGCAAGATCCTCCGCGCCATTCTCCGCAAGCTGGCGGACGGGGAGGGGTTCGAGGTGCCGTCCACCATCGACGATCCCACCGTGCTCGACGAGATACGGGGGGATTTCGCCCGGCGGGGTATTGGCCCGGGGGCTTGACCCGGCGCCGGGGCGGTTTTGCTAGAATCCGGGCTTTCCTCACCGCCAGGCCCGCCATGACCGATCCCATCCGCCTCACCCAGTACAGCCACGGCGCCGGCTGTGGTTGCAAGATCTCCCCCCAGGTGCTCGACACCATCCTCGCCGGCAGCGGCGCCCAGCACCTCGACCCCCGGCTGTGGGTGGGCAACGCCTCGAAGGACGACGCCGCCGTGTACGCCATCGACGACGAGCGGGGGGTGGTGTCCACCACCGACTTTTTCATGCCCATCGTCGACGACCCCTTCGACTTCGGGCGCATCGCCGCCACCAACGCCATCAGCGACATCTACGCCATGGGGGGCGACCCGCTGATGGCCATCGCCATCCTCGGCTGGCCGGTGAATGTGCTGGCGCCGGAGGTGGCCCGGGAGGTGATTCGCGGCGGCCGGGCGGTGTGCGACGAGGCGGGGATCCCACTCGCGGGGGGGCACTCCATCGACGCTCCAGAGCCGATCTTTGGCCTCGCGGTGACCGGCATCGTCGAGCGGCGCTTCTTGAAGCGCAACGACACCGCCACCGCAGGCTGCCGGCTGTACCTCACCAAGCCCCTCGGCATCGGCATCCTCACCACCGCCGAAAAGCAGGGCAAGCTGCGCCCCGGGGACCAGGGGGTCGCCCGGGACCTGATGTGCACCCTCAACCGCGCCGGCGCCGCCTTTGGCAAACTGCCGGGGGTGACGGCGATGACCGATGTCACCGGCTTTGGCCTGCTTGGCCACCTGGTGGAAATGGCCGACGGCAGCGGCCTTACCGCGCGCCTCGATGCCAGCGCCGTGCCCCGCATCCCCGGCATCGACCACTACCTCGCGGCGGGCTGCGTGCCCGGCGGCACCCACCGCAACTTCGCCAGCTACGGCGAGCGCATCGGCCCCCTTGCGGAGCCGCAAAAGCTGTTGCTGTGCGACCCCCAGACCAGCGGCGGCCTGCTGGTGGCGGTGACCCCCCAAGGGGAGCAGGCGTTCCTCGCCAGCGCCCGGGCCCAGGGCCTTGATCTCGCCCCCATCGGCGAGCTGGTGGCCCCCGGGCGCTGCGCCGTCGAGGTCATCTGATGCGGGACAACAGCGCGGATTTTCGCGATATCTTCCTCAACGACCGGCCCCTGCTGGACGTGCGCGCCCCGGTGGAGTTCAACAAGGGCGCCTTTCCCCGCGCCCACAACCTGCCCCTGATGAACGACATCGAGCGCCAGAAGGTGGGCACCTGCTACAAGCAGCAGGGCCAGGAGGCCGCCATCGCCCTGGGCCACAGGCTGGTGAGCGGCGACATCAAGGCCGCCCGCATCGCCGCCTGGGTGGAATTTGCCCGCAACCACCCGGACGGCTACCTGTACTGCTTTCGCGGCGGCCTGCGCTCCCAGCTGAGCCAGCAGTGGCTGGCGGACATCGGCGGCGTGCCCTACCCGCGCATCGTCGGCGGCTACAAGGCGATGCGGGGCTTTCTCATCGAGACCCTGGAAAGCGCCGTTCGGGAATGTCCCTTCGTGGTGGTGGGGGGGCTCACCGGCACCGGCAAGACCGAGGTGCTGGACCGGCTCGCCGACGGCCTCGACCTGGAGGGCCACGCCAACCACCGGGGCTCCAGCTTCGGCAAGCACGCCACCCCCCAACCGGGCCAGATCGACTTCGAGAACCGCCTGGCCATCGATATCCTCAAGAAGCGCGCCGCCGGTATCCACCGCTTCGTGGTGGAGGACGAGAACCGCGCCATCGGCAGTTGCTCGGTGCCCCTGCCCCTCTACAACCTGATGCGGGAATGCCCCCTGGTGTGGCTGGAGGACAGCCTCGAAGGGCGGGTGGAGCGCATTCTGCGGGATTACGTGGTGGACCTGTGCGGGGAGTTCGTCGCCCTCCACGGCGAGGAGGAGGGTTTCGCCGCCTTTGCCGCCCGCCTCAGGGACAGCCTCGACCGCATCGTCAAGCGCCTCGGCGGCGAGCGCCACCAGCGCCTCGCCGCCATCATGGACGCCGCCCTCGCGGCCCAGGGGCGGGGCGAGGGGGTGGACTTGCACCGGGCCTGGATCGCGGGCCTGCTGGCGGAGTACTACGACCCCATGTACGCCTTCCAGCGGGACAGCAAGGCGGGGCGAATCGTCTTCAGCGGGGATCAGGCCGCCGTGGTCGATTACCTGCGGGCCCGTTGACGCGGGCGCGGGCCGCCACTACCGGGTGCCTTCCTCCACCTTCCAGGTGGCCTCCACCTTGCCTTTGGTGCTCGCCGCGCCGGCGTCCACCACAACCGGCTCCAGGGTGATCACCTCATTGCCGGCCGAGTCCCGTTCGATGGACACCACCCGGGCACGTTTCAGCACGGTGACATGGCCATCCCGTTTCACCTGGACGTTGGTCAGGTGCTTGCCCTCGGCGAGCGCCTTGGCCAGCACCGGTGAGGCCTTGTCGATGGGCTTGGTGACGGTGACGGGCTTGTGCTGGCGCTTGCCGGTGGGCAGGCCCGAGGCCGCATCCCGGGGGGAAACCACCGCGCTCACCGACAGCAGGTCGATCCAGCCCTTGTGGTCCTTGTCCCGGGATTCGCCCTCGACGCCGTCGAACTTGAGGTAGGCGGCGGAGAGGGCGGACATGGAGAAAAGCATGGCGAAAATTGCGGCGAAGAGGGAAATTCGCTTGTTCATGGCGAGGTGCCTCCGGGGTTTGACTGTTCAAGCCTAGTTCCGCTGAAGGCCCGCCGCCAGTCGCCGCCCCGTTCCCCCGTGCCCGCCAGGCCGCCAATGGCCGTATAATCCCCGCTCCCCGCCGGCTGGCGCCGCCGGGCCTTTTCCGCTATTGAACCGGAGAACCCCAATGTCGACGCGATTTCTGGCGCTTGTCGCCGCCCTGTGCCTGTCCCTGTGGGCCACGTTTGGCCACACCGATTCCACCCAGACTCTGCGGGTTACCGCCATCCCCGACGAAGCCCCCACGGAACTGCTGCGCAAGTTCGAGCCCCTGGGCGCCTACCTGGAGCAACAGCTGGGGATGCCGGTGACCTTCGTGCCCGTCTCCGATTACGCGGCGGTGGTGGAGGCCCTGGCGGCGGACCGGGTGGATCTCGCCTGGCTCGGAGGCTTCACCTTTGTCCAGGCCCGCCAGCGCACCGGCAACGCCGTGCCCCTGGTGCAGCGGGAGCAGGACCAGCACTTCACCAGCAAGTTCATCAGCGCCGATCCGGCGGTGCAAAGCCTCCGTGACCTGAAGGGCAAGACCTTTGCGTTTGGCTCGGTGTCGTCCACCTCCGGCCACCTGATGCCCCGCTACTTCCTCCAGCAGGACGGCATCGACCCGGACAGCGCGTTCAGCCGGGTGGCCTACTCCGGCGCCCACGACGCCACCGCCGCCTGGGTGCAGGCGGGCAAGGCCGATGCCGGGGTGCTGAACGCTGCCGTGTGGCAGAAGCTGGTGGACGCCGGCAAGGTGGACGGGGCGAAGGTGCGGGTGATCGCCACCACGCCCCCGTACTACGACTACAACTGGACGGTGCGGGGCACCCTGGAGCCGGCCTTGGCGGCCCGCATCAAGGCCGCCTTCCTCGCCCTGGACCCGAACGATCCCGCCCACAGGGCCATCCTCGATCTGCAGGGTGCGAGCCGCTTTATCGAGACCGCGCCGGAGAATTATCGCGGCATCGAGGCGGCGGCCCGGGCCGCCGGCCTCCTGAAATAAGCCCGCGCCGGTGAGCGTCACCCTGGCGGGCGTCGGCCTCGCCCACGGTAACGGCACCCGCGCCCTCGCCGCAATCGACCTGGCGATTGGCGCCGGCGAGCGGGTGGCGGTGATCGGCCCCTCCGGCGCCGGCAAGACCACCCTGCTGCGCCTTCTGGCCACTGCCCTGCGACCGAGCGAAGGCCAGCTGGCGGTGCTCGGCGACGACCCCTGGCGGCTGTCCCCCCGCGCCCGCAAGGCGCTGCGGGCGCGGATCGGTCTCATCCACCAGGCGCCGCCCCTGCCGCCCCGCCAGCGGGTGGTGACGGCGGTGGGAGGGGGGCGCCTCGGGCGCTGGTCCCTGGCCCGGGGCCTCGCCAATCTGCTCTACCCCCTCGACATCAACGGTGTGGGCGAGACCCTCGCCCGCCTCGATCTCGCCGACCGCCTGTTCGACCGCTGCGACCAGCTCTCCGGCGGCCAGCTGCAGCGGGTCGGCATCGCCCGGGTGCTGTACCAGGAGGCCGAGCTGCTGCTCGCCGACGAGCCGGTGTCCGCCATGGACCCGACCCTGGCGGACCACAGTCTCGCGGTGCTGGCCCACGAGGCGCAATCCCGGGGTGTGACCCTGGTGGCGAGCCTCCATGCGGTGGATCTCGCCCTGAAGCACTTCCCGCGCATCATCGGTCTTCGCGACGGGCGCATCCTCTTCGACCGTGCCCCCGGCGCCATCCCCGCGGCGGCGCTGGCGGCGCTCTACGCCAACGAGCAACTGCGGGCCCCGGCGCCGGACAGCGAGGGTGCGCGGCCCCTGGTGCTACCCATCCCGCGATGCTGACCAGCGCAGGCCCCAGTCCCTCGACCCGGGACCCGTCCGCCGCCGGGCGGCTCGCCCTCACCCTCCTGGTGCTGGCCCTGCTGTGGCCAGGCCTGCGGCTGAGCGAGCTGGATGTGACCGTGCTGTTTGTGGGGGACAGCGCTGTCGCCATGGGGAATTTCGTCGCCACCTTCTGGCCGCCGGCCCGGGATCCGGCCTTTCTCGACCTGCTGTGGCGATCGACCCTGGAAACCCTCGCCATCGCCACCGCCGGCATGGCCCTGGCCCTGGTGGTGGGCCTGCCGGGGGCGCTGCTCGCGAGCCGCGCCCTGTCCATGTCCGCCATCGGTGGCGACGGCGCCCCCGGTGCCTGGGGGAGGCTGCTGCGCTGGCCGGTGCGGTTGCTGTTGATCCTGCTGCGCAGCGTGCCGGAGATCGTCTGGGCCCTGTTGCTGGTGCGGGCGGTGGGGCTCGGGCCCACCGCCGGGGTGCTGGCCATCGCCATCACCTACGGCGGCATGCTCGGCAAGGTCTACGGGGAAATCCTCGAATCGGTGGACCCCCGCCCGGCCCGGGCCCTGCTGGCGGCGGGCAGTTCCCGGCTCGGCGCCTTCGCCTACGGCGTGCTGCCCAACGCGGCGGGGGAGCTGCTGTCCTACGGCCTCTACCGCTGGGAGTGCGCGGTGCGCGCCTCGGTGATCATGGGCTTCGTGGGCGCCGGCGGACTCGGCCAGCAGATGGACCTGTCCATGCGACTGTTTGCCGGGGGCGAGGTGGCGAGCATCCTGTTGGTGTTCCTGCTGCTGGTGCTGCTCGCGGACTTGCTCAGCCGCCTGCTGCGGCGGGTGCTGGTGTGAGGGGCCTGGGGTGAAGCGCCAGCGCCTCGCCGGCCTCGCGTTGGTGATCGTCGCCGCCCTGGCGGTGGCCCTGTCGTTCCGCTTCCTCGACCTGGAACTGGGGGCGCTGATGGGTGCCCGGGGCCTCGCCCGGATGGCCGACTACGCCCGGGGGTTCATGGCGCCGGACTTCTCCAGCGGGCACCTGGCCGCCATCGCCCGTGGCGGGTTGGAGACCCTCGCCATGTCCGCCATCGGCACCCTGCTGGCGGCCCTCGTCGGTGTTGTCCTGGCGCTGCCCGCGGCGGGGCGATTTGGCTGGCCGTGGCGATCTGCCAGCCGGTTCGTCCTCAACGCCCTGCGTTCCGTGCCCGAGCTGGTGTGGGCGGCGCTGATGGTGCTCGCCGCCGGCCTCGGCCCCAACGCCGGCACCCTGGCCCTCGCCCTCCACACCAGCGGTGTGCTGGGGCGGCTCTATGCCGAGGCCCTCGAAAACACCCCCGCCGCCCCCGGGGAGGCCCTGCGCCTGGCGGGCAGCGGGCGGCTCATGGCTTTTGCCCAGGGCACCCTGCCCGGGGTCTGGCCACAGCTGTTGGCCTATGGGCTGTACCGCTGGGAAAACAATATCCGCATGGCGAGCGTTCTCGGTTTTGTCGGCGCCGGCGGCCTCGGGCAGATGCTGTATGTGCACCTGAGCCTGTTCCAGGAGGCCCAGGCGGCGACGGTGATCCTCGCCATGCTGGCGCTGGTGCTCGGCGTCGATGCCCTGAGCGGCTGGGCGCGCCAGCGCTGGGTTCTCGGCCGATGACGCTGCGCTCTTCGGCCCTACGGGTGATTTTGTAGGGCGGAAAAGGCGAAGCCGTCATCCGCCGAGGGTGCCGTGCCGTGGCGGGTTTGTGGCCGATGACGCTGCGCTCTTCGGCCCTACGGTTGGATTTCGTAGGGCGGAACAGGCGAAGCCGTCATCCGCCGAAGGTGCCGTGCCGTGGC